>Ga0196970_1001228_pt1 | contig 18837 bp, 15 predicted proteins | sample S1v_513CmetaG_FD_148672 | JGI IMG/M metagenome (GOLD analysis project Ga0196970, IMG submission 148672) | Soil microbial communities from Anza Borrego desert, Southern California, United States - S1+v_5-13C | ecosystem: Environmental > Terrestrial > Soil > Desert | place: USA: California...
TCGTGATGGTGGTGATGATGGGAACTGGAGGAGTCGCTGCAGTCGCAGTGGTGATGATGGGAGCTGGAGGAGTCGCTGCAGTCATGATGGTGGTGATGATGGGAGCTGGAGGAGTCGCTGCAGTCGTGATGGTGGTGATGATGGGAGCTGGAGGAGTCGCTGCAGTCGCAGTGGTGATGCGAACTGCTCGAACTGGAGGAGTCGCTGCAGTCGTGATGGTGGTGATGATGGGAGCTGGAGGAGTCGCTGCAGTCGTGATGGTGGTGATGATGGGAGCTGGAGGAGTCGCTGCAGTCGCAGTGGTGATGCGAACTGCTCGAACTGGAGGAGTCGCTGCAGTCGTGATGGTGGTGATGATGGGAGCAGCAGCAGGGGCAGCAGCAGTACGGATGGCAGGGGAACTTCTTCTTGTGCGATTTTGTGGCTGCAGTCAGTTCGAGCGAGCCGCTGAACTCGGCGGGCTCGGGCTCGGCAGGGGACGCCGGGTCAGCCCACGGGACCCGGTTCACCGGGTCGACCCACGGGACCCGGTGCGCCAGGGCATCCCCGGTCGACGCGTCCGCCACCGGTCCATCGTGCGCCGATTCCTGCGTCTCCGCCGCCGCCGGCACGGCTGTGACTGCGAAGGCCGCCCGCATCGGGCGCCCGCTGCGTAGCCGGCTGAAGAGCGACAGCACTTCCAGCGCCCGATGGGCGTAGGTGTGCTGGGCTTCCACCAGCGCCTGCCCGTGGGCTGCGATCTGCTCCCGTTCCTTGGGATGCCGGAGGTAATGGTCGACCAACTCGAGCGTCTCCGCGGGTGAACCCGACATCACCAAGTGCTTCCCGTGCACGAAGAACCGCTCCACGGCCCGGGTGCGGGAGGTCAGCAGGAATCCGCCCGCCCCCATCACCTCGCAGGTGCGCATGGTAAGGTTGGTCTCAAAGTCGAACTCATTTTGCAGGCCGATGACGATTTTGGCGGAGTTGTAGACCGCCGGCGTCTCCCGGTGATTGAGGTAGCCATGCCAGACCCCGACGGGCAGGGACGGCAGGCCGAACTCCGGCGCCCGATCCCAGTTGCTGCCCCAGATTCTCATGTTGTAGCCCCGCTCCAGCAGAGGCGTGACCAGGGCGGCCAGGCTGCGCTTGCGGTTCATCTCCTCGAACTGGGTCGTGTAGAAGTTCGCAACGATGGCGATGTCGCAGGCGTATTCGAAGCGCGGCGGCACGGGCTGGTAAAGATCATGGTTGTAGCCGAAGGGCAAGCAGGCAGCCGAGAGTCCCATCGCTTCGTACTTGGCGACGTACTCGGCACAGATTGTCAGCACCAGGTCAGGCTGCAGCCGCTGGACGTAGGGCACGCTGTAATGCTCGTGCCAGCACGGGTCCTCGGTCATCCACGCCACCACGGGGATGGAGTGGCGCTGTGCGACCTCCCGAATCAGCTCCAGCCGTTCCGGGGTGGGAAACCAACTCCATCCGAGGGTCAGGATGAAATCGGGGGTGAAGGTGGCCAGTTCTTGCTCCAGGCGGCCATCCAGCACCTCGGACAGGGTCCTGACGTTGCATCCCACCTGCCGAAGCCCGGTGGGCAGCAAGTCATCGTACAGCGGCTCCACATCCAAAAACAGGACGTTCATCTCCGCCACCTCCTACGGACCTTCAGCCGTCACCTCGGCGGTTGCGCTGGGGCCGGGGCCTGCCTTGCGCCCAGGGCCTGCGTCGAGCCCGGGGTCTGCCCCGCCAGAGGCCATCTCCCGATACCAGGCCGCCGTTCGGCGAATGCCTTCCGGCAGCCGGACCCGAGGCGCCCACCGGAGCCGGCGCCGTGCCTTCTCGATGCTAACCGCTCGCCGCGGAATGTTGTCGATATCTCGCTTCGCCACGTAGGCAATCGGGCTCGCCGAACCCGTCGCCTCCAGGACCAGCCTGGCAAGGGTGTTGATACTGTACTCCGTCCCTGTGCCAACGTTGAACACATCACCGACCGCCGCCGGCACCAGTGCGGCGAGCAGCGTCGCCTCCACGGCATCATCGACATAGGTGAAGTCGCGAGTCTGTTCGCCGTCGCCGTGAATCAGCAGCGGCCGCCCGTTCAGGGCGCTCTCCATGAACTTGCCGATGACCCCGCAGTATGGATTGCGGTTCGTCTGCCCCGGCCCGTAGACGTTGGAGTACCGCACGATGGCGGACTGGATGCCATAGACCTCGTAGAAGGCCTGGCAGTAGTGCTCGCCGCACAGCTTGCCGGCGGCGTACGGGGACAGCACGGAGAAGCCATCATCTTCGGCGACGGGCAGGTGGCGTGGGTTGCCGTAGACGGAGGCAGATGAGGTGTAGATCATCCGGCAGGCGTCGGTCGGGCGGTCCTTCATGGCCATCAGCACGTTGACGGTGCCGATGAAGTTGCTGGCGAAGTCATCCCGGGGGTTCGCCGTGGAGGCGATGATCGACTGGGCCGCCATGTGGAAGACCAGGTCGGCCGGGCGGACCAGGTCGGCGACCAGGTCGGCGTCGGTGACCGAGCCTTTCACCACCCGGGCCGGCACCCCGGCCACGGCCTGCTCGCTGCCGTTGAAGCCGTTGTCGAGGATGGTGATGCTGGCGCCCTCGGCCGCCAGTGCCCGGGCGACCCGGGCGCCGACGAACCCGAGCCCCCCGGTCACCAGGACATTTGCGCCTGCGAATCGCAAGGATGGGTCCCTCCTTTGTAGTCGGGCTGGGCGGGACTGGGGCCGCTCCGGGTTCCACCAGCCGGGCCGCCCGCCCTGGCCACCAGCCGTGGCCATCAGCCCTGGCCACCAGCCCTGGCCATCAGCCCTGGCCGCCAGCCCTGGCCACCAGCCCAATCGCAACCGGGCAAGTTTCACTATTTTTCTCTAATCCGGACGGGGCAGAGAAAAATCCTGATACCTCTCGCCGGGTCTCCGGCCCGAAGGATACCCATCAGGGGTACTTTGCAGCCCGCTTTTGTCGAAAACTGATGGCTGATGGTGCTGATCTGTCTGAATCCGGGGCTGAAAACGCCTGTTCTTGATGTTGAAGGCTCCGAAGGCCCTGTCGGGCGGACCCAGAGGTATCAGCTTTTTTCTGGGGCGAACTCCGCCAACCAGAAAAAAAGTGATACTTCATCTGGGAAGGAACCAAAATCGGCGCCTTTTTGGGGGGATACCCCCCTTCGCCGACTACCCGCCCCCGGCGTAGAATCCCGCCACCTGGGCCACAACGTACTCCTGCTGCGCCTCGGTCAACTCCGGGAAGATGGGCAGCGATAACACCTCGGCGCAGGCCGCTTCCGTAATGGGCAGGTCGCCGGGGCGATAGCCAAGCTCCTGAAACACCGGCTGCAAATGCAGCGGGAGCGGGTAATACACCGCCGTCCCAACGCCGCAGTGCTCGAGGTGCGCCTGGAGTGCGTCCCGGCGGTGGACCCGGATGGTGTATTGATGGTAGACGTGGGTGAAGCCGGGGCGCTCGGCGGGGAGAACGACTGGGTCGCCCGGGGCAGGGGGCGGCGGTTGGGCGGTGGGAGGTGCCGGGGGTGCCTCAGCGCCCGGGGCCTCAGCGCCCGGGGCCTCAGCGCCCGGGGCCGCCCCCGCCCCCAGCCCGGCCTCCGCAAACAGCTTCGCATACCTGGCCGCGGCCGCCCGCCGCCCCGCCGTCCAGGCCTCCAGCCGCTGCAGCTTCACCCGCAGAATGGCGGCCTGCAACTCATCCAGCCGGCTGTTGTACCCCAGCACCCGGTGGTAATACTTCGGACTGGCCCCGTGCACCCGCAGCAGCCGGACCTTCTCGGCCAGGCCGGCATCCGCACAGACTACCATGCCCCCGTCCCCGAGTGCCCCCAGGTTCTTGCTGGGAAAGAAGCTGTACGTCCCGAAATGCCCAATCCCCGCCACCCGGCGCCCATCCGGCACCGTCGCCCCGATCGCCTGGGCCGTATCCTCGATCACCGTCAGCCCGTGCTCCCCCGCCAGGCGCATGACGCCATCCATATCGGCCGGATGGCCATACAGATGCACGGGGATGATCACCCGGGTCCGCGGCCCCGCCCGCCGAGCAGCATCCTCCACCGACAACGTATACGTGACCGGATCGATATCGGCGAAGACGGGCGTCGCCCCGGCCCTCGCCACCGCCCCGGCCGTGGCGAAGAACGTAAACGCGGGGCAGATCACCTCATCGCCGGGCCCGACCCCGGCCGCCAGCAGCGCCAGATGCAGCGCATCGCTCCCATTGGCCACCCCGATGGCATGCGCCACCCCTGTGTACGCCGCCAGCTCCGCCTCCAGCGCCGAGACATTCGCCCCCATGATGAAGTGGCCGCCCCGCAGCACATCCGCCACCGCGGCGCCTACCTCAGCCTCGATCGCCTGAAGCTGTGCGGTCAGGTCCAGCAAGGGAACCCGCATCATCTCCCCCCTCCCGCCTGCGGCTCGGTTCCCGCCGCCGCCAGACACGCCGACGCCTGCTCCAACACCCGCACCACATCAACCCCGTGCCGCCCATCGATCAGCGGTGATGGCGTCCGGCTGCGCACCCCCTCCAGGAAGTGCGAGGCCTCCAGCATCAGCGGCTCCCCGCTCCCCTGAAAGAGCACCGCACTCCCTTCGTCGACGTGCTGTAAGTCCGCCCCAATCCGCTTCCGATGCAGCGTCACCGACTGCGCGACCTCATCGTAGACCAGCATCCCATCCGTCCCGAGCACAACCAGCCGCCGGCGCTTCTCCGGCCAGAGCCACGACGTATGCAGATGCGCCGTCGTCCCAGCCAAAAAGTGCATGTGCAGATGAACATCATCTTCAACAGATGGCTGCAAGATGCGCTGGCCGGTGGCCTCCACCCGGCACGGCGCCTGGCCGCCCAATAGATAGAGCAGCACCGCCACATCGTGCACGCCCAGGCTCCACAGCGCATTCTCCACCGCCCGGGCCTTGCCCAGGTTGAGCCGCTCCTGATGCAGGCTGACCACCCGCCCGAGGGCGCCCTGGTCGAGGTAGGCCTTCATCCACTGCACGGCGGGCTGGAAGAGCAGCAGATGGCCCACCATCAGCAGTCGCCCCCGCTCCCGGGCCAGGGCGACCAGCGCCTCGGCCTCGGCGGAGGCCAGGGTGATGGGCTTCTCGACCAGCACATCCTTGCCCGCCAGCAGCGCATCCCGGGCGATTTGGCCGTGGGTGGGCGCCGGGGTTGCCACCACCACCGCCGGGATCTCATCGGCGAGCAGCAGGTCCCGATAGTCCGCATGGAGCGCAACGCCCGGATACTGCGCCGCCAGGGCAGGGTGCAGTGCATCATCCGCCTCCGCCACCGCCCCCAGCGCCCCGAGGGAATGGAAAGTGCGAACCACGTTCCTCCCCCAGTTACCGGCCCCGATTACCCCGACCTGTACCTGCAGGCCGTTCACAGCCGCACCACCCGTCCGCCGCCCGGGGCCACGTCCCGGGTCGCATTCCGGGTATCCAGCACCACCGGCGCCCGCCCGCAGATCATCGCATAATCGACATGCGAATGGTCCGTGGCGATCACCGCCGCATCCACCGTCGGCCAGAGCGCCTCCGTCAGATCGGCCGACTGCGCCGGGCCTTGCGGCAACCGCACCTCCGGCACCCACGGATCGTGGTAAATCACATCCGCGCCCTCGGCGCCCAGAATCTGCATCAGTTTCAGCGCCGGCGACTCACGCACGTCGGGCACATCACGTTTATAGGCGACCCCCACCACCAGCACACGGGCGCCGCGCAGCGGCTTGCCGGCCTCGCCCAGCAGCCGCACCAACTTGTCCTTGACGAAATGGGGCATGCGCAGGTTGATCTCGTTCGCCAACTCAATAAACCGGGCCGTGAAATCATAGGCCCGCGCCTTCCACGCCAGGTAGAGCGGGTCCAGTGCGATACAGTGCCCGCCCACTCCGGGTCCGGGCCAGAAGGTCTGAATGCCGAATCCCTTGGTGGATGCGGCCTCCACCACTTCCCACACATCCAGGCCCATCCGCTCACAGAGCATCGCCAGTTCGTTGACCAGTGCGATGTTGACAGACCGGTACGTGTTCTCGAACAGCTTCGTCACTTCGGCCACCCGCGGCGATGAGACCCGCACCACATCGGGCACGATCTGCCCATAGAACAGCGCGGCCATCTCCTGGCACGCGGCCGTGACGCCGCCGACGACCTTCTTGGTATTGCGGGTGGTGCGCTGCAGGTTACCGGGATCGACCCGCTCCGGGGAATGGCAGAGGAAGAAATCAACCCCCGCCTGATGGCCCGTGGCGGTAAGCAGCGGCAGCACGACCTCCTCCACCGTGCCCGGGTAGGTGGTGGATTCCAGGGAAATCAACTGCCCCGGGCGCAGATGGGCGGCCACGTGCGCCGCGACTTCTTTGATGCAGGAGATGTCCGGGTCCTTGGTTTCGGTCAGGGGTGTTGGCACGCAAGCGATAATAACGTCCGCCCGGCGCAGGCCGTCGAAGGCGGTAGTGGCCTCAAGCCGTCCGGCGGTCACGAGGGCGGCCAGATCAGCCGCGTCCACGTCACGGATATAGCTGCGGCCGGCGAGAATCATGGCGACTCGCTCCGGGTCGGTGTCAATGCAGATGACCGGAAAGGACTCTTTCCCCAACTCCACGGCCAGGGGCAGGCCGACATATCCGGCACCGATGACCGCCACGACCGCCGCGTGGGTCTGCACCTTCTCTTGGAGGGCCTCGCCTGCCGGGCTCAGGCCTGGGGCCCGGTCCGCATCGGCCACGGGGGTCTCACCGTCCTGTTTTGATCTAGGCTTTCGTTGACATAGTATGCATAGGGGCTGGGTTGTGTCCCAGCCCCCTACTTGGTCACATCCCCCAGAATCCGCACGGGCGAACCCGCTGCCGACTTCCACGCCGGAATCGACCGATGGACCAGGCTGCCCGCCGCGACCATCGCCCCCTCGCCGACTTCGACCCCCGGCACCAGAATCGTCCCGGCGCCAATGGCCGCCCCCCGCCGGATCGTCGGCCCCTGGTATTGCACCGTCTCGCCCGGCGCCCGCCGGCCCATGGTGGGGTCATTCGCCATGCCCACCAGCAGGCTGATGAAGACCTCATCTTCAATCAGGCAGTCCGCCGTCACATGCGAAAGGTCCATGATCTTCACCTTCCGCCCGATGGTCGCGCGGCAGTTGACCGTCACGCCGCGCCCGATGACGGTCAGGTCGCCCACCGTGCACGCTTCCCGGATGGAGGCGCCGTCGCCGATCAGCACTTCGTCGCCCAGGGTCGTGCCGGCGTATAGGATGGCGGACGCGCCAACCACGCTGCCCGCCCCGATGGTCAGCGGCAGCAGGGCAGCGGCGTCGCCTGGCGCCCGCCGGAGGCTGCGGGTGCCCTGCGGCAGGCGGCCAAGGACCGCACCGTCGTGTACCGTCACATCTTCGCCGATGCGGGTGCCCGCATGGATCGTCACGTTGCTGCCGATTCGGCATCCCGGCCCAATGCTGACGCCCCCGTGGAGGATCGTGTTGGCGCCGATGGTTGACCCGGCGCCCACGGTCGCTCCCGTATGCAGTATGGCGTTCTCGTTGATGACGCCCCCCGCCGCCACCGTCACGCCTTCATGCAGCACGGCGTTCTCTCGCAGCAGAACCCCTTCGGCGATCTGGCAGCCTGCCTTTACTGTCGGCTCTCCCACCCGGAGCCCCCCTTTGGCAGTCAAGCTATGAATCAGCGGTGGAAAGGGTGTCCGCCGCTGCATATGGTACAAGGTGACGTTTTCTAAGGGAGTGTGGCCCGTGACGCGCGACGAAGTGCTCGACTTGCTGCGCGAGTCGGTGGAGGCGTTCAACGCCATCCATGGGGAGAAGCAGCTCAGCTTTGCCCCCGAGACGCTCCTGTTCGGACAGGGCGGTCCCCTGGACTCGCTGGACCTCGTCATGCTCCTGGTCGAGATTGAAGACCGCCTCGCCGACCGGTTCGCCCTGGAGCGGTCCTTGTCAGATGATCGTGCCATGTCGCAGCAGCGGAGCCCGTTTCGGACCATCGGCACGCTGACCGACTACCTGGTGGCGCTGGGGGCGGATACGCATGAGTGATGCCCCGGTCGTGCTGATTACGGGCGCCAGCCGGGGCATCGGGCGGGAGTTGGTCCGGCATTACCTGGCCAAGGGGTGGCAGGTCGTGGGGTGCAGCCGGGGGCCGGTGGGCGATCAGGCGGGCGCCGGGCCCGGGCAGGCGGGCGCCACGCCCGAGCAGGCGGGCGCCACGCCCGGGCAGGCGGGCGCCACGTCCGCCTACGCGCACTATCAAGTCGATGTGACCGATGAGGCCGCCGTCGCTGCCATGATGCGAAAGATCGCCCGCCAGTACGGGCGTCTCGATGTGTTGATCAACAACGCCGGCATCGCCTCCATGAACCTGGCCCTGACCACCCCTGGCAGCACGGCGGAGCGGCTGATGGCGACCAACTTCATCGGCTCGTTCCTCGTTGCCCGGGAAGGCGCGAAGCTGATGATGCGCCGGCGCTATGGCCGCATCATCAACTTCAGTACGGTGGCGGTTCCGCTGGGGCTGGAGGGTGAGTCGATCTATGCCGCCTCCAAGAGCGCCGTGGTGACCTTCACCCGGGTGCTGGCCCGGGAACTGGCGCCGTTCGGGATCACGGTGAACGCCGTGGGCCCGGGGCCGATACGGACAGACCTGATCGCCGGGGTGCCGGAAGATAAGCTGCAGGCACTGGTGGACCGGCTGCCGACCGGGCAGTTCAGCACCTTTGCCGATGTGGCGAATGTGGTGGACTTTTTTGCGCGGCCCGAGAGCCAGGCGGTCACCGGGCAGGTCCTGTACTTGGGGGGCGCGTGAGATGTCGATGGAATGGTTCCTGGAGCGCTTCGCCCCCCGGGGCGAGGCGGCGGCATTCATCTGGGCGGACCAGGCCTACTCTTACGCCTGGCTGGCCCGGGAGATCGATGACTGGGGGCTGCGCCTGTCCCAGGCCGGGATTTCGCCGGGGCAGGTGGTGGCCGTGCACGGGGACTACTCGCCCTCGCTGTCGGCCCTGCTGCTGGCGCTGATGGCGAATCGCAATATCATCGTGCCGATCGCGTCGGCGTCGATGGAGAACCAGGCGACGTTTTCGGCGCTTGCGCAGGCAGAGGTCGCGATTGCGTTTGCTCCCGATGATACGTGGCAGGTCGTACCGGGCAGCGGCCAGGCCGTGACGCATGAGTTGCTGCTCGCCCTGCGCCAGGGCGGGCGCCCGGGGCTGGTGCTGTTCTCGTCGGGCTCGACGGGGAAGAGCAAGGGGATTGTGCACGACCTCGGGCTGATGCTGGAGAAGTTTCGCCTGCCCCGCCCGGCGTGGCGGACGATTGCGTTCTTGCTGCTGGATCATATCGGCGGGATGAATACGTTGCTGCACACCCTGGCCAACGGGGGGACGTTGATTACGCCGGCCGGGGCGGGGGCGTCAGGTGCCGGGCCGGGGGCGCCGGGAACCCAGGCCGGGGCGGGGGCTCCGGGCGCCTGGGCCGGGGCCGGGCCGGGGGCGGCACCCGCGCTCGGCGCCCCACCGCCCACCGCACCCGCGCTCGGCGCCCCACCGCCCACCGCACCCGCGCTCGGCGCCCCACCGCCCACCGCACCCGCGCCCGGCGCCCTGCCGCTCCGCACCGGGCGCTCCCCCGCCGAGGTCTGCGCGGCCATCGCCCGGCACCGGGCCGACCTGCTGCCAGCCTCGCCCACCTTCCTCAACCTCCTGCTGATCTCCGAGGCGTATCGGCAGTACGACCTCTCATCGCTCAAACTGATCACCTACGGCACCGAGGTGATGCCCGAGACGGTGCTGCGCCGATTAGCCGCTGCGCTCCCCGGCGTCACCCTCGCGCAGACCTACGGGCTGTCCGAGCTGGGCATTCTGCGGGCCAAATCACGCAGCAGCGATTCGCTCTGGGTCAAGGTGGGCGGCGAAGGGGTGGAGACCAAGGTCGTGGACGGGGTGCTCTGGGTCCGCACCCGGTCCGCCATGCTCGGCTACCTGAACGCCCCCTCCCCCTTCGATGGCGACGGCTGGTTCTGCACGGGCGACCGGGTGGAGCAGGACGGCGAGTATCTGCGCATCCTTGGGCGGGAGTCGGACTGGATCAACGTGGGCGGGGCGAAGGTCTACCCGGCCGAAGTGGAGAGCGTGCTGCTGGAGATGGAAGGCGTGCTCGATGCGACGGTCTACGGCGAGCGGCATCCCCTCACCGGGCAGATTGTGGCGGCCCGGGTCGTGCTGGCAGCGCCGGAAGATGCGGTCAGCCTGAAGCGCCGGGTGCGGGAGCATTGCCGGGGCCGGCTGGAGGGGTACAAGGTCCCGGTGAAGATCACGGTGACCGAGGGGCCGGAGCACAATGCCCGGTTCAAGAAGGTCCGGCCCCGGTAGGGGTTGCCTGGGCATCGTGCACGGATGGAGCGGCGGGCCATCCGTGCAGCGGCCTACATCCCGCCTGCATCCCGCCTGCATCCCGCCTGCATCCCGCCTACATCCCGCTGACATTCCGGGGGGAGTGCTGTGGCGCCGAAGCCTTGTCCCGGCTGGCCTCCAGGCATTGCTCGTGTCTGCGGTCACCTCACAGGAGCGGCCTGCCCGGAGCGGCTGACCGCGGCCCCCTGTCGCTCCCCTGGCCTCCCCGGCCTAGTGCCGCAGGTATTCCGCCCGTCGCCCCCGCGGTTGCGGGCAGATTCCCGCTGCCATCCCGCCTACATCCCGCATGCATCCCGCATGCATCCTGCAACTCTACCGCTGACAGCGCTCCGTGAGCCGACAAAAAGGCCAAGGTGTCCGTTCACCTTGGCCTTTCTCATCCTATGCAATTCCGAGCGATTAGGCCTCGTCTTCCTTCTTCCGCTTGGGCTCCTGACGACGGTCCAGGGGCTTGCTCAGGTCGATGAGCAGTGCGGGCCATAGCGGGCTGGTCTTGGGCACAAAGGCGACGTTGTACAACTGCCGATACCCTGTATCAACGGCCAGCTTCCGAGATGCCAGCAGCTCGCCGAAATTGGCCCAGGCGCTGGAGTCGCCGTTGTACCGCTTTACCGGGGTGGCGGTCAGGTCGGTGTCCGGGGCCGCCATCACCGCAAGCAGCTTGGTGCCCGGTACAATCCGCCCCTGCACCCGGTCGACGTAATCGACCAGGGGCAAATTGTGCTTCTCCCGTTCAAGATTCGCGACCCGCGTGAGCCGGTCAGCCGAGACCGCAAGGAACTCTACGTTTCCCGGCGCATGAACCCAGGCCGATGACGGATAAGCCGTCCCCATGATGGCCTCGGCTTCTGTGTCGGGGCCAAACAACTGGTCACGCGTCACGTTGTTGAGCGCATCAATAACGGACTGTTCCAGGGTCTCTTCGGGCACGTTGGCCGGTGCGGGCTGAGGCTTCTGGACTGCCGGGGGCTGGGCGCCAGCGGCGACGGGCTGCTCTCCCTGGGCCTTGGGCTTCTCCAACGTCATCATCCTCCATATACCTTAGATTTAAGCGCCTATTAGCTGTAATGTATTTTACTGCCAGCGCTTCAAATATGCAATAGTGTTTTTAGTTGAAGTTGGATATTTTTTCAGGCGGGCAGGGGGTGGGGTGGCCGCTTCCCTTTCATGGCATTCTCGGTATCCGGCGCCCGCAGGGCGCCAAAAGTAGTTGTTTGCGCCCGCTCCCTCGGCCGTCCACAGGGTTTCAGACTCTTTTTGAGCATGGTGATGGACGCCGCATGCGTAAAATGAGTTTGAACCAGCTGCAACAGCCTGGTTATACGGAAGTTGGGCTGCTTTAGCAGGTTCCGGATCGATTTTGCGCAACCCGTTGGACGTCACATGCTCAAAATAGGTCCCAAGCGACTTGCCCGAAACGCGCAGGACACGCTCAAACTTCGGAACCACGGGGGGCCTCGGGCAGGATGCTTGCAGGATGCATGTGGGATGTAGGCGGAGCATAGCCGGGATGCAACCGGGATGCACCTGGGATGTAGGCGGGGTGTAACCGGAAGGGAGGCCCAGTCATGGGGAGCCCGTCGAACCCCCGGCGGGGAAGCCCTGTGGCAGTAGGTCCCTACCGGGCGGATCTGTCACCGCGGGCGTAGCCGCACTCCCCCGGTAGGTGCCGACCGTGACCGTGCCCCTGAAGTCGAGATGCCTAGAACCCATGTCCCAGTTAGTCGCCACTCGCCTCCGGTGACACCAGCATGTAGGCAGCATGTACCCGGGATGTACCCGGGATCTACCCGCATAGGCTGACCCACGGAGGTGGGCGCCACATGCGGCGGTTTGCACTGGCATCCCTGGGCCTGGTTCTCCTGCTGCTGGCGATCTTCGCGGTCGCACAGTGGCTGCAGATCCCTCTGCTTACCGACCCGACCCCATGGCTCAGCCGGGGGAGGCCGCTGGCGGCATCCATCAGCTTCGGCCTGCTCCTGGCCGACGTCCTCATCCCCGTACCATCCAGCCTGCTGATGATCGCCAACGGCACGCTCTTCGGGCTCTGGGGCGGGGCGGCGCTCTCCCTCGCCGGGGGGCTCGGCGCCGCCCTGGCCGGGTGGGCCATCGGCCGGCGGGGCGGCGCCCTGCTGGCCCGGACCCTGACGCCCGGCGAACGGGATACCGCCCGGCGGCTCGTGGAGCGCTGGGGCGTCCTGGCGATCATCATCACCCGCCCTGTGCCGGTCCTGGCGGAGACGGTCGCCATCATGGCGGGAGCGGTGGGCATGAGTATGCCCCGCGTCGCACTAGGTGCGGCCGCGGGGCTGCTGCCGTTGGTCATCTTCTATGCGTGGATTGGGGCCCTGTAACCCTACGGCCTGGCCTCGAACACGATCACGCTCTGGAAGTCGAGGCCGTCGACCTGCCAGGCGTAGCAGCCCGGGCTCTTGATCCGAGTGAAGGATGGGTTGTCGCGCCAGCCGTTGACCGTGAACTCGCTACGGACGCCCGTCTCCACGGGAAAGCGCAGCGCTGCGGACGGGGAAGGGCCGTCACCGAACCGAAGCTCCTGATCTCCGCCAAGCTGGCGGCCCCGAATCAGTGCCGGCCCTGTGTAGTCACCGCTGGACCGCCAGAGGACCTTCATGTAGTACCAGCCGTTCTCCGCGTCCCCCCCGTAGCTTAGCGGGCCGCCATCTGTTGTGGCGTGAGGGTAGATCGGTCCGCCGCCGGGGAGCTTCTGACCAGGCAGGACCTCGGCGGTGGGCGTGACCGGGCAGGTCTGGCCCGGCGCGAGCTTGGGCAGGTCCAGAGGACGCTGGGCGAGCGCCTCCCAGACGCCATCGCCGTCCGCAACCGGTCTGACGTCACGGGTCGTGGTGCCTGACGCCGGACGGTCCCGGGCGCTCAGGTACCATACACCTCCCCCCACAACGGCGGCAATCCCCAGAGCGATGACAAGAAGTCTGAGCCGATTCATCCCGCGCACCTCCATCAATCTGGTCTCCCTCACCTCGATTATAGATGATTTAGGTGCGCATTGTATTCAAAATGTTTCTTCATCGAGTGCGGGGTCGGTATCAGCCGAAGATCTCCTCAGCCGGAACCACCGTAACCCCGGGCTCCCGGCGGAGCACCATGTATACGGTATCGCCCACGACCCGGGCGCCGACCCCCTCGGCCAGGGAGAGCGAATGCGCTTGCTTCATGTCCCAGCTGCCGCATGCCCAGATGCGGACCTCGCCGGCCGCCATGCTGGATGTCAGCAGGCGCCCATTCCAGTAGGCCAATCCGTTAATCGCCTTGCGATGTGCGTTCCTGATCCGGTGGATCATCTCGCCCGTCTGACGGTCCCACACGATCACGGACAGATCGGTCGCACCCGTGAAGAGGTAAGGCCCGCCCACGCAAACCCGCTGGACATTGCCGCGATGGCCCTCCAGCACCCGAACCACCGCAAGCGACTCCTTCTCCCAAACGCGGACCGTCCTGTCCACCGAACCGGTGTAGAGGAACCGGTCATCCTGATCCATTCCCCAGATGGTGCCGCTGTGCTGCTCCAGTATGCGGGCCCGGGTCGGCTCGACCTTGTCGATCGCCACCAACTGCCCGTTCCGGATGGGGAAGTAGACGCGACTGCTGTCCTGGATCGGCTTGCCCAGATCGGAACTGATGTCGGCCCCGAACTGCATCTCGTGGATAGGCTCCAGCGTGCGCTTGTCCAGGACCGTGAAGTGATAAAGGCTGGTCCCGTATATGTAAGCATCATCAACACAGAGGCGGAAGCCTTTGCGGAACCCTTCCTTCCGGTGCACACAGGACAGGGTCTGGCGGTCCCACAGGGAGACCGACTGCTCACCGGAGAGGTAGATCAAGTGCTCGTCCATATCCATGCTGGAAACCAGGCCACCAAACCGCATCGTCATCCTGAAACCTCCTCGCCCGTTCCGGTTGCCCGGAAGTTCGACATGTTGGAGCCCGGTGCCTGCAAGCGGCACCGGGCTTCATACTCCTACCACATCTTCACACCCAACTGGTCCTGAATGAAGGCCAGGCGGTCTCGCACGTAGGTGCGCAGCCGACTGGGCTCCCGGCGGAAGGTGGTGTTGCTATGCCGCTTCCAGCGGTCCTGCACCACATCGGCCCGGATCTCATCGTACAGGGTCTCGATCATGTCATCGAGATGGGCCGGCCGCAGGACGTTGGCCAGCGCCCTCCGCCAGAGTTCAAGGTAGCGGGCCCGCCAGCGGGCCGACCGGAGCAGCCGCACAAGGAGGTAGTTATCCTCCCCCGTCCCCACAGGCATATGGTCCGCCGATGAGGCCATGCCGGACGGGTAACGCCCCCAGGTGCCGTCCAGGTCCCAGGGGCTGAAGCGCCACTGCCCTGTGGCTGCCCGGTAGAGCGCGTAGTTCTGGACGATCCCATCGGTGTGGCTGACGAACTCCATCCCAATCAGCCAGCGCAGGCAGTTATCAACGTCGATGGTCCGGCGGATCTGATCGGGGAACTCGTCGACGGTGGGCAGGGTGACCGCTTCGATCAGTTCCTCGAGGTCGCCGAAATCGTCATCGGCGGGATGGCGCTTTTCGTAGCCCGCGTTGATGTAACGCTTGGGCCGGCCTGTGTCCTGATCGATCAGGCCGAAGTTGCCCTTGGAGCCCACCGCGAAGTAGATGGGGCCGTCGGGCAGCCCCTGCCGCTTCAGCCACGCCTGGTCGACCGCTTCGACGGCCGTGTACACACCTTCGTTCATATCGTTGATACACAGCCAGATGTGCCGGCACCGCGGCACGGCCACGCCGAGCTTGTGAAACAGATCGAAGGAGAGCCGGCTCCGCATCAGCGACGGATCACGGTAGGCGGCGTTCAGGTGGAGTTCGGGTCCCCAGTCAGGCAGGTGGTCGTCGCCGAACCAGATGTCGTATGAGGGCTTGCGGAAGTTGCGGGAGTAGCGGCCCCGGTAGCCGACCCAGACCGGGCAGGAGGCGCTTTCGGTCTCAAGGAGTGCAGGGAAGCATCGCTGGGTGCCGGCGTGGCTGTGAAACCAGCGCAGGTCGGCGGGATCCATTTTCAGGTGATACTCAGCCAGGGGCACCGGGATCACCCCACTGCGGAAAGATGTACAGGGGGCGGCGCGGCGCCGCCCCCTAACAGACTGAGCCGGGATGTGTGCGTTATCGACGGCCCCTGCCGCCGCCACGGCCACCGCGGGACCGTCCGCCGGAACGCCCGCCAGAGCGCCCGCCGTGGGAGCGTCCGCCGCTGCGAGAGCGGTCGCGGCAGTCGGAGCGGCTGCGGCCACTATGCGAACGGCCACTGCTGCGAGAGCGGTCGCGGCAGTCGGAGCGGCTGCGGCCACCGTGCGAACGGCTGCTGCTGCGAGAGCGGTCGCGGCAGTCGGAGCGGCTGCGGCCACCGTGCGAACGGCTGCTGCGGGAGCGGCCGCTGCTGCGAGAACGGTCGCGGCAGTCGGAGCGGCTGCGGCCGCCACTCGACCGGCCGCTATGCGAGCGTCCGTCACTGCGGGAGCGATCACGACAATCGGAACGGCTGCGGCTGCTGGAACGGCGGGTGCGGGAACGGTCGTCGCAACCCGAACGCCCCCGGCTGCCGCCGTGGGAACGGCCCCGGCCACCGCCAGAGCGTCCGCGGTCGCCACCGTGGGAACGGCCCCGGCCGCCACCGGACCGGCTCCGGCCGCCGCTCGAACGACCACGGCCTCCGCCGTGGGAACGACCCCGTCCGCCACCGCCGGAACGGCTGCGGCCGCCGCCACCGGAACGACTGCGGCCTCGACCGGAACGGCTACGGCATCCCGAACGGCCACGGCCGTCGTCCTTCGCCTTGTCGCCCTCGCCGTCCCCGCGATCGCTGGCCAGGACGGCAAGCGTCTCCTGCTCCAGTTCCAGAGCCTTCTTCTTGGCTTCTTTCTTGGACGAACCCATCTGGTGAATACCCTCCACTGGGGCCCCGATTATCTGGCGGGGCGGCACCCACCACATCCTATGAGGCGTTGACATAAGCCGTGCAAATCCAAGTTGGAGGCCAAAAAGCAGAACGGGACCGACAGGTTCTCTGTCAGTCCCGGCCCTTCACTTACGAATCGCTGCGGTCGCTCCGGTCGCTCCGGTCGCTGCTGTCGCTGCGGCTCCGGTCGCTGCTGTCGCTCCGGCTCCTGTCGCCACTGTCACTACGGCTCCGCTCGCTCCTGCTGTGATCCTTGCTGTCCTTACTGTCCTTGCCGTCCTTGCTGTCCTTGCCATCCTTGCCATCCTTGCCGTCCTTGCCATCCTTGCCATCCTTGCCGTCCTTGCCGTCCTTACCGTCCTTGCCATCCTTGCCATCCTTGCCCTTGGCCTTGGCAAGCCGGACGCTGCGAATATGGAAGAACGGATAATGTACCATCTCGTCGGGAGATGTCACAAGCTGAACGAAGTCCAGGCCCACGCTGAAGACAATGCCGGCAGCGGTCTCGGGCCCGTGGTCGTAGACCTGAACCTTCAGACCAACGTATGTGGCGAGCAATTCACTCAAAGTCGGAGGAAGCGCATCGATGATCGTAGCGATGCTTTCCTCGATCTGGTTGGGTTCATCGTTCACCAGTTCCGTCATGCTCTTGAGGTGGTGCAGTGGATAGTGAACGAGGGATTTATCCTCGGACAACAGGGTCAGGTACTCATCTTTGACCGTTACCAGCGTCCCTTTCCGCTCGTCGGGACCGCCACGCCCTAACCGGATGTTCTTGCCGATCAGGCTGGAAACATGCTCCCTGAAGTGGGCCAACTCCCTTTCCCTCCAACGCGCTTTAGCGCAGTTTGGTAACACTATATGCCCGCCATGGTCAAAGTGACGCGGCTCACCTCCCCAGTCAGCCAAAAGAAAGCGGCCCGCATCGTGCAGGCCGCCGTTTGGCGTCATCCCAAAATCAGCGCTGTTTGCAGGTAAAGGCCGGCCAGTGCGACGGCCAGACTGACTGGAATCACCACCAGCGTGATTCGCAAGAACTCCCACCACGTGTAGTGCCTGCCGTGCTGGGCGAGGATATGGAACCAGATCAGACAGGCCAGGGTGCCGACCGGCGTAACCAGGGCGCCCAGGTCGCTGCCCAGGACGACCCCGGCGTAGGCGCTGTGCAGCACGGGGCCGGTCAGCCCGCCCATTTCGGTCAGCGTCAGCGCCCCAATGATCAGCCCCGGATGGTTGTTCAGCAGAGCCGATACGCCGGTTGTCAGCAGCCCCGGAAAGACGCCGACACCGTAGGGCGCCAGCGCCACGGCCCGGTTGAGCAACTCGGCGGTCAGGCCGATCAAGCCTGCACTGCGCAGGCCAAAGACCACCAGGTCCATGCCAAAGGCGAACCCGAGAATCGCCCACGGCGCCTGCGCAATCACCCTGCGGGTGTCGGTGACCTTTCGGGTCAGGTTGACGGCGAGCAGCAGCAGGGCACCTGCCACGGCCACGGTATAGGTGTGCCATCCGGCCGACGAGGCAACGAAGAATCCCAGCCGGACGAGGATGACCACGCCGACGGCAAACCACATGAACGCGGGGTCTGACGGGCTGGCCAGGGTACGGGCCGGGGCACCGGGGGGCCGGCCGACCCGGGACCAATCGCGCGGGTGGAGCGGTGACGGAGGCGGCGGGAGCGGCGGATGGTGCGGCGGATGAAGTGGGCGATGCAGGTGCGGGTGATGCGGGTGGGGCGGCGGCGCTCCGCCGACAGCGCGGTACACCGCATGGGGATGGGGAAATCCATCGGGTGGCCGGTAATCATCATCGATAACCAGTTCCAGCCGCTCGGGCAGGTGCCGGCCCAGCATGAACCGCAGCATGGCCCAGCAGGCTGCCAGCCCCAGCAGAGCCGGGAACGCGACATAATGCAGGTGCTCGGTCAAAGAGATGCCCACCAGCGCCATGGCTTCCAGGTTCGCCATGTTGCTCACGCCGATGGGAGGGCTCGATGCGCTGGCGATCAGACAGGCGCTGATCAGATAGGCCCACTCGGCCTCACGGGGCAGGCGGAGTTTGCGGAGCAGGGCCAGGATCACCGGAGTGCCCAGGAAAATCGAACCGTCGTTGTTCAGAAAGAGGGTCAGGCAGGCGCTGAACGCCAGCAGCAGGTGAAACAGGCGCCGGCCCGAGCCATGCGCCCGTTCCAGCAGGCGGTCGCCCACCCAGTCGAAAAACCCGGCTCCTTCGAGTACAGAGGCCATCACAAAGGTTGAAATGATCGTCATGGCGGAGTTCCAGACCACGTGCGTCACTTGCAGCACGTCAGCGCGGTCCACCAGGCCGAACAGAAACATGGCGAAGGCGCCGATCAGGGCAGGGATGGCTTCGTGTATTCTGCCCGGGCGCCATAGCACCAGAACCACGGTGACCAGAAAGGCCGCGAGCGCCAGCATCCAGGTTGCCAAAACTGTCACCT
>Ga0196970_1001229_pt1 | contig 18822 bp, 11 predicted proteins | sample S1v_513CmetaG_FD_148672 | JGI IMG/M metagenome (GOLD analysis project Ga0196970, IMG submission 148672) | Soil microbial communities from Anza Borrego desert, Southern California, United States - S1+v_5-13C | ecosystem: Environmental > Terrestrial > Soil > Desert | place: USA: California...
CCGAACTCGGCCGTGAAAACCCTCAGCGCCGATGGTACTGCGTCTCAAGGCGTGGGAGAGTAGGTCGCCGCCAGGTCTTCCAGGCGCACACCCCGCCAGCTCTCGCTCTTCACCCCTATCCCCCACCGAGCCGTGCGGCACAGCCGCGGGGTGGAGCAGCCCGGTAGCTCGTCAGGCTCATAACCTGAAGGTCGCAGGTTCAAATCCTGCCCCCGCAACCAACTTAACGTACTCAAGAAGCCCGGCCCCGGAAACGGCGCCGGGCTTCTTGTTGTCCGCACGCAGCCCAGAGGCACCGGCAAGAGAGCCTCCGCCCTCACTCCACGGTGACGCTCTTGGCGAGGGTGCGGGGCTGGTCGACATCGGTGCCCTTCAGCACGGCGGTGTGGTAGGCCAGCAGCTGCACCGGGATGGCGTAGATAAACCCGTCTCCTGAAAAGATCGATTCAGTTCAAACGGTCTTCGCTTCCTAGAGGGGTTGCCGCAGCAGGTACACGCGGCACAATTCTTTTACGAGCAAGAGTGCGTAAGCGCTGTTCGTGGTCAGATAGCGCCGCCACATGCGGCGGGGCTCCTGGATGACGCGGTACAGCCACTCGAGGCCGAGGGATTGCATCCAGTGGGGGGCCCGGTTGACCAAGCCGGCCATGACGTCGATGGAACCCCCAACCCCCATGATGAAGGGCACCTCGAACTGGTCCCGGTATTGCTGAGTGAAGCGTTCCTTCACCGGGCTGGAGATCGCGACGAAGAGGCAGTCGGCCTTGGACGCCCTGATCTCCTCGACGATGCCGGGCTCGTCCGCCGGCGTGAAGTAGCCGTTCCGCCAGCCCGCAAGCCGGATGTCCGGATAGCGTTCCCGGATGTTCTCGATGGCCTGGGCGAGAACATCCTCGCGCGCGCCTAGGATATAGGGCCGGTAGCCGCGGCGGGCGCAGAGTTCCAGGACGCGTCCCATCAGATCGATGCCGGTGACCCGGCCCGGCACGGAGAGGCCGAGGAGACGCGCGCCCCACACGACCCCCATGCCGTCGATGTTGATGAGGTCGCTTTCCACCACGTCCCGGCGCAGCTCCGCATCGCGCCGCATGGCGACGAGCTTCGCGACGTTGACCACCACGTGCTTAAGACGCAGGCGATTGGCCATGACGTGATCGATGACCGCGACGGTCTCTTCCATGTCCACGGCGTCCATGGGGACGCCCAGGAAATGGATGCGCCGGTTCCACGGTGTCACCGAATTCAGCGTCGCGGTATCGCGCGGAAGAACCGCCGTACCTCGCGTGAATTCATTGATCATCGTGGCTCCCTGCTCGTGTCGGTCACTGATCGACATGCCCGTCTCCAACGCTCTAGCTCACTTTTCCGTAGTAGCTGGCGCAGGCTTTCGAGTAGCGCTCCGCATCGCTGGACGTCTGCAAGGAGTGCTGGCGCGTATCGGCCTGCATGACGATGGTTCCTTGCAGGGTTGCTCCGGATTGCAGCAGCTCCTTCACGGCGAAGGCCGCTGTCCGGGCGCGGGTCTGCCGCCAACGGACCACGTGGATGCAGCAGTCGGCATAGTTGATCAGGATCTTGACGTCGCTGACCGGCAGCACCGGCGGCGTATCCACCAGGATGAGGTCGTAGTGCCCGCGCAGCATCGTGAACATCTCGTCGAAGCGCGGTGAGCGCAGCAGCCGCTGGTTCTCCCGCCGGATGGTGCCGGCGGGGATCACATGCAGGTGCTCGTTCTCGCTGCGGATGACCTGATCCAGCTCGGCTTGCCCTTCCAGATAGTCGCTGATGCCGAGCTGCTCTCTGGCGTTCAGCATGATGGACAGCCCGCACCGGTGCAGGTCGGCATCGATCACCAGCACCCGGTACCCGTTGCGTGCGGCGACCTTCGCCAGCGCCAGGATCGAGGTCGTCTTGCCTTCGCCCGGCAGCGCCGAGGTCAGCAGGATGACGCGTCCGCCGGACAGGCTGCTCTGGCCGATCAGGACCGTAGTCAGGATGGAGCGGTAGGCTTCGGTGAAGGCCGAGTTCGGCTGCCGGTCGACGGTGCCGGCGACGCCGTATTTCAGCTTCGACAGGGCCCGGATCGCCGGTACCATGCCAAGCGCCGGGATTTGCAGGCGCTGTTCCGCTTCCTCGACACTGCGGATCCCGGTCTCGAAGAGCTCGGCTCCGAAGATCACCAGCAGACCCGCCACCAGGCCCAACAACAGGGCCACCGGCAGCACGACCACCTTCTTGGGGAAGGACGGGATACGCGGCACGTCGGCTGTCGACACCGTCCAGGATTCAGGCCGGACGAAGCCGAGCTGCTCGGTCTGCTTCAGGCGGTTCAGGAACGTCTCGTAGATCGCCCGGTTGGCCGAGGCTTCCTGCTCCAGTGCGCGGAGCTGGACTTCCGAGCCGCTCAGGTGGGCCAGGTCGTTCTTCAGGCCGTCGAGCGAGGCCTGGGTGGCCTCCATCCGCTTGCGAGCGACGTCGGCTTCGTTGCGGGCGCGGGCCAGGGCCTCGTTCGCCTCGACGGCGAAGCGGCGGTTGGTGCTGTCAAGCTGCTCCCGCACACTGGCGAGCTGCGGGTGCTTCGGCCCCAGCTCGTTGGAAAGCTGGGCGTGGCGGCGCTGAAGCTCGGCTTCGACCCGGCGGAGTTCGGCCAGCGTCGGGCTGTCGTAGTAGTTCAGCACTGCCTTGGGCCCGTCGCGCTTAATGGCCACCTGGATGGACTCGACGCGCGACTGCGCCGTCTGCCAAGCCGACCGGGCGGTCACGAAGTCGGCGTTCAGGCGGGAGATCTGCTCGGAGATCAGCAGGGTGTTCTCGCCCCGGACCAGGCCGGACTTGATGCGGAAATTCTCCACCGCTTGGTTGGACGCTTCGCTGGCCGCCTTCAGCTCATCGACGCGGGTGTTCAGCCAATTGGTGGCCTTCTGCGTCACGTCGAACTTGGCCTGCATCTGCTGCAGCATGTAGGCCTCGGCGACCCGGTTGGCGACGCGTGCCGCCAGTTCGGCATCGATTGAGGAAAAGGATATGGCGATGACTCGCGACCGACCGACCGGCGAAACACCCAGATGTTCATCGAACAAGTCGATGGCGACGATCATCGGATCGGCGGGCTCTTCCGTGACGAGGGACAGGGGGAGTTCGACGCCGGTGGCTTGGCTGAGCGCCGTGATGGACGTCGCCAGCAGCTCCCGGATGCGCGCCTTGATCGGCAGGCCCCCGGCCAGCGCCGGGTTGAATTCCTCCCGTTCCAGCAGCCCGGTTTCCTCGATCACCCGGCGCGCGATGTTGCGCGAGCGGATGACCTCGACCTCGCTGTCGATCATCGAGGCATCCTGGGTCAGGCCGGACAGCACGGAATCGATGTTGACGACGCGCTCCTGTCGCGGGTCGAGCATCACCGTTGCCGTCGCCGTGTACACCGGCTTGATGTACGACAGCACCGCATAGGTGCCCCCGAGGATGGCCACCACGATGGCGATCAACGTCCATTTTCGCCGGACGATCAATCTCCAGGCCTCGTAGAGACCAATATTCATGTCACTCGCCACCCCAGGCTCGGAGAACAGGGAAGATGCGAGCTTCTTTGGAAGAATAGCGTTCATGAGCAGCTTTCCCGTACGGGCCTGCGGCGTCTCGATCATGATGGCCTTCCCGATGTTCCGTTGTTGTGTAAGGGGAAGGTTACTTTGATTAAATGCCGTGGCCTTGTGTGAGGCGCTGGAGTTCGAAATTTTCGTCGAGAAAGATTTCGTATTACCAAACGCCAACAGTATCGATGACGAACTTGTCCTTGAGGAGATCGTGGTCCACGTACTGGAACCCCATGTGATCGACCAGGAGGACCACCAGGTTGGCGCGGTCGAGAGCCTGCTCGAAATCGACCAGTTCGAGGCCCAAATCCTTCAGAGCCGCAGGCAGCTTGGAGATGTGGGGCTCGACCAGGAGGATCTTCGCCGAGGTTTCGCGGGCCAGCTTAGAGACGATCTCCACCGCCGGGCTTTCGCGCAGATCGTCGATGTCTTTCTTGTAGGACAGACCGAGGCAGGCGATGACCGGCTCCACCAGGTGCTTAGCCTTCTCACGCACCTTGGCGCAGACGAAGTCGGGCTTCTTGTCGTTGACCTCGCGGGCGGCGCGGATCAACTGCGCCTCTTCCGGGGCGCTGTCCACGATGAACCAGGGATCGACGGCGATGCAGTGCCCGCCCACGCCCGGACCCGGGCGCAGGATGTTGACGCGCGGATGCAGGTTCGCGAGCTTGATCAGCTCCCAGACGTTGATCTTCAGCCGGTCGCAGATCACCGACAACTCGTTGGCGAAGGCGATGTTGACGTCACGGAACGCGTTTTCCGTCAACTTGGCCAACTCGGCTGTCCGGGCGTTGGTGGGGCGGCACTCGCCCTCGCAGATGATCTTGTAGAGCTGCAGCGCCTGCTGTGCGCACTTGCGGGTGATGCCGCCGATCACGCGGGCGTTGTTGACCACCTCGTCCAGGATGTGGCCGGGCAGGACGCGCTCCGGGCAGTGGGCGACGCGGATGTCGGAGGTCTCGCCCTTCTGCGTCGGGAAGGAGAGGTCGGGCCGTTCCTCGATCATCCACGTGCACATCCGCTCGGTGGCGCCGACCGGCGACGTGGATTCCAGGATCACCAGGTCGCCCGGCTTGAGCACCTTCGCCACCGCGCGGGAGGCCGCTTCGATGTAGCTGAGGTCGGGCCAGTGATGCCCCTCGACATTCTGGAATGGGGTGGGCACGGCGATGATGAAGGCATCGGCCGGCTCCACGGTGGTGGAGGCCCGCAGCTTGCCGTTCTCGACCACGCGCCGCACCAGGGCGGCCAGATCGGGCTCGACGAAGTGCGGCTCGCCGGAATTGATGCAGTCGACCACCTGCGCGTTGACGTCGACACCGATGACGTCGATGCCGCGGTCGGCGAACACCGCCGCCGTGGGCAGGCCGATGTAACCGAGGCCGACGATGGATATCTTACTGAAGTTCTTCATTCCTAAGCCTCGCGACAATCCGGTCGCTGGCACGACCGTCGCCATAGGGGTTGGTGGCTCGGCTCATGGTGCGGTGTGCTTCCGCATCGTCGAGCAGGTGGGCTACGCGTTTGACGATGACCTCGGCGGAGGACCCGACGAGTTCGACGGTTCCCGCCGCCACGGCCTCCGGCCGTTCCGTCGTGTCACGGGTGACGAGCACCGGCTTGCCGAGCGACGGCGCCTCCTCCTGCACGCCTCCGGAATCGGAGACGATCAGGTGGCACCGCTTCATCAGGTAGACGAAGGGCAGGTACTCCTGCGGAGCGATGAGGTGGACGTTGTCCCGCCCGTTCAGCAGGGTCCGGGCCGCCTCCCGGACCTTTGGATTCATGTGGACGGGGAACACCACCGAGACGTCCGGCCGCTCGGCTATCCAGGACAGGGCGGTGAAGATCCGCTCCAGGCCGCCGTCGAGGTTCTCACGCCGGTGTGCCGTGAGCAGGATGACCCGGCGCCCCTGGGCGTCGGCTGCATTCAGGAATGGGAATCGCTCGTCGAGTTGCTGGCGCAACGCGGTATCGCAGTCGATGCGCTCGGAGGCGTACATCAGCGCGTCGATGACCGTGTTGCCGGTGACCAGGATCCGGTCCGCCGCGACCCCCTCCCGCAGGAGGTTGTTCTGCGCCTGGACCGTAGGGGCGAAGTGCAGGTCGGCGATACCGCTCGTCAGCTTGCGGTTCATTTCTTCCGGCCAGGGCGACATGAGGTTGCCGGTGCGGAGCCCGGCTTCCACATGGCCGACCGGGACCTTGGCGTAGAAGGCCGCGAGGGCCGCCGCCATGGTTGTCGTCGTGTCGCCTTGAACGAGGACGCGGTCGGGCCGGCACGTGCCGATGACGTCGCTCAATCCCGACAGGACCGCTTGTGTGATGTAGCCGAGCCCTTGCCCGTCGCGCATGATGTCGAGGTCGAAGTCCGGTTTGATGTCGAAGAGGTTCAGCACCTGATCCAGCATCTCGCGATGCTGTGCCGTTACGCAGACGACCGGCGTGATCCTCGGAGACGCCTCCAGTTTCTTCAGAAGCGGTCCCATTTTAATAGCTTCTGGTCTGGTTCCAAATGCGAGCAAGACCTTCATCCTGCAGTCCTCATTATAAATAGTTAGTTGCAGTTAGCGATTCCTCGTCATATTTTCTTGCTCAATAATAGTTTGTTTTGATGTCACTTGATTTGCTAAATAATACAGGATCTGTGATGAGCTCATAGACGTGCCATTGCGTAGATTGCTTTAAATTTGTGTTACAAAGTGCCCGATAGGGCGCAGTCAATTGGTGGCATTGCAATGAACGCATGGCGCATCCTCGATAAATGTTGGTAGAGCGAGATGCCTAGTTATCACGAGCAAATATGGCAATGCAAATATATGCAGGCAACTGGGTAATGCTGTTAACTCAGAAGTCATGCAATATGACGTGGCGCCAATCATATACTATTATAAAGTGTACTGCTTAATGGAATTTTGTGTATCTCGGTGGTTGATGCGAGTATTCGCGCTCATTTCCCGCCATGACGTTTGGGATGTCGGTGGCAAGGCAATATTTCTATGGAGCTATATTTAAGATGCGGGGCATAAGCCCAGCGTATGAGCGGACGGCGCGGTTGTGGACTCGGTCTCGCGGCGCGATACCCCTTTGCGGATGCGATCTAGCCCTCGGCGGGATGGACCTGTCGCCCCGGCAATGGTACCTGAATCCCCCCTGCGGCAGCTTTTCGGCCATGAACGGACCATCCGAGCCGCCATGATTGTCCCTGTCCTAAAAGCACTTACGGATTTCGGCGATGCGGCACTGCTGCTGCCGATGTCGCTGCTTCTGGCGATTGTCCTGGCCTACCGCCATTCACTTAAGGCGGGGGGCCTATGGCTGATGACCCTGGCCCTTTGCCTGACCGGCATGGCGATGCTGAAGGTGATGGGGTTCGCGTGCGGTCGCGAGCTCTTCGGCAGTTCGGTGGTGAGCCCCAGCGGACACGCCGCCTTCAGCGCGACCTTCTATGGCGCATTGGCCGTCATCGCTCACCGTCAGTTCGCCGGCTGGCGCCGCATCGGGATTCCGCTGGCGCTTTGCGGGGTCGTGGTTGCGGTGGTGATGACGCGGGTCCTGCTGGGGAACCATTCCAAGGCGGAAGCCTTGCTTGGACTCGCCATGGGCTCGGTGTCGGTAGCGCTGTTCGCGTGGCGTTTCCGGTCGCTGGCACAGGTACCCTTGCGATTGCGGGCCGAAGCCTTCGCGTTCGTCCTGTTGCTTGTCCTCCTCCATGGGGAGCGCCTTCACGCCGAGCGGTTCCTGAAGCATATCGCCCTGCAGGTCCGTGAACGGGCCGACGTCTGCCTGCCGCCGGCGAAAGCCGGAGAGATGACACGATTTGCCTCATGGACAGCCTAGCGAATCCGGTTCAGATCGGACGGAGGGTGCAGCGGGCCGTGCACCTTCATCAGGCCGGGAACCTGGCCGGGGCCGAGAGCCTGTACCGCACGGTCCTTGCGCTTCAGCCCGACCATGGTGACGCCGCCAACCTCCTCGGCGTGGTTGCCTGCCATCGCGTTGCCGTCGCCCTGCAGCCCGGCCATGCGGCCGCGCTCACCAACCTGGGCCTCGTCCTGGCCGAGTTGGGCCGGCCGGACGCCGCGGCCAGGATGTACCGCGCCGCCATCGCGCTTCGGCCCGATCACGCACCGACGCGCTCCAACCTCGGCGTCGTCCTGACCAGGCAGGGGCGCTGGAGCGATGCGGTGAACGTATACCGTACCGCGATCACCCTCGGCCCGGACCATGCGGACCTGTACGCGAACCTCGGCAACGCCCTGACCGAGGAGCGCAAGGCGGACGAGGCGGTCGCCGTTCTGCGCCGAGGCACTGCGCTGCGCCCGGACCATACCGGCGCCCGCTTCAACCTGGGCATTGCGCGGCAAGAGCAGGGCGATCTGCGGGCGGCCGCCGGCCTCTTCCGCAGCGTCGTCGCGCTGTATCCCGACCATAGCGATGCGCACACCCGGCTGGCCGGCGCCTTGAAGGCGCAGGGCCGGCTGGACGAAGCCGTCGCCGTCTACGACACCATGATCACGCTGCGCCCCGACGATGCGGACGCGCGCTGGAACCGCTCCCTGACGCTGCTGCTGGGCGGCGACTTCGCGCGAGGTTGGGAGGATTACGAGTGGCGCTGGCTCACCCGGGAGAAGGGGGGCGAGCGGCACGCCTTCACTCAGCCGCTGTGGTCGGGCGAGGATCTGGGCGGCAGGACCATCCTGTTGCACGCCGAACAGGGGTTGGGCGACACCATCCAGTTCGTCCGCTATGTCCCAGCCGTCGTTCGGCGGGGTGGGCGCGTGCTGTTGCGGGTACCCGCGGTGCTCACGCGCCTGCTCGGCGCGATGCCCGGCGTCACGCTGCTGACGCGAGGCGATCCGGTGCCGGAATTCGATGTGCATTGCCCGCTGCTCAGCCTGCCGCGAGCGTTCGGCACGACGCTGGAAACCATTCCGGCCGAGGTGCCGTACCTGTTCCCTGACCCGGCCCTTGTCGTCGCGTGGCGTCGACGGCTCCAGCCCTATGGGGGGCTGCGCGTCGGGATCGTATGGGCCGGCAACCCTGCCTTCGCCGAGGACCGCGCCAGGTCCCCGGGGGTGGAGCCGTTCCGCCGGCTGTTCGCAGTGGACAACGTCCACATCTTCGCCCTCCAGAAGGGAGCGGGCCGCACCGCCTTGCGGGCTGCGGGGGCGCAGGTCACGGATCTGGGCGGGGACATCGGAGATTTCGCCGACACTGCGGCGATCATGGCGAACCTGGACCTGGTGGTCAGCTCCTGCACCGCGCCGATCCATCTGGCGGGTGCGCTCGGCATCCCGGGGTGGCTGGCGCTCAAGGCCGTCCCGGACTGGCGCTGGCTGATGGGACGCGATGACAGCCCCTGGTACCCGACGCTGCGGCTTTTCCGTCAGACGGTTCCCGGCGACTGGGACGGGGTGTTCGCCCGCATCGCCGCCGAACTCGCGGACGCCGCCCACCTGCACGGGCACGGCATCCGCTCCTGAGCAGTGTCAGCCCGGCAGCGCCACGCAGGTGTCATAGACGTGCGTGCAGCCTGGGATCCGCCGGCGACGTGCCCCGATTTTCAGTGCGTCGCGATGCTGGAAGCAGCACTGCATCGCGTCCATCTCGAGCGGATCGCCGCTGCGGTCCGTGTTCCATCCGAGCAGAAGGACGCCGCCCGGCCGCAGCACCGCGTGGCAGGCGCGCAGCCCCTGCGCGATGGCGGTCGGCTCGTCGAGCCCGAAGCCGATGACGCCGTTCAGCACGATGGCGTCGAAGAAGGCGGGCGCGAAATGCCCCCCCAAATTCTGGACGCCGTCCACCACGTGGCGGTTCGGGCTGCCGAAACGCGCAGTCTCCGGATCAACGTCGATGGTCCAATACTCGGTCTGCTCACTGGCGAACCAGCGGTCGTAACGCGCGGTGTAGGCTTGGCACCCGACGAAAAGGATTCGCGCAGGCTTCAGCGCCGCCAGCGCCGGAAGGATCTCCTTGGTCATGACCGTGCGGTCCGGCGACTCCGAGATCCCGAGGCTTCGCAGCTTGCGCTTCAGCGTATTCGCAATCGAAGCCGGAATGATCTTCCGAATGCCGGGGAAAGAATGAGCCAAAGATCGCGCCGCTTCATAGGTTTGAGCCCACATATTCACTTCCTTTTGTCGGCGTGGTCCGCGCAGTTTAGTCTTTGCGCGGAACGTCGTTAAACCACCACTAACCCGCCGGACGTCAGCCGGTTACCGCATCCTCCTCCTCTTTCTCCTCGGTTGGACCGGCTTGCAGAACCTGGCGCTGCCCCATGTGGTCCCGGTATCCGATGGCCAGTACGGTCAGCAAAGTGAGGGTGGTCGTCTTGGTCGCCAAGGAATTGCTGGTCGACGCCACCAGCATGAAGGTGAGGACGGCCAGCGCCACATACACGTCGCCCTGCCGCATCAGCTTCAGCAGATACGGAATGAAACCGGCCAGGAGGATCACGACGCTGTAGATGCCGAGGTTGACGATCAGCGCGATCCAGAAATTCTCGATGACGCCAATGTGGGTCAACGATTGCATCAGGTTGGCCATTGCGTCGTTGTCGACGCCGTACCAGAGCTGACTGTTGCTGATGTAGCGGAAGATGGCGAGGCTCTCGATGCGTACTTGCGCGCTCGTGTCCAGGAAGAAGTGCGACACGATGCGCTCGCCCAGGCCGGTGGTCGCCAGCACGACCGCGATCGCGGCAGGCCCGGCCAGCACGATGATCAGGTAGAACACCAACCGGTTGACCGACAGCGTACGGTTGGCGAGGCGTCGTCCCGTGTCGATCAGGATGAGGGCCCCGATGGCCAGGGCGACGAACACGGCCGCCGCCCGGCCACCGAATGCCAGCAGGGCCAGGCAGCCGAGGATCAGCGTCGGCAAGTACCCGCGGCCGGAGGCGACGAGGCTGAAGCTCACGATCACGACCGGGACGGTGGCCAGAGCGTTTTCCAGAGGGTGCCCGCGAAAGGCACTCGCCCGGAACTCCTCGCCGGCCCATTGCAGGAAGCCGATCAGGGACTTGTGGGTCGTCGCCTCGATGATGCCCACCGCGGAATTGAGCGTCAGCAGCAGCAGGGCCGTCCGGAAGAGACGGGCTCGGGTATTGGCGGATACCTCGCCCAGGAGGATCGCCAGCAGCACCGGGGTGATGAACGCATCGATCAGGTAGGCGAGTCCCCCCGTGCCGTGCCGCAGGACTCCCAGGATCGCGACTGCGCACAGGGTGGCGAGAAACAGGAACTCGATCTTCCGCTCCGGCCATGACCGCACGACGAACGCGACGACGTCCCCTTTCCCGATCAGCAGGCGGATCAACGCCGCGATGATCAGGTAGGTGCTCGGGTGGAGCTTCTCGACGAGCGATCCGCCGGGTCTCACGTAGGAGACCCCGACCATCTCCAGCAGCGGCGCGCCGACCAGGCAGGCCAGCACGACGGCGACCATCAGCATGGTGTCGAGGCCGGGGACCCGCACCGCAGCGTGGGACAGCGCCCCATCCGGGATGGCCGTTCCGGGGGCGTCGAACCGGTCGGACAGGTTGCCGATGCTCATGCGCTGTCTCCATCGTGCGCGGCCGACCCGGCCAGGATGCGTATGGTGAAGCGGCAGGTGTCGGCCTCACCCATCCGGCCCCGGAACGCTAGTCTTGCCGCCGGCTGAAGTTGACCAAACCCGGGCGAGTACCAGCCGCCGCCCAGCGGCTCGACCCCCATCTCCACGACACCCTTCAACGGAGAGCCGCCGTCGATGTGGACCAAGGGGGCGGCCGGCCCACCGATGACCCAGCCGGTATCGTCGCGCGTCACCGTGAGCGCGGGATGAATCAGGAAGCCGATCTGCACCGCCAGGGGCTGCGCCGCACCGATCAGCCGGTCGGTGACGATGATGGCGCGCCCCCGCTGCTCCACCCGGCGCTGATGCCGTGTGCCATGGCTGCGGACATAGCCGTCGTGTTCCGCCTCGACCAGACTGCCGTCGGGTGTTGTGATCCGCGCGTCGATGACCGTTGCCGCCGCCTTCGAGGACCAGTTGAACGGCCCGGACATCCGGCTGGAATCGGTGCCGTCGATGCTCAGCGTGTTGTGCGCGCCGGTGCCGCGGAGGTGGCTGCGGTGCTCCCCGCCGGAATGGTAGAGGTAGGTGCCAGCGTCCACCAGAACCGGTTGGCCGCCGACATGAAGCCAGACCGCCAGGGTGTCGGCATGCCCATGTGCGGCGATCGACAGATGGCCAAGTGGGCCATGGTCGAAGGCCAGCAGGCTTTCCGCCTCGCCGTCGCCTGATCGGAACACGGTATAGCCGCCCTCCGCGAACCGGCGGACACCGTGCAGCGGGGCCGGGTTCGCCCGCTCCAGTCCGAAGACGGCGTGGCGCAGATGCGGAACCACGACGGGCGGCGCGATGTCCGGGCGACGGCGCAGCTTGGCGAGGCCGGCCAGTATCGACGAGACATATGCCTCCGGCTCCGGCTGGGAGATGAAGACACGCCCCTCGTCGTCGTCGCCGATCCGTGGTTGCTGTCCCGCGGAATCGGTGAACCAGCGCAGGCATTCGCCGGCGGCCTCTATGCGTTTCCAGTAGACATCGGGGAAGGGCTCGCCGAGCCGGTCGGCAACGCAGCCGGCCAGCATCAGGAACTCCAGGGTAAAGGCCGTGTAGGTCGGCGACTGTTCGGCGCCAACGCCATCCGAGTGGATCTGCCTCAGGCACTCCTCCAGCAGGGTGCGGCGCCCAAAGTGGGTCCACGCGTCCCCGTCCCGCAGGCCCGGAGTCAGCCGGCCGATCAGAAACAGGCCGGCAGCCTCAGCGATCAGGTGGTTGTTGGCCGAGGAGAAGCGCGACGGGTAACGCAGCAACCAGTAGCCGTGCGCGGCCAACGTGGTGCGGATGCGCTGGTGCAGCTCGGCTGGAACGGCGTCGGCGGGCAGGAGCGACAGTACCGTGATGATGCTGATCGCGCGCAACGACAGTTCGATCCCGGAGATCCAGTTCACCCCGTGGAAGGGCGGATTCGCCTCGATCCAGCTCTCGATTTCGGCCACGCATTCGGCAGCCAGGGCCGCATCGCGGGATACGGTGGCGAGGGCCGCCATGGGCTGGAGGTGCTGGAGGCGGTTCACCTCCCAGACGTATTTGATGTCGCCCAGGCCGCCGGTGTGCCGGTAGGGAATGTCGAAGCAATAGCGATCGCGCGGCCACGACCGGCCGGTCACTGGGTCGAGGTGCCAGCGCGCCGCACGGATGTGGGCGGGCCAATCCATCCCAAGCCGGTGGAACCGGCCGCTCGCCGCCTGGGAGCGGATGGCCGTCCACTGCTCGCTCAACCCCGGAGCGTTCCGGAGGTCGGCCAAGCCTTCGGCCAAACCCGGCAGAGTCGGAAGCGGTCCGTCGCCTGCCAGGGCCGTGAAATCGGGCTGGAGCCATCGCGAGCCATTACGCTTGGCCTGCTCCAGAAGCCGGTGCGCGACCTCCCCGGCGGACATGGCTGCCAGACGGGCGCGATACCAGGAAAGCTTGCGCAGCAGGATCGAAGCACGGTCCTGCTGCTTGGCTTGCGGTGTCCTCGCCGGCATCCCGAGGTCGAGACGTGCAGGTTGCATTTCAGTCATTCCGCCGACGGCCTCTGTCCTGACGCATGATGCTGCCGAGGTGGACAAAATAGATGTCCATCGCACTGCACTACAGGGGCGCGAGCGAGAAAGGGGCGGCAATTTTGGCCTATTCCGAATCAAGTATTTCTTACCAAAGGCCGATGGGACAACAAAGAAGTCCTATTGGCGACATTGTTCTCTGTCAATAGTAGGCGCAGAGTCCAGCTTGTGGATGCTTGATTGCCCGCTGAGGATGGCCTGTGCCCAGTCGGCGGCAACGGACGGGGGAACGACTATGGCGAGGGCGTTCAGTGGACGTATCCGACATCTGTCGGCCATGTATCGTCTCAGTGCCAGGTTCGGGATCGGCATCCTCAAGCCGGTGGTCCGCTTCATCCGGTTCCCACGACCGGACGTGATCTTTTTCGCGGCTGGCTAGACGACGGTGTAACGCGAATGCGCCTGATTTCGAAGCATTCTATATAGGATACATCAAAGGCAGGAAGCATGATCCTGCGTAAACGTCATATTGCCTTCAAGTGAAAGCCGCCGTTGGTGGGATTGTGATCCGGCCAGATGCGTTTTAGCTTTTGTCTGCTTTTTGATGACCCGGCCCGTTGAAGGAATGACCTCCCGTGTCGAAAGCGAATCTACTGGGTAAGATGCTGAGCTACTCGCCGGCTGTGATTTTTTCGGCGTTGTTGCAGTTCGTCACCGTCATCGTCTTCACCCACCTCATCGATGCCGAGGCGTACGGGCGCTATGCCATCGTCATGGTCACCGTCCAGTTCCTGGACGTCATGCTGTTCGCTTGGCTTCGCATTGGGGAGATGCGCTTCCACGAGGCCAAGGTTCTCGAAGGCGGGAAATCCGATTTCTACGGCAACACCCAGATCGTGCTGGTCGGGCTGAATGCCTTGATCCTCTGCATCGGCATTCCTGCCGCCTTGTACCTCGTTCCGGATGAGGCCCTCGGTGCGGCCATGGTCTCGGGCTTGTTTCTTCTGGTACTGAAGGCCGGCGTCTCTCAGTTGTTGGTGCGGCACCGCCTGCACGGGCAGTCCGTGCGCTACAGCCTTGTCGAGATCGGCCGCTCGTTGTTTTCGCTGATCGTGCCGGTCGTGCTCGTGGTCGTTTTCGGGATGCGGGACCAGGCGCTTCTCCTCGGCGCGGCGCTGGTCTTCGGGGTGATCCTGCTCGCCGACCTGTTGTCGGCGACCGTCCGGTTCGCATGGCGCAATTTCGACTGGAGCTCCACAGGCACCTGCCTGCGGTTCGGTGTGCCCGCGGTGCTCTCGGTGATGTTGGCCGATCTCGTCGCACTCTCCGACCGTTACGTCATCGGCTTCTTCTGGGGAGAGGGGACTGTCGGCATCTACGCCGTCGCCAGCAACATCGCACGCCAGAGCATCGCGCTACTGTTCTCGGTGACGCTGGTCGTCGCCTACCCCCTTCTGATGCAGGCGATGGAGCGGGAAGGGGCCGAGCAGGCACGACTGCGACTGCGCGACAACTTTGCCGTCGTGCTCGCCTTGTGCATCCCGGCCACGGTCGGCCTGGCGCTGACGGCGGAACACGTCACCGTCGTCTGCCTGGGCGAGGAGTATCGGGCGGCCGGCGATCTCATCCCCTGGATGGCCGTGGCGGCGTTCATCAGCGGCACCAAGCTGCACGTCTATGACCACGTATTCCATCTGACCAAGCGGACGGGGAAGCTGCTGCTCCTGAACGTTCCGATCGCTATGCTGAACCTCGTGCTCAATCTCGTCCTGGTGCCCGTCGGCGGCATGCAGGGAGCCATTGCGGCGACCTTGGCGTCCTACGCCTTCGGCCTGGTGCTCACCATCTTCGTGGCGACGCGCCTGATGCCCGTCCCGGTGCCGTTCGACGCCGTCTGGCGCATCCTGGTCGGCGCCGGAGCCATGGCGCTGGTTCTGCTCGTGCCCACCTACCCGCAGACGCCGACCGGGCTTGCCGTCATGGTTGCGGCCGGGATGGCGGTGTATGCGTTGGTCGGGCTCCTGCTGGATCTGCTCGGCTCCCGCAGGATCACGGTGACGGTGATGGGGCGCTTGCTGCGATCGTTCCGGTCGGGCTGAGAGCGCGCCGGAACCACAATTCTGAACCAGGGAAGACGACCGTTCGGCTCCTCCGGCATGACGCGCCGGGGGCGTTCCTGTATTCCGTCTGTGGCGGCTTCCTAATATATCGTCATAAATCGAGGCATATGCTGCGAGCCTTAATACTGCCGTGTCATAAGTTTTGCTTGCGAAGCGGGCAAGATTGAAGACAGCAGGGACATCTGGGTAGGCGGCGTGCCAAGCTGACGGAGAGCCGACGTCGGACCGAGGCGAAGTAGTATTAGAGCGGTGGAGGGGGTCAGCGGGCCGGCACGCCGTCCGTCAGCTCTTTGTAGATGTCGGCCAGTTGCCCGGTAACGCGGTGGACTTCGTAGCGCTCCGCCACCAGGCGTCGCGCGGCGTCGCCGAGTGAGGCGGCGTGCTCCGGATCGCGCAGCAGGATGTGGATGGCGTCGGCGATGCCGATCACGTCGCCGGGCGTCACCAGAAGGCCCGTGCGTCCATGCGCCACCACCTGCGGAATGCCGCCGACGGGAGTCGTCACGACAGGAACGCCGTAGGCCATGGCCTCCAGCAGGGCCATCGGCAGGCCCTCGGCGTAGGACGGCAGCAACAGGGCCGAAGCTCTGCGGAGGGCTGTCTCCTTCTCGGCGCCGTCGACCCAGCCCAGCAGGCGCACCTTCGAGGCCCATGGCTGATCGGCGATCCGTTGCCGCACGGCGTCCAGTTCGCCGTCGCCGCCGAACCAGAACTGTGTCTCCGGAAACTCCGCCAGCACCATGGGGATCGCCTGGAGGATGTCGTAGGTTCCCTTGTGCTCCGACAGCCGCCCCATCGTAAGTATGACTGGCGCCCCGGCCACGCGGCGGTCCGCCGGCGTCGGCAGGACGACGGGGTTCGGCACGACAACGATGCGCTCCGGCGGATAGAGGTCCGCGTAGAACCGCCTCCATTCGTTGGACAGCACCAGCAGGCGGTCGAGGCGGTTGAGCACGAACCGGACGTAGCGCCGGCCCAGCGGCGAAAGGCTTTGGTAGAACCGCGGGAAGGTCCCCGAGTGCGCCTGCCCGACGACGGGGACGCCGAACATCCGGCCCGCCAGGATAAAGGGGGTCTTGCGATAGAAGCTTGCTCCGGCGGAGAAGTGCACGTGCACCGCCAGCGCGTCGCCGCGCGCGAGTGTACCGACATGGCTGAACAGGGCCGACGTGGCGGTCTGCAGCTTGCGGCGTGGGCTTCCGTCCCGAAAGGTCGGGATGTGCCGCACGGCGAAGCGCTCGGACGACCAATTGGCAAGGATCGTCTTCAGCACGGCGGAGACGCCGCCGAACGCCTCGGTCGAGGCGCCGACCACGATGATCGGCTTGCGGCCCGCAGCGGCCCGGTCGGCGCCCGTGCTTCGCAAAGCGGCCTCTTCGGACCGCCTTGGCAACGAAAGGGGGCCTTTGGACACGTCAGATCCCATTGCTCGCTTTCCGATGATGTCCGCACCAATCCACAATAGGTGGCACATCGCCCCATTTTCGACCGTCCAGGTATGTGCCAGGGTGACTAATGCGGATTACTCTGAAGCGCAGAGCTGCCGAAAACCATGTTACCGAGCGGTGCTGCGGCATTTGGGGCGCGCGGGGAGTGGCGCAAATGCAACGAATTGACAAAATTGTCTAAATTTCGCCCCAACTACTTGACAAGTTTTCCGCTAGTTTTGCTGAGACGATTGGAGATCAGCGAGGTGCGGCCGGCGTCATACCGGAAGGTATGCGGGCCGACTCAACGGAAGGAATTTGCCCAGCGAGGAGGGATCTGTTTTGGGAATTGTCGTGAGGCGCGCTTATGGCCCCCCATGACCCCTGCCGCCAGCGCGACGGGCGTCCTGATCCAGATCCTCCGAGAGCCGGGCCTCCAGCCGCGCGTGTCCGCTCTGGTCGCGACAACCAGCGCAAGGACTGATACCCCGCAAGGGGGGCTCCAGAGCAGATAGAGTCCAGGAGTGCACAATGGCCACTCGTTCCGGTCTGATGTTTGAAGCGACCTTCAACAATGGGATGACGCCCGCCGGCGGTCGCTGGTCCCAGGAAGGCAACTCGACCCCGTATGTGACCACCATCGGCGGGCAGAGCGCCTTGCGGGTGGATCTGAACCACTACGACGACTCCAACCCGTCGCGCACCGAACTGGTGCCGAAGGGGATGGATTCGACGTACTTCGACAATGGCGGCTTCGACGCCAAGATCGGCCAGACCTACTGGTACGGGATGAAGACCTACATCCCCGCCGACTTCAAGAGCGACGAGGTGCCGGAGATCATCACCCAGTTCCACGACTACCCGGACGAGTCCATGGGCGAGGCGTGGAAGAGCCCGGCGGTGGACCTGACGCTGGAGCCGTGGAGCGACGGCACGCAGCACTACATGGTCTCGGTGCGCTCGGACACCAAGCAGATCACGCCGAGCGGCGGCGGCGACAAGACGGCGGGCAAGTACACCTCGTTCAAGACCTACGACCTCGGTCCGGTCGCCGCCACAGCCGGCCAGTGGACCGAGTGGGTGTGGAAGATCAAGTGGGGCTACGACAGCCGCGGCGACCTGGAGCTGTACCGCAACGGCAAGCTGGTGCTGGATCTGCCCAACCAGGGCAACTGCTTCAACGACCAGCTCGGCCCGTACATGAAGCTGGGCCTCTACAAGTGGGATTGGGCCAGCTCGGCCGACACCGGCACCGACAGCCGCACCGTCTACTATGACGACGTCCGCATCGCCGCCGGACCCGACGCGAATTACGACTCCGTCGCTCCTACCCAGGGAGGCTCGACTACGGCTCCGCCGGCCCCCACGCCGACCCCCACCCCGACTCCGATCCCGACGACCGGCAACACGAAGATTGTCGTGAACGCGGCCGGTACGGCGTTGAACGGCCAGTACGCACACTTCAACCTTCTGATCGACGGCAAGAAGGTCGGCGAGGCCACGACGACGGGCACCGCCAAGGACTATACCTTCACCACCGACACGACGGTGGACACCGCGCACAAGGTGCAAGTGCAGTTCGACAACGACGCCTACGTCAACGGCGTGGACCGCAACCTCGACATCTTCAAGATCACGATCAACGGCAAGGCCGTCGCGCCGACCGCCTCCACCGTGACCTACGACCGCGGTAGTCTCGACGGTGTCAATGTCGTTGCCGGCCGGTCGCACCTGAACATGGATGGCGCCCTGGTGGTCGCCGCCGACAAGTCCTTCTTCCCGACCACCACCACACCGACCACCGGCGCGTCGACCGTCGTGGTCAACGCGCAGGGCACCGCCGCGGCCGGCGTGAACGCGCACTTCAAGGTGCTGATCGACGGCAAGCAGATCGGTCAGGGCACCGTCGGCACGACGGCGAAGGACTACGCCTTCACCACCAGCACGATGCTGGACGCCGCTCACAAGGTGCAGATCCAGTACGACAACGACACGGTGATCAACGGCGTCGACCGCAACCTGTTCGTCAACAAGGTCACCATCAACGGCAAGGCGGTGCTGCCGACCGCCTCCAACGTGAGCTACGACA
>Ga0196970_1001230_pt1 | contig 18791 bp, 15 predicted proteins | sample S1v_513CmetaG_FD_148672 | JGI IMG/M metagenome (GOLD analysis project Ga0196970, IMG submission 148672) | Soil microbial communities from Anza Borrego desert, Southern California, United States - S1+v_5-13C | ecosystem: Environmental > Terrestrial > Soil > Desert | place: USA: California...
CTCGTCAGGCTCATAACCTGAAGGTCGCAGGTTCAAATCCTGCCCCCGCAACCAAACACCAAAAAGCCCGCCTCCAAAAGGCGGGCTTTTTGCCGTTCATCGGCCACCGTTCAGTCCCCGCGACGGCCGCGCAGCCGGCCCAGTTCCTCCGCGGCGACGTCCACCCGCACTTCGCCGCGCGCCACCAGGGCGCGCGCCACGGCGTCGACCTCCTCGCCGACGGCGCCGGCCATCAGGGCGATGTTCTGCGCGTGCAGCGCCATGTGCCCCTTCTGGATGCCGGTGGTCGCCAGCGCCTTCAGAGCCGAGAAGTTCTGCGCCAGCCCGACGGCGGCGATGACGCGGGCCAGTTCCTCCGCCGTGCCAACGCCCAGGATGGCGAGGCAGGCGCGGGCGGTGGGGTGCAGCTTGGTGGCGCCGCCGATCAGGCCCACGGCCATCGGCAGCTCCAGCACGCCGGCCAGGTCGCCGTCCGCCGTCACCTCCCACCGCGAGAGGCTGGTGTAGCGCCCGCCGCGCGCGGCATAGGCGTGGGCGCCGGCCTCCACCGCGCGGGTGTCGTTGCCGGTGGCCAGCACCACGGCGCTGACGCCGTTCATGATGCCCTTGTTGTGGGTGGCGGCGCGGTAGGGGTCGGCCTCGGCGAACTGGTAGGCGCTGATCATGCCGTCGCGCACCTCCAGCCCACCGATGGCCGGCCCGCCGATGGCGTCCACCGGCCACACGGCGCGGGCGCGGGCGACGCGGCGGTCGGCCAGATTGGAGAGGATGCGCAGGTACACCTTGCCGCCCGTCCACGCCTCGAAACGCGGGGCCAGCCGTTCGGCCATGCTGTTCACGGCGTTGGCCCCCATGGCGTCGCGGGTGTCGACGATCAGGTGGGTGATCACCATGGGGCCGCCCAGCGTGTCCAGCACCCGCACCTCCAGGTCGCGGAAACCGCCGCCGAGGCTCACCAGCACCGGGTCGCAGGCGTCGCAGGCCGCCTTCACCTCCTCCCGCTTCTCCAGGATCTTGACGCGGGCGCTGTGCGGGTCGCGCACCTGCACCAGCTGCACCTGGGCGATCATCAGCGGCCCGGACATGGAGGTGACGATGCCGCCCGCGTCATAGCACTGGCGCGCGGCGTTGCAGACGGCGGCCACCACCGAGGATTCCTCGGTCGCCATGGGCACCAGCACGTCGCGGCCGTCCACCTTCAGGTTGGTGGCGATGCCGACCGGCACGTTCATGGTGCCGATCACGTTCTCGATCAGGCGGTCGGCCAGATGCGGGTCGAGGTTGCCGAAGTCGGCAAGGTGCCCGACCGTCGCAGCGTCGAGCCCGGCGAAGGCGGCGACCGCCGCCAGCCGGTCGGGCGGGCTCTGGCGGTGGAAGCCGGACAGGCGGGAGCTGCGGTTGGGCAGCGTCATGGTGTCCTCCGGGAATGTCATGTTTGGCCAGGGCGTCTTACTTGGCGAGCATCAGGCGGGGCAGCCACGTCATCAGCTCCGGCGTCAGCGCGCAGATGACGAGGCCCAGGGCCTGGAGAAGGAAGAAGGGCAGGATGCCGCGGTAGACCTCGCCCATGCCGAGCGACGGCGGCAGCGTGCCCTTGATGTAGAAGAGCGTGTAGCCGAAGGGCGGGCTGATGTAGCCCATCTGGATGGTGATGGCGTAGAGCACGCCGAACCACAGCTCGTCGAAGCCCAGGTGGCGGACGATCGGCAGGAACACCGGCACCGTCAGCAGGATGATGCCGATCTCGTCCAGCACGGTGCCGAGGAAGATCAGGATCAGCATCATGACGGCGAGAATGACGTACCGGTCCACCGCCAGGTCGCGGATCAGGCCCAGCAGCGTGTCGGCCCCGCCCAGCCCGGTGAAGATGGCGACGTAGGCCTTGGCGCCGATGGTGATCCACAGGATCATCGCCGTCGCCTTCAGCGTGTCGACGGCCGCGCTGCCCAGCCCCTCCACGGTCAGCCGGCCGCGCATCGCCGCCGCCACCAGGGCGCCCAGCACGCCCACCGCCGCCGCTTCCGTCGGCGTCGCCACGCCGAAGAAGATGGTGCCGAGGATCATGACGATGATCGCCGCCGGCAGGACGAGCGAGCGCAGCGACGCCAGCTTGGCCGCCAGCGGCACCCGCTCCCCGCCCGGCGCGGCGGGGGCGACCTCCGGCTTCAGCCAGGACAGGACCAGGATGTAGGCGATGTACAGGCCGGCCAGCAGCAGCCCCGGCACGATGCCGGCGATCAGCATCTGGCCGATGGAGATCTGCGCCGTCACCGCATAGACGATGGTCAGCACCGACGGCGGGATCAGGATGCCCAGCGTGCCGGACGCGCAGATCGTGCCGGTCGCCAGCCGCGGGTCGTAGCCGCGCCGCAGCATCTCCGGCAGCGCCAGGATGCCCATGGCGGTGACGGCGGCGCCGACGACGCCGGTCATCGCCGCCATGACGACGCAGATCACCACGGTGCCCACCGCCAGCCCGCCGCGCACCCGCCCGAACCACAGCGCCATCGCCTCGTAGAGCGATTCGATGACGCCGGAGCGCTGCAGGATGCTGGCCATCAGGATGTACAGCGGGATGCCCAGCAGCGCCTCCGACCGCATGGTGTCGAAGATCTGCAGCACCAGGATGACCACGGCGCTGGAGTTCCACAGCGTCACCGTGAACAGCAGCGACAGCCCGCCCAGGACGAAGGCGATCGGCAGGCCGGTCAGCATGAACAGTGTCAGCCCGCCGAACATGGACACGAGGATGGCGGTCGAACTCACGGCGCCGCCTCCGCCGCCGCTGCTTGTCTGGCTGCTTCCCGGGCCGCTTCCCGGGCCGGATCGCGGAACAGCACGCGCAGGAATTCCGCCAGTGCTTGCAGCAGCATCAGCAGGACCGCCAGCGGGATGGCGAACTTGAACGGCCACACCGGCGGGTTCCAGGCGGAGAAGGACGTCTCCCCGAACTCCCACGACTGCACGGCGAGCGGCCAGGAATAGACCAGCAGCACACCGCAGAAGAACACGATGACCGGGAAGTTCAGCAGATCCACCGCGCGCCGCCAGCGCGCCGGCAGGCGGCGGTGCACGAGGTCGAGGTTGACGTGCCCGCCCTGGTGCAGCAGGTACGGCCCGCCCAGCAGGAAGTACGGGCCGAACAGCAGCGTGGCCAGCTCCATGCCCCACACGGTGGGCGCATCGAAGCCGTAGCGGCTGGTCACCTCGTACAGCATGGCCGGGATCACGACGGCCATCAGGCCGGCGGCGGCGAAGAACAGCAACCGGTTGACGCCGGTCACGAGCCGCACGAACGCGGCGACGGGGGTCGGCACGGGCGGATTCCTTACCGGAAATGAGGGGACCGGAAATAGGGGCGCCGCAGGTCGGGTCACGGCCGTCGGGTCACGGCGGTCGAGTAAGGGCCTCGATCCGACCTGCGGGTTCCCGGGATCAGCCCAGCAGGCCGAGCTGCTTCATGAACGCCGTCTGGCTGTCCAGGATCTTGGCCGCCAGCTTGTCGCTCTTGGTGGCCGCCCGCCACGCCTCCACCGCCTTCGGGCGGCTGGCGGCGATGTCGGCGGGGTCCAGCGTGGTCACCTCCACGCCCTTGGCCTTGTACTTGCCGATGGCGACGCTGTCGGCGACCAGGATGTGCTGGCGCAGCGCCGACGACACCTCGCGCGCGGCGATGGCGAGCGCCGCCTTGAACTCCGCCGGCAGCTTCTCGTAGGCCGCGCGGTTGGCGACGTAGCTGGTGGCGGTGGTCGGCTGGTGGACGCCGGGCAGGGTGACGTACTTCGCCACCTCGGCCAGCCCCGCCTCGAAGTTGGCGGTGAGGTCGCCGCGGTCGGCCAGATCGATCAGCCCCTTGTCGAGCGCCGAATAGACCTCGCCCGTCGGCAGCGGCGTGACCGACACGCCGAACGCCGCCATGACGCTGGAGGCGAGGCCGACGAAGCGGCCCTTCTTGCCGGCCATGTCGGCGATCCTGCGGATCGGGAACTTGGAATGGATGGGTTCCTGCCCGTACACCGTGGGCGCCACGTAGAACAGACCGGCCGGCGCGTACGCCTCCCGCGCCATGTCGAGGCCGCCCATCTCGTAGAACCACGCCTCGTACTGGTCGCTTTCCGGGAAGCCGAAGGGGATGGTGCTGGTGAACGCGAAGGACGGGATCTTGCCGGCCTCGTAGCCGTCGAAGGTCTTCATCATCTCGAACGCCCCGCCGCGCACGGCGTCGAACGCCTGGGCGGCGGGCACGATCTGCCCGGCGGCGAACAGGTCGATCTTGAAGCGGCCGCCCGTCAGCTCGGCGACGCGCTTCACGAAGCGCTCCTCGAACTTCTGCGGCGTGGTGCCGCCGTCCCACAGCGCCTGCATGCGCCAGGTGACGGTCTGCTGCGCCAGCGCCGGGGCGGCGAGCGCGGCGCTGACGGCCAGGCCGGACGCGCCGGCGGCGAGGGACGTGAGGACGGCGCGGCGGTTGACGGGGTTGACGGGGTCGGCGGTGGACATGACGGTTTCCTCCCTGAACACAGGCCCGTCGTGCGGGGATCGTCACGCGGGCGTTGTCATTCCGGCGGCTGGAAGCCGCTCTTGCTTGCCGGCGGCTGGAAGCCGCACTTGTCTGGTGAATCGGTGGCCGGCAGGATGACGACGAAGGCGCGGGCCGGATCGGGGCCATAGGCTTCGCCGCGGTGGTCGACGGACGGGTCGAACTGCACGCAGTCACCCGGATGCAGGATGTGCTCGGCCGGGCCGTAGGTGAACCGCACCACGCCCTCCAGCACGTAGAAGATCTCCTCCCCCCGGTGGCGGTACAGCTGGCGCGGCGCGTCCGGCGGCAGGGCCGGCAGCGACAGCACGAAGACCTCGCCGCGCCGGTCCTTCTTGCGGAACGAGATGGATTCGAAGACGTAGCCCAGCTCCGTCCCGTCGCGGTTGACCGGCCGCCGCTCCCCCGCCCGGACCAGGGCGAAGTGCGAAGCCGCCGCCCCGTCCGTGAAGACGTCGGACAGCGACACGCCGTAGACGCCGGCCAGCCGGCTGAGCACCGCGATGGACGGCGTGGCCGTGCCGCCCTCGATCTTCGACAGGTAGCCCTTCGTCACCCCGCCCAGCGCCGCGGCCTCCCGCAACGTCAGGCCGGCGGTCAGCCGGTGGCTTCGAAGGGCCTGGGCGAAGTCCGTCATCGGGTATCGCTGTGTTGGCAAACAATCAGGTTTCCTGAGAGTTTCCTGTGAAGGTGAGGGCGTGTCAACCGCCCTGCCCACGCTCCCGGCGCAGGGCACCTGCGCGGCCAGGGCATGCGTGGGTCGGCCGGCCTGTCGAAAAGCCTAGGCCGCGCCGCATAGGCCGATGCGTTAAATACACGGAGAAACCCTCAGGTTGACCGCGCTTCCCGGCGGTTCCATAGTCCGCATGTTCCCAAATGAATCGCCCCCTTTGCTTGGCGGAAAAATGTCGGTATTTGGTGTACGGGCAATCCTTGTTCTGTGTATGCTTATATTCTTGCCGCGGATGGCCGTCGCAGACGGCGCGCCGGTGCGCGTCGGCCTGGACGGGGAGTTCGGGCTGACCAACAGCACCTCGGCGGAGGCCATCGAGCAGGGCATCCGCACCGCCATCGACGAGATCAACCGGGCCGGCGGCGTGCTGGGCGGGCGCCGGCTGGAACTCGTCGTCAAGGAGCACCGCTCCATGCCCGCGCGCGGCATCAAGAACATCCGTGAATTCGCGGCGATGCCCGACCTCGTGGCCGTGTTCGGCGGGCGCTTCAGCCCGGTGGTGATCGAGGAACTGCCGACGCTGAAGGAGACGAAGACGCTGTTCCTCGCCCCCTGGTCGTCGGCCGACGCCATCATCGACAACGGCATGGAGCCGAACTACGCCTTCCGCCTCAGCCTGCGCGACAGCCTGGCGATGCCGTTCATGCTGAAGCACGCCGAAAAGGCGGGGGCGAGGAAGGTCGGGCTGCTGCTGACCAACACCGCCTGGGGGCGCAGCAACCTCGCCTCGGCCGAGCGGCACTTCGCGGCCGGCGGCGGCCCGCCGTCGGTGGCGACCGCGTGGTACAACTGGCGCGACCAGTCGCTGATCGACAAGTACGAGGCGCTGGAGCGCGCCGGGGCCGAGGCCATCGTCCTGGTCGCCAACGACGACGAGGCCGCCATCCTGGTGAAGGAGGTGGCGGCCCTGCCCAGGGAGCGGCGGCGGCCGATCATCAGCCACTGGGGCGTCACCGGCGGCGACTTCGTCGGCCAGGCCGGGACGGCGCTGCACGAGGTGGACTTCACGGTGATCCAGACCGTCAGCCTGTTCCGGGCCGACCCCGCCAGGGTCGCCAGCGTGCTGGAGACCACGAAGCGCCTGTTCGGCATCGCCCGGATCGAGGACATCCGCTCCCCCGTCGGTTTCGTGCACGCCTACGACCTCACGCACATCCTGGCGCGCGCCATCGACATGGCCGGCACCACCGACCGCGCCTCGGTCCGCGACGCGCTGGAGAAGGTGGAGAACCACAAGGGGCTGGTGAAGACGTTCGAGCGCCCGTTCACCCCCGCCCGGCACGAGGCCCTCGGCCCCGAAGAGCTGCTGATGGCCCGCTTCGACCGGCGCGGCGTGCTGGTGCCGGTCGAGTGACCGCCTTCCGCCACAGGCTGGCCGCGGGTCCGCTGGCGCGCCGGTTCGCGCTGGCCGCGGCGACGCTGTCGGTGGTGCTGGCGGTGCTGGTGGGGGCGGCGCTGCACACCCTGTCCAGCATGCGCCTGATCGACCAGCACCGGGGCAACGTGCAGGCCAGCGCCGCCCTGGTCGCCCGCCAGACGGAAGGGCTGCTGGCCGCGCTCGCCGAGACGATGGGGGAGCTGTCGCAGAACAGCGTGCTGGCCACCGCCCTGGTCGACAGCGCCGGCAAGGAAACCTACCTGTTCCCGTTCCTGCGCAGCTTCGACCATGTGGCCGGCGTGCCGGTGTCGCTGGTCTTCACCGACTTCGAAGGCGTGCCGATCGCCAACAACGGGCGCCCCACCATGTCCGGGCGCGACATGGCGTGGCTCGCCCAGGCGATGGCGGACGGGCATTCCACCGCCATGGCGGTGGAGGAGGGCGGAAAGCCCCACATCCTGGCGGCCGAGATGCTGATCTACTCGCGCACCGCCTCGCCGGAAGGGGCGCTGCTCTACAAGCTGCCGTTCGACGCGCTGGTCCTGCACCCGGAGGCGCGGCTGCTGCACGCCGGCTCGCCCCCGCCGGCCCCGGCGGGCGAGGGGCGGATCGCCGTGCAGGTGCCGCTGCGCGCACCGGAGCGGCTGGCCCACCTCGGCCTCGTCCTGCACCTGGAGGCGCCGGCGGCGCCCGCCGCCCCGCTCGCCATCGGGCTGCCGGCCTACGCGCTGCCGGCCTACGCACTGATGGCCCTGGCCGCGCTGGCGGCCATCCTGCTGGGCAGCCGCGTCGCCGGCCACCACCTGACCCGTTCGCTGCGCGACCTGGAGCGGCTGGCCGGCGCCATCGTGCGCGAGGGCTTCACCGGCCAGCGCGCCCAGGTCCGCGGCGAGGACGAGGTCGGCAGCCTCGCCCGCGCCTTCAACGCCATGCTCGACCGCATCGCCGCCATGCAGGCGGAGCGCGAAAGCCAGGCGGAGGAGGAACTCGCCATCCAGCGCACGCTGACGCGCCACGCCGAGCAGGCCCGCGCCGAGGCCGAGGCCGCGAAGAACCAGGCCGAGCGCTCCCGCCAGGAGGCGGTGATGGCGCTGATCACGGCGGAGCGCGCCAACGAGGCCAAGACCCGCTTCCTGGCGGCGGCCAGCCACGACCTGCGCCAGCCGGTGCAGTCGCTGGTGCTGCTCGCCGCCACGCTGGGCGCGCGGCTGGAGGGACACCCGGCGGCCACGCTGCTGGACAGTCTGCAGGCCTCCGTCGACGCGCTGTGCCGGCTGCTGGAGGCGCTGCTCGACGTCTCCAAGCTGGACGCCGGCACGGTGCCGGCCAACCTGCGGCCGGTGCCGGCGTCCGCCGTCCTGCAGGGGCTGGCGGCGGAATACCGGCTGCGGGCCGAGGAGAAGGGGCTGCGGTTCCGCGCGGTGCCGTCCTCGCTGACGCTGCGCACCGACCCGGCGCTCCTGGAGCGGGTCCTGCGCAACCTGCTGGAGAACGCGTTGCGCTACACCGACCGGGGGGAGATCCTGCTGGGCTGCCGGCGCCACGGCGACCGCGTCCTGATCCAGGTGCACGACACCGGCGTCGGCATCCCGGCCGAGCATCTGGAGCGCATCTTCCTGGAGTTCTACCAGGTGTCCAACCCGGCCCGCGACCGCGGCAAGGGGCTTGGCCTGGGGCTTGCCATCGTCGACCGTCTGGCGCGGCTGCTGGGCTGCCGCGTGCGCGTTACCTCGCGGCCCGGCCGGGGGTCGTGCTTCATGGTGGAGGTGCCGCTGGGCGCGGGGGCCGCGCCCGAGGTGCCGGCACCGCCGCCGCCGGTGCCGGCGGCGCAGGCCGTGGGGCCGGGCATCGCCGTGGTCATCGACGACGACCCGCTGGTCCGGGAGGGGCTGGCCCTGCTGATCGAGCAGTCCGGCTGGCGGGTCGTCGCGGCGGAGAGCGCGCGGGACGCCATCGACCGGCTGGCGGCCGGCCCTCCCGGCGCACCCAAGCTGGCGCCGACGCTGGTCATCGCCGACTACCGGCTGGAGGGCGGGGCGACCGGCCTGGACGCCCTGCGCGCGGTGGAGGCGTGGGTGGACCGGCCGCTGCTGTGCGTCGTGCTGACCGGCGACACGGCGCCGGAGCGCATCGCCGACGCCGAGGCCAGCGGCTACCGCATCTTGCACAAGCCGCTGGCGGTGCGCGACCTGCTGGCCCTGCTGGCCGAGGCGTCGGCCGGCGTGGCGCCGGCCGTCATGCATCCGTGAGGCGGATCAGGCGCTTGCCCAGGTTCTCGCCGCGGTAGAGGCCGGCGATGGCGCCGGGGGCCTGCTCGATGCCGTCCAGGATGTCCTCGCGGTGGCGCAGCGTGCCGGCGCGCAGCCAGTCGGCCAATTGGGCCACGGCGGCGTCGAACTTCGCGGCGTGGTCGAAGAACAGGAAGCCCTGCATGCGGGCGCGCTTGACCAGGATGTGCCGTTCCACGCGCGGCCCCACCGGCGGCGGGTCCCAGCTGGCGATCGACGCGGTGCCGCAGATCACCACGCGGGCCCCGATGGCGAGGTGCGGGTGGACGGCGTCGCTGACCGCCCCGGCGGTGTTGTCGAAATAGACGTGCACCCCGTCCGGGCAGGCCGCCGCCACCGCCGCCGACAGGTCGGATTCCGCCTTGTAGTCCAGCGCGGCGTCGTAGCCGAACTCGGCGCGGCAGAGATCCACCTTCTCCGGCCCGCCCGTGATGCCCACGGTGCCGCAGCCCAGCAGCTTGGCGATCTGCCCGACGGCCGATCCCACCGACCCGGCGGCGGTGGAGACGACCACCGTCTCGCCCGCCTTCGGCTGGCCGATCTCGGTCAGGCCCAGGTAGGCGGTGATGCCGTTGAGGCCGAGGATGCCCAGCGAAGCCGACAGCGGCAGGTCGTGCTCCCGCACCTTGCGGATGACGCTGCGGCCGTCGGACACGGCGTAGCGCTGCCAGCCGAACAGTCCCATCACCCGCTCCCCCACGGGGTAGTCGGGGTGCCGGCTCTCCACCACCTCGCCCGCCGCGAAGGAGCGCATGACCTCCCCCAGGCCGACGGGGGTGGAGTAGTTGCCGACCGCCGAGACCCAGCCGCGCATTGCCGGGTCCACCGACAGGTAGTCGTTGCGCACGCGGAACTGCCCGGCGGTGAGCGGCTCCAGCGGCGCCTCGGCCAACTCGAAATGCTCGGCCTGCGGGATGCCGTCGGGGCGGGCGCGCAGGCGGATCTGGCGGTTCAGGGTCGGCATGGGCGGGGCCTTCCAGGGGCGAATGTAACCGGATGCAACACTATGAAACACTTTCCGGGGAGGTGTTTCATTCGGGCACGCCGTTCATTTTCGGTCACCGTGCGCGCTCCGGGGGTGGTCGGGAGCCTCCAGTATGGCCGTTCATTAGGAATATTGTCAACGGCATGGAGGCCGGGGAAGGGTGGTCGGCTGGCCCGGCAGGTACCGGCAGTGTAGGGCTTCTTCTGAAACACAAAGCAACAAAGAACACAAAGAGTCACGAAGAGGCGCCGGCCCGACCGCTGGTGCGCTGCCATGCCGACGCGTCTTTGTAATGGAGCCTCAGGAGGTGAGCGTGAACGAAGACGCCGACGGCGATCACGAGCAAGGTCAGCCGCGGAGGGGACACGGCTAATTTTTGTGATTCAGTGCCTAAAGGTAATTGGTTGCAGAGGGATTCTCGCCGTTCCAGAAAGGTTGCAAACGGGCGGGTAGTTGGTAACATTCACGGATGTTTGGCGCAGCGCAGAATGCAGATACAGTTCTGCGCGCTATGGCAGGAGCCCCCATGGATGGTACTCCCGTAACTTTTTACATCGACCTTGAGCCGGGCGAGCTGGCGGACATCGAAGTCGTCGCTCGGTCCTCCCTAGCCTTTGCCTCGGCGGTACGTGAGATCGCATACATCATTGATCCAAGTGCAGAACTTCGGATCACTCTTGCCAGCGGCACAGAGGGTAGCCTTACACTCAACTCTTTTGTGGAGTTTGCAAAGAAAGGGCGTTCAAAGGCAAAAAAGGCCCTGTGGGCCGCTGTTATCGTCTGTGCTGCCTCATTTGCCCAGGATCTACGTGCTGCATTGGTTGAAAGGCTATTGAAGTCGGATGACATCCGTCAAGTGTTTGAAGTTATTAAAGATTACACTGGTATTGATCTGGCTAGCGAGGGGAGCGGCCTGTCGGATGATGACGCGAAGCGCATCGGGAAACAGGTTGTCGAAATTCTAAAAACCGATACCGACATTGAGGCCTTCCGACCTGTATTTCGAGAGGCTCTGCGCGACGAGGCCATCAAAGGGGTTGGCGTTGGTCTAGAGCATAGGGAGCGCCCGAAGCAAGTTGTGCCACGAGAACGGTTTGCCGAGCTTGCCGGCTCTTCCGAAATAGAGGACCTGGATGGAGGAAAAAGAATAAAAACAGGGGCGGAAACGGTTCGGCTAATTAGTCCTGTCTTGCTTCAAGGAGACAGAAAATGGCGGTTTATGGGCAGGGATGGGGAGTTCGGGGCGGCTATTAAAGATCTTGTTTTTCTGGAAGATGCTCTAACCGGGCGCCATCCCATACCGATGGTCTACGGCGTCGAGATGGACATCATGTTGCAAGTTACCGAGGAAAAGCAGGATGGTGTGTGGAAGCCTACGGAACGTAAGGTGCTGGACGTACTGGCTGTGCGCCCGCCGCTGACCCAAGCGGAGATGGACTTACCGCCTCCGAAGAAGCCATAGGAGGCCGAGGCACGATGCGCCAATCACAAACGTTACGGCCATCGCTACTTCCCGGCCAGCCGATTCTCTGAGAAGATCGATCAGCAATAGGCAGACTGCGCCCACCAAAATAGCGGGAGTCCATTCTGCCGCAAATGCTTTGATCTTTCCCATACCTTTTTCTGTCGCCAGCCGTGCAGCATATCAACATGATAGCATGCTGCACGTTGCAGGAAGCCACGCAAAAAGGTATGGGCGGTGGTCCTGCGTCCGTCAGTAGGCAAGCGGCTGGCAACGTTTGCGCCATAATACCACTTTGTTGCTTCGTGCTTCACCGCAGCCCGGCACAGCGGCTGTGGCCACCGTCTGCCAAAAAAGGTGGACGAATTTGGATTATGTGTACGAAGAAATTGCAGGGACGTGGCCGTGTCCGAAAATTGCGGTCACGGCAGCAGTGGAGACGCGAGCATGTCCGCCATCGACGCAGCGAAGACCCCGGCGCAGCCGGTCCCGCGCTTTCACCGGCTGATCTGGCTGATGCCGGCGGCCTTCGCGCCGCACATCGTGGAGGAATACGGGACCGGCTTCCCGGTCTGGGTCGAGCAGACGCTGGGCGGGGCCATGACGGGCGGGGCGTTCCTGCTGAACAACGCCGTCTTCATGCTGATCCTGCTCGGCCTGACGGCGTGGGCGGCGCGGCGGCCGTCGCCGGTGTCGGCCTTCGCGCTGCTGTCGTGGGCCAGCGGGAACCTGTTCTGGAACTTCGTCTTCCATCTGGTGACCACGGTGCTCTACGACCGCTATTCGCCGGGCCTGATGACGGCGGTCCTGCTGTACCTCCCCGTCTCCGTGGCGGTGGCGTGGGCGGCGCTGAACGAACGCGTGCTGCCGCGCGCGGCGTTCGCCGGGGCGGTGTCGATCGGCGGGGCGCTGATGCTGCTGGTGATCTGGGTCGGCCTGTACCGGATGGGTGCCTGACCGTCCGCGCCGGCCGACGAGGGGAACGAAGCGGATAAGGGTGTGTTGGACCCCGGCCACCTTGCTGGGAGAGCCATTCGCATGCCGTTCCGCCCATCCATGACCGTGCCCCGTGCCCATGCCGCGTGATGTGCCCCGTGTTGGGCCGGGCTGGCCGGCGGCGCTGCTCGCCGGGCCGGCGGGGGCGGCCGTCGACGTGTTCGGCGCGCCGGAGGGGCAGGACGCGCGCGCGCTCGCCGCGCTGGCCGGGGCGGCGGGGGCTGCCGGCGTGCTGCACGTGGCGGCCGACGCGCGGCGGGTGATGCGGCTGCGCGCGGCGCTGGCGTTCTTCGCGCCGGAGGTCGAGGCGCTGGTCCTGCCGGCGTGGGACGCGCTGCCCTACGACCGGGTGTCGCCCGGCGCGGCGGTGATGGCGGCGCGGGCGTTGGCCGTGGCGAAGCTGGAGGCGCCGGCCGGACGGCCACGCGTGCTGCTGACCACGGCGCGGGCGGCGCTGCTGCGGATGCCGCCGCGCGACGCGCTGGCGGCGGCGGTGCTGCGGCTGGCGCCCGGCGACGCGATGGACGCCGCGGCGCTGGCCGATCACCTGCGCCGGCATGGCTACGTGCCCACGGCGCACCCGCGCGAGGCGGGCGAGTTCGCCGGCGATCCCGACCGCATCGACGTGCTGCCGCCGTGCGGCGGTCTGGGGCTGCGGCTTCCGGGGCTGCGGCTGGAACTGTCGGGCGCGCGCGTCGCCGCCGTCCGCGCCTTCGACCCGCAGGACCCGGAGGCGGAGGGGGAGGAACGGGCGGAGGCGGTGCTGCCGCCCGCCTCCGAAGTGGCGCTGGACGCCGAGGCGGCGGCGCGCTTCCACGCCCGCTACGCCGAGCTGTTCGGGCACGAGGCGGCGGCGGAGGACCCGCTGCCGGCGGCCGTCGCGGCCGGGCGGCGGCCGGCGGGGGTGGAACACTGGTTGCCGCTGTTCGTGGCGCAGACGCAGACGGTCTTCGACCTGCTGCCCGACGCGGCGGTGACCCTGGACGACGATGTGGAGGCCGCGCGCGACGCCCGGCTGGCGCAGGTCGCCCACGTCTACGACGCGCGCGCGGGCGCGCTGGCGGCGGGGACGCGGGCGCGGCTGGCGCCGTACCGCCCGGTGCCGCCGCGCCTGGCGTTCCTGGATGCGGCGGCGTGGGAGCAGGCGCTGTCCGGCCGGCGCGTCGCGGTGCTGCGGCCGGAGCCGCCGCCGGATGGGGACGCCGCGGCCGATGCCGGCGGGCGTCCGCTGGGCGACACGCCCGCCGCCGTGCTGGAACGGCTGCGCGCGCTGGCCGGCGAGGGGGGCCGCATCCTGCTGGCCGGCGGCCGGGCGGAGGAGCGGCGCGCCCTGCGGCGGCGCCTGCGCCGCGCCGGCTTCGACCGGTTCGCGCCGGCCGCCACCTGGGACGAGGCGGTGCAGGCGCCGGAGGGCGCGGTGGCGGTGGCGCCGCTGGAGCTGGAGGCCGGCTTTGTGGCCGAGGGCGTGGCCGTGGTGGCGCACGCCGACCTGGACGCCGAGGCCCGCGCCGACGCCGAACGCCGGGCGGAGCGGGAGGAGGCGGACTTCGAGACCGCCGACCTCACCACCACGGATCTGGCGATCGGCAGCCTCGCCGTGCACCTCGATCACGGCATCGGCCTGTGCGAGGGGCTGGAGACGGTGGAGGGCACGGGCGTGCCGCACGACTGCCTGCGCCTCGTCTACCGCGACGGGGATTCGCTGCTGGTGCCGGTGGAGAACCTGGACCTCGTCTGGCCCTTCCGCGGCAGCCCGGAGACGGTGCGCCTGGACGATCTGGGGAACGGCGCGTGGCTGCGCCGCCGCGACGCGGTGCGCGACGCCGTGCGCGTCGGCGCCGAGGCGCTGGTGCGCACGGAGGCCGAGCGGCGCACCGCGCGCGTGGAACCGATCCGCCCGCCGCGCGGCGCGTGGCGGCGCTTCACCGGCGGCTTCCCGTTCGAGGAGACGCCGGACCAGGCGAAGGCCATCGCGGCGGTGCTGGGCGACCTTGCGTCCGGGCGGCCGATGGACCGGCTGGTGTGCGGCGACGTCGGCTTCGGCAAGACGGAGGTGGCGCTGCGCGCCGCCTTCGCCGTGGCGAACGCCGGGCGGCAGGTGGCGGTGGTGGTGCCGACCACGCCGCTGGCCCGCCAGCATTTCGAGGAGTTCTGCGAGCGCTTCGCCGGCTTCCCCGTGGAGGTCGAGCAACTGTCCCGCGCCGTGGGTGCCACGGAGGCGCGGCGGGTGCGCGACGGGCTGGCGTCCGGCGCCGTGCGCGTGGTGGTGGGCACGCACGCGCTGCTGGCGCCGTCCGTGCGCTTCGCCGACCTGGGCCTGCTGGTGGTGGACGAGGAGCACCGGCTGGGCGTGCGGCAGAAGGAACGGCTGCGGCAACTGGGGGCCGGCACGCACGTGCTGACCATGACGGCGACGCCGATCCCGCGCACGCTGCAGCTGGCCGTGGCGGGCCTGCGCGACGTCAGCGTCATCGCCACCGCCCCCGGCACGCGGCGCCCCGTGCGCACGGTCGCCGACGCGTGGGACGACGCCACGGTGCGCGACGCCCTGCTGCGCGAGCGGGCGCGCGGCGGGCAGAGCTTCTGCGTCAGCCCGCGCGTGGAGGACCTGGAGGGGCTGCGCGACCGGCTGGAAGGACTGGCGCCGGGGCTGCGCATCGTCACGGCGCACGGCAAGCTGCCGGTGGCCGAACTGGACGCGGCGATGACCGCCTTCGCCGAGGGCGAGGGGGACGTGCTGCTGGCCACCAACATCATCGAGACGGGGCTGAACATCCCGCGCGCCAACACGCTGGTCGTCCACCGCGCCGACCTGTTCGGGCTGGCGCAGCTGCACCAGCTGCGCGGCCGGGTTGGGCGCGGGGCGGTGCGCGGGCACGCGTGGTTCACCTGGGACCCCGGCCGCCCGCCCACCGGCCCGGCGCGCGAGCGGCTGCACGTGCTGGCGACGCTGGACCGGCCGGGGGCGGGGTTCGAGCTGGCGGCCCGCGACATGGACATCCGCGGCGCCGGCGACCTGCTGGGCGAGGCGCAGTCCGGCCACCTGGAGGCGGTGGGGGCCGAGCTGTTCCAGGAACTGCTGAACCGCGCCGTGGCGGCGGCCCGCGAGGGGCGGGAGATGGAAGACGTGTGGGCGCCGCGCCTCGGCCTCGACCTGCCCATCCGCATCCCGGAGGAATACGTGCCGGATCCGGGCGCGCGGCTGGCGCTGTACCGGCGGCTGGCGACGCTGGCCGGCGCCGACGCGGTCGATGGCTTCGCCGGCGACCTGGAGGAACGCTTCGGCCCGTTGCCGGCGGAGGTGGCGGTGCTGCTGGAGGTGGCCGGGCTGAAGGCGCTGTGCCGCCGCGCGGGCGTGGAGCAGCTGGACGTCGGCCCGGCCGGCGCCGTGCTGGCCCTGCGCGACGCCGCCGTGGCGGAATCCGCTGCCGCGGCGCGCCCGGACGTGAAGCAGCGGCCGGACGGCCGGCTGGTCCTGGCGGCCGGCGACCGCGACGCGGCGACCTTCCGCGCGGCGGTGCGGGAGGTGTTGGGGGAGCTGGCGGCGATGTGAAGGGAACGTTGGGTTTTCGCTGCGCTCAACCCAACCTACGACGGACCGGTAGGTTGGGTTGAGCGCAGCGAAAACCCAACGTCAATCCGCCTGTCACACTCCGGCCGGCTCCTCCATCCGCCGCACCGCTTGCGCGCCGGCCTCGTCGGTCCAGGCGGCGCGGGCGGGGGAGGCGGGGGTGTTCCAGCGGGACAGGCGGGCGGTGAGGTAGCCGGTGGCGCCGCCCCACACCACGTGCGCGGCCAGCATCATCGCCACGCGCCGCGCCGGGTGTCGGGTGGCCGGGCGCAGGATGCGCAGCGCCGGGATCCAGCCCAGGTAGCTGGCCCCCCACACGGCGAGGCCGTAGCCGACGCCGGCCAGCACCGGCGGGGCGCCGCTGGCGCGGATGACCGGCGCGCAGCCGGCACCCACGGCGGCGCCGTAGGCGTAATGGGCGGACAGGGCCAGCCCCTCGTGCTGGCGTTCGCTCAGCTCGTCGGCGACACCCGCGGCGGCGGCGACCCGTTCGGTGATGAGGCGCGGCGGCAGGGGGTAGCGCTCCGGCCAGGGCAGGCGGCGGTGCATGCGGTTCATCGCCCAGGTCATCGGCACCGTGGCGATGGCGCCGGCCAGCGCGCCGGCAAGGTAACGGTTCATGGCGAATGCTCTCCGGTCAGATCGGCGCGGGTCAGGTCGGCGCGTGCCAGAGCTGCGCGAAGCGCGCCAGCCGCGCGCTGAACAGGCGGAGCTGCAGGGGCGGCGGCGCCGTCGTGATGCCGGCCAGCGCCTCGCCGATGGCGCCGATGGAGGCCAGCAGGACGTCGGGCGCGAAGGGCTTGCGCAGGACGCCGATGGTGGCGCGGCCGGCATCCTCGGGCACGACGTCGTAGCCGGTGACCAGGAGGCAGGGCACCGCGAACTCGTCCAGGCGGCGGGCGAGGCCCAGGCCGTTCTCCCCGCCGGGCAGGGCCAGATCGACCAGGGCCAGGTCGGGGCGGTCGCGCTCGGCGAGCCGCGCGGCCTTGGCGGCGTGCCGGACGGGGCCCAGAACCGCGTGCCCGGCCTGTTCCAGGACGGCGCGCATGGCCGACCCGATCATCGGGTCGTCCTCGACAACGAGCAAACGCACGGCGATCTCTCTTTCCACATGCCGGCAGCGACGCCGGTCTTGTCTGCGAACCACTCGCATAATGAACACGCGAGCCGGCCCATGGGTTCGCCGCGTTCCCCGACGGTGCACGTTCTTTTGCCGGCCTTGCGGGGGGGCGATGCGGGGGGCGGTGCGCGGTTCACTCCGCCGCCTCGGGCGGGCGGTGGGCGCGGGGGCGGGGCTCGGCGCGGCGCAGCGCCACCGGCTCCTTGAAGGTGAGGGTGCGATAGGGGAAGGGGATCTCGATGCCGGCCTCGTCCAGGGCGCGCTTGACCGCCGCCACCACCTCGTCGCGGGAACGGCGGATGTCCACGGGCTTGGAGCCGGTCCACCACGTCACCTCGAAGTCCACGCTGCTGTCGCCGAAGGCCTTGGCGAAGATCTGCACCTCGCGGTCGCGGCGCACGCTGGGCAGCGCCTCCACCGCCGCGCGGATCACGGCGCGCGCTTCGTCCACGTCCTCGCCATAGGCGACGCCGCAGGTGATGGTGGTGCGGCGGTGGTCCAGGTCGGTCAGCACGTTGACCGGCTCGCGGTACAGCATGGCGTTGGGCACCACGACGCGCACGCCGTCGGTCTGGCGGATGTGGGTGTCGCGGATGGTAATCTCCTCCACCCGCCCCTCGATGCCGTTGCAGTCGATGAAGTCGCCCAGGCGGAACGGCTCGCGGTACAGGATCAGGACGCCGGCGATGAAGTTCTCCAGGATGTCCTTGAAGGCGAAGCCGATGGCGATGGAGCCCAGGCCCAGCGCCGTCACCACCTGCCCCGGACTGATGCCGGGAAAGGCGATCACCGCGGCGATCAGCAGCCCGCCCAGCCAGATGACGGTGGATGCCAGCTTTTCCAGCACCTCGGCCAGCGAGCGGCGCATGCGCGTGCGGCCCAGGCCGCGGCGGAACAGGCGCGCGGCGACGCGCGCCAGCGCCCAGGTGACCGCCAGCACGACCAGCGCCATGCCGTATTGCGGCAGGCTGGCGATGAAGTTGGCGACGATCTGGTAGATGCGGTTCTCGACGATCGCCTCGGCGTCCACGGTGGTCCTCCCGCTGTTCCGTCATGGGAAACAACAGGAGGACCCGCCGGGGCGTGCCTTAGCGCTGCTTCAGGTAGGCGATCACGTTTTCCGGCGCGGATTCGCCGTAGGGGTCGCCGTTCTGCCCCTCGTCGTTGATGCCCGGCTCCTCGAACCACTTCTCGATGAGGCCGTCGTTCACCACCATGGCGTAGCGCCAGCTGCGCAGGCCGAAGCCGACGTGGCGCTTGTCGATCAGCATGCCCATGCGGCGGGTGAAGTCGCCGTTGCCGTCGGGGATCAGCTTGACCTTGGACAGGTTCAGGCTCTTGCCCCACTGGAACATGACGAAGGCGTCGTTGACGGACAGGCAGTAGACCTCGTCCACGCCCAGGGCGCGGATCTCCTCGTACAGGCGCTCGAAGGCCGGGCACTGCTCGTTGGAGCAGGTCGGCGTGAAGGCGCCGGGCAGCGAGAAGACGACGGCGCGCTTGCCAGCGAACAGCTCGTCGCTGCGCACGTCCTGCCAGCGGAACGGGTTCGGCCCGCCCACGCTTTCGTCGCGCACGCGGGTCTTGAAGACGACGGAGGGGATACGGCGGCCTTGCATATGGGGCTCCTTATGAGGGTGGGGGCGTCAGCCGCGGCCGATCAGGCTGCGGTCGAGGTGGCGCAGCAGGTCTTCCGGCCCAGCGTACAGTTCCGCGCA
>Ga0196970_1001232_pt1 | contig 18710 bp, 13 predicted proteins | sample S1v_513CmetaG_FD_148672 | JGI IMG/M metagenome (GOLD analysis project Ga0196970, IMG submission 148672) | Soil microbial communities from Anza Borrego desert, Southern California, United States - S1+v_5-13C | ecosystem: Environmental > Terrestrial > Soil > Desert | place: USA: California...
ATAGCTGGTCATCTGGCCCAGTATCATAAACAGTACACCCCCTCCGGCTAATGTAAATATCTGTATGTAGTAAAAGCCAAACCGGTCGATGAGTTTGCCGCCAAGCAGCCCGCCGGCTATTGCACCGGCACCAAAGAGCGCCATTACCCAACCTGCCTCACTTATGCTATAACCAAGCTGCTGGGTCATGTAAAGCGTCATGAATGGTATTACCATTGTCCCGCTTCTGTTTACCAGCATCACAAGACAGAGCCACCATGTAGATGGTGACAATCCTTTATAGGCATCCTTATACAAGTCTACAACTCGCTTCATTTGAGCTGCAAAACTATTAGGTCCTGGCGTATTCGTTAAGAATATTTTAATGGGTGCATATTGCCTGTAGTCGCCCACGATTAGATATAGTACCGAAAAGTCGACTGGAGCTATGAAATACTAGTCTGGCGTTTTCTGGTTTTTGAACTAAATGCAGGGATGCTTTATGTATCTGCGATATCAAGGCACCAGTAGTCAGGCGATTTTCATGATCAGGACAGCAACTTTAAACTTTTCCGGCTCTACTAATTGCTTTATTTCCTTCTGAAAGGTATATACAATACCACTGAGGCAGACTACATACAGAATCAATCCGCTTGACAGCCCCAGCCACAAATGAACATCGTTGAAAAACTTACGCAGTGTATGGCTGTTTCAGATGTAAATGTCTATCTGGGTACACTTTTGAAGTCGGTTGTCAGTGTAGGCTGGTACCACAGCCCTGGGTTACCTTACACCCGTAATCCACCAGGTATTGCCAAACTGGTCCTTTACTCCACATGCTCTTCCATATTCCTGATCCGCAGGTTCCATTACTGAGCTGCAGCCGGCATCGAGAGCTTTCCTGTACGTTTCATCTGCATCCGCAACATAGATAAACATCCCTGCCGTCATTGGCGAAAACCTTTCGTTGCTGTCAGCGAACATTATAGTGCTATCGCCAATCACAACCTGAGCATGCATGACTGTATTGTCGCTATTCATGTGCCTCACCGTCTCACTCGCACCGAACACTTTTTGTACGAACTCGGAGAATTTGTCTGCGCCCTGCAGAATCAGATAGGGCATTACGTGGTTATTTCCTTCAGGTATGTTCAGTGCCATATTGGTGAAATTCTATGGCGTCTAAGATAAAGACTTTATTTAAAGTCTTCCACTCTTATCTGCTCTTTGCAAAAGGAGTATTCGCGCTCATCATTAGATGCAATGATAACGAGCCTTTTGCCGCTGTATCGATCCATCCATTGGAGGTATTGGGCCACACCCGCCTGGTCAAGATTTGTACAAGGTTCGTCCAGCAGTAGAGCAGGAGTATCTGCAAATATTGCCTGAGCCAGCTTTACCCTTTGCTTCATACCTGAAGAGTAATCACCGATCGGTTTTTCAGCAGCAGCCCCAAGTCCTATCGTCTCAATCAAGTGGGATACAGTAAAGCCGGGTAGGGGCTTCTTAAAGTTAAAGTGAAAGTCCAGATATTCTCTTAGCGTAAGCTCCTCTATGATCTCCATTCCGGGTGCACAATAGGAGATGTGTTCAAAAATTCCCTCGTCAACAATCGATCTGCCTTCGAGTTCATGCACCACTTTTCCTTTTGATGGGTTCTGCATGCCAGCTATCAGCCGCAATAAAGTACTTTTACCGCTACCGTTAGGACCTAACAGGGCGTAGCTGCCCGGAGCAGAGAAGTTGTAAGTGATATCTTTAAATATCCAGTACCGTTGGAACTTTTTACTTATATGCTCAAGCGAGATCTTCATTGAGACGGCGGCTATAGCCTTTCATGATACCACGACCTGTTTCCCGTATGAAGGAAATGATTTCATCGCGCTCGTCACTTACGGGTATCTCAGTTTCAATAATGCTTAATGCCTTAGATACGTTATAGCCCCGCACGAAGAGAATCCGGTATATGTCAAGAATATGATTGATCTTGTCCAGGTTAAAGCCACGACGCTTTAAGCCTACTGAATTGACTCCTACATATGAAAGTGGTTCTCGCGCTGCCTTTACAAAAGGAGGAACGTCCTTTCGAACCAGCGATCCGCCGGTAACGAAGGCGTGACTTCCTATCCGCACAAACTGCTGTACAGCGGTGAGTCCCGCAAGTACCACGTTGTCCCCCACAGTTATGTGCCCAGCGAGGGTCGTGTTATTTGAGAATATGCAATTGTTCCCGATCTCGCAATCGTGCGCGATGTGGGAATATGCCATTATAAGGCAGTTATTACCTATAGATGTTCTGTTTCTATCTGAGGTGCCTCTGTTTATGGTTACGCACTCCCTTATGGTTGTTCCGTCACCTATCACGGTAAGTGTGTCTTCACCTCTGAACTTCAGATCCTGCGGAATGGCTGAAACCACCGAGCTTGGAAAGATGCGGCAGTTCTTGCCAATTCTCGCACCCTCCATCACTGTAACGTTTGATCCTATCCAGGTACCCTCTCCAATCTCTACATTTTTGTGAATGGTAGTGAATGGGTCTATTTTTACATTGGGTCCAATCTTGCTATCCGGGTGGATATATGTAAGGGGGTGGATCATTTTCTGTCTTTTCTTATTATTTGGGCTACTAATTCTGCTTCTGTCGCCAGTTTGTTCCCTACATATGCGGTACCTCTCATTTCACAGATTCCTCTGCGGATAGGATTCATCAGTTCCATCTTAAGTATCAGGGTATCTCCCGGAATCACCTTAGATTTAAACCTGCATTTGTCTATCTTGATAAAGTAGGTGTCATAGTTCTCTGGGTCTGTATAGTTATTCAGAGCAAGTATTCCACCGGCCTGAGCAAGCGCTTCAATTTGAAGCACCCCTGGCATTACCGGGTTGCCAGGGAAGTGTCCCTGGAAGAAGTGTTCGTTAAATGTCACGTTCTTTATACCCACCACGTGGTTATCGCTAAGATCTATGATCTTGTCAACAAGCAGGAACGGAAACTTGTGCGGCAGCGAGCGTTCTATGTGAGAGATATCATATATGGCAGGCTGATTGGGATCGTAGTTTGGCACATCAGATAGGTGCTTATTCCTTTTGATGAACTGCTTGATCTTCTTTGCAAACTCTACATTGGAAGCATGACCAGGCCTGTTCGCAATGATGTGTGCTTTTATAGAATGTCCAATAAGCGCGAGGTCACCTACAACGTCAAGAAGCTTGTGCCGCGCAGGCTCATTAGGGAAATGAAGTTGGATGTTATTCAGTATTCCTTCCGACTTAACTTCGATCTTCTTCTTATTAAAGACCTTAGCCAGTCGTTCCAGTTCTTCACCACTTACAACCTTGTCTACCACCACAATTGCGTTGCTTACATCACCACCTTTAATGAGGTCATGGTCCAGCAGATACTCCAGCTCATGCAGGAAGCAGAATGTACGGCAGGGGGCTATCTCCTGCCTGAACTCTGAAATATGCTTCAGCGTAGCATGCTGTGTTCCAAGTACCGGGGAATTAAAGTCGATCAGAGTAGTTACCTGGTAGTCACTTGAAGGCACCGCCAGCATATCCACATTCTTTACCGGATCATAGTAGTGGATGTTCTGATCGATTGCGTACACAATTCTTCTTGCATCCTGTTCCTGAACTCCTACACTATCTATAGCTTCTATTATTTCCCTTGCGCTGCCGTCCATAATCGGAACTTCCGGCCCGTCCAGTTCGATAAGCACATTATCAATATCCATTCCCACCAGCGCTGCAAGCGTATGTTCAATGGTGCTGACTCTCGCTCCGTTGTGATCTATAGTTGTCCCCCTTGACGTATCTACAACGAAGTCGGCATCCGCCTTCACTACAGGCTTCTCGGGTAAATCTATCCGCTGGAAGCGAATGCCGAAGCCGGGGTTTGCTGGCTTCATGGTCATAGTCACTTCCTTCCCTGTGTGGAGTCCCACACCTGAAAGGCTTACGGCTCCCTTTAACGTTTGCTGGTTTTGGGCAGATGATTTTTGCTGCACAGTTTCTTTGTTTTTTATCCTGTCTTGTGTTCCAGGCAAGGTTGTCAGGCTCACTTGTTAACTGAGATGTTTTGATTCAATAAAGCTGTAAGTTCTTCAATCGTCTCTTCCAGCTTCAAAAGGCGTTGGTGTAATTCGGGCAAATTTCTAAAAATTGCCTGACTTTTCAGTGAACTTTTATAATCGAAGGCGGGGGAACCATTAAGTACCGTGTTTGGGGCAGTTACTGATTTAGATAAACCGCTTTGGGCATTGATCCGCGTGCCATCTGCTATCTGTATGTGCCCGACCATGCCAACCTGCCCGCCAATAATCGAATTCTTACCTACTTTGGTGCTGCCACTTACTCCCGTCTGTGCTGCGATAACGGTGTTTTCACCAACCTCCACATTATGGGCGATCTGTATCAGGTTATCCAGCTTCACACCTTTCTTGATGCAGGTAGATCCCATTGTTGCACGATCTACTGTTGTGTTTGCACCAATTTCTACATCGTCCTCTATAATTACATTTCCTATTTGTGGTACTTTCTTGTAAGTGCCGTCTCTTTGCGGCGCAAAGCCAAACCCATCGCCTCCTATTACGGTGCCGGAATGAATTACGACCCTTGTACCCAGCGAGCACCCGTCATAGATCTTAACACCAGCATATATGATGGAGTCTACGTTGATTACCACGTTGTCGCCAATATACGAGCCCGGGTAAATTCTTACCCTGTCTCCAATAATGACATTTTCTCCAATATAGGTGAATGCTCCTATGTACACATCCTTACCAATAGATGCAGTTTTTGATATATAGGACGGCTGCTCTATCCCGTGCTTCCCACTCCGGGCCTCTATCTCATTATACTTCTCCAGCAGGTAGGCAAATCCGCTGTATGCATCCTTCACGCGGATCAGTGTTGGTCTAACCTCCCGGGAAAGCTCCAGAGATTCATTGACTATTATTATAGAGGCACTTGTGGAGTATAGATACTCTTCATATTTAGGGTTGGCTACGAAAGACAACGAGCCTTCTGTGGCTTCTTCAATCTTAGCTACGTGGCTTACTTTAGCCTCAGGGTCTCCATCTATCTTCCCCTTTATCAAGGTAGCTATCTGTAAAGCGGTAAACTGCATGCCAGCTTTAAATTACAATTAAAAAGGTGATGTCCGCCAATATTGAAGGTGTTCTGTTGCTTATCTCTCTCCCTATCAACGTTGAATAAAGCAAATGTAGTTTTTATGTACGGGTCTGGCAAGCGCCTGATTAACCAGGGGGTTTTCAATTTCTGATATATCACATGTGTTTCCGTTCTTCAGGGCTATAGTTATTCGCTCGTCTTCCGTATTGTAGGTGCTGGTGGATGTAGTGCCGGAACAGACAAAATACGGGAGCTCCTCTGTTGATAGGCCAGCTTCTGTTTTGAGTCTATCTTCTATCTCCGCCTTTATAGTGTTGATCGGACCGGATGTAAGGATTGTCTTATAAAGCCTTCGTTGAATGATCATATTGCATAAGCGAGACAGAATAGAATCTTTATGATCCTGCCACACCTTTACACTGGTAAGCACATCTGAATCGTCTAACTGGCAAAAACCTGCAAGCAGCTCTGGATTCTTTTCAAAGTCTTCCAGTGTATAATTGTTGTACAAAAAATTCTGAAGTGCCGGAGTAGCAAACAACGTCTGACCCTCACTGGCGAGTTCTTTCGCCCGTTTAAGTATGTTCACCAGCAGTTGCTCTGCACCTAGCACGGCTTTATGCAGGTATACCTGCCAATACATTAGTCTTCGGGCAATAATGAACTTCTCAACAGAATGAACCCCTTTTTCTTCCACCATCAGCTCGTCGTCCTGTACTGTCAGCATCTGAAGTATTCTGTCATAGCCTATTACGCCCTCCGATACTCCGGTATAGAAGCTGTCCCTGTTCAGGTAGTCCATGCGGTCAACGTCTAGTTGCGAGGAAACAAGTTGATGAAGATATTTCCTGGGATAATTATGGTCGAATACACTAATGGCGTTGGTTAACAGTCCATCAAACTCTTCATTAATACGTTGCATGATAAGTTTTGAGAGGACTTCATGTTTCATCCCTCCTACTAGGGAATACTCAAGAGCATGTGAAAACGGCCCGTGACCTATGTCATGCATCAGAATGGCAAGGCGGGCAGCTAGTACATCATCTTTCGACAGATTGATCCCCTTTAGCTTGAGCTCGTCCAAAGCTTTACCCATCAGGTAACATGCGCCAAGAGAGTGATGAAGTCGCGTGTGGGTTGCACCAGGATACACTAAGTGGGCCATCCCCATTTGCTTGATGTGTCGTAGTCGCTGAAACCACGGGTGCTCAATTATCCGCATTATCTCTGGTTCAGGAAAATGGAGGAACCCATATACCGGATCATTAATAATCTTTCCTTTGAATGTCATATGCCTCTGCTGTCAGCCCTGGAAATCTTCAATGGATTACTCTCCCCATTCCTCATCAGGAATTACAGGTACTTGCTCCACCTCAGTACTGTCGCCTTCTTCAAAAGCACCTCCATAGGGGATGGTTTCTGCTCGCTCCAGGCTGCCGGGGTCGTAGAAGGCGCAATCCTGGAATCCTTCAGGCTCGACGAATTTCGCACCTTCTTCTATTCCTAAAGACTTATCAGAATAGACACGCTTGATGAAGTACGCCCATATCGGAAGCGCTGCTGCAGCGCCCTGGCCTAGCGCCTCACTACGGAAGCGGAGGTACCTGTCGTCGCAGCCCACCCAGGCTCCCGCTAGCAACTGTGGGGTATAGCCCATAAACCAACCGTCTGCTTGATTGTTTGTGGTACCTGTTTTACCAGCTATTTCGCTTTTGATACCATAGCGGTACCTCATTCTTCTTGCAGTACCATTATCAACAACACCTTTCATCATCTTCACCACCTTGTAGGCGGTATTTGCGTTGATGATCTCCTTACGCTCCGGTGCAAAGCTCTTGATGAGATTGCCATTCTTATCCTCGATCTTACTAATAAATAATGGCTTTGTATTCATGCCCAAGGTAGGAAACATGGTATATGACCATAGCATTTCGAACAGTGAAATGTCCGATACTCCCAGTGCTTGAGATGGTACTTTATCCAAAGGCGCTTGTATGCCGCAACGGTGTGCAAAGTCAACAAATGCATTAATGCCAACCTGGTTGATAAGATATAACGCGGCATTGTTTATTGACAGTGCGAGTGCCCGGCTCATGGGTAGGGAGCCATGCTTCGAACCGCCGGCATCATATGGTTGTTTCATAAAACCTGGAAACATTACCGGTACAGTAGGTACAGAGTTGCATGGGGAAAAACCATTATCAATAGCAAGTGTATACAATAGCGGCTTGATCGTAGAACCAACTTGCCTCTTTGTGTTTATGTTTACGTGGTCGTACTGGAAGTAGTTGTGGTCTATGCCGCCTACCCAGGCCTTAACCTCGCCAGTGAAAGGATCCATGACCATAAAACCAGCTTGCAGGAACATCTTCATGTACTTAACGGAATCTATTGGGCTCATCACCGTGTCAGTCTCCCGCTTCTTGTTCCAGGCAAAGACTTTCATCTTTACCGGCTTCCGAAGCTCCTTCATTATTTCGGCTTCAGATTTGTCTTCCTCCTTCAGTGCCTTGTATCTTTCTGTTTGTTTCAGTGCCTTCGCCAGCTCAGATTTGTAGGGTTCCTTGCTCCAGATGCTTCCATCACGGTACCCTGACTGGGCTGCGAACAACTTCTGAATTTCTTTCAGGTGTTGTTCCACGGCTTGTTCAGCATAGCGTTGCATGCGTACATCCAGTGTGGTATATATCTTTAGTCCATCCTTATAGATGTCATATCTATCTCCGCTGTTCGGCTTTTTAACCGTTTTCAGGAATTTCTTTACTTCCTGCTCCACCTCCTGACGGAAGTACGGCGCCATCCCTTCATGGTAGTCCAATTTGCGGTAGTCAAGCACAATGGGTTCGTCCTTGATCTTATTCATTTCTTCTGCCGACAGGAAGCCATACTTTACCATCTGTCCCAGTACTACATTCCTTCTCTTAAAGGCATTCTCCGGATTACGTCTCGGATTATATAAGGTGTTACCCTTTAGCATCCCTATCAGCACTGCTGCTTCATCCACGGTCACCTCATCCGGAAGTTTGTTGAAGAAGGTAAGGGAAGCGTTCTTTATACCATAAACGTTATCTCCAAAAGGTACCGTGTTCAGATAAAGGGTAATGATCTCGTTCTTAGTCAGGTTTCTCTCCAGCTTTACCGCCAACACCCACTCCTTTAGTTTTATGAAGGGTAGGGTAAACAGGTTAGCATTCTTACGTGGAAAGAGGTTCTTTGCGAGCTGCTGGGTAATGGTACTGCCTCCCCCTTCCTTTCCCAGGAAAACGATAGCCCTGAGTACAGCAATACCGTCAATGCCGGAATGGTCATAGAAACGGGCATCCTCAGTTGCCAATAGTGCATTGAAGATATTAGGTGATACTTCCTCGAAGGTGCTGTTGGATCTGTCCTGAACATAGTAGCGGCCCATTACAGTACCGTCTGTTGCCAGAACTTCTGAAGACAATGCACTGCTTGGGTTCTCAAGTTCCTTCATAGAAGGCATGTAGCCAAGGACACCGAAGTTGATGAGTATTATCAGTAGGTTGAAAGCAATGACGCCAATCCAGAAAACTCTCCATAGTACTCGCACAGGATTCCGCCTTTCGGTGGCCTTCTTGTGAGCATGTATGTGTTGAAGTCTTTTTGACTCCTTACTTTGTGGCAATCCCTTACCCTTATTCTGAGCCATACGCTGCAAAGCTAAAAAAATTGACAGAGGCCATAGAAGATTTATTACTGTGAGGCCCCATCATAAACGTTAATTGTTCTCATCCTCAGGCTTTACAAAGAAAGTAACCGTCCGCAGAGGGTTCACAAAGCCGGCAAAGCGTTTGCCAAACCTGATCTTCTTTCTCAACTTCGCCGTGAATGGTGCCAGGAATCCAGCAACCGCCTGCTCTTCTGAACCTGTAAGTGGCTGTTTTGCGTACTTCTGTTTCAGGTATATGTTCATGAACGGCGCAAAGGAGGTTCCAAATTCAGGGTCTACAGTAGCCCTGGCGTACTGCATCGGTGTCTGGTCGCCGCGGTATATACCCACCTGGTGCAGGTAGAAACTAGCTGCTCTGTAAGCCCAGTAAGATTTTCCTGATGGCTTTGCATTTCGATACCTCATCACGTAGTAGCCATAGATCAGCGAAGGCAGCAGCATCAGGAAGAGCAATAGCGCACCCACTATGATGCCTATCGTCCACAATACTCGTTCCATGGAGATCTTTTCCGCCTGCACTGCAGTCTTTGGTTGCTCCTCCGGCTTGGTAAGGTCTTTCCGCTTCAGGTACACCTCGTCTATCGGCGCCGGGTCAGGGAACTTCTTTATCAGTGATATGCCATTGTCGTTTGCTGATGGTTTTAGATTCTTAAATGCCTCGGCATAGGACACTGCCGTTGCGTTGTCTCCCTTCTCCACGCTTCTCAGGGGTACGTCAATGCTGTCCCGCTTAATGGAGGCGATCTTCACGTCCATATCCACCACCTGAGGCTTGTCTAGTTTGTATTCTTTATCATGCACCACCATATGGCGCACCTGCAGCTTCAGTATTTTTTTCAGGGTGTCTACCGACTGCACTATGCCCTCAGCCGCCAGCCAGGCACGGGGAGGTTGCATAGGCGGGGTGCCATCAGGTTTCGGACTTTCCTGTGCATCACTATTGCCTACAGTGGTGTCAAAATCCAGCCAGCCATAGCCCGGGAAGTACACCTGCACCCAGGCATGCGCCTGGTCAGCATAATACCAGTACCACCCCTTGTTCTTGTCACTGCGGTCTACGGTGAGAAAGCCCACTGCTATACGCGATGGTATGCCCAGCGACCGCAGCATGAACAGGGTAGCGCCCGCATAATATGCACAATACCCCTGCCGGTTCTCAAACAGGAAATACATCAACTTTGATGCACTAGGTATGTCGGGCACCCCAGGGTTGTCAGTATACTTAAACAGGGGTTCACCATTCTCGTCTTTCGACAGGAACCAGTCGCGTATGGCAAGTACTCTGTCTACGGGCGTCTTAGCCTTGGCAGTCACTGTTGAGGCCAGACTCGCTATCCTTCCAAACTTTGGGTCGGACGGCATGTACGTGTAATACTTCATGAACTTTTCGTCCATGCCCTGGTAGCCACTCACCTTGCGCAGCACGTCGAATCGCTGCTCCTGAAACTGCTTGATCTGCGGGTCAGGAGAGTTATATATGAAGTAGGCACTATTCAGTTCAGAAACGTAACTCTTTGCCCTGAATGCGGTGTTAAACTCTTTTCGGAAGTCCTTCTCCACCGTTATTGGCTGCACAAAGAAACCGGTATTGGGTGCCAGGTATGTCTCAGGCGAAAGGTTCTTTGAGTACACCTCTATCTCCACCGTCCGGCGCAGCTTCTCGCCAAGGCTATTCTTTATCACAGAGGAATCAGTCTTGGTGAAGAACAGAGGCAGCTTTGAGGGGTCTGGTTCGAAGAGGTCGTTATAGGGTATAGTAGAATCTCGTTCGAAGGTCTCCGTCAGGGTATCGAACTTGGTATAGTAAAACGCGGTAAGGTATAGTGGATTAGGCACGTCAGTACCGGGGAAATAGTTGTCTATATGAGCGCAGAAAAGCAGCTCATTGTTCCTGCCAAGGGAGCCTTGCAGACGGGAATAGTCTTTCAGGTCAAAGGTGCCGTCCTTCTTCTGGTTCAGCATGCTGTTTTTGCCAGCCTTGCCGCCTCCACCAAAGTTGGCCACAGTCTCTTTTATCTCACCCCTCATCTGGTAGTACACTCCGGCAAACACTATCGAAGCAAGCAGCACGAACAATATGAGCCTGCGCGACAAAAACCACCAGAATTTCTGAGACTTGTCCTTATAGCTATATATCTGCTCTGCCGTAAATATAATATAGACAGCGTAAAGCAGTGCAGGGGCGAATGCCCTCATCAGGTTGAAGACAGAGTCCGTGTTTGCCTTTGCTATCAGGAAGATACAGGCGCATAGCAGCGCTACCGCTACAAAGACCGACCAGTACCGCAGCCGGATGAAACCCCAGCCAATCAGCCACCCGGAGGTGAAAAGAATGGTGAATACAAGAAACTGAACAGAGATAAAGAACGCATCGAACTCACCCGTGGCAAAACTGTCCAGCGCTTTGTAGATGCTATAAAGTCCCAGTACCAGCAGCAGGAACGTAGGCAGAAAACGAAAGCGGAAAGAATATAATATGGCGCTCGCCACCATACCCGCTGTAGCAAACAAGGTAAGCTGCAGCGTCATGTTAGTCACAGGCGGCAGGAAGGAGAACAACCCACCTTGCGGATCACCTATGATGCCAAAGTATTCATTGGCGTTCCACAGCAGGAAGTAACCAACAATAGCAGTTGGAAGAATAAGAAAAAGGAGTTTCGCCAGCAACTCATTTACAGGCGTCGCCCGTTGTATGATCATAGAAAGTATAAAAGTTTAAATTTAGTAGAATTTAGTGGTCGTAACTTGTTAAAGTATAGCGGGAGTGTGCCTGTATCCGTGAAACTTCAAAGGTTCCTCCGATTCAGTAAAGAACTGCAAATATAGGATGCAACCTGTCGGCCTATCTGACAGAAGACAGGTTTTTTGAGAATCGGATTTACCTGAAAGGCTCCGATTCCGGCCCGCCTCTCAGACTAGTTACTAAATTTCCATTGTTTCAAAGAACTTGCCCCTCGGGTATATTGAGTTATTATATCCTTATTGTCAGAAATTCCTCAGTCTCTAGTTCCCGAAAAGATGAGTCTTCTAACCGTTGTTTGCAAAGCTAGTATTGTGTTGTCCAGTGTAACTGGAATCAGCTTCGTCTGATAGCAAAGAAACAATCGCGACACGCTACTAAAGACGCTGACCTTGCATGCCGTTTGGCAAGGTACGAACCGCCTCACGAAACATCAGCAACGCTAAGTATTTGTTTGGTCTAATCTGTTGAAGAAGAATTCACTTCAACCCAAATTCAACTAGAAGGGAGCTTGCCCTCAGAGATGCGGATGGATATTACATTTCAGTTACCGAGTTTCACTACTATGAAGGGTAAAAGCTAACCCGGCAAAAAGTAATCAATTCACAGCTTGATACATCCCGTTACCTCCTCCACAGCCTGTAAAAAGCTCGCTACTTTATTTCTGGATATTTGTATTTTATCACCATTGCTCATTACCGCTGTATCGCTTTCCCTGCACAAATACTCGCGGAAATAAGAAATGTTCAGAATATACGACTTGTGGATGCGGTAAAACCACGGCGAAACGATCCTGTCCTCAAACCGGCTCATAGGTTTCGATACGGTGATCCTCTCGCCTCCGTTTAGGGTCAGCAGGGTGTAAGCTCCCGCTGCTGTCATATACATGATCTCTGACAGAGACACAAACCTGGTTCCTCCAAGGTGGCTGAGAGCAATGCGTTGTGATGGAAAGGGATAACCAGTGCGTTCCTGTTGCCTTCTTACAGGCAGTGGCACTACAGCTGCGTTAAGACTGCTCATGGTTTTCCCCATTTGTTTAGTTCAAAGCTACACTCGTAAGGGTCGTGCAGGGAGAGTGTAAATACCGGTTTTTCAATAGTAGAAATACTGAATTTTCATCAGATTGCTGAAAATAGGCAGCGGGATATCTATTTTAGCTTTATGTGTTACAGAAGTCCGATTTTATTCCTGGCCTTACTCACTTGTTATCTCGTTGCATGTTTACCCGCGATAGCACAGGATACCCCGCAGGAAGAGCAATCGTTGTATCATGAATATGAGGCTGCACTATCTGGCACACGCAACTCTCATCAACTGGCTGATACAATGATGCATTATGCCCAGTCGATGGCTTATGACGCTTCCATGTCTGACTTTGGCAAGGCGGTTGCTTTGACTGCCCTCAGGTTGTGCGACTCTATCAAATATGATAAAGGAAGGGTGCAAAGCATGATAATTATAGGAAACCACTACAATATTGTCAGTAGGTCGGATTCTGCTCTTCATTATTTTCAACAAGCGCTACTCATCGCAGAACCATCCCGGATGCAAATGATGACTGAGTTGCTGTATGGCAACATCGCCGGGATCTATCTTGCAAGGAGTGAATATCGTAAGGCGCTACAGTTCTATTATAAAGCTGTGGATGAACTGAAGCGGTCCTTCAGCATCAGTAATTTGGAGCGTACTTCTTATGCCTTGACGGTAACTTACAATAATATTGCACAGGCACTTCAGGGGTTATACCTGTACACTCAGGCTTTGGAGTATTCCACGCAGGCTACTGCAATTGCCAGGTATTCCGGTCTTCGGGAATTGCTCCCTTATACAAAATGTACACAAGCCAGCATCTTGCTGCAGACAGGGGACATTGGGAAAGCCACTGCACTATGCGATTCGCTGATTGCAGATTCTGTCTCTCCTGATGTAGCTATATCTCTTCGGTTCCTCTTAGGCGAGCTGCGCTTAGCAAAAGGTGATAGCCTTGGCGCCTTGTCTTGCTTCAATGCTGTGTTGCAACTTAGTTCCTGGTCCTTAGACAGGATACAGGCAATTTGTTCTCTTGCTACGTTGCATTACCATCTGGGCAATATAGACTCTTCAGTGAGCTATGCAAATGATGGTCTCTCTCTCGCTGTCAATTATCACGCGACGGAATCCATGTTGCAGCTTTACACGCTACTTGCCGATATAAACAATGACAGAGGCAACTTTGCCCGTGCAGCGAATTATTACAGCCTGGCCATGCCCCTGAAAGACAGTCTTACAGACGTGGATAAGAACAGACTGATCTATGCCATGGAGTCTCAGTACAGGACTGCTGAAAAAGATAAAAAGATAGCTAGTGACAGACTGGTGATACTTCAGCAACATGCAACCCTCGCAGACAAGAGCCTTTGGCTCGTGATCACTATTTCTTTAGCCTTCCTGATTATAAGTTGCCTGCTGTTCTATCATTGGCACAGCCGGAGGATGCACATACAGAAAGTCATTTTACTACAGCAGGAAGAAAGAACTCGCTCGCTGCTGGCAATGACCCAGGGTGAAGAGAAAGAGCGAAAAAGAATTGCCAGCGCGCTTCATGATGGCATAGTAGGTATGCTGACTGCAGTACGGCTGCATTTGATGAAGGCGCAGAAGAAGAAGCCTATTCTCGTAGATGACGAGGAGTTCAACGATGTCTTGATGCTGCTCGACCAGGCTCTTTCTGAGGTAAGAAAAACGGCGCACAACCTGATGCCGGAACTATTACTGCAGCACGGATTACCCGAAGCAATAAGAATATTCTGCAACAGCATCCAGAAAGCACAGCAAGCGCAAATTGACTTTCAATATTATGGCTTTATCGGGCAGTTGAACAAGCATTTCGAATTGTTTGTCTACCGCATGGTCCAGGAGCTTATTCAGAATGTTCTGAAGCATGCGCAAGCCGAGCGCATGCTTGTTCAGTTAAGTCAGCATGAGCACATACTAACGATAACGGTGGAAGACGATGGCGTGGGTATCGCGGGTAAAGATATTGGCAACGGTGCCGGGCTTATCAGCATACTAAACCGGATTCATGACCTCAACGGCACATTCAACATTGAGACGGGCAAAGATGGAGGCACTTCTGTAGTAATTGAATTTGATCTTGAATCGCAGCAAGCCCTGGTGTATGAATATTAAACTAACCATTGTAGATGATCATCCGGTAGTAGTAAAAGGCCTGCTAAGCATCTTAGAGGACTATGAGCAGTTTCAGGTACTTGATACTTGCAACACAGCATCATCGCTTCTCGAAGCATTGAAAACACGTATCCCTGATGTCCTCTTACTGGATGTACAGCTACCTGATAAACCCGGAGACGAACTGGCCGCAATAGTAACGCAGAAATATCCTCAGGTAGCTATACTGGCGCTTACTAATCTCGACCAGGTTTTCAATGTTAAGAACATGTTCCTGAATGGGGTCACAGGTTACCTGCTGAAAACTTCTGGTCCGGACTTGATGGTGGAAGCTATTGAAACTGTCAGCCAGAAGAAACAGTTCATAGACCCGGTAATGAAGGAGCAGATGCTGGCCGAAATGGTAGACGCGCGGAGCACGACCAATCCAGTACCCGCGCTCACTCAGCGAGAGCAGGAAATATTAAAGCTGATTGCTGCCGAGTATACCAGCCAGGAAATTGCTGCCAGACTATTTCTCAGCCACCGAACCATAGAAAGTCACAGGCTCAACCTGTTACTTAAGCTCGGTGTAAAAAACACCGCCGGGCTTGTAAGGAAAGCTATACAATTAAATATTCTTAAGTGAATCGCTCTTATAAGTTTATAGGTGCATTTCATGTAGAGAATAGCACGTTTGAGATATCACATAAAAAGTGGCAGAGCCCATTTGTTTACCTTCAAAACAAATAATCACAATGAAAAAGTTGTTTCTGATCATAGCTCTTTGTTCGTGGGTCCTTTCATCATTTGCGCAGCCTTCGTCCGGACTGGCACCAGATTTTATGCTCAGGGATCTCAACGGTAACTGGCACTCTCTCTACACCTACCTGGATCAGGGAAAGACTGTGTTTCTTAAGTTTTCTGCCACATGGTGTCAGCCTTGCTGGAACTTTCATAATAGTAATGTCTTCAAAGATTTGTACCAGCAGCATGGCCCTGCAGGTCAGCCAGGGGTCAATGGCAATACCACAAATGATGTGATGGTGTTTTTTATTGAAGGCGAACCTGATAATACGGTACAGCAGCTATATGGGATTTCAGGAGCAGGGTCTGCCCAGGCAACGATGGGTAATTGGGTTACAGGTACTCCCTACCCAATTATTGACACAAATGCTGCAACGACAACTGCGCTGCTCAATACCTGGAATATCTCTTCGTTCCCTACTATACTTATGATTTGCCGGGACAGACAGGTGTACAAATACCCGCAGCAGCCCGCCTCTCAGTTCTATTCAGCCGCACAGTTCGGCTGCCCCCAGTATCCGCCGGCATCTACTGTAGACGCGAAAGCTGTTCAGTACAACGACAACAGTTACTTTTTTTGCATGCCTGATCCTATAGTTCGGTTCCAGAATTATAGCACAAACAATCTTACCAGCGCTACAATCAAAATATTCAGTAACAGCACCCTGGTAAACACGCACAACTGGAGCGGTAACCTCGCTCCTTACCAGATCGCAAATGTCAATATTCCAGCCTTCTCAGCAGCACCATACAGTGGATACAGATTTGAGGTGGATGCGCCTGGGGATGTGCAGACTACAAATAATAAGAGTAGCGATTCATTGTTTTGGGTGTATAGTCCCGGCAATGCTGAGGCGCTACCCATGCAGCAGAATTTCAATACCTCACCACTGATGCCGCATAAGTTTCGCTCTTCTCGGTACGACGTAGATCCGGTCAACAGTAGTTATAATACTACACCAGTCATATATGTCAAGGGGATTGACGGGCAGAACACACGCGCGATCCGTTTTCGCAACCGCCTGATGTGGTGGTATCAACAGGCGGATCTTATCATTGGCAACTACAATACCCAGTCTTCTGCTATCCTTACTTTGGAATTTGATGTTGCATTCGCACAATACAATGGCAATGAAAATGATACCATGGAAGTTCTTGCATCTACTGACTGCGGCAATAGCTGGCACACAGTATGGATTAAATCAGGTGCAGATCTGACAACACGTTCTCCCGTCGGCAACTTTACAGATTTCTATCCCCAGCAAAGCAGTCATTGGCGTCATGAAACAGCAGATCTTAGCGCTTATAAGGATGCCAATACGCTTATCATGTTCCGGACGCACTGCCACATGGGTAATGATATGTGGATAGATAATCTAAAGTTACATTTTACCACTTCAATAGACGATGTCTTCTCTGAGCCACATATCAACGTTGTACCAAACCCAGCTTCTGACCAGACTTTGCTGACCGTAAATGTGAAGAGTGATGCAAAGGCAACGATGATTCTCTGGGCTTTGGACGGCAGAAAAGTTCAACAAATGGATAATATCAATCTTTCCGCGGGATCCAACCACATCATGGTGTCCGTGAGTGGGCTTTCCGAGGGTTTATACTTTGTTTCGCTAACCTCAGGGAACTTTATGAGGACTACTAAATTAGTGGTGGCTCACTAGACTGTTCCTCAGAGCTTTTATCAGCAGGACATCGTGGTGCAGAGCACCATCCGCCTCATCAAGAGGCGAAAAGACTGCTTAAAAAAGTAAGCTTCAGCCGGTGGTTACTTGAAAGTACCTAAGAGCATATTCTGAGGAGACATCTTCTAAGCATACCTTGATACATAATCCATTTATGAAAAAACCGGCTGAAGGCGACTGCCGGTATACTGATCCTTTTCATCCAGACAGGAAATCAATAGGCGCTCGTTAATGGTAGCATGATAGAATTTGTTGGAGGCTATATGTAGCTTCTTTCCGCGCGAAGACATATAACAAAAAACATAAACGCACCTGGGATATCACTGGGACTGCACTGGCATATCACTGGGATATCACTGGGACTACACTGGAACTCCAATGAAGAACCAGTTCCACCCCCTAAACTTCTGCAGTTACTTTTGCATACTTGTTCCGGTACTCTATGGGTGTTAACCCGGTAACTTTTCGAAAGGTATCCCGGAAGGCCCTGGTGTCGGTATATCCTACATCGAACATTACTTCGCTCACATTTTTCCTCGAGGCCTCAAAGAAGCGCTTGGCTGCTTCAATGCGCACTCTTTGAATGTATTCCAACGGAGTGTTGTTTGTAGCCTGCCGAAACCTTCGTTCAAACGTTCGTCGTCCCGAATTGACTATAGCAGCTAATTCATCTATAGGCATTTTCTCGTTGTAGTTCTTCTCTATGAAATCCTGAACTTTCCTAATCTCTTCATCTGCATGTTTCTTTTGTCCCTTAAACACTGTAAATACAGCCTGGCTGCTGCGGTCTATATCTAATGCGAAGTTTTTTGAAATTAACACTGCGGTTTCTCTGTCAGAATATTTTTCGATTAGGTACAAGATCAGATTCCAAAGACTGCTGGCACCACCACTGCTGTATATGTTTCCTACTTCGGTTATAATAGCGCCATCCACTACATCTACTTCCGGGTACCGTGCTCTAAATTCGTCAAGGTAAGCCCAATGCGTAGAACATCTTTTGCCGTTCAGCAATCCGGTTTCCGCAAGCAGGAAAGCGCCTAAGCATAAACTGGCGACGCTACAGCCTTTTTCGTACAGTTTCTGAATGTATGGAATGGCCTCGATATTTATATTTATTCCATCAACGAGGTCGCCATAAACAGGAGGAATGATTAACAGATCGGTTTTACTCACATGTTGCAGTAAGCGGTCTGTCTTTATAGTGTATTCACCGTCGTTTGCTGATACAAATTTGGTAAGGCCAACATATTCCACGTCAAATACTGGCTCCTTTCCGGCGGCAATAAGAAATTCATTGGCTGTCTTAAAAGCGCGGTAAGGGGGCGTTACCGCTTCTATCACACCCTTCTCGGGGGCAAAAATTGTTACTTTCATAGGCTTTGAAGACTTAGGAGTAAAAATAGTGCATGCTTGTCATTTTAACCCCCTCTATTTGTCGCTTTCGCACAACATCGCTTTCCGTGTTTTGGGTCATTTTTGGGTCATTAATCTAACAACTAAAATATTA
>Ga0196970_1001233_pt1 | contig 18701 bp, 18 predicted proteins | sample S1v_513CmetaG_FD_148672 | JGI IMG/M metagenome (GOLD analysis project Ga0196970, IMG submission 148672) | Soil microbial communities from Anza Borrego desert, Southern California, United States - S1+v_5-13C | ecosystem: Environmental > Terrestrial > Soil > Desert | place: USA: California...
CCATCAACCCGAAAATCGCCCCGCTGGCGCCCGCAGACAGAATCGCAGGCGGCCCGAGCACGCTGCTGGCAATCGAGCCGACCACGCCCGCCGTCAGGTAGATGAAGAGCATCCGCCAGGGCCCGTAGAGCCATTCGACAGCCCGGCCAACCATCCAGAGGCTGTAGCCGTTCATGGCCAGATGGATCGCCCCGATGTGCAGGAAGACGGCCGTGAAGAGGCGCCAATATTCCCCGGTCAGCCACATGGTCGGACGGGCGACGGCGCCCCACTGGGCCTGCAGTTCAATGCTCTCCGTCGCATCCAAGGAGCCGCCCGCCGCCGTCATGGTCGCCCAGATGGCGGCGATAATCACCAGCAGGCTGATGGTGACCCAGGGGGTTGGAATGGGCTCCGGTCGCTGCCCGGGCGTCTGTGCCGATGCCGCGGGCTGCCGCTGCGATCCCTCCGCTTCCCCCTCTGCCTCGGCCTCGTTGTCGCAGGGTGGCTCCGGCGCAGCCAGCACCGCCAGGTCAGGGTCAATGCCAAACGGCGGGCCCTGGTGGGGGTACACCTGGTTACGGGTCAGGTCAACGGCCCACGGCACAAGCCGCACGGGGCCGCGGTGAACCTTGAAAGTCTGCCAGCGGTCGTAGGTCTCGCGGGTGAGCCGGTCGCCGGTCACAATCAGCATGACAACTTGTACATCGACACGCTCCTGGCCGGCAATCTGCTCGGCCATGGCGGTCAGGTCGGCGGAGACCGTGCGCATGGCGCCTTCCGGGCCGGCCGTCAACATGGCCACGATGGTCAGCAGGCCCGCCTCGACCCGCTCCAGCACGCAGTCAGCCCACGTGGCAACGGACTCGGGCAGCTGGGCCGCCTCGATCGGGCTGAAGCCCCCGAACTCGGTGAATCGTTGCGTGGCGTCTTGCACATAGCGGATGGGCATGTCGGCTGGGCCTCCTCTGCATGTCTGGTGTTATGACGTAGGGTGGTGCACAGCAGAGACGCCAAAGGCGCCCCGGGTGTTGCCCCGGGGCGCCCGCTTTACTTGAGCCGCTGCTCCAGGGCCGCTTTCCGTTCCTCGAAGCCGGGTTTGCCCAGCAGGGCGAACATGTTCTTCTTGTACGCCTCGACGCCTTCCTGATCAAACGGGTTGACGCCCAGCAGGTAGCCGCTGATGGCGCAGGCCTTCTCGAAGAAGTAGATCAGTTGGCCGTAGTAGTATTCGTTGATCTCCGGCAGCGAGACGACCAGATTGGGCACCCCGCCGTCCGTGTGGGCCAGCAGCGTCCCCTCAAAGGCCTTCCGGTTGACAAAGTTCATGGTCTGACCGGCCAGGAAGTTAAGGCCGTCCACGTTGGCAGGGTCGGTGCCGATGGTCAGGTCGAGCTTGGGCTTCTCCACGGTCAGGACGGTTTCAAACAGGATGCGCAGGCCGTCCTGCACGTACTGCCCCATGGAGTGCAGGTCCGTGGAGAATTCGGCCGACGCCGGGAAGATGCCCTTCTGGTCCTTGCCCTCGCTCTCGCCGTACAGCTGCTTCCACCATTCAGCGGTCATCTTCAGGGCGGGCTCGTAGTTGACCAGCATCTCCACGGTCTTGCCCTTGCGGTAGAGTGCGTTGCGGGCGGCCGCGTATTGGTAGGCCGGGTTATCCGCCAAGTTCGGGTTGCCAAATGCCTTCACGCCATCGGCGGCGCCGGCCATCAGCTGATCGATATCGGCCCCGGAGACGGCGATGGGCAGCAGGCCCACAGCGGTAAGGACCGAGTAACGGCCGCCCACATCATCGGGGATGACGAAGGTCTCGTAGCCTTCTTCATCGGCCAGTGTGCGCAGGGCGCCCTTCGCCTTGTCGGTGGTCGCGTAGATGCGCTGGCGGGCGCCATCCTTGCCATACCGCTTTTCCAGGTAGTCGCGGAAGACCCGGAAGGCGATGGCCGGCTCGGTGGTCGTGCCGGACTTGGAGATGACGTTGACCGAGACCTCCTTGCCCTCCAGCAGTTCCAGGAGGTGGCTCAGGTAGACGGGGCTGATATCCTTGCCCGCAAAGTAGATTTCCGGGGTGGACCGCTTCGCCTTGGGCAGGTAGTTGTAAAAGGAGTGGCGCAGGCCTTCGATGGCCGCCCGGGCGCCCAGGTAGGAGCCGCCGATGCCAATGACGACCAGGGCGTCGGAATTGGCCTGGATACGCTTCGCCGCTGCCTTGATGCGGGCGAATTCATCCCGGTCGTATGTAACGGGGAGGTCGACCCATCCGACGTAGTCGCTGCCGGGGCCCTTCTTGGTGTGAAGCAGGTCGTGTGCGGCCCGGATGGCCGCTTCCTGGTAGGCGATTTCGTGAGGGGCGAGGAACGGCACCGCCTTGGAGGCGTCAAAGCGAATGGTACCGGTCGGCATGGGAATCACTCTCCAGATGGTTGGGCTAGGTCTACCCGCCGATTATAGCCCAAAACCGGCCCCAGTACCAACGGTTTGGGGGTCAAAACTGGACGGAAATCACAGGTGCGGCGATGATTGTGGTGCGGCCGGCGACATCCGCCAGGGTGAGAGGGACCGCTTGCAAGAGGCGCCCAGTGTGCAGCCGCCTGCCAGCCAGCAGGGTGACTTCCCGGCCAACCAGGGAGGCGAGGAGCGGGCCGAGGGGGCCGGGGTCGGGGTCTGGGGCGGGCAGGTCGGGCTGCCAGGTACCTGGGTCGCTGGCGGCGTGGGCCGCCGTGCCCCGGCCCGGCCGGGCGCCCGCCCGTGGCCTCGCCCCTCCTCCGCCCTGAAAGTGACAGATCATGGCCGTATCCTCCTCCCTCCCGGGGTCCGGTGTTCGGGTCCATCTTATGTAGCACAGCCCGCGAACGCTGCATAGGCTGGCATGTGGGCAGGCTGCCCGAGGAGGTGCCTCCAGTGCCTGAAACCGTCATTCGTCGCCTGCTGGAAGATCTGCGAGGCGGGGGCTTCAACACCAGCCTTACCGTGGACGGGTTCCAGTTCAACGGCCAGAAGATCATTTCGTTCGAGAACGGCGTGGTCTACTCAGTCGATGGTGCCGGCGTCGCCCGGGCGACGTTGATCAGCCAGATCCAAAGTGTAGACTTTTAGTGGATGGGGGGCAGCTGCCCCCCTTCTTCGCGCGCCGGCAGGGTTTCCATAAAAACATGCTTCCTCCTTTACATGGCTTGTGACCCAGTCTCCAACATGCTAAAATACGTGCGCATAGAGAATCGGACGGAGGCGAGTTCCTGTGGGCCGCAAATGGGAAAACATCAAACGTTCCAAGGGGAAGCTAGACCAGGAGCGCGGAGCGGTCTTCTCCCGGATTGCCAAAGACCTGATGAAGGCGGCGAAAGAGGGCGGACCGGATCCCGAGGCCAACTTCCGCCTGAAGACGGCGATTGAAACGGCTCGCGAGTCAAACATGCCGTCCGACAACATTCAGCGGGCCATTCGGCGGGGCGCCGGCCTCGAAGAAGGCACCCGGTACGAAGAGTTTGTGTACGAGGGCTACGGCCCCGGCGGCGTCGCGATCATGATGAACATCATGACGGACAACCGGAACCGGACCGCAGGCGACGTCCGCTTCATCTTTACGAAGAACGGCGGCGCCATGGGCGAAACAGGCTGCGTGGGCTGGATGTTCACCAAGAAGGGCATCATCGAGATCGACCGGGAGCAGACCGACGTTACGGAAGATGATCTGATGATGGTCGTGCTGGACGCCGGTGCCGATGACATCAAGACGGAAGAGACCCACTTTGAAGTGACCACCGCTCCGGAGTCCCTGGAAGCCGTGCTGCGGGCCCTGCATGCCGCCAAGATCCCCGTGGTGCGGGGCGAAACGGCCATGATCCCCAACACGACTGTGGAGGTCACGGAGGAGAACGCGGAGAAGCTTGGCCGGATGCTAGACCTGCTGGAAGCGAACGACGATGTCCAGAACGTGTACAGCAACGCCCAGTTCCCGGATGAGGAGTAACCTATAGCGTATGCTTCAGGGCCGAGGCGGTGTCGCCTCGGCCTTTCTCGTGTTCGGCCGTTCCGTCCCGTCCAGTCGTATGTCAATCACTGTGCTTTGCCGTGAAAGCTCGTCCATTCGCCGCACGACTGCCGTGCCTTCCCGTGCGACTTCGTTCGATCCGGATGACGACCGCCGCGCCTCCCCGTGCAACTTCATCCCATTGGCCTCACGATGACCGCGCCTTCCCGTGAGACCTCGTCCCATTCGCCTCATGATGACCGCACCTGTCCGTGCGACCTCTTCCCATTCGCCTCATGATGACCGCGCCTGTCCGTACGACTTCGTCCCATTCGCCGTACGACCGCCGCGCCTGTCCGTACGACCTCGTGCCCTTCGTCCGCGCGACCGCCGCGCCTCTCCGTACGACTTCGCCCCATCCGCCCTCACGACCGCCGCGCCTTCCTGTGCTGCCTCGTCGCCTTGGCGCACGGTCACAGCACCTTCCCGTGCAAGCCCATCGTTTCGAAGTCCGAAACTCCCCGCTTTTTCCATTAACCCCATTTACAGGGCAGCCCTCTTCTTGCTACACTATGTCCACAAGCTCTCGTGTGGGGGGGATCGACGTTGCCGGATGAGCGGGACTCCGAATCAACGGGAGGAAGTGGCAGCACCAGGCCCCTGAACCTGCGAAACCTCCGTCGCAAGACCAAGAACATGAACGACCCCGAAATCGTCATCCCGTTCGGTACATATCAAGGCCTCCCGTCATCACTTGCCTATCCGTTCTTCGCAAAGGCTGCCAGACGCGAATGTGCCAATCATGACAGCCCCGGCTTCCTCGAAGTCGGCGAGTTGGAAGACGAACCCGACATCCTCACGCTCCGCCCCTGCCTGGCAGCGAATGACTCCACCATCACCTGCCGGTGGGACCTAAAGCGTGCCCCCCTCTCCATCGACATGCTCCCCATCATCCTGGTGCGCGATATTCTGATTCCGGAGCAGACCAACGTCGCCATCCCGGTGTCGCAGAAGGTGCTCGAAAACGGCGCCCACGTCATCCTCCTCCACCTCGGGAAGCTGGCTTACCGCCTCGTTGAGACTGCAAAGGGCTGACAAGAAGAGGCCGGTGGAATCACTTCCACCGGCCTTTGCATGCCTACTTCTTCGGGAAGTTCACAACCTCAATCCGGTTCTGCAGCCCGTAGGTCAGCGGACCGCCGGCGGTGACCGTCTTGAAGTACTCAACCGTCACTTCCACATCCACCACGCCGGTGTCGAGCTGTTTGCCTGCAACCTGAAGCTGCTTGAGGATGGGCAGGTCGTCGCCGCCGCCGGCCATAAAGTTGTTGACCGCGACCTTGTAGGTGGTGTTCGGATCTACGGGCTGGCCGTTCGCCAGTTTCAGCTCCAATATCCGCTCGCCGTCGGGCTTAACGTAGTCCCACTTGAAGCTGATGCCCGCCACCTGCATGGGCCGGTGGCTGCCGGGCTTGTTCTCAACCAGCTTGATATAGCTCATGAGGCCCTGTTCCAGCAGGAGCTTCACTTCGGCGCCGGTCATATCCACCGTCACGATGGTATTGCCAAAGGGCTGCACGGTGAACATGTGGCCGAAGTTGACTTCGCCCGTGGCAGGGTCGCCTTCCAGGTCGGCCCGGATGCCGCCGCCGTTCATCACAGCGATCTGAACGCCCGGGGCGGCGGTCAGCATGCCGTCGGCGATAAAGTCGCCAAGGGGCATTTCGCCGGCCTCGGTCGGGGTCCGGGAGATCTTTGCCGTCAGCTTGCCAACCGGCCGGGATTCGATCGGCTTGACCGCCGCCTGCCACTTGGCCACCAGGTCGTCGACCCAGGGGGTTGGCGCCAGGGTCGGCGAGGGGTTCCAGACGGCCGGCACGGCCTTGGTCACCTCACCGGTCACCTTCTCCACGTAAAGGTCGACGCGGGCCAGGGCCTGACCATAGCTGCCAGCCTGGACGACCGGAACCTGGTTGCCCCGGGCGTCCAGCGCATAGCCTGCCGCCCGCAGATGAGAATGGGCCGCCGTCACAAGATCCACCTTTTCGGTGACGCCCTTCAGCCAGATGGCTACCTCGTCGCTGACCTGGAAGGGGTCGTCGGGGGCGCCCTGGCTGGCGGACCCGTGGGTGACGACGAAGATCAGGTCGGCGCCCTCTGCCCGCAGGCTCTTGGCTTCGGCATTGATCACAGCGGCCGGATCACGGAACTCCAGGTTCTCGACGATCGAAGGGAGCACGATGCCGGCTGTCGCCGGGGTCGTAATACCGATGATGCCGATCTTATAGCCGGCGACTTCGAGCATGTGGGTGGGCGTGGCCCAGTCAGGCCGGGTATCGGTGCCCTTGTTGAAAATGTTGGCCGTAATCATCGGCGCCTCAGAGAGGGCAATCAGCTTCTCAAGCGCGGGGATCTTCCAGTCGAACTCGTGATTGCCGACTGCCGCTACCTTCACGCCAACGTTATTCCGCCAGTCCAGCGAAGCCTCGCCAGCCGACAGGTTGGAGATCGGCGTGCCCTGGTAGGTGTCGCCGCCGTCGATCAGAATCGTGTTGGGGTTCTTCAGCCGCTGACCGTTAATGGCGGTCGTCAGCACACTGACGCCCAGGTCGTAGTTGGCCCGCTTCTGGGCGTCCTGAATCAGATGGCCGTGCAGGTCGTTGTACAGCACCACCGTGATCTTTTCGGTGCCTTCCGGCAGCCGCTCAGGCACTGCAGTGGCCAACAGCTTGACCATTTCGCCCAGGGTCAGGATCTCCTGCGGGTCGATCTTGCCGCCGAGCTTGCCCTGGACAACGCCGTGGAGCATCAGGAAGGCCAGGGCGGACTTGCCCTTGTCGCTCATCTGCGCGGCGTCTGGGTACTTTGCCAGTACCTTCAGGTCAGCCTCGGCTACGGCCTTTCCGCCGACCGCCTCGGCCAGCATTACAAAGGCGTCCTGCCGGGTGAGGGGCTCATTCGACCTTGGGTCGGCCGCCAGGCTGCCGGTGTTGTTCAACAGCCAGGCCGCAAACCGGCCCCGTGTGATCGTCTCGTCAAACGCGGTATCCGGTCCGCCCTGGAACATGCCCTGGTGCTGCAGGTCGCAGGCGTAGGTGGCGGCCCAGTGGGCGGCAAAGCCGCAGTCGTCAAGTTTGAGGGGCACAACCTTGGGACCGGCACTGCTTGCCAGCGCACTGCTGGACAAGAGAATCAGGACTGTTACCGCGGCTGTCATCCATCGATTGATCCGCTTCAACTGGAAGGCCTCCTTCAGGGTAACCCCGTGGGATAATCGTTCCAGTCAAGAAGTTCACGGATCGAAAGCAAAATCCTCCCACTATCACAACTAACAAAATGATTACGGGGCATCAGTTCGGCAAGTACAAGGAACTCGTCCCGTTCCGCCTAATTCATACAATAGTGAAAGGGGGTCGCCGCTTTGATCGACGAGGACGCTTACATCCCACTCGACGTGGAACTGGATGATGATACGCACAAAATGCTGGGCGACGCGATTCATGCGGTGCTAGACGCCGCCGCGGCGGAACTTGGTGCCCGAGCCCGACTCTCCTGGTTTCGGACAACCGCGGGCAGCGTTCATGGCGAGTTGCCGGGGCCCCTGGCAGACCTCCTCACCCAGGCCGACCGGTTCATCGCCCAATACGCACCAGAGATGAACACCGACGCGCTCTCGGAGGCACACAATACGCTGGACGCAGCCCGAGCCCTCGCTGCGGAACAGGCATGGCTCACCCCCGACCAGATCGATTCACTGGCCTACCACCCGATCGATTGGATGACCATGAGGTTCTATCTGGCGCTCATGCCCCTCGCTCCGCAGGGAGACGTCACGATCCTCATCGACCGCAATCTGGTTGCAGACTTGGCTGAGAAGGATCTCGTGCCGCCAGCACAGGTCCTGAACATGCTGGAGAAGCTGCAGCTGCACCATCTGATCATCAATCTGACACCGGACCGACCACTGGCGGACGCCATAACCTGTCCCGTCACCATCGCCATCAATCCGATGGTGATTGAGAACGCGGATAGGGAGGCATGGGAGCAGGCACGAAGCCGGTGGCGAGATCTGTTGACAGATTAGATCAGCAATGATAATGTTGCATCAGGCTCGGATAAGATCATATGTTCGGGTCACGTAGCATCTGTACATACGGAAAGGATGATCTGTGATGTCCCACCCTGTCGTGCACTTCGAGATTCTGGGGAAAGATGGCAAGCAGCTTCAGGAGTACTATGCGAACCTCTTCGGCTGGAAGATCAACGCCGACAACCCCATGGCCTATGGTCTGGTTGAGGCTGGCCAGGGCGGCATCGGGGGCGGCATCAGCGGCATGGAAGGCCCGGTTCAGCAGGGCGTCATGATCTACGTCGCCGTGCCCGACCTGCAGGCTGCCCTTGACAAGGCCGTCGCCCTGGGCGGCAAGGTCGTCCATCCCATCGAACACATCCCCGGCATGGTCACCTTCGCCCAAATTCAGGACCCGCAGGGCAACATCATCGGCATGGTCAAGGACAGCATGGAGTAATAACGGTACCTATGCGACAGGCCGCTGCGCCCCTTCCCGGGCACAGCGGCCTCTTTACGTTTCAGGCGGTCACCGGAAGGTCACCTGCCCCCGAATCTCCCCGCCGGGATTCGTGACGGTGTGCACGTTGACGTAGGTGTTGCCGGACAGCATCTGTTGGGCGAGGACGGACATCGGCATGCCGGTCAGCGGTCCGGTCAGGTTCGTGGCGGTAAACGTGCCGCTGGTCAGGACCGTCGGCGCCGTGATATCAACCGGGAGGGCAGGTCCGTACAGGAAGAGGACAATCGGGCCGTTCTCACCCGGGCGCCCCAGGTGGATGTGGGCCTCCCTTACCTGCCGCAGGTTGCTGACAACCAGTCCAACACGCAGCGAGGATAAGGTTGGGTCAAAGGAGAGCACGCTCATGCCAACCCCGGGCGACAGAACGGGCGGAACCTCCATGGCGCCTGACAGGGTCGCTTCGAACTGCAGCGGCTGCTGACCGAATTGGGTCGTTGAAAGCACACCACATCCCCCCAACCATCTTATGTCTGCGGAGGATGCTTGTGCGCTCCCTGCATCGAACCACCCGCCTCAGGAAAGTCTTAAGGCAGGAACTGCTCATGAGGGGGTACGGTGCTTGGCCTATGTGTGGCTCGCTGCCATCGGGCTGCTCCTGGCGGGGCAGGTCATTTTCGGGCGCCGTGATGCAGCCGCCCTTAGCGCCTTTTGGGTGGCCGGGAGCGCAGTCTTTACGGCCAACTACATCGTGATGGACCTGATGGAACTGTATCATTACCGGACCGGACTGCTGCCCGGGCAGATTCCGGACAGCACTGGGCGTCTTCCTGGCTGAGTTGGGATTTGTGGCGGGGTGGGCCGTCTGGGTTGTCTACCGCCTTCCGTTGGTGGCGGGTACGGTCGTTGGCACCGTGGTGGTCGTTGTGCTGGAGGTGCTCTTCCGCAAATGGGGGATTTTCATCGGGAACGGCTGGCGGGTCTGGCACTCCATGATCGCCTTCCCCCCGTACTTCCTGCTGATTTACTGGTACCGCTCGGTGGCTGAGCAGCATGGCGTGGCCGACGGCTGGGTCAGAGCCGGCATTCGGGTCAGCCTTGCGTTGTGGTGGTCGCACTTCGTCGGGATGGTGGCCTATTGGATCACGGCGGGCCTGATTTTCCGCGTCGCGATTCTGCCCACCTTTGCCAGAAACCAGACGGTGGGCGCCATTCTAACCACGGCGCTGCCGTTCAACCTGGCGATTCTCTGGGCGATGGCGGTTCAGGGCCGGGAACGCATGGTGCGCATGCTGTGGAGCGCTGCCGGCCTGCTTGTTGTCGGTTGGTTCTGGACCGCGGCAGGGCTCTGGCAATTCAGGGCGCCCTGGAATCTGTTCGTCCACACGGCGGTGCAGGTCGCCACCATATACGTTGCCGCCCTGTGCGACGACATGATCGGCCGCTGGGCCGAAGTGCCGGGCGGCAATGAGAGAGCACCTCTTTAGGGAGAAACATGAGAACGCCCCGCAGCCCGGAGTTGGGCGGCGGGGCGTCTGCCTTACGGAGCCGCTACGGTGGCGTTCAGCGCCTGGTCGACCGTAATCATGCCGGCACCGGCATCGCCGGTCTCCCAGCACATTTGCACCGGCCCCACGCTGGGGTCAGTCACGGACCGACAGCCGCCGGGCAGCGGAATGGCTGCCGCTTCGAGGGCCGATTCGACCTGACTCTGTACCATGCCGGGGTTCTTCTGCAGCATCAGGGCCACGATGCCGGCCACGTGCGGGGTGGCCATGCTGGTGCCGCCCAGGTAGTAGTAACTGAGCGTGTTTCCGCTGTTGACCTGGTACGGGCCTACGACCCAGGAGCCCGGGGCGGCCACGTCCAGATCCTTGTCGTAAGGCCGGCTGGAGAAATCCGTGACATAGAAGTCATCGGGATTGATCGGGTCGGCCACGTCGGACGTCCGCCACCAGGAGCCAGGGGTCATCCATTCGCCCACCCAGCCTGTGGCGGCGACGGAGATGACCGGAGCGTATGCGGCAGGATAGCCCATGCCGGCCATGCCTTCGTTGCCGGCGGCGGCGACGATGATGACACCCTTGCCGATGGCGTAATCGAGGGCAGCCTGCTCCACAGGGTCAAGTACCGACCCGCCCAGGCTCATGTTGATGACAACCGGGTGATCGCGCAGTGGGCCGGCCTTCAGGTCAGCGACATAGGTGATGCCCCGGGCAACCATGCCGGAAGTGCCGCTGCCGCTCTGGCCCAGCACCTTGACCGGGATGATTTTTACCATGGGAGCGACACCGTTGACAGCCCCGGCGCCCAGTTGATACCCCAAAATGGTGCTGGTCACGTGGGTGCCATGCCCGTTCTGGTCATGCTCCCACTTGTTGGGCTGCTCGGAGACGTTGGACGACTCGTTCGGGCCGCCCGAGAACGACTTGGCGTACTCCACCGCGATACGCTCTTCGGGGAAGTACTTCCGCCAGCTGTCGTGCAGGCCGGTGTCCAGCACGGCCACATAGACGCCGTTGCCATCGAACTGAGCCGTGCGCCCGACCCCGTAATCGGTCGCGTTCACGGCGTCGAGGTCCCATGTGTTGATGCCGTTTGCGAAATCAGCCACGGCGACGGTGTCCACCGGGCTGCCCTTCCGTTCGGCCTCGGGGCCGGCTGCTGCCACAAAGGGCAGCGCCCGAATGGCGGCCAGTTCACCGGCAGGCGCCATCATCACCAGTGCATCGATTTGCGGGATGACGTCCCGCACCTTGCCGTGGGTTTCGATTTCGGCAAGGATTGCGTCGGATATGTCTGTGTTGAGGAGGACGCTGATGCCAATCGTCTTGTTGTCCGGCGCAGCAGATGCCTGGGGTACGACGGCCCCGATCAGCAGCAGTGCGATGAGCAGAACGAAGACCTTCCTCACTTGAACTGCCTCCCTTATCTCGGCGGTTGTTGTCGAGCCAGTTCGATAGTTCTATTTTGACAGTGAATTACCCTCCTACTTGGCTCGTTCCACCCGCTCCACGACGAATTCGATCTCTTCTACGAGGTGGGTGGACGCAAACCGGGCCGGCCAGCCTTCATAGAAGTTGTAGCGGGCCACTTCCTTGCCGCCATCGTCCATGAAAATGATCGAACCGGATTTCCGCTCGACCGCTCCCCTGAACGACGCGAGCAGACCGGTATCTGTCAGCGACCCCACCGGTCCCCTGAACGTGATGTTGCCGAAAACGGGGCGCCCGGGCCGGTATCTGTGCTGGTAGTTGTCAGCGATGGACTGCAGGTTCTGTGCCGCAGTCTGCATCGCCTTGACCTGGTCCTGGCTGACCCCCTCCTCATCGGCGGTGAAGGTGGCAAACGCCCGGACGGCCGCGCGGATGTTTCCGATTGCGTTTTTCGACGTATCATGCCGACTCTTCAGGGGCTGGTTGGCATCCTGGATCGTCCCTTCCACCTGGGCCACCCGCGCCCGGATGTTCCCGATGGCGTTCTTGGCGATGTCGTGCTTTGCCTTGCTGGAGGCCCACATCTCATGGTCCAGTTCAGCGGCGGCAGCGCTGAGCTGCCAGAGCGCTGTCAGCACCTCTGCCTGCCACATCTCCGTGGCAACGCCGTCGCAGTCGTCGTCCCTGCCGTCTGCGCGGCAGACCGCTTCGAGGGCGGTCCGCTCCATCTCCAGCCCGGAGACCTCCTGGAAGGTCGCCACCTGCCGGCCATCGATCAGCAGCTGGACGCCCCCCTTTGTCTCCGCAGCCTCCGCCATTCGGGCCGGGCTCTGCCCAAGTACAAGTGCAGACGCCAACACCACGGCACACACAACTCCGCCCCACAGCCTGACCTTCGCCATTCCCTCTCCCTCCGAACGTCGAAATATGTCGCTCGACCCCGACGAACCATTTTGCCATCGTTCGTTAATTCTCCTTTGTCAAAATAGAAATAACAAAACGACCTCAGGTCGATGAAGACCTGAGGCCGTTACGTTCGATGATCGGTTCGGTGCGCTACGGGAGCACATTGCCCGCCGCACGGTAGATTTCGTACCATTCCGGGCGGGTCAGCGTCACATCGGCTGCCTTACAGCAATCCTTGAGCCGGTCGATGTTCATGGTGCCGACCACCGGCTGCATGCGAGCAGGATGGCGCAGCAGCCAGGCGATGGCGATGGTCGTGTTGCTCACGCCATACTTCGTCGCGATTTCGTCGATCTTCCGGTTCAGTTCCGGGAACTTCTCATTCCCAAGGAAGGCGCCCTCGAAGAAGCCGTACTGGAACGGCGACCAGGGCTGGATCGTGATATCGTTCAGCCGGCAGAAATCAAGCACGCTGCCGTCACGGTTCACCGCGGCGGCGTTCTCCATGTTGACGTTGATGCCGCTGGCGATCATGGTGGCGTTGGTGATGCTCAGTTGCAGCTGGTTGGCCACAATCGGCTGCTTGACCGACTTCTGGAGCAACTGAATCTGCATGGGGTTCTGGTTGGAGACGCCGAAGTGCCGGACCTTCCCCGAGCTGTGGAGCAGATCGAAGGCCTCAGCCACTTCTTCCGGCTCCACCAGGGCATCCGGGCGGTGCAGGAGCAGTACGTCCAGATAGTCCGTCTTCAGACGACGAAGGATGGAGTCGACGGACGCCAGAATGTGCTCCTTGGAGAAGTCGAAAAAGCCCTTCCGGATGCCGCATTTGGACTGTAGGATGATCTTCTCACGGATGTCATCGTTCATATGAATGGCTTCCGCGAAGATCTCCTCGCAGGTGCCTCCGCCGTAAATGTCGGCGTGGTCGAAGAAGTTTGCGCCTTCGTCCAGGGCCGTTTGGACAAAGCGCTCGGCCGCCTGCTTGTCCAGAGATTTGAGCCGCATGCAGCCAACTGCGATGACCGGAACGTCCAGATTCGTCGTGCCAAGCTTGATGGTTCTCATGACGGTGGGTTCATCCTCTTTCAGCGTTACCGGAAGTTGGTGCCGGATGTCATTGTCTCATAGATTGTGCGGCGTCTTCAACCGGCAGTGTGGGAGCCGGAGCCCCACGCATCCGCCAGACTTTTGGAAGTGCAAGATCAAGCATGGTCCATGTGTCCCCCGCATCCGTACTCAGGAAGAGACGGCTCTCCCGCCGCTCTGTGTCCCCGGCATACAGCATTACATCAGGCATAGTGGGATGCAAACAGAGGGTATCCGCCGGCTGGGCGTTAGGCAGGCCCACTCCGGCGGTTCGCCAGGTCAGGCCGTTGTCATCGCTCCGGTACAGCGGCGATCCGGGAATGTCTGCGTAAACAAAGACCCGGTCGGGAACGTGAGGGTCAAAGATGACGGCGTGGATGTATTTGCCCTGCATGGTCGGGACGGCCGCCCAGGTGTCTCCTGCGTCCCCGGATACAAAGAGCCCTTCGCCCGCCCCCGCCAGAAGATGGTGCGGGTCCTTGGGATCGATCGCAATCCGGTGCAAGTCGAAGCCGACTAGCCTCTCATGCCAAGTCTGGCCCGCATCGTGCGAGTAGACGAGGGCGCCGTGCTCAACGCCGGCGACAACCAGGCCGGGCCGGGCAGCGGAGATGGCGAACCCGTGAATGTGCCCCGCATAAAAGGGCGGATGGAAGAACTTCCACCTGGCCCTGCTCGGCAGGTGCTCGATGGCCTGCATGGGATGGAAGGATTCCCCGCCGTCAACACTCCGGTAGATCATGGGCGGCTCGGTTCCCACCCAGATGGTCGCCGGCTGGCCCGGCTGGTAAGCCACGTCCCATACCCAACGATCCTTGAACCCGACGGGGTCATAAGATCTGCCGCCATCCCGGGTGCGGTATAGCCCCCAGCCGCGCAGGCCGCACCCGATCAACGCCTCTTCGGGATGATCCGGATGGATGGCGATTCCGCGCACGGCATGCCCCTCAATCCCTTGAGCGGTGATGGAAGCAGTGAAACCGGCATCCAGCAACACGGAGCGGACACCATCTTCGGTGCCTACATAGAGCATCCACCCAGGCATCTGCTGTCCCTCCGCCGTTCTTTATTCAACTTTTAGACGAATATATATTTGTACGGATGCGTCATGGTGCACGGAAGGTGGCGGGGCGGCTGCTACAGATTGATCAGCCACAGCACATTGTGATACTATTTTAATCATTAAGTCTCACCAAGAACCGCCGCGGGTATCCACCCGCGACAGCAGGGACATGTCGGTGCGACGCAGAGGAGGGCCGAAATGGGACTTTTGATGCTGCAGGCAAATGTGACGCTGGACGGCTGCTGTGATCACACCCAGGCCATCGCGGATGAAGAACTGCACCAGTACGCGACAGACCTGATGGACCGCGCCGACGGTTTGCTCTTTGGACGGGTGACCTACCAGCTCATGGAGCGTTTTTGGCCCGAGGTGGCCCGCACCGGCGAGGGACCACAGGCCATCGTGGATTTTGCCCGTAAACTCCAGCACAAGCCCAAGTATGTGGTTTCACGCACGCTCGACCAGGTTTCCTGGGAGAATGCCTTTCTGCTGCAAGGCTCTGTCGGTGAGTCGGTGTCGCGGCTGAAGGAAGAAGGCAAGACGCTGTTGGTGACCGGCGGTCCCGGGCTCGGCGCAACCCTGGCCCAACTGGGGCTGGTCGATGAGTATCACTTCCTGGTCCAGCCGATTGTGGCGGGACGCGGCCCGCAGTTGCTTGGGGGAATCCGTGACCGACTGGACCTGAAACTGGCCGAGACCAGAACCTTGGAATCCGGCGTCGTGCTTCTTCGCTACAGGCCTGCCCGTTGACCTGGTCTGTCCCCCCAGTGGACACGCGATTTCAATGGGCGGGGCTAATTGCAGCCTGGTGCGGTAAAACTTAAGCCACAACACCCTGCCGGAGAGGGTGTCTCCGGTAACTAGCAGTCTCCCGGCCAATCCGTCTATCGTAGAGAATAACCCCCGATCGTACGCTTCGCCGCCCGCTAACCGCAGCAAGGCCGAACCAAAGGAGGGTAACGCTTGGATCATCGCCATCCAAACCGCCTCATCCACGAGGCTTCACCATACCTCCAGCAGCATGCCTACAACCCGGTGGACTGGTACCCCTGGGGCCCGGAAGCGTTGCAGAAGTCCAAAGACGAAGACAAGCCGATCTTCCTGAGCATCGGCTACTCCGCCTGCCACTGGTGCCACGTGATGGAGCACGAGTCCTTTGCCGACCCGGAGATCGCCGCACTAATGAACGAGCATTTCGTTTGCATCAAGGTGGACCGCGAAGAGCGGCCGGATTTGGATCAGATCTATCAGACCGTGTGCCAGTTAGTGACCAAGCACGGGGGCTGGCCCCTTTCGGTCTGGCTGACGCCGGACCAGAAGCCCTACTACGTCGGGACATACTTCCCGCCCACCGAGCGCTACGGGCGCCCGGGCTTCAAGCAGATTCTGACCGCCACCGCCCGGGCCTACAACGAAAAGCGGGAAGAAGTGGCCCGCATTTCGGAGAACTGGGCAGGGGCGGTCGTACAGAGCGAAATGGTGCCAGACCCGGCCGAGGCGGTGCCCGGGGCAGAGGCAGTGACGGCTGCGGCTGAGCTGTTCGCCAAGCGAATCGACCGGCAGAACGGCGGCTTCGGCGGGGCGCCCAAGTTCCCAAACACGTATAACCTGCAGTTGATGCTGCGTCACTACAGGCGCTCCGGCGACCCACAGGTCCTCGGCCTGGTGGAGCTGACCCTGCAAAAGATGGCCGCCGGCGGCATTTACGACCAATTGGGCGGCGGGTTCCACCGCTACTCTGTCGACGACCACTGGGCGGTCCCGCACTTTGAGAAGATGCTGTATGACAACGCGTCCCTGCCCCCGGTCTACCTGGCTGCTTGGCAGATTACGGGCAAGCCGCTCTACCGGCGGATCGTCCAGGAGACGCTGGATTACGTGATGCGAGAGATGACCCACCCCGAAGGCGGCTTCTACTCCACCACGGATGCGGACTCCGAGGGTGAAGAGGGCAAGTTCTTCGTGTTCGACCGGCTGGATGTGGCCGCTGCGGCGGGCCACGAACTTGCCGACCTGCTCTGCCGCCACCTGGGCGTTACCGAAGACGGAAACTTCGAGCACACAGGCAAGACCGTGCTGCACGTCGCCGAAACAGCCGAGGAACTGGCTGCGGCCCTGGGCGCCTCGCTGACGGACGTGGAAGCAAACCTGGCCGAAGGGCGCCGCCGGATGCTCGCGTATCGGGACAAGCGGGTCCCCCCCTTCCGGGATGAAAAGATCCTGACGGGCTGGAACGGCCTGATGATCAGCGCCTTCGCCCGGGCCGGTGGAGCGCTGCGTGATTCGAGGTACATCGCCGCTGCGAAGGCTGCCGCTGACTTCGTGCTCGCCCGCCTGCTCGATGCGAACGGCGGCTTGCTGCGCCGGTACAAAGATGGCAACGCCGCCATCGGGGGGTATATCGAGGACTACGCTTACTTCACGATGGCCTTGATCGACCTGTACGAGGCGACATTTGATGAGCGGTATCTGAGGCAGGCGATTCGTTACGCCGAGGATGCAAACCGACTCTTCTACGACGGCGAGGGCTCCTTTTACCTGACGCAGGCCGGGGCCGAAGCGCTGATTACCCGGCCCAAGGATGCCATGGACTCCTCCTGCCCTGCAGGCTCCAGTGTTGCCGTCATGAACCTGCTCCGGCTGATTCCCTTCACTGGCGACGACACGTTCCGGGAGATCGCAGAGCAGGTGTTCCGGACTTACAGCCTGCACATGGAGAAGATGCCGGGCGGCATGGCAACGTTGCTCCAGGCGCTGGACTTCTACCTGAGCAGCCCCACGGAAGTGACCTTGGTCGGTGATGTGCCGGAGGAATGGCTTTCGCGGCTGGGGCGCATTTACCTGCCGAACCTGGTGCTGACCCGGGTTGCTCGGGCCCGCGATGACGCCCCAATCTGGGCCGGCAAGGCCGCCAAGGAGGGCGCCCCCACGGCCTACATCTGCCAGCACTTTGCCTGCTCGCCGCCTGCGACCACCTGGGCGGAGATCGAGGGGTATCTGACATGACACAAGAGCCTGCGGCTAAACCGCAGGCTCTTCGCTTTATCGTCCCCGCCGGACAGCGTCCAGCGGATCCATATGGGCCGCCCGCAAGGCGGGCAGCAGTGACGCCAGCACCATGACGGCCAGTGTGGCCAGCAGGGCGCCCCCCGCAAAGAGCGCAATCTCCCCCGTTGTCAGCCGCAGCACCATGGCTCGGGCAGAGCCGGAGAGCGCCAGCCCCCCGCCGCCGAGCAGAATCCCGGCCAAGGCCCCCGCCAGGGCCGGGATCGTCGTTTCCCCCAGGGTCAGAAGTACCAGGAACCGCCGCGGCGCCCCCACGGCCCGCAGCATACCAAGTTCACCGCGCCGCTCGCCGACGCGAATCGAGGTCATCAGGCCGGCCATGATGATCGCCCCGAGCAGGGCGATGCCGGCGGCCCCGGCCATGAGCCGCACCATGGGCTGCAGGCTCCGGGTGACGTTCCGGGTCGCCTGCTCCGCGACCACCACCTCAGCGCCCGGAATGGCAGCTTCCACTTCAATGGCGGCCATGAGCGGTGAAGCCCATTTCTCCAGCTTGATCAGAAAGAACGAGGCGCTCTCGGCAGCAGGCACCCCACGTCCTTGCTCAGCCACGGCGATGCCCTGCGAACTGATGACCCCGATCACCTTCCCGGTCTTGAGCAGCTTGCGCCAATCGGCAACGGGGATGTCCAGGGGCAGGGGCCCCACTTCCTCGCCCGCCAGCAGAAGCCGGGCATCCTCAGCCCGACCCTTGGGCGCCACCACCAGGTCGGCGCCAAGCTGTGCCAGACCGGCATCCAGCATACGGCCGCCGCCCGTCAGCAGCAGCGCTGCCCCGAAAAAGGCAGCGGAGGCCAGGAGAGCGACCACCAGGCCGGCTGCGCTCTGCAGGTGCGAACGCCGGAGCCCGGCCATCATCAGCCGAAACAGGGTAATACGCCCAAGCTCAGGAGGCACGTGCGATCCGCCCCCCGGTCAGGACCAGGTGCCGGGTCGCCCGGGTTGCCAGGTCCGTATTGTGGGTGGCCAGCAGAATGGTGGTGCCGGCCCGGTTCAGTTCGGCAAAGAGGCCGACGATTTCAGACTCGGTCTCCTCATCGAGGTCGGCGGTCGGTTCGTCGGCCAGGAGGACGGCCGGGTTGTTGAGCAGCGCCCGGGCCACGGCCACCCGCTTCTGCTGGCCGCCCGAAAGCTGCCAGGGCATACGGCGCATCTGCTCC
>Ga0196970_1001234_pt1 | contig 18690 bp, 27 predicted proteins | sample S1v_513CmetaG_FD_148672 | JGI IMG/M metagenome (GOLD analysis project Ga0196970, IMG submission 148672) | Soil microbial communities from Anza Borrego desert, Southern California, United States - S1+v_5-13C | ecosystem: Environmental > Terrestrial > Soil > Desert | place: USA: California...
CTGGCCTTTTTCTCTCCCCCCGCGGCCTGGCCGAACGACGCTTCCGGGGTGGTGACGGAACGTGACGGGCGACGATCACCCGTCCGCCGAGGTTGCGCTGAGTCACGCTGCAGCGCTCGAGGCGAGCCTGCCGACCACCCCGGCGCTGCCCCGAGACGCGGCCATGATCAACCTTGCGCGGCGACAGGCTGCCCGACTCGACGAGGTCGAAGACGCGATCACCCAGGCAGAGTCGGAAGAGTCCGGCCGGTCGGTGATCTCGCTCGAGGTGCTGCGCGACCGCATGATCGGTAGGTACCTGGCCACGCTCGACCGGATGGGGATGTCACCGGGGGCACGGCCGGCCGTACGAGGGGGTGAGCAGCATGGGCAGCCTGATCCCGCTGCCGTCGCTCTCGCCGGACTGCAGTCCGGAGCAGCCGGAAGCGCTGCCGCTGGGGTCGATCAGACCGCGTTTGTGGACCCGTCCGTTGCGGAAGCTGACGCCGAGGACTAGCTACGGCTACGCGGTGATCCACTTCGCCGCGGTGGTGCTCGGTAAGCCGCTCGACCCGTGGCAGCAGTGGCTGGTGATCCATCTCGGGGAGCTGCTCGAGGACGGCCGGCCGCGGTTCCGTCAGGTGCTGGTCCTGGTCGCCCGGCAGAACGGCAAGACCCATCTCTGCATGGTGCTGACGCTGTTCTGGCTGTTCGTCGAGAAGTGGCCGCTGGTGTTCGGGACGTCGACCAACCTCGAGCAGGCTGCAGAGCCGTGGGAAGCCGCGTGCGAGATAGCCGAGGGCACCCCGGCCCTGGCCGCCCAGCTGCCGCGCCAGGCCGTCCGCAAGGCCAACGGGCAGCAGACCCTGACGACCAGCTACCGCACGAAATACAAGATCGGTGCCGTGTCGCCGCGCGGTGGCCGCGGCAAGTCCATCGACCGGATCGTCGGTGACGAGCTGCGCGAACACCGGTCGTGGGTCGGCTACCGGGCTGCGTTCAACGCGATGAACGCCCGCCCGCACGGGCAGGCCGTCTACATCACCAACCAGGGCGACGACGGCAGCGTCGTGCTCAACGCGCTCTATAAAGACGCGCTCGACGGCACCGACGACCGGCTGGGATTCTTCGAATGGTCCGCCCCGCCGGGCTGCCACCCGATGGACGCCGACGGCTGGGCCGCGGCCAACCCGCAGCTCGGCCGGCGGATGGACTACGACACGATCCGCGGGCCCGCGATGCGCGTGAGCAAGCCCGGCGCCGACCCCGAGGACCTGGCCGGCTTCCGCACCGAGATGCTGTGCCAGGCCGTCCCCAAGCTCAACCCGGCGATCAACCCCGAGTCCTGGGCGAACCTCGAGCACGTGGCGTCGATCGACACCAGCGACCGCACCGCCCTGGCCGCGTGCATCGACGTCAGCCCGGACCTGCAGCACGCGACGCTGGGCGTCGCCCAGCTCGAGCAGGACGGCCGCGTGCGCGTTGAGACGGTGCACGAGTGGTCCGGAGCGGACGCGGTCGCCCGGGTCCGCGAGGACCTGCCCGGCTGGGTGCGGCTGATCCGCCCGCGGGCCCTGGGCTGGTTCCAGGGCGGGCCGGCGGCGACCCTGGACGCCGAGATCCGCGACCGTACGAAGAAAGGCCGGCATGTCTGGCCGCCCCGCGGGGTCCAGGTGCTCGAGCTGCAGAACGACACCCCGGCGGTCTGCATGGCGTTCTCGTCGCTGGTCGACGCCGGGCAGATCGTCCACTCCGGGCAGGCCATGCTGACCGCCCAGGTCGAAGCCGCGGAGAAGCTGCCGGTGGGCGACCGGTGGATCATGACCCGCAAGGGGGACGGGTACGTCGACGCGGTCTATGCAGTCGCGGGGGCCGCCCACCTGGTGCGCACCCTGCCGACGTCGCTGGGCCGGCCGCGCATCCTGGTGCCCGGCGCCACTAGAACGGGCTGATCGGATGGGCCGGAACCGGTGGGTACGCGCTGTACCCTGCGATCATGGGGATGGGTGATCGTTTCCGGGCGGCCTTCGGGATCAAGCCGCGCGGCGGCGGCGAACCGGTGGTGCACCGGTTCGCCGCGGCGCAACCCGTGCTGCCGGTCGACCAGCTGCTGCTGCACTGGTGGGAGAAGAACGGCGGGGTCCTCGACCGCGCCCAGGCGCTGACCGTGCCCGCTGTGCTCCGCGGCCGGAACATGATCTGCAGCGTGAGCACCCTGCCGCTGCAGGCCGTCGACGAGCAGCACAACGTCATCGCGCGTCCGCTGTTCCGGCAGATCGACCCGAACACCGCCAACGTCGTGGTGATGGCCCAGACCGTCGAAGACCTGCTCTTCGAAGGTGTCGCCTGGTGGCGCGTCGTCGGGTTCGGCGTCGACGGGTACCCGTCCCGGTGCGTGCGCTACTCGCCCGACCAGGTGTCGCTGCAGGCGCCCTCGAGCTACCAGCGCGGCTACCTACCTTCCGGGCTGGCCACTGTCGGTGTCGTGTGGATGGAAGGTCACCCGGTGCCGTACGACGAGGTGATCCGTTTCGACAGCCCCAACCCGGCGCTCATGACGGCCGGCGGCGACGCGATCAGCCGCGCGATCGCCCTGTCTCAGGCAGCGAAGCTGTACGCGAACAGCCCGCGTCGCCGCGGCTACTTCCGGCCGGCGGACGGGGTCGACCCGGCCGATGACGATGCGATCATGGAGATGCTCGAGGCGTGGGAGCAGGGCGCCTCGAGGCGCGTCGACGGCTACATCCCCGCGTCGCTGGAATACAACGCCATCCAGGACAGCACCCCTGCAGAGCTGCAGCTGGTCCAGATGCAACAGCGCGCGTCGCTCGACATCGCCAACGCGCTGGGTATCGACCCCGAGGACCTGGGGATTTCGACGACCAGCCGGACCTACCAGAACGCCACCGACCGGCGGATGGACCGGGTCAACGACACCCTGGCCCCGTACATGCGGGCGATCACCGACCGGCTGGGCATGCCGGACGTGACCCCCGACGGACAGCTGGTGCGGTTCTACCTGGACGACTACCTGAAAGCCGACCCGAAGACCCGGGCTGAGGTGCAGCAGATCCACCACGCGATGGGTGCCACCGACGCGGCGGAGATCCGCGACCAGGAAGGCCGCCCGCCCCGTACGATCACCGCGCCGGCCGCGGCCCTCGAGCGCGCCGCTGTGCCCGTTCCGCGGCCGGCCGTACCCGCCCTGGCGGGGGGTGCGTGATGGAGCCGATCGACTTCGCTCAGGCGCACACGTTCTCCGTCGACACCCAGCGCCGCACCATCACCGGTGTGGTCATGCCCTGGGGCAAGATCGGGCGGCACAGCAACGGGCAAAAGTGGATCTTCGAGCGCGGCAGCCTGGTGTACGGGCACGTCAAGTTCCTGCGGCTCAACGACGAGCACGACAACGCGCAGCGGATCGGCCGGGCCGTCGACGCGCAGGACACCGACGAAGGCCTGGTCGTCACCTTCAAGATCAACCCCGGTGAGGCCGGCGACCGCGCCCTGGCGAACGCCCAGAGCGGTCAGCGCCGCGGCCTGTCCGTCGAGACGGAAATCGACATTGTCGACGCGGGCCCACACCCCGAGCATTTCGGCGTCACGCGCGTGACGCTGGCCAACTTCACCGGGGTCGGACTCGTGTCCAACCCCGCTTTCACCGACTCCCGGATCATCCGGGTGGTCGCCAGCTACGACCCGGAAGGAACCGGTATGCCGCCGGAAGACACCACCACCACGACGCAGCCGGCGAACCAGCCGGACACCCAGCCGACCCCGCAGCCGCAGCCGCAGCCCAACCCGCAGCCGCAGCCCAACCCGCAGCCGCAGCCGGAACCGGCGCCGCAGGCCGTGACGTTCTCCTCCGACCAGTTCGCGCAGTTCCTGTCCAGCGTCGGCCTGGGCGCGCCGGCCGGCCGTCCGGTCGTCAACCCGGCCGCGCGTCCGGCGCCCAACGCCCAGGTCGACGAGCCGCTGCCGTACCGGTTCTCCCGCAACGCCGGCCGTACGGTGTTCGCCGGCGACGCCGAGCACGATTTCTCCACCGACCTGTTCGCGATCGTGCGGGCCCGGACCGAGGGCCGCGCCGCCCCGGACGCTGAAGCCCGCGTCAACGGCATGATCGCCGCGGCGTTCGCCGCGGACAACACCACGTCGATCAACTTCGACGTCGACCGGGCGGACATCAGCGCGACCACCCCGAACCGGCACCGCCCGGACCTGTGGCAGCCGCAGATGGACTACGTCACCCCGCTCTGGGACATGATCAACGCGGGTACCACCGACGGCCGCAGCTTCGACGTCCCGAAGTTCAACAGCTCGAGCGGCCTGGTCGTCCCCGCCACCGAGGGCGTCGAGCCCGCCCCGGGCGCGTTCTCCGCCACGCTGCAGACCATCACCCCGACGCAGGTCTGGGGCAAGGTCGAAGTGACCCGGCAGGCCTGGCGCGCCGGTGGCTCGCCGCAGCTGTCCGGCATCCTGTGGGACCAGATGCTGCGTGAATACTACGAGGACCGCGAGAACGCGGTGGCGACGTTCCTCAACACGCTCACTGCGGCGACGGACATCACGCTCACCGGCACGCCGGCGACCACCCCGGACAACGACGACGACCAGCAGACCGTCACCGACCTGGAAGCCGCGATCACCGACCTGCAGTTCGTCCGCGGCGGCAACCGGTTCCGGGCGTTCGTCGTGCAGCAGAACCTGTACCGGGTCCTGGCCCGGGTCAAGGACGACGCCGGCCGGCCGCTGTACCCGCAGCTCAACCCGGCGAACAGCAACGGCACCGCCCAGGCGCTGTGGCGCTACCTCAACGTGGGTGGCACCACCGCCGTTCCGGCCTGGGCCCTGGGCGCCGGCGGCGGCACCGCGGCGAGCAACAGCTGGCTGTTCGACCCGTCGCGCACGCTCGGCTGGGCGTCCGCCCCGGAGCGCATGTTCTGGGACTTCGGCGCCACGGTGCAGACCGCCAACATCCCGCAGCTGTCGCACGTGACGCTGGGCATCTACGGCGACGTGGCGTTCGCCAACCTGGACATTGCCGCTGTTCGGCAGGTCATCTTCGACCCGAGCGTCTGACCATGGGCGCGATCAGTCAGCACCGGAAGTACGCTGCCACGCTCGAGCAGCGCGTCGCGTCGCTCGAGGACACCGTCGCCCAGCTGGTCGACCAGCTGGGCGGCAAGGAACCGGCGCCGCCCGCCCCGAAACCTGGGCCGGCCAAGAAAGCAGCGCCGGCCGCACGCCGCAACGACGACCAGTAGAACAGGGGGTGGACCATGGGCCTGCAAGCCCGATCGAGCACCAGCGTCGACCTGCCGGTTGGCGGCCTGTGGCTCATCACGCTGTACGCGACGGACACCGATGGGGTGGCACTGGCAGATCCGCCAGTCGTCACGGTGACCACCCCGTCGGGCACCACCGCCAGCCCGGTGCCGGTGGTGCGACCCGGGTCGGTATGGGCCGCGGAGTACGTCATCTCCGCGGCCGGACGCCATACCGCCCGGGTCACCACCGGGCTGCACGGCGCCCTGGACTTCACCGCGTACGCCACCGCGGTTGTCACCGCGGCCGGCATGCCCACCCTGGTGGACCTGCGCGGCGCCGATCCGGAACGCGACGACCCGGACGACCTGGGATACCTCGGGGAGAACGCGGCCACCGACGCGCAGATCATGGACGCGCTCGAGGCGGAGGCGTCCGCGCAGCGCGACACGTGCCGGATACCGGCGGCCTACCCCGCGTCGCTGCGCCAGGCGCTGCTGCGCCGGGTCGCCCGCAACCTCGCGATGCGCGGATCTCCGACGGCGGTTCTGCAGGGCGACGCGGAGAGCGGAGACACCGTCGTGCTGCCCGGACGTGACCCGGAGGTGCGTCGGCTCGAGGGACCGCACCGCAGGATGATGACGGCATGATCAACGAGCAGAAAGCCGCGATCGTCGCCGCGGTCAACGGCGTCGACGGGGTGAAGGCGTTCATCACCCGCCCGAAGATCCTCATGCCCGGGACCGCATACGTGCGGTGGCGCGGCTGGGAACGGTCCGACGGCAGCGCGTACGCGTCGACCTGGTCCGTGATCATCGTGCTGCCGCAGGCCGACGAAGAGACCGCCGACGCGTGGATCTACGACCACGCGGACGTGCTCGAGACGGCTCTGCGCCCGGTGATGTACGTCGAGTCTTTCCAGCCGGCGAGCCTGCCGGTGGAAGCCAACCCGCGCGGCCTGTTCGCGCTGCAGATCAACGGAAGATCGGAGTAGGAACGTGGCCGCACCAACCGGAGCGCACGTCTACCGCGACGCGGTACTCACCATCGACGAGGTCGAATACGCCAACCAGGTGCGCGTCGCGCGGCTGGTCAACGAGACGCCGACGCAGACGTACCGGACCCTGGTCCCGGACGGTGTCGTGCAGGACGTCGACAGCCCGGTCTGGTCGCTCGAGCTGACCGGCCTGCAGATCAACACCAGCACCGGGCTGGCCCGCGCGCTACGCGCCGCGGGCAACGGCGCGATCGTCGACGTCGTCCTGGCGCCGCACGACGCCACCGGCGAGGACCAGGCCGCGTTCCAGGTGGTCGTCAAGCTGCCACCGTTCGGCGGCGAGCAGGGCGCCTACGGCACGATGGAACTGGTGCTCCCGGTCGTCGGTCAGCCGACCTTCACCCCGATTGCAGCCTGATGCCGGCGGACAAACTGCCGTTCGTGCTGGTCATGGCCGACGACACCGAACACCAGGTCGACATCGACCAGCGCGACCACGCCGCGGCCGAAGCGATGGACCTGGGCCCGGACTCCGGTAAGCGCGTCACCCGCATGCGCTACCTCGGGTGGTCCGCCGCCCGCCGGGCCGGGGTCACCAAGTCGACCTGGGAGAAGTTCAACACCACCGAATGCGTGGCCGTCGACGTCTCGCCGGACTACCAGCCACCGGGGGATGACGAGCAGTCCGCTGATCACCTGGACCCTGGCCGGCCGGGTCAGTCCGCCGCGGGCTGATCCACCTCGCCATCGCGTCGGGGCAGCCGTTCCTGGACCTGCTGCAGTGGCACCCCCGCGACGTCGACACGCTCGAGGAGCACTACCGCACGTTGCAGGAACAGGAAGGACTCGAGCGGGCACGAGAGTTCGCCAGGGGAGGGTGAGCATGGGCAACGTCGACCAGCTGGTCGCTGAGCTGCGCGCGTTCCGCGGCCGGAAAGAGGTCCTGGCCGCGATGCGTAAGGGCATCCGGTCCGGGATCGGCCCGGTGCGTAAGGCCGTGCGGCAGACCGCGATCGAGACGTTGCCGACCCGGGGCGGCCTGGGCCAGTGGGTCGCGAAAACCCGGATCAACCTCAACGTGCGGGTCGGCTCAAGTTCGGCCCGGGTCCGGATCACGGGCGGCCGCAATTCGGCCGGCGGCCAGTCGGACGTCAACGCGATCGACCGGGGCCGGGTCCGGGCGCCCAGCTGGGGCCGCAAGGGACGCGACGACTGGCACACCCAGTCCGTCGACCCCGGGTTCTTCACCGAGACGCTCGACGAGCAGGACGGGTTCCGTGCGAACGTCGACGCCGAGGTTGACCGGGCCCTGGACACGATCAGGAGGTGAGCGGTGGGCAAGAACGTTGAATACGACGTCGTCGCCAATGACAAGGTCGACGCCGGCCTGGCCGCCGCGGAACGCAAGTTCCTCGAGACCCAGAAGAAGATCGCCGCCGGGGCTGAGAAGTCGACCAAGACCGTCGGTGACGGGCTGGGTAAGAGCGTCGGGGCCGCGGTGCCCGGCATCGTCGGCAAGCTGCAGGGCGCCCTGGCGACCAGCGGGGTACTGGGCGGTAAGGCCCTGGCCGTCGGGCTGGTCGCCACCGCACCGCTGATCGGCGCGACCGTGTCCGCCGCGATCATCGGCGGGGTCGGCCTGGGCGGGGTCATCGGTGGTGTCGCCCTGGTCCGCAACGACCCCCGGGTCGCCGCGGCCGGCCGCGGGCTGGGCCAGAAACTCAAGGCCGGCCTCGAGCAGGACGCGGGCAGTTTCGTTGACCCGGTGCTGCGCAACGTCGACAAGATCGGCAAGCGGTTCGACGGGCTACGGCCGCGGATTCGTTCGATCTTCAACAATTCGTCGGGCTTCCTCGACCCCCTGGTCGACGGCACCCTGGAAGGCGTCGACAAAGTCCTGGCCGGGGTCGACCGGCTGGTCAGCAAGGCCCAGCCGGTCATGGATTCCCTGGGCCGCGGGATCGCCATGAGCGGCGACGCGATCGGGCAGGCGTTCGCCATCATCGGTGACGACGCGGAGAACGCCGCGTCGGCGCTCGACCTGGTGTTCCGCGGGCTGAGCGAGTTCATCGTCAAGTCCGCGATGGTGGTCCGCGGGCTGACCGAGGTGTACGGCGCGATGGACCGGTTCGGGACCAGCGTCAACAACACCATCCGTGAGGTGACCGGCCTGGGCACCGCCACCGAGCGGCTGACCGGGTCCGGGACGTTCGGCGCCCAGGCCACCCAGGACCTGGCGACAGCGACGTTCCTGGCCGGCCTACGCGCCCAGGGCGCGTCCGGGCCGATCGTCACCCTGTCGGACCAGATCAACGGGCTGAGCCAGTCGAGCCGTGACGCGTTCTCCGCCGAGACGAACCTGGCCCGCGCGATCGACTCCGCCACCGACGCTGCCCGGTCCAACGGCCGGACCCTGGACGCGAACACCGAGAAAGGCCGCGCGAACCGCGACGCCCTGTCCCAGGTCGCCGCGACCATGCGAGACAAGTTCAACGCCACCGTCGCGCTCAACGGCGCCGGCGAACAGTCCAACGGGGTCGCCAACAGCAACCGTGCCGCGTTCATCCGCCTGGCGACGTCGATGGGTGCGAGCAAGGCACGCGCTCAGGAACTGGCGAACCAGCTGGGCATCGTGGCCGGCAAGAAACCGCGGCCGACGGTACGGCTCGACGACGCCGGTGTGCAGTCCGCGATCCGCCGGATTCAGGCGTCGCTCGACGCGATCCCCCGGACCATCCGTACCCGCGTGTTCGTGAGCAAGGTCGGGGAGGTGACGTACGGCGGCGGCGGTGGCCGCCAGGGATCCAACTTCGACGCGTCGTCGTTCCACCGCGCCGGGTCGAGTGACGGGGTGCACCGCACCGGCGGGCCCGCACCCGTCCAGGTCACCTCTGACGTCGTCGTGAATCTCGACGGTGCCCCGTTCTACCGGATGTCCGCCCAGGCCGCCCAGGCGGCCACTGACCGGGCCGCGTGGCGGCAGAGAGTCGGTACCCGGTGAGCCTCGCGATCGACCCGGGCACGTTCGAGGACCCCCAGGGGGTCACCGCGTGGTCCGTCACCGGCGGCGGCCTGACCCGTACGTCGTCGCTGGCGCACAGCGGGATCTACTCGGCCCTGATCACCGTGTCGGGCAGCCCGACGCAGGCGTACATCCGGGCGTACGGCGCGTCCGCGGTGCCGGTCACCCCGGGCACCCTGTACGAGGTCACGATGTGGGTACGGTCGCCGCAGGCCCTGGCCGTGCTGCCCGCGGTCGACATCTACGACGGGTCGAGCAACTACATCGGCGGCGAGTACCCGGCCACCGTGACCCTGGTCCCGAACACCTGGACCGAGCTGGCGCTGACGTTCCTCGCACCGCCCTCGAGCGCGCTGGTCGTCTACGGGCCCACCGCCGTCTCGCCGGCGAACGGCAACACCCTCTATGTCGACGACGTCGACATAGACGTCCCGGACCCGGGCGGGGTCAGCGCGACCGCGACCGAGCAGGATTCGTGGCCGCCCCGGGTGCAGATTGCCGTGACCGGGCTGACCGCGGGGGACCAGGTAGAGGTGCACCGGCAGGTTGCCGGGGTCCTGACGCTGGTGCGTGGCGGGGTCCTCGACGACGCGGTCGACCCGTCCTTCGTGATCGTCGACGCGGAGTTGCCGTTCGGGGTGCCGGTCAACTGGGTGGTGTTCGTCAACGGTGTCGGGCAGACCGTCGCCGGCGACACGTACACCCTCGCCGGCGGCAACGTCGCCATCACCGACGCGATCACCGGCGCCGCTGCAGAGGTGAAGATCGGCGCGGACGGTGGCAAGACGTACGCGCGTACGGCAACGCGGTTCCGGGTCGGCGGCCAGAACAGCCGCGGCCGGAACATGGTCGTCTCCGGGCCCATCGGGCAGGCCGAGGGCAGCTACGAAATCCTGACCGAGACGACGTCGGCGCGCGACAACCTGCTCAACGTGCTCGCCACCGCCACCCAGGGCATCGTGCAGATCCGCCAGTCCGGGGCAATCTCCGCCACCGGCGACCGGTACGCGGGTGTCGACGCGTACCTGGCCGTCGACCGCGTCTCGGAGCGCCGGTTCTCCCAGGACGGGTCCGACCCGCGCCGGCTGGTCACCATCGAATACGCCGAGGTCGACGGGTGGGCGTCCGACCTGACCGCGTCCGGGTTCACGCTGCAAGACCTGGCCGATTTCTTCGAACCCGGCGACACCCTGGCCGATCTCGCAGCGTTCTTCCCTGCCGGCAACCTGCTCGACATCGCCCTGGCGGACTGGACCCCATGATCACCGTTCCCGACACCGCCCGACAGGTGATCGACTCCGGGTCGTTCACCTACCAGGTGCGCGCCTCGAGCTGGCTGGGCGACCAGCTGCTGGCCGACTACGTCCCGGTGGCCGGCGGCCAGGAGGACACCGACCGGAGCCTGGCCGTGCCGGACCGGGTCACCCTCACCGTGCCCCGGGTTGCCGACGGTTTCGACTGGACACCGACCTACGACGAGCACCCCCTGGCCGCCAACGGGCAGACCCTGAAAATCTCGCTCGGCGTGGGGGAGGGCGACGCGGTCGCGTGGTTCCAACGCGGAGAGTTCCTGATCATCAGCTCCGCCGAGGACGGCGACCAGGTGTCGGTCACCTGCGGTGGCCTGCTCACCCTGATCGACGAGGCGAAGTTCGCCGCACCGTTCCAGCCGACGGGGACCATCGGGGGCACGGTGCGGCAGCTGCTCGAGCCCGCGGTGACCGTCGACCTGACCGCCAGCCCGGTCGACCGGGCGGTCCCGGTGTCCGCGGTCAACTGGGACAGCGACCGCCTGGGCGCGGTGCTCGAGCTGCTCGACGCGTGGCCGGCCGACATCCGGATGAACCATCAGGGCTACGCCGAGGTGGTCCCGGACACCACCCCGACGGCCGCGGTCCGGGCGTTCACCGACGACCCGGCCACCGGAACGATCGTCACGGCCGCGGGCAGCTCGAGCCGTGAGGGCGGCTTCAACATCGTGGTCGTCACCGGGTACGCCGCGGACGGTGCAGAGGTGCGCGGTATCGCCACCGTCGACAGCGGCCCCTGGGCGTACGGGCGCGGCCCGGCCAACCCGCTGCCGGTGCCGTACACGTACGCGTCGCCGCTACTGACGAGCAACGAGGCGTGCCGCAACGCGGCGGCCACCATCCTGCGGCGCAAGATGCGTCAGGCCGTGCTGCGCCGGTTCGAGATCGTCTGCCCGCCGGACCCGACGCTGCAGGTGGGCGACCCGGTCGCAGTCACCACCGGCGACGTCGACGGCCTGCTCTGCACGGTGGAGTCGCTGGTGCTGCCGTACGCGCCGGCGGCCATGTCGATCAAGGTGGTGCAGGTCCCGTGACCGTTCCAGCACGTGAGATTTGGAGCAAGGTAGCGACCTTCAACGATCGCCCTACCAGCGGATATTTACAGCGCTCAATTATATATCTGCTGTACGTATCGAGGGGGATTGATGGCCGATCCGGCTAAGAATCACCTGTCGCTGTCCGGCATTCCGTCCGGGGTTGGTATCGCCCGGGGCGCCAAATCGGCCGGCCTGCTCACCGTTGCGGTCAACGGTGAGGACGTCGTCATGCAGGCCAACCGCGACGTCACGTTCGCCGCGGGCGACCAGGTCGCGTTCGTCCGCGTCGGCCGGCTGTGGGTGGCGCTGTGCCGGACCGGGACCGGCACCGTGATCGAGCCGCCGGACGTCCCGAAACCGCCCAGCCCGAAACCGACCCAGATCCTCGGGTCGCGCACGTTCCTGCCGGTGGAGACCCGGTCGCGCCAGGGCAGCCGGTGGCGCACCGACAACGACGACGTCTACCAGGGCCAGTACGCCGGCAACGGCAACCACATCGGGGCCGCGTTCTACGGCAACGCCCCGCGGTCGCTGGCCGGGGTCACCGTGATCTCGGCAAAGATCCAAGTACGTCGCCGCGCGGCCGGCGGCCAGGCCGCGGCCCAGGCGACCACCATGCGGCTGGTGACGGAGAAGACCCGGCCGTCCGGGGCGCCGACACTGACGAGCACCACCGCGGGGCCGAACCTGCGCTGGGGCGCCACCGACACGGTGAGCGTGCCCAACAGCTGGGCCCAGGCCATGGTCGACGGTACGGCCGGCGGCCTGGCGCTCTACGACGCCGACGGCAGCCCGTACGTCATTCTCGAGGGCCGGGCGCGCTACTCGAGCAGCTTTGCCCTGTCGATCATTTGGAGGCGCTGACATGCCAGATACCAGCCGCGGTTACACGTACCCGTCCAGCGCCGGGTCGGTGAATCTCTGGGAGCACTTTGAGGTGCTGGCCGAGGAGATCAATGAGGACGTCGACGGCATCGTCACCGACCTACTGACGCCGCTGTCGGCGTCCGGGGCCGCCGTCGGTTCGGCCGGTGCCAACTTCGCTGTCAACAGCGCGGTCGCCCGGTCGCTGCTCGGCGGCAAGTTGATCTACGTGACGATCGACGTCAACAGCAACCTGACCCTGACCGCGTCCGGCGGCGGGGTGGCCGACACCACGTGCTTCAACCTCGACACCGACTTCCGGCCGTCTGAGACGACCGGAACGATTTTCAGTGCCAACAACGGAACCGGCCAGATCCAGATTCAATCCGACGGTGCATGCGTCCTGCGTACCCTCGACGTGAACATTTCGGCTGGCGGCGATATTCGCTTTTCTCACATGTGGATCAAGGCCTGACAGGGCAACCCGAACGTCTCTCGGAAACGTCAGACCCGGCGCGTAAGCTGGTGTTTCGTACGGCACGAGGGGGAAAGTGTGTTCATGGACTGGCTAAAAGGTGCTGACAAATCCGTCAAGATCGCAGCGATTCTTGTCTGCGGAATCGCCGCTATCGCGGTGCTCGCCGCGTACGTCGTGCTGACCATCAACGGTGCCGACACTTCCGAGTTCCGGCAGTGGATCATCGGCATTGCCAACCTCGTCGTGCTCCCGTTCACCGGCATTGCCGCGGTCGCGTCGGTGTCCGCGGCGAACCACGCCAAACGCGCCGAGGACAACAGCAACGGGGTGCTCAAGGCACGCGACCGGCAGATCGACGACCTGTCGACGACCATCGACACCCGCGACCATGAGATCGACGTGCTGCGCCGCGGCGGGAACGGATCGCTGCCGTGACCGTGCTGGTGCCGTGCCTGGTCGCGCTGCGCGGCGAGTTCAACGCGGTCGCGCCGGCGAGAGACAAGCGGTCCGACGGCTGGCTGGGCGACCGGGCGCACGCGCTCAACAGCTCGGACCACAACGGCGACGAGTCGGGTAAGACCCCGTACGAGGACGCCGACAACGTCGACGAGGTCCACGGCCTGGACGTCGACGACACCGGGCCGTGGCCGGCCGGCTTCCACTTCGACGACGTCGTCGAGCGCATCCGGCTACGCCACGCCCTGGGCGTCGACAACCGGCTCCAGAACATCATCCGCAACGGGCGCATCGCGTCCCGGTCCTGGGGCTGGGGCTGGCGCCCGTACACCGGCAAGAACGCGCACGACCAGCACGCACACTTCTCCGCGCGGTACACCACCGCCCAGGAGAACGACACCAGCCCGTGGGGGGTAGACGTGGCAGTGACCAAGGCAGACGCAAAGCTGATCGTCGACGAGCTGCTCTTGCGGAAGATCGGCAGCGTCGGCAGCTTCGGCGGCACCGTCGAGACACAGATGGCCCGCAGCAACGCGATCGCCAACGTAGAAGTGCCCGCGCTCCGGGCCGAGGTCCGCGACCTCACCGCCCAGGTGGCCGAGATGTCGAGCGCGCTGACCGAGCTGCTCGACCTGGTCCGCGGAACGGCGGCCAACCGCCCGTCGTAAGATCACCCCGCCTTGACCTGGCATCCGGGGGGAACGGCAACGGCTCACCGCCACGGGGGAAGCGGTGAGCCGTTGTCGTGTCCAGGGGTGGACGTTCGGGCAGTTTAGCGCCGTACGCGCCGTCTGCGGGCCCCGTGCGGCCGGGGCAGCGGGGTGAGGGCCCCGTCGGGTCTGCCACCGGCCACCCGGCCGGACAGCGCCACGCACGGCTGCCCGGTGCCCGCCCGGCAGATACGGCACGTACGCCAGGCGGACCAGTCGGTGGTTATGCGCACCAGGGGCTGGCCGCCCAGCCACGCCCCGCCCAGGCAGATGATCATGGGGCCCCGCTCTGGAACGGGTAGCCGCTGTCCGGAATCTGATACCCGGACCGCGGCTCACTGATCACCGCGAGGAACGCCCCGAGCAGCGCACCGAACAGCGCCAGGCACAGCAGGAACGCCAGCAGCGTCGCCAGTTTCTTGTGCCACCGCGGCCGGTGCTCCGGCCCCTCGCACCGGGCGGCCTGCCCGGCGCTCTGGTGCAACCAACCGCACGAACAGAGCACCGACCCGTCCGGCAGCAACACGGTGGTGGGCGCGCTCACCGGTACACCTCCCACGTGGCCTGGGCCGCGCGCAGCCTGTCGGCGTCCGCCGGGGTGATCCCGATCCCGCGACCGTTCGTCGCGCGACTGACCTTCCCCAGAAGCGCCATCATGTCCTGTGCGTGAATCAGCTCGATAGCGGCGTTCCAACGCCGTTCCCGCATCATCGCGGTGAATGCGTTCAGCTCCATTACAGCGGCCGGTCCGGGGTGCGCACCGCGATCGCAATCGGCGTATAGAACTCTCCGTCTGGGCCCAACGGATCGAACACCGTGACCTGTTGCGGCACACCGTCTCGCCGGTACGCGTCGACGCCCAGCTGGGCGGCGACCTGCTCGAGCGAGGCCACGTTGTCGACGTCGATGCTGATGGCGATCGACCACGGGGCAGGCAGGTACGGGTGAGCCTGGACCCAGGCAATCAGCGCGTGCATGGTGGCGATGAACCGGACGTGCGCGGCGCCCAGCTCGGCGGGGCCCTGCAGCTCTAGGGGGACGATGTCGGCTCCAAATCGCTGGGCCAGCGCCACGCCGGCGGGGACGGGTACGGGGTGTCCGTAGGCAGATGTCATGCGAGACACCTTGCTCGTCGACAGGCGCACGTGTCAAGGTTCCGGGCATGAGCAACCTTCAGACGGCGCTGCAGCTGGTCCCCAACGCCGAGGACTTCTGCACCGTGACGTACGCCGCGGGCGTGCTGCACCGCGATGAACGCACCGTCCGCCGATGGCTGGCAGACGGCATCCTGACCCGCTACGAACCGCGCAAGGCACCGGGGGAGGACCGCCACACGATGCTGTGGGTGCGCGACGTCACCGAGCTGCGCGACGCGCTGGCCCGGTCCGGGCGGTTGAAGGCGTCGACGTGACCAACCCGCTGCCCGGCATGCCGCTGCAGCTGGGCGACCCGGGCGTATTCGTTTGCGGTCCGGACGACATCGCCCCGTGGGAGAAGCCGCGGCGTACGTCGAATGACGTAGCCGATGTGGTGCCGATCCGGCGGCCGGCGGCCAGCGCGTGGCTGGTGCTGTCGACGTGCCCGGACTGTCTGCCGCGGCAGCGCCGCTACTGCGACAACCACGACGCCGGTAACTGGTGGCTGACCGTCTCGAGGCTGGGCCGATGATGCCGGTGGCGATCGCCAACTGGATCCGCGACGTCGTCATGGCACCCCTGGCGCCCGGCGCCGGCGAGCCTGACGTCAGGCGTACCTGCCGATGCCAATGGGGCCCGTGCGGGCACTGCAGCGGCGGCCGGCCCGAGAACTGTGCGCGGCACCTGGTGGTGGGCTGTGAGGCCTACATCCTCAACCGTCGGCGCAGCGCGGTCGCGCCCGTGTGGCTGTCCGGCCGGCCCTGCCGGTGGCTCTGCCCGGGCCCGGCGGAACCGCTAGGTACGGGGCAGCTCGAGCTGTTTCCGGAGCCAATGGAAACGCGCCCGTGAGTGCTCCGTACTTGACGGGACTCTCCGGGCGCGTAACCTGTCGTCTGCCTAGAACAACGTGGCTGACGCTACTACATAGCTCCGACACTTTTCCTGCGATCAATGCCTGTCGATCACCGATTGGCACAAGATTAGTACGGATGTGTCAATCGCGGAGTCAGGTAGCAACCGCGTCAGCCCAGCTGAAATCAACGTCCCGCGTCTTGCCCGTGCGCGTAAATGCACCGCTTCGGGCCTATGGAGTCGATCGCCACGCGCGTGTTGACCCCCGGGGTGACCCAGGGGCGCACACGGCAGGCCCAACGCGCCCACCGCAGAGGTGGTCCGTCCGGCAAGGCGTCCGACCAGCGACAGGCCGTTTCGGCGCTCGAGCTGGTCCGGGCCCGGACGGGGAAGAGCTGTCGACACATCCCGCCCTGGCGCGTCGGTAATGCGGCGCGCGGTGAGCTCTGCTGCGTCGTACTTCCGACCGTCGAGATCATCCCCACCCCTGGACAGCTGACGCGTTTTGGCTGTCCAGGGGTGGGGTGCACGTCCCCAACCTCCCATCGAGAAGTGAGGTAAGCCAGCTATGTCCGAATCTGCAAGCAACGAAATCAGCGACTCTGAAATGCTCGGACGCTACGCCCGCGAGGCGATCGAGCTGGGCCGGTTCCGGATGGCCGGGGCCCTGACCCAGCTGGCGCAGCGCGCGGCCGACTTTGAGGCGCGCGTGGCCCGCGTCGAGCGTGATGACCGCGTGCGCCTGGTCCCGATGATCGGCGCGACCCGGACCGAACACGCGCTGACCCCTGCAGACACCCGCCTGACCCCTACGGACCAGTTCCACATGCGCGGTGACGGCCGGCTGACCCAGACCAACCCGCCAACCAACCCGCCAGTCTCGCCGGCCCCCAACGCGCTCACTGACACCGTTGTCACCAGCGCCGGGTCGCACGCGCCCAGCACGTGTGCGGCCCAGCTGCCGGACGGAATGTGCGACGCGCTGATCGGCTGGTCCGACGGGTTCACCGGGTCACGGCAGGGTTGGTACCACCTCGACCAGACGATCACCGGGCACAGCGCCGTGCCCTCGCTCGAGGCGATCGACTCACTCGCCCAGGGCGGCCAGCCGCGCCTCGAGGCGACCCGCACCGACCTGCGTGCCGTGGGCTGGGAGACGCGCGCCCAGTGAGCTGGGCCGGCGGCAGCACCAGGCGATGGAGGGCCACCCGTCGCCTGGTGCTCGACCGCGACCGCGCGGCCGGCTGGGGCTGCCGGGCGCACGATGAGGGCTGGTGCGCGCGGGCCGGCCGCTCGAGCGTGCACCGGTGCACCAGCCAGCCGACGCACGCGCACCACACCCGCGGCCGATCCGTCACCGGCGACGACCCCCGTTACCTCGTGGCCGCGTGCGCCGCGTGCAACTTGCATATCGGTGATCCCACCGCGGGCGCCGACCCACCGAACCAAGGAGTAACCAAGTGGACATGACCCGATGGAAACCCGATGACGTGTCGCTGCAGCTCGAGCACGGCGACGACTGCCGTTGCCACTACCAGACCGGGTTCACCGGCGGCCTGGACGTCAAGCTGATCGACGCCCGGTGCATCGCTGCCTACCTCACCCCGGCCAACGCCAAGCTGATCGACCCGGGCGACCTCAAGATGACCCGCGAGGCGCTGTGCGCCGCGCAGACCGCGCTGACCTGGATGGCTGCCGCGGCCGGCGACACCGACATGGCAACGCACCAGGTCTGGCGCATCGGTGAGCTGATTCGGCGCATCGACCTGCGGCGACCGCTCGGACCGGACGGTAAGCACGGCACGTTGCACACCCCGCACTGCGGCTGTGAGGACCGGTGATGGACATGACCAACGAGGCGCAGCACCCGATCGAGGCGCAGCCCGACGGCGACACCAGCGATTGGGTGCCACCCCGCTACGTGCCATGTGGCCGGCATGGCTGCCTGCTGTGCGTCCCGATCGTCGACGCCGACGACCCGCGCGACCGCGCACCGGGCTACTGATGGGTTGGCTGGCGCTGGCGCTGCTCGCATGCTGGGTACTGGGCGTGGTGGCGTGGTGCGAGCACGAGACGAGGATGCGTGGCGATGATCTGGGCGACGCTCGACCAGTACGGGATTCTGCACCTGACCACCGAGGACACGGACCGGGGTGACCGATGGGCGCTCGAGCAGCGCGGCGCCGCGGCGCACACGTGCGACGTCGACCACCAGGGCGACAGCCCGTGTCGTCGGTGTCCGCAGTGCATCGCGGCCACCGTCCTGTCGGGCGTGGGTGTGGGGTGAGGAAGCCCAGTGACCGGGGGATGGGGCACGTGCAGCTGGGGCTGGCTGTGGGGTGGGTGGTGCTGTGTGTGCCTGCTGTCCTGTGGTGGAGGGAGAGCGTGACGTTCGTGGTGTTCGCGTCGGTATGGGCCAACGCTGCTGCTCACGCTGCAGGTTGGTTGGCAGCTAGACCAGGCGAACCAACACAGACAGTGACCAATGATCATGAGCAACGCGAACCGGTCACGAAGGGTGAACCATGAGGCGCAACGCTCTGACCTGCGGTTTTTCCCGAGGGGGCGGGGGCCCGGACAC
>Ga0196970_1001235_pt1 | contig 18666 bp, 9 predicted proteins | sample S1v_513CmetaG_FD_148672 | JGI IMG/M metagenome (GOLD analysis project Ga0196970, IMG submission 148672) | Soil microbial communities from Anza Borrego desert, Southern California, United States - S1+v_5-13C | ecosystem: Environmental > Terrestrial > Soil > Desert | place: USA: California...
GATTGCGCGAGAGGAAGGCATCGGCGCGCGAGAGCGCCTCGGTGTACTGGCCCGCGCGCATGAACTTGGTCACGTCGGAGTAGTCGTCGGCAAATGCAGGAGCGGCGAACAGTGCTGCGAGGAGGCCTGACACGGCGACAGTCCTGGTCACTGCGGAACGCAAACGGAGATTGATCATGCGGCGCGTCGAAAAAGTCATGTGGGATGTTCGGCGTTTGCGGCGAGCCTTCGCGCATCCCGGTGTGGATGCAAGGCAAGGCGCATTTTGAAACCACTGAATTCTAACCTCACTGGCTTAAATACGCCATTTTGGAGCGCCGCGCGTACCAATCGGACAACCGGGCCGGCGCCCCGCGCCTGGCGGGGGCCGCCGGTCATGTCAGGCGGGCATCATTCTGCGTCGGCGGGAGCCTGCTCCGGCACGCTGAGCTGATACGACATTTGCAACTGGGCGGGGACCACGGCGCCGGTAGCGGCATGTACCGGCCCGGCCGAGGCCTGGGTGAACGCGGGTTGCGCATCTTGCATCGTGAACGTGGCCGCAACCGCGATCCCTGCGACGAAGGCAGCGCCGCCCAGCATCGCGGCGAGCGGACGGCGAACGGTGCGCACCTTCGACGCCGGCACCGGCGCGTCCGCCAGCACGGCCTCGGCACGGACACGCCAGTCGCCGACTGCCCCGTTCTTGTGTTTCATGCGCTCAAGGAGATCCTCGGCAAGCGCCTTGGCTTCTTCCTGTTCGCGTTCGCACTGCTCGCGCAGGGCGTCCGCCTGCTGCGTCGTGGAGGTAGCGTATTCACGCTGGCGGCGCGCCGCTTCCAGCGCGCGGCGCTCCGCCTCTGCCCTCGCCTCCTCGGCGGCCCGGGCTTCGGTTTCGGCCTCCATGCGGCGCGTCGCCAGATCGGCGGCTTCGCGCTCCAGCGCGGCGCGCTTTTCCGCCTCGGCGTGAGCAAGCTCTTCCGCACGCACCTTTTCCTGAATGGCGGCCAGCGCTTCCTGCTCGGCCTTGGCGCGCCCGCTTTCCAGGCGCGCGAGTTCGATGGCTTCGCGCGCCTTGGCTTCCGCTGCCTCGGCGGCGATGCGCTGCGATTCCGCCTGCTCGGCAGCCTTTTCAAGGAATTGCTTTTCGGCTGCCTCGCGCGCTTCGGCGGACAGGCGGGCGCTGCGCGCTGCCTCCTCCCGTGCACGGGTGATGCGGGCCAGGCCGCTCTCGATGCGCTCCAGGGCCTGCGCATCTTCGCAGGCGCTCTTCTCGGCGGCGAGCCGCAGTTCAGTAGCGGCCATTGCCTTCTCGGCAGCGGCGGTGCGTTCACGCTCGGCACGCAGCTTTTCCTGCAAGGCGGCGTACGCTTTCTGTTCGGCAGTGGCGCGCTGGCGCTCGGCCGTTGCCAGTTCGATGGCTTCGCGCGCCCTGGCGATCGCGATTTCGGCGGTCTTGCGCTGCGACTCCGCCTGCTCCGCCGCCTTTTCCAGCAGCTGCTTCTCGGCTTCGCACTGTGCTTCGGCAGACGCGCGCGCGCTGCGCTCGGCCTGTTCGCGCGCCTGCAGCGCTTCGGCCTGTTCCTGCTCGGCGCGGGCGCGGCCTTCCGCTTCGGCGTGCAGCTTCTTCTCGGCTTCCAGCTTGTTCTGGATGGCGGCCAGCGCCTGCTGTTCTGCAGCCACGCGCGCCTGTTCGGCCTTGGCCAGTTCGATGGCTTCGCGGACTTTTTTCAGCGCGACGATGGCAGCGGCGCGCTCCAGCTCGGCGCGCTCTGCCGCCTTTTGCATCTGCTGCTTTTCCGCCATCAGCTGCGCCTCGATTGCCTTGCGCGCAATGTGTTCAGCCTGCTCGCGGGCGGCGATAGTCTCTGCCTGCTCGCGTTCCGCGCGGGCACGGGCCTCCGCCTCCGCGATCAGGGCTTGCTCGGCAGCCAGGTGTTTCTGCGCGGCGTCCAGCGCGGCCTGTTCCGCTTCCGCGCGCTGCTGTTCGGCGCGCGCCAATTCCACGGCGGCGCGTGCATTCGCTTCGGCTGCTTCGGCCGCCTGGCGGGCCAGCTGCGCCTGCTGCTCGGCGGCTTCGCGTTGCTGCTTTTCCGCAGCCTGCTTTGCCGCCACGGCATCATGCGCAGCTTGCTCGGCTTCTTCGCGGGCACGCACGGTTTCGGCAAGCTCGGATTCGATGCGCGCACGCTCGGCGGCATAGTTGCGCGCCGCTTCTTCGGACGCGCGCTTTTTCTGGATCGCTTCCAGCGCCTGTTGTTCGGCGGCTGCGCGCTCCTGCTGGGTACGTGCCAGGGCGACGGCTTCGCGCGCCTGGATTTCGGCGGCTTCGGCGGCCTGTCGCTCATGTTCGGCGCGCTGCGCAGCCTGTTCCAGCGCAAGCTTCTCGGCGGCGCACTTGGCCTCGATGGCACGGCGTGCCTCAAATTCTTCCTGCTGGCGGGCGCGCAGCAGTTCGGCATGACTTTCCTCGCCGCGGGCGCGTGCCTCGGCTTCATTGCGCGCGGCCTCTTCGGCCTGGCGGCGGTCCTGCTCGGCCTGTGCCGCACGTTGTTCGGCTTCGGCGCGCTCGCGCTGGACGCGGGCCACTTCCGTCGCTTCGCGCGCCTTCAGCAATGCGGCCTGCGCGGCCTTGCGCTGCAGCTCGGCGGCGGCGCGGGTCTGTTCGGCGCTGTGCTTCTCGGCAGTGGCTTCCGCCATGCGCGCAGCGGCTAATACGCGATCCGCTTCCTCCCGCTCGCGCAGCGCGGCGGCCTGTTCCTGCTCGGCGCGCAGACGGGCTTCGGCCTCGGCATGCGCCGCCTGTTCGGCGGCCAGCTTTTCCTGTGCGGCCTTGAGCGCCTTCTGCGCAAGCTCCGCGCGCTGGCGTTCGATCTGTACCTTCTTTTGCAGCACGGCGAGCGCCTGCTGCTCATCTTGCGCGCGCTGGCGCTCGACGCGTGCCAGTTCCACCGCTTCGCGGGCCTTCTGCAGCGCAGCCTGCGCCGCCTCCCGCTGGGCATCGGCACGCTCGATCGCCTTGGCCAGCGCGAGCTTTGCCGCTTCGCATTCCTGTTCCTTGGCGATACGGCCTGCCTGCTCCGCCTGTTCCTGGTCGCGCAGCAGACCGGCATGCTGCCGTTCGGCTGCGGCACGGGCATTGGCTTCGGCGATCGCTGCCTCTTCCGCGCGGATCTTTTCCTGCAGGGCAGCGACGGCCTTCTGCTCGGCATCGGCGCGTTCGCGTTCCACGCGCGCAGCTTCCATTGCCTCGCGCGCCTTGGCGGCGGCCAATTCGGCATTCTGGCGCTGCAATTCCGCATGTTCCTCGGCGCGGCGATAAGCCTCCTGCTCGGAAGCGGCCTGGTCGGCAGCCATTTTCGCCGCGGCGCGCTCGATCTCGACACGCTTTTCGACGATGTGGCGGGCGCGCTGCTCTTCGTCGGCGCGGGCCTTGGCTGCTTCGGTGATTTTCTGTTCCGCTGCGGCACGCTCGCGGGCTTCCTCGATGGCACGCTCTTCCGCAGCGGCGCGGGCGCGCGCCTGCTGGTCGGCATGGTGCTCGGCCTCGATGCGCGCCAGCGCCCTTTCCTGCAGCTCGCGCTCGACGCGGATACGGGCTTCGGTGGCGATGCGGATACGTTCTTCGGCATCCCGGCGCGCCTCTGCCGCCGCGGCGGCGACCGATTCCGCGTGCTGACGGCGGGCCGCGGCCTCGCGCATCTCTGATTCTGCCTGCAGGCGCAAGGCAAGCGTCTGCGCGGTCTTGCGCTCCATGTCGATGCGCGCCTGCGCAGTCGCTTCCTGCTCCTGCTCGGTGAGAGCGCGGGCGCGGGCTTCCTCGCGTGCGCGCACTTCGGCCGGGGCGCGGCTCAGCGCGGCCTGCAGGGCGAGCTCTTCCGCCCGTTCACGTTCGCGGGCGATTTCCAGTGCCTCGCTGCGTGCCCTGGCCAGCATTTCGGCCGAGACGCGGGCTTCCTTCTCGCGACGTTCCTGTTCGCGTGCCAGCTCGACGATGCGTGCGTCGGCGCGGGCGCGGGCTTCCGCTTCCTGCTTGGCCGCTTGGGCGGCGGCAACGCGCTGCGCCGCCTGCCAACGGGCCAGTTCGGTTTCCTGGGCCAGCTCTTCCACGGCTGCGGAAGCGCGGGCGGCAAGTTCGGTTTCGGCGGCGATCTGCTCCGCGGCGCGCCGGCGTGCTTCCGCTTCGGTGCGGGCGCGCTCCTCGGCCATGCGCTTGGCCTCGGCCTCGGCTTCGGCACGGGCGCGCAGTTCTTCGATTTCTTTCTTGACGGCGGCAGCGCGGGCTTCGGCAGCTTCGCGCGCCTGGCGCTCGGCATCCAGCCGTGCGCGGCTGGCCTGGATGGCTTCCTCCGCCGCGCGGGCGCTCTGGTAAGCCTCGGCGGCCGCAGCCGCCTCCAGCCGGGCGCGTTCTTCCGCCAGTGAGCGGGCGCGTGCTTCGGCGTGCGCGCGGTTTTCAGCGGCGACAGTGGCCTTGGCTTCCGCCTCGACGCGCGCAATGGCTTCGCGGATCGCTTTCAGGTCGACACCGCCGGCGCGCGACTGCGACTGGTCTTTCTGCGTGACCGCGCCGTCCATATCCTCGTCCTCCAGGGCCCCGCCCTGGAATCCGGGGTTCTTGTGCATCGCCTGTTTGGTGTCCATATCTGCTCCCGCTGGATGAGCGATTCCGGCGATTATTCTGGGTGCGCGCTGGGCCGGAATTTCTTAACGTGCATTATCGGCACCCCCGAGGCAAAACAGCCGCACGAATAGAAGGGGAAATGCGAGCCATTTCACGAAAATGGGCGGAAAATGCCATTTATCCCATGTTTATGGGGTGGCAAGGCGATAGGAATTAGCGTTTTAATAATGGCGCCGGACGGGATGTGATTCAGATACGCGACATGCGCGGCCGGGATCATCGGGAGACTCATGCACTTACATGAAGAAAGCGCTGCCGCGCCGGACGCGGCCAGCCAGGACAAGAACGGCATGCTGGCCATGGGCGCGCTGCTCGCCGACATGAACCATGAGATCCGCACCACGGTGAACGGCGTGCGCGGCATGCTCGAACTGCTGATCGACACCGGCCTGACGCCTTCCCAGGAAGAGTACGCGCGCACGGCACGGCACAACGTGGACAGCCTGCTCGATTCGCTGGAGCGGATCGTCGACATGTCGCTGATCGAATCCAACAGTTTCCGTTTCAACCACGCGCGCTTCGACCTGCTGCCGGAAATCCGCGCCGCCCTGGCCGGCAAGGCGCAGAGCGCCCGTTGCAAAGGGATTGAACTCGCGATCGACTACCCGTCTTCCGTTCGCTTGCAGGGCGATGCGGCGCGCCTGCGCGGCGCTTTCTCCGCCATGGCCGACATTGCATTGAGATGCGCAGCCGGCGAAACCATGTCGCTGGCCTGCAGCACCGCACTGCTCGGGGAAAGCTGCAGGATCGTGCTGGAAGCGCGCGTGCCGCAGTTATCGGAGGACGGCGCGCGGCTGGCCTCCCTGCTGCCCGCCACGGCAGCCAGAAGCCTCCGCGATGCCGCCTTCCACGGCAAGGATCTGCTGGGCATCGCGGTGTGCACCCGCCTCGTGCAGATGATGCAGGGCACCGTCACGGTCGATTACAGCAAGCCCGCCGCCGCCGTCATCCGCCTCGCCGTCGAACTGCCGCTGGCCGGCGGGCAGCCCGATCGCCTGCCGGTGTCCGAGACTGACGCCGCCTCCTCTCACGCCGGCTGCCGCGTCCTCGTCGCCGACGACAACCCGGTCAATCAGCAGGTTGCCGCGCGCATGCTGGAAAAGCTCGGATGCAAGGCCGATGTCGCGGCCGACGGCATGCAGGCGATCGAGATGCATACCTGGAATCGCTTCGACCTGATCCTGATGGACTGCGAAATGCCGGTGCTCGACGGCCTGGAAGCGACACGGCGCATCCGTGCCACGGAAGGGCCGGCGCGCAGGACGCCAATCATTGCCCTGACCGCGAGCACCGGGCAGGGCGAACAGGAACGATGCCTGGCGGCCGGCATGAACGACTACCTGACCAAGCCGATCCGGCCCCAGATGCTCGCCGACGTGCTCGCCCGCTGGCTGCCTCGGCCCGCGCCCCTCCCCCGGGAGGAATCTTCCGCGGCCTGCGAGGACGAGCTCGATGAAGTGAAGGCCATGTTCGGCAAGGACTTCGGCGAGCTCGCCGCGCTCTATCAGCGCGACGGGCCGCCACGGCTGGCCGCGCTGCGCGAGGCAGTGACGGAAGGCAATTTTGCGAAATTCGCAAAAGTGGCGCACGCGCTGGGCGGCAGCAGCGCCTCCATCGGCGCCACCGGGCTGTCGGCCCTGTGCAAGGCCGCGGAAACCGCCGCCAAGTCTGGCCCGCTCGAAGACATCGAGAAAAAGCTGGCCGCAATCGAGACCGAATACCGCCGCGTCTGCGGCAAGCTGCAATCCCTGCTCGCCCCATGAGGAGACAAAATGCCGGCCGCACAAAAAGAACTGCAGGTCCTGATAGCCGATGACGACAGCACAACACGCCACGTGCTGCGCCTGCTGCTGCGCGAGCAGGGCCACCGGGTCGTGGCCGAAGCGCAGGACGGCGAACGGGCGGTCGAGCTGTGCGCAGCGCACAGGCCGGACATCGCCTTCCTGGACATCAACATGCCGCGCCTGGACGGCCACGCGGCTGCCGAGCGCATCCTGCAGAGCAGCCCCCGCGTCGGGATGATCATGGTGACCAACCTGCCGACCCTGGACAACGTGCAGAAGGCGATGCAGATCGGTGTCAGCGGCTTCGTGGTCAAGCCGTTCAATGCCACCAAGGTGGTAGAGGCCATCGACAGCTGCCTGAAGCAAAGGCGCTGAAGCCGGCGTTCAGCGTTCCTCGACCACCGTTAGTCCGGCGCGCAGCCCCGCCCGCACCCCGGGATTCGGGAAGACCACGTACTCCGTCTCCGCACCGACCCGGTACACGGTGCCGCCATCCTCGGCGATCACGCTGCCCGGCGCCAGCGCGGTGAAGTTCTCCGTCTCCTGCCCGAATGCCATGCGAAACGCGTCGCTGTGCTTGATCAATTCCTGCGCGACGCGGAATACCTTTGGTCGCGCATCGTGCGGCTCCAGCCTCGCGGTGCGCATGTAGCGGTCTAGCGTATTCGCAGTCGCCGCGGCAATCCCGAGGTCGTTGCGTCCCAGCTCGCCGATCCGCCCCAGCTCCACCGTCGCGCTCGCCGCGCCGAAGCCGGCGGTGTAGGCGCTGTAAGTCCCGGCCGGCTTGCCGTTCAGGATGACCGCCTCGATCCCTGCCCGCCCGAGCAGGCCGAGCAAGGCATCGATACGGGTGTTCAAGGCCACGGCCGGCACGACTGCAAAGGTCGGGTACAAGGACGGGCGGATCGCGGTGTGCAGGTCCAGGTGCCATTTATCGGCATCCGGCCCGGCAAAGAAGTTCGCGGTGGCGCGCATGATCGCGTCCGCGCGCGCCGCCTCCGCCGCCGACGCCAGGCTGCCACGCTCGCTGCGGAACAGGCGATTCAGATCGGCATCGATGAAGCGCTTCCCTTCCGCAATCGCGGCAATGTTCCCGACCACGACCATCAGGTCGACGGCCAGCGCACGCGGTTCACGTTCGAGGGCCGCGAGCAGGTGGGCGAGCATCTCGATCGGCGCCGTCTCGTCGCCGTGGATGCCCACCGACAGCAGGAGCCGCGGCCGGCGCAGCATGTGGCTGGCGGCCGTCACCTGCAAGATGCCGCGGGCGGGCAGGCGCACCTGGAACCCGGCGTTGGCAAAACTGTCGGCGATGTGCGAGAAGTCTGCACCGGCCAATGCCCGCACATTGCCGTCGAGCCGGTTTTCGATCGCGGCCAGCATCACACGGGCTCCGTCGTGGAAGAAGCGGCCTCGGACAAGGCCCAAACGTCCAGCACCGCCAGTTCAAGGTTCTGCCGTTCGCCGGTCGCGGCCAGACGGGCATCGACCTTGAGCTTGTTGATGAGCGCCGAGACGATCCCTGCCGGATCCTGCGCAGCCTTGATGGCCGCGGGCGCCTGCTGCAGCACGCGCATCAGCAAGCGCTGCTGCGCGCGGCGCAAGGCCTGGAGCGCATGGTCGCGCAAGGGTTCCTGCGTTGCGCTGGCCGGCGCATGGGTCAGCACGCGTTCCAGTCCGTCGATGCCCGCCTGGCGGCGCAGCGCCATGCCGAGTTTCAGGAACTGCGTCAGGCTCATGCTGTCCGGACGCGGCACCGAGAGGCCGGCAAAGAGGAAGTCGGCGATGCCCTCGATCGCTTCGACGGTTTCGCATGCCTGGACGAAGGATTCCGGCATGCCGGCGACCGGCAAGGACGCCGCCGCCAGCGGAGCCAAATCCTGCACCGCCTGCGGCTGGCCGAAGAGCGCGGTCAGCTCCGCCAGTGCGCCGGACTCGCGCAGTTCCTGCTCGGGGACCGACAGCACACCCTGGATCACCGCCTTCTGCAGCGTGCGCGCGTGCTGGTCGACGGCCAGCGAGACTTCGCGCGGCACTTGCAGCGCATGCTCGTCGAGCACGGTGAACACCGGTGCAAGGTTCAGCGCTGCCCATGCCTGCGCCCACGCGCAGATTACGTCGGTTTCCTTCACGCCGCGCGTTTCCGCTATTTCCGCCATCATGACCGGGCCGCAACGGTTGACCGACTCGTTGGCCAGCACGGTGGCCAGGATCGCATTGGCCAGCGGATGTTCGAGCGGGTTACGGGTCGCGACCAGCGCATGCGGGAAATACGGCGTCAGCATGCTTTTTGCCCAAGCGGACTGGACCAGGTTCAGTTCGGACAGCATGCGCTTGTAACGGTTCTTCACGTTCGCGACGACCACCGCGAGTTCCGGCGTGGTCAGGCCGCGGCCTTCGTTCTTGCGGCTCACCAGTTCCGCCGCCGTGGGCAGCTGCTCCAGCTTGCGCGAGACCACGCCTTCCGCTTCCAGCCGCGCGATCAGCGCCGCATAGCTGTCGTGCACGGCGGGGTCGAACTGCCCCTGCGCTTCCCGCACCAGCAGGTGCGTCTGCAGCGCATTGTCGCGCAGCACGAGGCGCACGATGTCCGGCGTGATGTCGTTGAGCAGGCGGTTGCGTTCCTCCGCGGCCAGCTTGCCGGCATTGACTTCGGCATCAAGCCAGATCTTGACGTTGACTTCGTGGTCGGAGCAATCCACGCCGGCGGAATTGTCGATCGCATCGGTGAAGATGCGTCCGCCCTTCATCGCGAATTCGATGCGCCCCGCCTGCGTCGCGCCGAGGTTGCCGCCTTCCGCCACCACCTTGCAGCGCAATTCCCGTCCATCCACGCGGATCGCATCGTTCGCCCTGTCCTTGACCTGCTCATGGGACTCGGTCGAGGCCTTGATGTAGGTGCCGATGCCGCCGTTATAGAACAGATCCACCGGCGCGAGCAGGATGGCATGCAGCAATTCCTCCGGCGTCATGCTGCTTGCCTCGATGCCCAGCGCGGCGCGCGCCTGCGGCGACAATTCGATGCTGCGTGCCGAACGCAGCCACACGCCGCCGCCTTCGGAAATCAGCGCCTTGTCATAGTCATCCCACGACGAACGCGGCAGCGTGAACATGCGCTGGCGTTCCTGGAAGGATTTTTCCACGTCCGGATTGGGATCGATGAAGATGTGGCGGTGGTCGAACGCCGCCACCAGTTTCAGCTGGCGCGACAGCAGCATGCCGTTGCCGAACACATCGCCGGACATATCGCCCACCCCGACGGCGGTAATCGGCACGGTGTTCAGGTCGTGGCCCATTTCATGGAAGTGGCGCTTCACCGCTTCCCAGGCGCCCTTCGCGGTGATGCCGAGCTTCTTGTGGTCATAGCCGTTCGAGCCGCCGGAGGCAAACGCATCACCGAGCCAGAAGCCGCGCTTGACGGCGATGCTGTTGGCGATGTCCGAGAAGGTGGCCGTGCCCTTGTCGGCCGCAACGACGAGGTAAGGATCGGCGTCGTCGTAGCACACCGTCTGCGGCGGCGGCAGCACTTCGCCGCGCACGCGGTTGTCGGTGACGTCAAGCAGGCCGGCGATGAACAAGCGGTACACGGCCTCGCCTTCCGCCGCCGCCACTTCGCGCGTCGCATCCTTGGGCATCATCTTGCAGACAAATCCGCCCTTGGCGCCCGCCGGGACGATGACGGCGTTCTTGACCATCTGCGCCTTGACCAGGCCGAGCACTTCGGTGCGATAGTCTTCCATGCGGTCGGACCAGCGCAGGCCGCCGCGCGCCACCGGGCCGCCGCGCAGGTGCACGCCTTCGAAGCGGCGCGAGAACACGAAGATCTCGCGGTACGGCCGAGGCTGCGGCAACAGCGCGAGCTGGCTGCTGTCGAACTTGAAGATGATGGTGTCGCCCGCCTGCGCGGCCTGGAAGTAGGAGGTGCGCAATGTGGCCAGCATCAGGTCGGCGATCGCGCGCAGGATGTTTTCCGTGTCCGCATGGTTGACGTCGGTCACGCGCTGCTTGAAGGTCGACAAGGTGGTGGTGCCGAATGCGCGCTGCTCGGCCGACAAGGCCGGATTGAAGCGCACCAGGAAGGCTTCCACCAGCGTACGCACATGATCCGGCTGGGTCTTGAGCCGCTCCGCCATGTAGCGCAGGCTGAAGCGGCAGCCGGCCTGGCGCCAGTAACTGGCGTAGGCGCGCACGAGCTGCACTTCCCGCATCCGCAAGCCGGCCTCGACGACCAGGGCGTTCATGCGCCCGTCTTCGGCTTCGTCATTGAACAGCGACTCGAACAACTCCTGCGCTGCCTGCGCGACATGCGGCTTGGCCAGCTTGACGGCACTCTGCGCATCCACCGACAGGCTGGACACGAAGAAGCGCGAGCCATCCGGCGCGGGAATGGCATGGGTACGCTCGCGCAGGATGGACACGCCGGCATTCTGCAGCGCCGGCAGGATGGACGACAAGGGCGGCACCGTGTTGACCGAATGCAGGCGGATGGTGACGACATCGCTCGCGCCGATCTCGATGCGCACCTTCACGCGCGAAGGCTGCGGGTTGCCCAGCAGCGTGCACAGGTCGCGGTAACCGACCTGCGGCGACACGCCATTAATGTAATCCGTCGGCAGGCTGGCGCGCAGCTTGCGCAGCGTGCGCCGCAATTCGATGTCGTCGGTGCCATCCACCAGGCTGTCGAAAGCGTTGTGCCAGCCTTCCAGCACGCCAAGCAGCGGCTGCTGGACGTCGGCGTCGAGGTCGAGCGCCATGTTGGCGCCGTTGGCGATCAGGTAGACGCGGGCCAGCGGGCCATCCGCCAGCAGGGTCTGCACGCGCACATCGCGCGCGCCGGAAATGGTGCGCAGGGTCTGGGCCAGCATCTCCTGCGAATGCGTGCCGTAGCGCTCGCGCGGCATGTAGACCAGCACGTTCAGGTGGCGGCCGTAGACGTCGCGCCGCGCGAACACCTTGGCGCGCGGCTGCTTGTAGAGGGCGACCACCGCGCCGCACACGCCGGCCAGCCAGGCCGGCTCCGCTTCCATCACCTCGGTGCGCGGCAGCGACTCCAGGATTTCCAGGAACTTCTCCGCGCGGAAACCTTCCGAGCGCACGCCGGCCAGTGTCAGCACCTGCTTGATGCGCACGCGGGCAAACGGCTGCTGCGGCAGCGTGCTTGCCGTCGCCGAGCGCGAGAACAGGCCGACGAAGCAGTGCTCGCCGAGCACGCTGCCCTGGCTGTCCGCATCGCGCACACCGATGAAATCGAGCTGCTGGTCGCGGTGCAGCGTGGACTGCACGTCGGCCTTCACCACCGACAGCGTTTCCTTGCGCGCTGCCAGCGTATCGAAATCGCCGGGGATGCCGGCCAGGCAATTGCCGTAGACGGGATGGCTCTTGTCCTTGAGCACGCCGATCGCACTGCCCGGCTCGCGCACCAGTTCGCGCTGGCCGCTCACCACGTGGTAGCGGGCATAGCCGAACACTTCAAATCCTTCGTTCCTGGCCCATTCGAGGAAGGCCGCGACTTCGGGTCCGTTGGCATCGCGCGCCGCAGCGGCGGCGCCGACCTCGGACATCTTCGCCTTCAATGCCTCGGCGTCCTGACGTACCACGGCGGCATCGCCGGCCGCCATCCGGATATTCGACTGCAGCGCCTGCAGGTCTTGCGCCGCGAGTTCTTCCGCCATCAGGCACAGCACGTAGGATTCGGGCGCGCCGCCGCCGTTGCCCACCTTGCCCGCCCGGACAATGCTGCCGTCGGCCGTGCGCTCTACCGACAGCACCGCGTTGAGCACCGCGCGCGAAGGCAGGCGCATGCGGCGCATCGCCATCACCATCGAATCCACGAGGAAAGGCATGTCCGGGTTGAGGATCAGCAAGGCGGTCGCCCGTGCGCCGCGGTCGTCGGCGTAGGTCAGCATCTCGATGCGGCATCCCTCCTGCGGCGTCCACTGCGCCAGCCGGGAGAATCCCTCCCACAACGAGGACGCCAGGCAATCGAAAGTAATGCCGGCGAGGTCTTCTTCTTCCAGGGAATTGAGCCACGCGCGGATCAGGGATTCGGTGGCGGGCGAAGGTTGATCGATTCCGGCAAGGACGCGTTCCAGGGTTTGGGCACGCAAGTCTTGTACTTGTTGGGTCATACGCTTCTCCATGATGTGGTTGCTAGTGTGCGCCGCCTCGCCCACGCTGTCTTGCAGCGCCGCGACACCGATTTACATCGGCACGGCACACGTGCTGCCCTTGTGGGGCCCGAAGGTGAATACTAACGATGGATGCACCGTCTGAAATTCTTAATTTCCGTCGATTGCTGAAGCTTATTCATGATGCCGAGGGGAAGCCGTTGGAGAACGGAAATCCTTCTTCCATCATAGACCCCGGAACGGAGTTTTCCTCCCGTCACAGAACAAGAAGTTGATACGGATGAAGCGGAACTGAAAAAACCTCCGCAGGAAGCGGCAATGGGTTCGCTTCAGGTAGCAAGACAAAGAGGCCATCCCGGCGAAGGCCGGGAGCCAGCGGCGTTGACGGTTTAAAGAAAGATGGCGCGCCCAGGAATGGGCTCCAGGTCAGCGAACACGATGGCGCGTGTTTGATGAAAGGATAGTAGGGTGGGTAGAGCGAAGCGAAACCCACCGAGATGCCTCCTGCTGGTCGCATGGTGGGTTTCGCTGCGCTCTACCCACCCTACAATCCTCTATCCTAGGGAAACAAACGGAAGGAATTCACTTCATTGTTCTGGTTGTCGACGTTTGAAATGCCAGTGGCGGGCGCCTGGTTTTCCGCACTGGATGCTGAAACCGTGGTGTCCACGCTTTCCCCTCGCGACCGGTTGCTCTCGGCAACCGTCAGGGCGTCATCGAGCGCGATGATTTCCTTGAGCAGGGCGCGTGATTCGCGGGTCTGCAGCGCCGGCATACTCTCCGCAAGGGTCAGGACTTTTTCCCTCAGGTTTCTTCTCATCTCCGCATCGAACCAGTCGATATACTTTTTGTAGTACACGAGATTGACCAATAACTTGTAGGGTTCGTCGGGACGGGATTGGTACCAGTCGATCACGTTCTTCCACAGAGATCTGCACCTGGAATGGCGCTCGAGTTCTTGTTCGTAGGACTGGACTTCCGGGATCATATTTGGCATATCCTCCAGCGCCAAGAGATTGACGTTCTCGAGCTTGCATCCGATAAGGTCGGAAAAACCCTCGCACATCTCAAGTTCAATCGGTCCTTTGAAGGTACAGCTGTGAAATGGGGATTTATTGAGTTTGGCATGGCTGAAATCCCCCCCGTTAAACTCGACATCCTCGCAGCGCAAGTTGACCTCTGCGCTGCGCCATGAAACGTTGCTGAACTTGGCCTGAGTTATGTGAGTGGGAGCCTCTGAACCTGCTTCACCGAAGTTAGTGTCCTCAAATTCGCTCCCTAGAATGCGGGATTTGGACAAATCCGCGCGCTGAAAGCTGCTGCTGCGGACGGTGGAGCCGGATATTTTCATGTCGCGCAGCTTGGCATCGGCAAGAATCCAACCTGTCAGTTCGCAAGCTTCAACCCAAGCACGATCCAGCGTTGCTCCGATCATCATAACGCCTGTTCCGGTGCAGAAATGCATTCCAAAATCGCTCAAGTCCGCATCGGAAAAATTGACGTTCTTAAGGACCGCGCGAATGAGCCTTGAATCTTGCATTGTTGCCTTGCTGAAATTGCAGTTTTCCATTCGGACGTCCTTGAAAAGCATCCCGCTCAAATTCAATCCGCCAAGATTCAGATCTTCAAGATCCGTACCCTTGAAGTCCACGCTCTTAAACTCCGTGCGACGACCATTCACGATTTCGTTTATAAATTGCTCTCTCGTGGTGATCTGCTCCCGGACATGCATGCCCTTGGTTTGATTGACGATGTTCCGCGTAGTGTCGAACCTGATCACTTCTCACTCCTCAGGCATAATTAATGACGTTGAAACCAGTGTTGGCTCCCACTGGCAGGCCTTGCCGACTTGTCGTACTCCATGCTCCCATCCGCGCAAACATAAGCGCGCGCTGGCGACGCGCAAATTCCCTTTCGAGAACTCGGCTCTTGTCGGTCAGATCGCACCATTCTCCGTAGCTCTCGTTAAGCAACATCCTGATGTCGCGATCTGGCTTGGTCTTCAACTTTTCAGACATCCGCTCCAGCAACCAGCATGCGAGTGGCCCGCAAGCGTTCGACGTTCGCCGTTGCATCGGATACCCGCAATACACCGTATTGGTTCTGATGATCTGCCCGCCCGAAAATTTTTCAAGCTGGATGACATAGTCGCTCACCTTTTTTTCATCCCTGAATTTGGTATCGGGAGCATTCGTATCGCAAATATAGTAGACAGGGGTATCACCGCGCGTATCGGCAATGACACCCATCCAATGATTACCTGTATTCAGTATCGCCAGCGTCGGCTTGCGCGCCTTCGCCGCCTCCGCGATAAACTCGCTGAACGCGCGTCGCAGGTCGAGATCACCGGCTTTTACTGCATTTACATCCGGACTATTGGAGTGCAAATGTTTAAAGGCCAGAACACCTTTAGCGATGCACACTTGAAGACCGATTGTGTGCATCCAATAGGAAACCGTCCCCATGATTTCGTTATGGCTTGTGAACCGCCTAGGGTTGATCAGAAAATAGTCTGCTCTCTTTTCACGCGGAATGTTGTTTAACTCTTCGTCCTGCAATAGCGCTGCGAGAAAAGGATCGGCAAACCACGCCATCAGCTCATTGTTCAAATTCTCCAAGTTTCCAGTTTCGGATGCCTCTGCCTCTTTGATCAACCGAGCCATCTCATCTGTTCTCGTCGCCACTTCCTGCTCGACCATCTCCCGGCTGACTGAATCCGTTTCGAGCTTCGCCTCGTCGCCCGGAGCCTGGGGCCGCATGCCTTCGATGCCGGCGGTAACCACATCCTCGTGACTTATCTCCAACGGGCTTGCCTGGTCGTGCACCGAGGGACAGTCTGTCGGCATCAGCGCGGGTTCGAAAGGGCTGGCCTTGATCGGGATGGACGGGATGTCGCGGCGCTCATAGCCTTCTTCGGCGACCGCATCCTCCGGGGGGTCGTCGTGCGTGGGCCTGTCTACGGGTTTGTTGGTGTTGCAGATCTTGATCTCGCGGCGGCATGCCGCATTCGTCTTTTCAGGTTTGCTGCCGGGTGTGCCGGTTCTCGGCGGGGGCAAGTTGTGCTTAGCGTTGCGCTCGGTATTGGCAAGCGTATTTGCGGTGTCCCAGCACGAGTTGAATGGGTTGCACACGTTTGTGATGAAGCCCGGCATGTCACGTCCTTCAGGGAGAGATGCTTCGAGGGGAACTGCTTAGGAGAACAGCCCGGCTGAGTCGGGGTGTGTTAGGTCGGAAATGCTAGAAGGGGTGGGTTCGGACACCAAGAATTGTTATCCGAGGGGCAGTGTTAGTAATACTTAGCGGAATGCGCGGGCAGTGGGCCGCGGAACTTGGGGTCCGCTGTTCAGGTCATCCCGACGAAAGTCGGGATTTAGTGTCTTGCGTGCGTCTGCTAACGCCACTGGATTCCTGCTTTCGCAGGAATGACGTCCGCTATTTGCGGGCTGAGGCGAACGGCAATACCACAAGCCCGTCGGGCTCGTGGTAATGCCGGGATGACGCCCAATCAGTTGAGTTGTACTTCGCCGACAGGTTGATACGGCTCATGTCGCCATCCTCGCCCGCCAGGGTGGTGCGGCGGCCGAAGATGTACTCGGTGCCGATGTCCACGCCCTTGACCGGGTTCCAGATGAAGCCGAGGTGTGCCTGCCACAGCTTGCGGTTGATGCCGAAGCGGCCGCTGTCGAGGCCGTTGGCGCGCGCGAAGCGGGTGTACTCGTTCTCGTAGTTCTTCTGTGCGCCGAGGGCGGCGTTGAAGCGCAGCGAGTCGGAAGCCTTGTGCTGGTAGCCGAGCACCACGCCGAGCGACTTCTCCATCAGGATGCGGTCGGCGGCGGCGTCGTAGAAGGCGCCTTCGATGTAGTTGAAGTAGCGGCCGATGCCGTTGCCGCCGGTGATGCCCCAGGTCATGAAGTCGTCGCCGAAGGTCTTGACCAGGCCGCTTGCCGCCAGGCCCCAGCCGCGGCGCGACTGGTTGATGCCGGCGCCGTCCTTCACGCGGTGCTCGTGGCTGAGCGCACGCACGCTGGCCGCACCCCAGTCGAAGCCCTTGTCCCAGCGCGCGACGAGGTCAGGCACGCGCGAGAAGCCGGCGGTCGTGACGGTGCCGGTGTTGTCGAGCACATAGCTGGTCGAGTTTTCGATCGCGCCGGTGAAGGCGCCCATGCTCGCGGTCTTGTAGGTGTAACGGACTTGCGGCTGGCGGATGAAGGTGGAGCCGATGGGGCCATTGAAGTCCACGGTTTCCGGCGAGTTGTCGAGGTCCATGAAGGTGGACCAGGTCTGGCCGGCGAGGAAACCGCCGACCTGGCCATAGGCCTGGCGCAGGCGGAAGTTGTAGCTGTTGGTGGCCTGCTGCGTGTAGATGTTGCCGATGGTGCCGTAGACGGCGGCATTGCCGGTGCGGGGGTCGTTGTTGAAGTCGCCTTCGATCTTGATGCCGATCGGGCCGTAGGGCGACGGCGTGCTGGCTTCGATGCCGATGCGCGAGGTGCGCGCATGGACGAAGTTGCGGCCGCTCCGGTTGGCCTGCGCCGAACCCTTGAGCGGGACGTAGGGCAGGAAGCTCGCGTAGTCGATGTCGCTATTGTCGCCCTTGAACTCGTGCACCATGTTCAGCTCGGCAAAGCCGTACACGCGCAGCGAGGTGTCGGAATTGGGCAGGCGGAAGGAGTTCGGGATGTCGCCCAGGACGACGGCGTCCTTGGCGCGCATTTCCACCTGCTCGACGCGGTCGGCGAGCGCGGCGGTGGAGGTTTCCTGCTTCTGCGACTTCAGCGCCTCCAGCTCGGCGCGCAGCTTGCGCATTTCGTTGCGCAGTTCTTCGAATTCCTTCGCGGTTTGCGCCTGCGCCGGAATGGCGGCGGCGAACATGAGTGCGATGGATGCGGTCAAGGTTGTGAGTTTGAATTGCATTCTTGTTTTCTCCCCTAAAAGGATTGTTTGATTCGTCTTATCTTGCTTAGCGTGCCGTATAGGCGATCTGGCCAAGGAAGGCGCGGATACGCTCGTTGCGGGCGTTGCTGAAGAATTCCGCCGGCGGCGCTTCCTCCAGGATCTGGCCCTTCTCGAAGAAGATCACGCGGTCGGCGACTTCGCGGGCGAAGCCCATTTCATGCGTGACGATGATCATGGTCATGCCGGAACGCGCGAGGTCTTTCATGACGTCGAGCACTTCCTTGATCATCTCCGGATCGAGCGCGGAGGTCGGCTCGTCGAACAGCATCACCTTCGGCTGCATCGCGAGCGAACGCGCGATGGCCACCCGCTGCTGCTGGCCGCCCGAGAGCTGGTGCGGATACTTGTGCGCATGCGCCGACATGCCCACCTTCGCCAGCAGTGCCCTGGCCGTCTCTTCCGCCTGGGCGCGGGTCACGCCGCGCAGGCGCCGGGGCGCAAGCGTGACGTTGTCCATCACCGTCAGGTGCGGAAAGAGGTTGAAGCTCTGGAACACCATCCCGACTTCGCGCCGCACGGCGTCGATGTGCTTGAGGTCATCGTCGAGGACGATGCCGTCGATGACGATGCGGCCGGAATCGTGCGTCTCCAGCCGGTTCAGCATGCGCAGGAAGGTCGATTTGCCGGAGCCGGAAGCGCCGATGATGACGGTCACTTCGCCCTGGTAGAACTTCGTCGACACATCCTTGATCACGTGGAACTGACCAAAGTGCTTGTTGATGCTTTCCGCGATGATGAGCGGTTCCTTCTCTGCCATGTTCATCCTTCTGCTCCGCTCAATGGTGACGTTCCACATCCAGTTGCCGTTCGATCGCACCGGAGATCTGGGTCAGCACGGTGGTCAGGATCAGGTAGATGGTTGCGGTCGTAATGAATACCGGGATCGGCTGGAAGGTGGCCGACTGGATGCGGTTGCCGATATTGGACAACTCGACCACGCCGATCACATAGGCCAGGCTCGAATCCTTGAGCAGCGACACGATGTTGTTCACCAGAGGCGGCAGCGCAATGCGGAACGCCTGCGGAAACACCACGTCGCGGAAGGTCATGAAAGGCGTCAGCCCGAGCGAGCGCGCGGCTTCGGTCTGCCCCTTGTGCACGGCCAGGATGCCGGCGCGGATCGCCTCGGCGTTGTAGG
>Ga0196970_1001236_pt1 | contig 18647 bp, 11 predicted proteins | sample S1v_513CmetaG_FD_148672 | JGI IMG/M metagenome (GOLD analysis project Ga0196970, IMG submission 148672) | Soil microbial communities from Anza Borrego desert, Southern California, United States - S1+v_5-13C | ecosystem: Environmental > Terrestrial > Soil > Desert | place: USA: California...
CTATCCGTTTACTTCCAGTTGCTCTCCACGGTTCATTTCTGAACCGCAGTTACCTTCAGTCTCTGGCGGGAAGCGCCGCCAGACAGGGACTCTCACCCTGCGATGTGCGTTGTATCCCAAGCGCACTGGCGGCTGGCATCCTTGCCAGCCGTGGAGGGCGCGCATCCTTGCCGCCCGGAAAGAAAGGAAAAGTGCGAGAGACGCTTGAGTTTTCAACCTCGCCCGACGATGCCTGATGTTCCTTCCGCCGGGCTTGGAAGCCCCGGCTCTACGGCAGGCAGGATGCCCGCCGCTACAGCTTTCGTGGCGGAAGGCATCCTTGCCTGCCGTGGAGGGCGCGCATCCTTGCCGCCCGGAAAGAAAGGAAAAAGTGCGAGAGACGCTTGAGTTTTCAACCTCGCCCGACGAGGCCTCATGTTCCTTCCGCCGGGCTTGGAAGCCCCGGCTCTACGGCAGGCAGGATGCCCGCCGCTACAGCTTTCGTGGCGGCTGGCATCCTTGCCTGCCGTGGAGGGCGCGCATCCTTTGCCGCCCGGAAAGAAAGGAAAAAGTGCGAGAGACGCTTGAGTTTTCAACCTCGCCCGACGATGCCTGATGTTCCTTCCGCCGGGCTTGGAAGCCCCGGCTCTACGGCAGGCAGGATGCCCGCCGCTACAGCTTTCGTGGCGGCTGGCATCCTTGCCTGCCGTGGAGGGCGCGCATCCTTGCCGTCCGGAAAGAAAGGGGAAAGGGCGAGAGACGCTTGAGTTTTCAACCTCGTCCGACGATGCCTGATGTTCCTTCCGCCGGGCTTGGAAGCCCCGGCTCTACGGCAGGCAGGATGCCCGCCGCTACTGCGGAGGCCGGACAGGTTTCGAAACCTGCGCTATTCACGTCACCTCCTCCAGCGTCCCATCGGCGCGCAATCGGAATTTTCGTCCGCGCCACTCCACTGTGTTTCCCGCGAATGCAAAAAACCACAACGCAACTTGCAGCAGATCCTTCAACGGTGTCATTCCCACGAATGCTGCGTGGTGATTGGATCGGTTCAGCCGGCGTTGCAAGTCGTGCGAAATCCACGCCCGCAGAATCACTGCCGCGATCAGGGTAATCCACGACCACCGCTGCGGAACGGCCAACACCCAGATCAAGGCCCACAGCAACGGGTTGCTCAGGATGCTGAAGAAGTAGGGAATCGGCTGGCAAACCCGGATCGTTCGCGCCCATCGCAACTGATGCTTCCATACAGCCCGCCATGACATCGGTGCGTCCCAGCATTCAACAACAACTTCACTCAGCGCGATTTTGCCGCCGGCTTTGGCGATCCGATGGCCGAGCTGATAATCATCGGCAAGGCAGTCCGCCAGCGACTTGAACCCGCCGATCTCCTGAACGTGCCTTCGGTGCGTGACCATCACGGCACCCAGTGCAAAATCGAGCGGCTTCAACATGCGCGATTGCAGGACCTGGCTCCAGAAATCGGCATTGATCGCGATGCTCTCCCATTGCATCGGCAGGGTGCTGGGATTCGCCAGGCGATAGAAGCAATTCACCAATCCGACTTTGGAATCCCCCAGGGCCGACACGACCTGCTGCAGGAAATCCGCAGGCACCCGCACGTCAGCATCGCTGACCACAAACACATCATGTTTCGCACGCTGCTCCAGTTCAGCCAGCTTGGATACCTTCGCGTTCGGTCCGATCAAGTGTTCGACAACGACGAGTTCCGCATCAATCCCCGGATGCTCCTTCATCAAAGTCGTAACCAACTCACAAACGGGATCGGCATGCGATGCGACCGCGAAGAGAACCTGGATCGTCCCGGGATAATCCTGCCTCAGCCAGCTTCGCAGGCAGTCGGCCGTTGCGGGTTCAACACCTTTGAGGGGTTTGAGAAGCGTTACGGCGGGAAGGGTGCCATGCACCGTAATCCGTTTGTGAAGCGGAAACTTGCGGGCGGCAAGCCATTGCCAGATCAGCAGCACAATGCTGAGCAGGGCCAGGCATGCGAGCGCGAGATTCAGAATCACCGCCCGTTCGTAAACTTGAAGGCGGAGCGCGGCAAGCCCTGAGTTCGCATGCTGCTACGGAATGACGGCTGGCGGCGCAGGCTCGCGCGCGACTCCAGCAATCTTGTTCTTGGAAGCTTCCACCTTGATGTAATGCAGCACCACGGGGGCGAGGATCATTCCGGGAATGCCCATCAACTTTTCGCCAACCACAATTCCTATGAGCGTGAGCCACATCGGATTCTTGATCCGGCTGCCGATGATCTTGCTGTTGAGGAAGTATTCCAGTTTGTGAATGACGACGAGGAAGATGAGCGAGACCAGCGCCATCTTGGGTGAAATCGTGAAACCAACGCCAACGATCAGCGTGTTGCTCATAATGTTGCCGATGATCGGCAACAAACCGCAAAGGAACGTGAGAACAATAATCACCATCACGTAGGGGAAATGGTTGTAGAGCAGGAAGACGCTCGTGAGCAGCGTATTGACCGCCGAGATGATGATTTGCGCGCCAATGACGCGGGCGAAACTCGCATAAAACGTCTCAAACCGCAGCACCAACTCCTGGACCACGGTCGCATACACGCTGTCCCGCGTGGTGTGGGGATCATCATCGGCGCCCCATCTGCGGTTGAGGAACAAGCTCACGGCCACGACGAGGCCAATGATGAGCAGCACCAGTTGAAACACGGCTTCCTGCGCGTAGCGTCCGATATTCGCAAACCGTTCCTGAATCTCCTTCAGCGTGACTGTTCGCAGGCTGGCGTAATCCGTGAACGGCAGTTCAAAACCCTTCTGTTCGGCGTATTCAACGATCTTCGGAATCGACTCATTGGCAATCCGCGGCAGGGTGAGATAAGCCTGCTTCGAGAAGAAAAACAGGCCGTACGCCGCCGCGAACACGGTTACGAAATAAACAACCACCGCGAGCGCTTTGCTTCGCCCCAGGCTGAACTGCTCCAGCGCGAAGTATCCGAACACCGCTGTCAGGACGAGCGTTCCGAGATGGAACCACCCGATCAGGACGAGCAGCACCACCATGATCGCATATGAGATGCGGGTTTGACGTGTCATGCTTTAATCTCTCATCGGGCTCGGCACAGATACACCAGGGCAGGAACCTAGACGTAACGATTATCGAACGCGCGCGAGCAGCCAGTTTAAGAGTTCGGCAATCGGCAAACGTTCCTGTTTTCCGTCGTCACGATGGCGAATCGTCACGGTATCTTTCAATTCGGGTCTTTCTCCCAGTGTGTCGAAATCGATGGTCAGGCAGAACGGCGTTCCAATCTCATCCTGCCGCGCGTATCGCCGGCCAATCGACCCGCCATCGTCGTAATACACGTTCATCCATGGCTGAAGCAGATCGCGGACTTCCTTCGCCTTGCTGACAAGATCCGGCTTGTTCTTCAACAGCGGCATGATGCCAACTTTGATGGGGGCGACCCGTGGATGAAACTTAAGTATCACCCGAGTATCGCTTTTTCCCTTGTCGTCGGTTTCCGTGACTTCGCTAAAGGCATTGGAAATCAACCCGAGGATCAATCGGTCAACCCCGGCCGAAGGTTCAATCACATGGGGGATGTAATGGCCCTTTGCCAGGCCATTCGCATCGTCGGTTGCGTCCTGGGCAGCCTGCTCGGGCGGCACTCCCGCCTTTTCCAGGTAGCTCTTCCTGTTTTCATAATATCGCTTCCAAAGCGAGTCCTGCTTTTCCTTCGGCAGCTTGCCCCAGGCAGTCCGAAGTTCCTCGTCGAAGATGCCCATCGGCTTTCCAGAGAACCGCTCGTGCTGGCTCAGGTCGAAATCGCTGCGCGCCGCAATGCCTTCCAACTCCTGCGTGCCGAAGGGAAACTTGAGGAGGAGATCCACCGTCGCGCGCGCGTAATGTGCAAGTTCCTCCGGCTTCTGCCAGTACTCCTGCAACGTCGTGCGCGGCAATCCAATGTTTTCGTAGAAACGGATGCGTTCCTCCACCCAGTATTGATGCCAAATCTGCCAGCCCCAGTTGGATTGCGGCTCCCCAGGATGCCCCTTGGTTTCCGCGGCAGCAACGCTTCCGGAAATCGCTTCAATGGCTTCATCGGGTTTGATGAAGAATTCAAGTTCCATTTGTTCGAACTCGCGTGAGCGGAAGGTGAAATTTCGAGGTGTGACCTCATTGCGGAACGCCTTTCCAATCTGCGCAATGCCAAATGGCACCTTCTGGCGGCAGGTTTCCAGCACATTTTTGAATTGCGCGAAGATTGCCTGGGCGGTCTCGGGACGCAGGTAAGCGACGCTGTCCTCGCTTTCAACCGGCCCGACGAAGGTTTTGAACATCAGGTTGAACGGGCGCGGTTCTGTCAATTCAGTCGAACCGCAGCTCGTGCATTTCGCCCCGGCTGGCAGCACAAACTTTCCTCCCTCCGAACGTCCCAGCTGCAGCCCCTGATCCTCACACAACTGATCTGCGCGGAAACGCTTCTTGCATTTGCGGCAATCGCACATCGGATCGCTGAAGGTGTCGACATGTCCGCTGGCACGCCAGATTTGCGGCGACATGATGATCGTCGCTTCCAGGCCAACAACATCGTCGCGAAATCTCGTCATGGACGTCCACCACAACTCTTTCACATTGCGTTTGAGTTCAGCGCCGAGCGGGCCGTAATCCCAGAAGCCGTTGATGCCGCCGTAAATCTCGGAAGACTGATAAATGAAGCCGCGCCGCTTGCACAACGACACGATTTTTTCCATGAGCTGGTTTTCTTTGGGCTCCGCCATAAGGGGCACAGTCTTTGGAAAGGGCAGGGTGATGTCAAGGTAGCCACACAGAACGCGAAAGTTCCGCATCCTTGCGAACTTCGGCAAACCGTGTTTAATCGCGGGAACCATGCCGAAAGCATCGCCGAGCCAAAGCGCCGAAGATTACCTGGAACGGATTCACGAGCTCATCGAGCAAAAGGGATATGCGCGGGTGGTGGACATCGCCTCTTCGTTGAAAGTCAAACAGGCGTCGGTCACGGTGATGGTGCAGCGTCTCGCTGAGGCGGGCTATCTCAAATACGAGAAGTATCGCGGCCTGGTGATGACGGATGAAGGCCGCGCGGTCGCCGTGCGCATTCAAGATCGGCACACAACACTCTCCCGTTTCTTTTCGCTGTTCGGCCTCGATCCCGAAACGCAGCACCAGGACATCGAGGGCATCGAACATCATCTCAGCGCGGATACAGTCAAGGTGCTAGCCGACCTTGCCCGGTTTTTTGAAGAGAATCCGGCGACGCTGAAGCGATTCCAGACGTCACGACGTTCGATTGGAAAATGAAACCGGCGGGACCCCTCAGTCCCGCCGGTTCACCATCAACCCCATCTGTTCACGTCCCGCTCACGGCTGCCGCAAGCGGAAAAATACTGCCGGTGAGGGAGTAATCGGCATCGTTACGGAGTTTGTGCCACTCGATCCGAGCACGTCAGCCCAGTTCGTGCTCAAACCAGTTGCAAGCGAATTGGTTTGCGACTGAAGCACCCAGCCTTGATGGCTTTGCGGCCACGCGAGCGTCAAGTTGCCAGAGGAAACGGAGAACTGAATGTTTGTGGGCGTCGTTGCTGCGCCAGCGATCACAGTAACCGTACCGTTTGCAGCATTGAAACCGAAGGCCAGCCCAGGTCCTGCGGAGCCCGTTACCGAGGTGAAGTTCCCGGCATGCGCTGCAGCATTGAACACGGGAAATACATCACCCAGGGTGTAGGAGCCGCCCAGGTTGTTCACGACCAGCGCCCCCCCGTATGTGATCGTTTGCACGCCGCTCAGCTGATCGCGCGTTCCAGCGGACTTGTTGATGTCGATCGTAGCCGTGCCTGTCAGCGATACGTTTCCGTTCACGTTGAGCGTGCCAATGTTCATTGCGCCGCGGCCCGGCGACAGATTCCCGCCGGTTCCCACTGTGACGTCGCCATTGATCGTGCCCGTGCCGCCCAGCGTTCCGCCGGCAACCTGCACCGGGCTGCCATTGTTGTGGCTGATGCTCCCAGTAACCAGAAGCACGCCGTTGCTCACGATCGTGGTGCCAAGCACTGTGGAATCTGCGGAAGCTCCGCCATACGTGTTGGCGCCTGCAAGCGTGAGTGTTCCCGGCCCGAGCTTCCTCACGCTGATGGGTGACCCCAGTGGCGTGGTGTCAACGAGAGGTGACGCGTTGATGTTGCCCGTGACAAGGATGTCGCCATCGCCAAGGAAGTTATAAAAGCGGGCGCCCGCGAGGGTTCCCACGTAATCGATGTTGCCGCTGATCGCGAGCGTTCCCGTGCTGGATTGGAACCAGTCGTCCGCGCCGCCCACTTGAACGAGAATATTGCCCGATATTACGTTGCTGCCCATCACGCTTCGAATATGAACGTTGGTGTTGTTGCGCGAACTCACCTGCACATCCTGCGCGATTGTGATTCCTGCAGATGCCGTCGGCAGCAGTTCCAATGTCGAAAACCCGCCATTGTTGTTTCGTATGAGAATCGTGGGAACGCCGGGCGTCACCGGAACGTTCGCAATCGCATCGTTGCCCGTGATCTGCGTCACGCCATCATTGGCTGTAGTGCTGTTGCTGTCTGCAAACAGGGTTCCAGAAAAGCTCTTCGGCCCTTGCAACACGAGCGTTCCAGGTCCCGTCTTGGTGATGTTTCCACTCCCCGTGATATCACTGGCAATCGTCAGTGTCGCACCCGCCGGAACATTGAAGCCTCCGTCGCCTGCTGCCGTAATGCCGCGCATCCCGCTGAACACGACGTTGGTAGTGACTCCCAACGACCCCCCGGCCAGGGTCACGTAATCCGGAGTAACGCCTGCCACGGGTCCCAGCGCGGTTTGGGTGGGAACTGCCAGTACACCGCCGTTGATGATTGTCTTGCCGGTAAAATGATTGGTCTCCGCAATCGTCCAGACCGCCGCGCCCGCCTTTGTGAGCGAACCCGTCTCCAGCGAAATCGGGCCCGTTATCGTGCCCTGCCCACCATCGCCCGCCAGCGTCAGACCCACGTTGGTGCCTATGATGCCATTTGCGTTCGTCAGATTGAGGGTCGATCCGCCATCCAGATGAATCGTGGAATCGAGCGCGAGACGGATTTCGCCCCCGAGCGTCGTCACTCCGGCTCCGCCTTTTCGAATGGCTCCGTTGCCCGGGCCCACTCCGCTGATCGTCAATGCTTCATCCACGATGTTCACGTTCGCATCGATGAAAAGCTGAGCGCCGTTTGCGACGATTGTGCCTTCGTTGGCCGTCCCCAGCGCCATTGCGTTTCGGGCATGAAGAATTCCGAGTTCGATGGTGGTGGGTCCCGTATAGCTGTTGCTTCCGCCGAGCGCGAGTCCGCCCGCACCGGCAACTGTCACGTTCGCGCCGCTGATCGGCCCGGAGAGAACGACTGTGCCTGAGTTGCCAAGGTTGGTAATGCTGCCGGAACCTGCGATGCGGTTCGTGTATGTGAGATCGTCAGCCCGATTAAACACAAGCGCGCCGTTGTTGGTTGTCGGGCCGGTTCCCAGCGATCCAGCCAACCCCGCGTTTCCAACCTGGAGGATTCCGGAATTGATCAGTGTTGCACCACTGTAGTCGTTCTGCGTTTCGAGCGTCAGACGGCCCGACCCGCTCTTCGTTAGCGATGCGATTCCCGAGATGCCGCCATTGCCACTCGTCGTAAACGTGTAATCCAGCGATGAATTGACCGTCACTGTTCCCGGCAGAACGGGCGCGACGATGTTGATGGGGGAACCGTTGTTGCCGAAGTTGCCGAAGCTGACGTTGTCGCCCTGGGAGAAAAGATCCGCGGCAAGCGTTCCTGTGTTCGTCCAATTCAACGTGCTGAAATCCCAGTCAGCACTCGTGACTCCGGTCCATACCAACCCCTGCGGATTGCCGCTGATGCTCATCGTGACCTTCCGGGGCGACGACGCGTTGTCGATAGCAAAGCTGACGTTGTAACGGGCGCCCAACTGGGGCGGAATGAGATCGCCAGGATTCCCCGAAATCGTGCCACTCGCCTGAACGAGAGTATAGGTTCCAGCGACTGGCAGTCCGCCGAGGAAGTTCACATTCACGCTGGTGGACGGAGTGAGCGCGACATTCCCGGTGACATTAATGACATCGTTGAAACCAGCTGGAGAGGTGACGTCGAAATTAAGGATGCCGCCGCTGTTGAGAGTGAGATTGCCGCCCACGTTCAACACCCCGGCGAACCCCTGTCCACCAGGTGCGAGCACGGCCGACGATGCCAAGCCCCCCTGCAGCGTGCCGCTGCTGAAGAACGCCTGATCAGGACCGATGGTGAGCACGCCGCCCGGCAGTCCGCTGACATTGAGCGTGGCGCCCGCCGCGATGGAGATGTTCGTGCTGGATGCGAGGCCTGCCGACCCACTGAGCGCCAGGGTCCCGCCGTTCACGAGGGTGCTGCCGGAATGATTGATTGCCGGCGACGAAAGCGTCAGCGTTCCAGTGCCAGCCTTGACCAGCGTGAGGGCGCCTCCGCCCGTGTTTTGAATCGGCCCGGTGAATGCGCCGCTCGCATTGTTCAGCCCAACAGTGACGCGAACAGGATTCGCTGTCGTGTTGTCCAGGGTTCCACCACCCGTCAAACCGTTCAGCATGGCGTTGGTTGCAATCGCGAGAGTGGCGCCTGAACTGACCACCACATTTCCCTTGCCCGGGCCGTTCGGCAGGGCACGGGGATGATCCAGTTGCAACGTTCCCGCGCTGACCGTGGTGTCGCCCGTGAAATCACTCACGCCGCCGCCCAATGCAAGAATTCCGTTGCCAGTCTTCACCAATGCGCCGGATCCCGACCAATTGTCGGAAATCTGACCGTTGAAGTTGACTGTCTGGCCATCGACAACGCGAATGGTGCCGCTGCCTGAGCCATTGATCGGGCCCAATCGAATGCCGCGATTCGCATTCAACACAAACGTTCCTGCGATCTCCAGCGTGCCACCATTCAACACAAGGTTATCAGGGCGGTAACAGGTAAACGCGCCGTTCAGGCTTGGACTGTCGAAGCTTCCAAGGTTCGCGTCGGAAGAGATGCTCAACACGCCTTCGTTGACGATGGTGCCGTAAGTATAAGTATTGGCAGCAGTTAATCCCAGAGTACCCGCGCCCACTTTCGTCAGCGATCCGGCGATGGAAACACCTGTATTTGCTGGCACGTTGTTCGCCACAACGCCGTGGATGTTCACCGCTTGTCCCGCTGCAACGTCAACGGTTCCATTGCCATAACCGGCAGATGGACCGACGAGGACGGGGTTGGAAATGTCGAATGTACTGGTGGCGCGAAGGGTCCCGTTGTTGATGACGACGGTTCCCGAACCGAGATTCGCTGCACTGGCAATGTTCAGCGTGCCGCCGCCAATTGTGTTTGTTCCCGTGTGGCTGTTGTTGGCGTTCAAGGTCGCAGCGCCCGAACCCGCCTTCGTGATCCCCACCATTCCGCTGCCGTTATCTTGAACCTGCGCATTGATCACAAGGTTGTTTGCAGAATGATTGATCAGGATGATTTCACCCGCCGTGTTGTCAGCCCCGCCTGCCGTTAAAATTCCCGCGTTCGCTGCGGTCCCAATCGTCAGACCCTGCCGTCCCGATGGCACCAACACACCGCCCGCAGACCCGAGCCGCAATAATCCTGGCGCGGTATCAATGGTCGCAGCGGTCGTCGTGTTCTGCAGCAGCGTGTTTACTGTCGTCGTCCCAGCCCCAATCGCGATGCTCCCGCCAGCCCCCGCGCTATTCAGCCTGACGTTGGCAGCAGTGTTGTTGGCGATGGTGCTGCCGAGCGCGGCGATGTCTGTGTAGCCCGCGTATGCAGTCACTGGCCCATTTGGGCCGCCAGTCGAATTGATCGCCCAATCGGACCCGCCGACTGTGGCAAAGCCGCCGAGGATTCCATTGATATTGGCCGCAGTTGTATCGGCAATGCCAGGCGCTGCAAAATTCACGATGCCACCACCGCGACGCACCACGTTGTTCATGCGGAGCACGCTGGCGCCAGTGGGCCGGGTGATCGTCGATTCCCCTGCAGTGACAACATTTGACGCCACCGATTCAGTGAAGGCACCGCCGTTCAACTCCAGAACCCCGCCAGCAAGATAAAGCGGGGATTGCGCTGCAAGTTTCGAATTGTTTTGGGTGCTGTAATCGAGGGCCAGGATGCCTCCGCTGATCGCGTAGGAAACGGCCGCAGTGTTTGGCCCCGCGAGTGTCCAGCGGCCAGTGCCTGCCTTGCTCACGAGGATCGACAGCAACCCGGCATTCCCGCCAACAATCGGACCTGACACGGTCCCGTTGCCACTGCCGCTCAACACAAGATTCCGTGGTCCGCTGTTCTGCAGCGTGGTTGTTCCGGCAACTGCCAGTGTGCTGGACCCATCGACCCGCAACGGATACTGCGATCCGCCGGGAGACGGATTCAGCGGCCCCGAAAGCGTGTTCGCTCCCGCAAGGCTTTCAATTCCCGTGGCCACGTTGTTGCGCCCGGCGAAAGTGACAGCGTTGGTGATCGTTACCCCGCCCGCGAGCTCCAGGCGCGGACTCGTGGCATTTCCCTGCCCATTGAAACTAATTGCGCCTGTGCCAAACGCGGAGCTCGACATCGCCCTGACCGCCGCAGTTGTGTTCGGAGCCCCGCCGTTGATTCCGCCGTCATTCGGTCCGATGACAAACCCGCCCGTGAATGAATTGTTGCCAGAAAGCGTTAACGTTCCGCCCGGGTTCAATCCCACGCTGTGGGCGAGAATCAACTGCCCGCCGGCTATATCAGCGGAGATCGTTGCGCTGGAATTGGCCACAATCGTTCGATTCGTGAGCAGCAGCGTGTTTCCCCCGCCTGTAATCGTGTAGTTTCCCGCGCCTGCGGGTGCAAAAACGATATTCGCCGAAAGGACGGCCGTCCCGAGCGTCACGGTGCCCGCGATACCGTCAAGCGCGCCAAAAATGGGCGCATCGGGAGCCGTCGTGCTGAAGGGAACATTTGCGGTTCCTGACCACCAGTTCGGCACCGTGGAATCCCAGACACCACCGCCATCCTGGGCCGCTGCCCGGGCCGTGTCCGAATCCCAGGTAAGGGTTGCTGCCGACAATTCGGGAATGGCGATGGCCAATGTAAGTCCAATTGCAGGAAGACGAAGTTGACGGATTTGAAGAGGCAAAAGTTCACGCAGTTTCATAGGTTATCCAAGCTGACTAACGCTCCAACGACAGAAGAATTTCGGGTACGGTGCGCATGCTATCAAAGCAGTGAGAGAGCAGTCTCTACCCGTTCGGGTAATTTTCGAGACACGCGGCCGTTCGCGCTGCGACGACTCCCCTGCGATTCAGGACACGGTGTCCCGGAACAAGACACTTCCGATTTCTCAGATCTGAAGCATTCAGGCGGTTTTTGTTTCAATGGCCTACACCGCTTCATAGCGCGTTCGATCGGTTGAACTCGCAATGACCGAGGAAAGCCGTGGGGCGGCACAGTCGGAGACAAATCTGTCCAGTTCCGGTTCCTCCGAGCGTCGCGAAAAGCCGGCAAAAAAGGTTCTCCGTACATCTCACGAATTCACGGCCTTGCGGCACGTGACCTGCATTTCACCCGCGATATGGCAGCATTCGAATCGTTTTATAGTGGCGCACCGGAAGTGAAATTAGATGGAGTTTCCGTCGAGCTGCCTCCCGATCGAAAATCATTCGTTGCCATCCGCTCCTACCTCGAATCGCTCGCGTTGCAACAACAACGAATTCTTTGCGCCCTCAATGTCGACGGGCAATCGATCAACCTCACCCAGCCCCGGGTTCCGTGGACGACATTTTCCCAGATCGAAGGTGAGACAATGACGCTCAACGAAGTGCCCGCCCAGTTGGTGCGCGCCGCATTGCAGCAGTCGGGCACCCTCCGTTCGCGAGTCCAAAAGGCAGTCGAACTGGTCCTGATTAACGACTGCAGCCAGGCGAGGGAAATCTGGTGGGCGCTGTCCACCGCCTTGAAGGAACCTCTCCTGACGCTCAGCCTGCTGCCTGACCACATTTGCGGACCTGCCAACGGCCGGGCCTCCCTCACCCAACTTCGGAAATGGCAGCTCGAACAGCTCGGCAACATTATCCAGGATATCGACGACGCCAGCCAGAAGGAGGACACCAGCGCACTCTCCGACGCCCTCGAAAAACGCGCCCTTCCCTGGCTGGATAATCTGCTCGAATCCCTGAACCTCTGGAGCGAAACTCTGGCAAGCCTGTCCCCAGAACCGATTCGACCGGCTCAACGCTCGTAACGCCGGGCGAGCCCGACCTTCGGGACACATCACGCACGTCCACTGCGGGTTTCCGCCCAGGCGGACAATCCTCCCCAGGCGAGTCCCGCGAGGAATCCAACCAGGTGCGCGGTATTCGCGACCGGCCCCATCCAGCCGGTGTAACACACGACCAACCAGATCAGCAGAATCGTCATGCTGTGGCCATCGAGGAAAAGTCCCGATTCCCGGTTCAACTTGCCCTGGATCCACACATACCCCGCCAGGCCATACACAACGCCGGACATGCCGCCGAATCTTGGCCAGCCCGTGACAAGCAATTGCGCGACGTTGGATGCAACTCCTATTCCGACCACCAGCAGCAACAAATTGAACGTGCCACGCCGCGCTTCAATCATGGACCCCAATTGATACAGCCACATCATGTTGAACAGAATGTGAATGGGTCCGAAATGCAGCAGGATGGGAGTAATCAGACGCCACACCTGCCCCGAAAAAACTTCAGGCATCCCTGGTCCGCCGACCAGCGGATCGCTAATCAACAACGGCAGATACGCTTCCTCGTTGCTGCCGAAACGAGTGTAGAGGGAAACGATTACGCAAACCGTGATGAGCGAGTACGTCAGCAGCCCGACGCCATAAGTTCCGAAGCTTGTAAACAGGCTTCGTCGCGAGCGCACCCGCTTCCGATACGCCTCATTATCCTTGCGCTGCCGTTCGCGGGCCTCCTCCGCAGCCTGCCCCGCATCCTGATACTCAGCCGCTTCGGGATTCGCAGAAAACCCGCCCAGATAATCCTGTGCACGGGCGAGGTCATCCTCTTCGTGGATCCAGATCGCGTATGTCCCGTCCTGTTCCCGTTCCACTGCGTTCGAGATGCCGCGTGAAACGAGAAAATCACTGAACACGCGCGCCTGACCGCCCGGAAGGTGGCCGATGTGCCTCATTTGCGCAGCGAGCGGGCTTTTCCGCGCTGGCGGCCCCGGGGTTTTACATAGCTCGCCCGGCGCGCGGCGACGTTCGTCGACGAAGGACTATCAATGTTTGATTTCTCTCCATGCAGCATGCGTTTCAATTCCTTGATCTGGTCGCGAAGCAGCGCAGCCTTTTCAAATTCCAGGTTGTTGGCAGCCGCTACCATCTCCTGCTCCAAGTCCTTCAACGTCGCAGAAACATCTATGTCCACGCCTGCTTCGTTCAGGACTGATTGCGCCTCTCCCTGCGCTTCGCGCGCAGATGACAGGCTTTCGTCAACGGCACGACTTACACTTCGCGGAGTGATGTTGTGTTCCTGGTTATACGCGACCTGCCGCGCCCGCCGATGCTGGGAAATCGCGAGGAACTTTTGAATGCTCTGCGTCTTTACGTCGGCATAAAGAATTACCTCCCCATTTAAATGACGCGCCGCGCGGCCCGCCGTCTGAATGAGGCTTGTCGTGCTCCGCAGATAACCCTCCTTGTCGGCATCAAGAATCGCGACCAGCGAAACTTCCGGCAGATCGAGCCCTTCGCGCAACAGATTGATGCCGACCAGCACATCAAACTCGCCCTTGCGCAACGACCGCAAAATTTCCACGCGCTCAATAGCGTCAATCTCACTGTGCAGGTATTGAACCTGGATGCCAACGTCTCGCAGGTAATCGGTCAATTCCTCGGCCGTGCGTTTCGTGAGTGTCGTCACCAAAACCCGTTCCTTGCGCTCCACGCGTTCGCGCGCCTGATGGATGAGATCGTCGATCTGACCCTTGAGGGGCTTCAGAGTAATGGTCGGATCAATAAGGCCCGTCGGCCGGACGACCAGTTCCACCACGCGGTCGCGCGACCATTCCAGTTCCTTTGGCCCGGGAGTAGCGCTGACATATACGGTCTGACGTTGCATTGCCTGGAACTCCTCGAAATTCAACGGCCGATTGTCCAGCGCGCTGGGCAGCCGAAACCCGTGCTCCACCAGAACTGTTTTGCGCGAGCGATCTCCCGCATACATGCCCCCGATCTGCGGGACCGTCGCGTGGGACTCATCGATGACCAGCAGATAATCCTCAGGGAAAAAGTCAAAGAGCGTGTGAGGTCGTGATCCCGGCGTGCGGCCGGCCAGATGCCGCGAGTAATTTTCAATTCCGGAGCAGAATCCCATCTCCTCCATCATTTCCAAATCGTATTCCGTTCGCATCTTGATCCGTTGCGCTTCCAGCAGTTTTCCCTGGCTTTCAAACCACGCGATGCGTTCGCCCAGCTCCTCGCGAATGCGCAGCAATGCGGGGCGCAGCTTCTCCGCGGGCGCGACATACTGCTTCGCGGGAAAAACCATGTTCGAGTTCAACGATTCAATCGCCTCCCCGGTCAGCGGTTCGAAGCGTGTGATCCGCTCGATCTCATCCCCAAAAAATTCCACGCGCAAGGCGTCTTCGCGCCCCGCGGGACAGAGCTCGATCGTGTCGCCCCGCACGCGAAACTGGCCGCGCGCAAACTCGATGTCATTGCGGGAATACTGCAGCTCCACGAGGCGCCGCAGAAAATCCTCGCGCGTGACCTGCTGGCCCACGCGGACGGGCAGGACCATCGCCTCGTAATCCTCCTTGCTCCCAATTCCGTAAATGCACGACACGCTCGCAATCACCACCACGTCCCTCCGCGTGAAGAGCGAACTCATGGTCGACAGCCGCATCCGCTCGATCTCCTCGTTCACGCTGGAATCCTTTTCAATGAACGTGTCGGTCCGCGGGATATACGCCTCGGGTTGATAGTAATCGAAGTAGCTGACGAAATATTCCACCGCGTTGTTTGGGAAAAAGCCCTTGAACTCGGCGTACAGCTGCGCAGCCAGGGTTTTATTGTGCGAAATAACCAGCGTTGGCTTTTGGACATCCCGGATCACGTTTGCCATCGTGAACGTCTTGCCCGATCCCGTCACGCCGAGCAATGTCTGATGCTGGGCGCCCGAGCGCAGGCTTTCAGTCAAATCGCGGATCGCGGCAGGCTGGTCGCCGGCGGGTTGATAGGGTGAAACCAATTCGAACATGACGCGTGAAAAGTACGGGCGGCGCTGGTTCCCGTCAAACCGGGGTACGCCCGCGGGCGTCCTTCCGCTCCGACCGGCTCGTCCGGAACAGGATGTCCACGACGTTGCGAATGTATTGTTCGTCGGGAACTCCGTCGGTGCATTCCGGCGGGAACTCGACCTTCGCGCGAAAATGGGCAGCGAGCTCCGAGAAAAGCTCCACCCGCGCGGTTCCTTCAAAGTCATCGCGACGCAACAATGCCTGCATTGCGATGCGCGCTTCGGCGGGTCCGACTGCCTGGCGCAACCGCGCTGTCAGATGCGGGTGTTCTCGCAGCGAGTTGAACTTGTCAGTCAAAAGCTGGTCCAGATCCGGCTCAACCCTCTGTGGCACGCGAATCACATTGGTGTTGGCCGCAATGTCACCCAGGCGCTGGCACTTGCGATTGAACCAGCACGCGATACCCCCAACCAGGTAAAGCGCGGGGAGAATATCCACGAACCGCAACAAGTTTCGCGTAACCACCTGGTCGAACTGCAATCTCAACCCTTCCGCATCCACCACGCGCAACCGCAGAACCCGCTTTCCAATCGTCTGCCCGCGCCACAGCCATTCCAGAACAATCCCGTAACCAACGCTCAGCACGAAATACGCGACGGTCAGAACCGCACCCGCGAGCCCGGCGTCGAAGAGCTGCAGCCCGTTTCCGGCGATTCCCACGATCATCATCAGCACGCCGATCGCCGCCGCATCTATGCTCCACGCGAGAAAGCGAATCACAGGGCTCGCCAAAGGCTGGGCAAAGACAATGCCCTCGGGCGTCCGAATTTTCAGTTCCGAGTTCACGGTTCGTTCGCAGACGCCCTGGAATTCTTCGCCTGCCTCCTGCCGGCAAATCCCAGATACGCACACAGGAGAATAAACTCAACGGTCCCGAACGCAATTTTCGCCGAGTAGGGAATGACGGGCTCATGATATTGCGACAGAAATGCCTCGATGAAGCCGGCCCAGATCAACATCAGGCCGACACCAAAGATCAGGGTCACGATGTCCTTCGAAGCCGCGCGCAGCCGCGTGCCCAATGGAAGCCGGTTTCCCCAACCGATCAGGGCGAGCGCCAGGATGAATCCAGCCTGCCCCGCAATCAGGATTGCTGGAATTTCAATCACGCCGTGCGGCATCAGCCAGCCCATGAGAAACCGGGTCTGCCCGTCGACCACGTAATCCACAACGATGGCTCCGAGAATCACGCCGTTGTAGAACAGGATAATGATGGTTCCAACGCCCCAGGTCATTCCCATTCCCAGCGTGAAGATTGACACCTTCGTGTTGTGGGTCATGAGCATTGCGGAAAACGAACTCTTGTATCCGCTCAAATGATCCCCAGCGTTGCTTTCCTCCTCCTTCACACGTTCGCTGGGTCGCATCTGATCGTGGCCGAAGGGCATGATCACATGGCGCGAGGGCGGATCGAGCAGCGTGGCAAAGCCGCCGAGCGCCGAGCCTGCCAGCGTGATGGCGGCGGCCAGATAAAACGCGCGAACATGCCGCCGAAAAGTTTGCGGCAGGGTATGAAGGAACCACTGAACCGGACGAAAACGCCTCCGCTTCTCGCGCGTCTCATGCACTTCGCCATAAGCCCGCGCCACAAGGCTTTCCAGGTAACGCCGCGTTTCAGGTTCCGATGAAAACGTGTTCAGCCGCGCCAGGTCCGCAGCCGCCCGCTCGTACAACTCGTGGAACCGCCGCAACTCCTGCAGTCCCAGCCGCAGGTTCGGTTCGGCTTCCAGTCGGTTCAGCGTCACCTCCAGTTCGGTCCAGGCAGGACGAGCAGATGCGATGAATCGGGGAAGATCAATGATCATGGCTAAAGCAGTTGCCGCCGTTTGATGTTCAGGTACTGGGTGATCACTTCGGAACTCAGCCGCTCGTTCTGCATGAGCGCAAACCGAACGCCCTGCCGTTGCAGCGTTTTGCCAACCTCCTGCAGCCGCGCCCATTGCAAATGGCCGCCAAGTTCCTCGTACAGTGCGTCTGCGGAATCAATCCCCTCGGTGCTGAACAACGGCCGCGTGCCAGGCGGCTGAATCATGCCGACAAGGACAAGATGCTGCCGACGGATCAGCTCCACATTCCCGACGAAACCCTCCGCCAATGTGGGATCGTCGAGCGAAGTTAAAAACACGATCAACGCCCGCCGGCGCAAACGCAGACGGATGAATGTGCAAAGTTCATCGAAGTCGGGCGTCACGTTTCGCGCTTGCAACGTGTAAAGCGTGTCTCGGCATGCGCTGTAATGCGCCTTGCCGTTTCGCGCGCGAACGAAGCGATCCACCCGGTCCGAGAAGGTGAGCAGGCCAAAGAGATCGCCCTGTTGCTCCGCCGCAAGCCCCAGCACCAGCGCGGCAGTTACAAACCGTTCCAGGATGGAATCGCTGGACCTGCTGGATTCGCCCCGAGAATGCCCAGGCGACTTCTCCGAATCGCCAACTGCAGCCGCATTGAGCGGCCTGCGTGCGCTCAAGCGGGAGGCATCGATCACGACGTACACCTCTTGCGTGCGTTCCACCTGGAAAACTTTCGTGACAGGCCGCCCGCGCCGCGCGGTCGCTTTCCAATGAATATCATCAAAGCTGTCGCCCGGGCTGTAGTCGCGCAGCTTCTCAAAGTCGCGCCCCTTGCCCACCTGCCGCTGCGCGTGAAGGCCGAACCCTCCCCGATTCAGAAACAGCGCCGCAAGGTTTCTGCGCTCCGTCATCAGGTTGGGATACACGCGCAACTCTGAGTCAATATCCACCCGCTTGCGAGCTGCCCACAGGCCGAGGGGCGACCTGCCCTCGACATAAGCGGATTCCACCCGGAAGCGGCCGCGCTGGAGCGGAACGCATTTCCACGGCACCCGCGACCATTCCGCGCCCGCCGGCAACGTGATTGAAAGCTCCTCCTCCTCAGGTCTGATTTCAGATGGCAATCCGATGGCGACACGCACCGTGCGGGCATGAAGCGGCTCATTGCGAATCCGCATCTCCAGGGTGACAGGACGATCCTTCGACATCCGCACGATGGGATCCAGAAGGATTCCCAATCCGCGAATCCCCGATGAGGCGCGCAGGCCATCCAGCAAAACAATAAGAGCGAGGACGCCGATTCCGATCAGCGCAGGCAGCGTCATTGCGGGCTCAACCGCGGCAACCAAAGTGAGCGGCAACGCCACAAGTGCGACGAAGAACAACAGCCTTGAGCGCGGTACAATCATGACCTCATTGCTGAACGTGCGTGCAACAGCTCTTCATCGGGGAACTGCGATCTGCTGCAGAATTTGCTGAATGACTTCCGCCACGCTCAATCCCTCGATTTCAAATTCGGGACGCAGGATGAGGCGATGTTCCAGAACCGGCACGGCCATGGCCTTGA
>Ga0196970_1001237_pt1 | contig 18621 bp, 21 predicted proteins | sample S1v_513CmetaG_FD_148672 | JGI IMG/M metagenome (GOLD analysis project Ga0196970, IMG submission 148672) | Soil microbial communities from Anza Borrego desert, Southern California, United States - S1+v_5-13C | ecosystem: Environmental > Terrestrial > Soil > Desert | place: USA: California...
AGCAGCTCGGCGGCCTTCGACAGGGCGCCCGGCGCGCGGTACAGGGCGATCTCCGTGTCGGCGAGGTCTGGCAGGTCGTGTTCGGCGCCCATCATGTGGAAGCCGGCGGCCACCAGCTCCTTGGGCAGGATGGTGATGCCCAGCCCGGCGCGCACCGCCGCCTGCACGCCGGCGAGGCTGGGGCTGGTGTAGGTGATCCGCCAGGGCCGGCCGTGCGCGTCCAGCGCCTCCAGCGCCCGCTTGCGGTAGATGTCCGGGTAGGGCCCCAGCACCAGCGGGATCGGCTCGCCGGGGTGCAGCAGCAGCCGCTCCGACGCCGCCCACACCAGCGGCTCGCGCCATACCTTGGTGCCGCCGGTGCCGCCCTGCGGCTCGCGCTTGCACAGGATTAGGTCGTATTCGCCGCGCGAGAAGCCGTCCAGCAGGTTGGCGGTGAAGTCGCAGTTGACCTGCAGCCCGACCTGCGGGTGGGCGCGCGCGAAGCGCCAGAGCACGTCGGGCAGGTGCGCGGTGGCGAAATCTTCCGGCGTGCCGAGGCGCACGATGCCGTCGACGTCCGGCTCGGTCAGGCGGGCGCAGGTCTCGCCGGCGAGCTGGAGCATGCGCCGCGCCGCGGTCAGCAGGATCTCGCCGCTGGGGGTCAGGCTGAGGGCGCGGCCCTCCCGCTCGAACACCCGCTTGCCCAGGCCGTCCTCCAGCCGCTTGATCTGCAGGCTGATGGTGGACTGCGTGCGCCCCAGCCGCTCGGCGGCGCGGGTGAAGCCGCCGCAGTCGACGATGGTCACGAAGGTGCGCAGAAGATCGAGGTCGAACGGCGGCAGCGGCGTCGGCATGGTCCCTCCCCTGCCCCCACCCTAACCGCGCGCGTCCGATTTGGCGAGAGCGGGGCCTTGAACGCGGCCGTGGCGGGGCCATCTCCACAGTCGTCCTGATCCGGGCCCCTCTGGCAGGCGGGTCGCCGCCTGCGATGTCGGATCTCTTCGAGTGCACGCGCGCCGACGGGCGCACCTGCTTTTGGAGGGTTCGCGTGTTGCGGTCCAACAGCCCCTTCGTCGTGGCCACCGCCGGCGGCATGCTGTCGCTGGTGGGCGACAAGCTGTGGCTTGCGTTCGACTGGCTGATCAAGCCCATGGCCGGCGACCATTACGCCTGGCTGGCCTACACCTTCATCGGCGGGACCTTCCTCGTCGGCATGGGCCTGATGGCGTGGTCCGTCGTGCTGTTCCGCCGCAACGGCCACGCCTTGCAGGAGCTGCGGGCGGAGATCGGCCACCGGCGCCGCCTGATGCAGCGCCGGCGCTACGGCCGCATCGTCGCCGGCTGAGCGCTCAGCCCGCCGTCAGGCGGGCGAGCGTCAGATAGAGCGGAATGCCGAGCAGGATGTTGAACGGGAAGGTGACGCCCAGGCACAGCGGCAGCGACAGCCCCGGGTCGGCGGCGGGCAGCGCGTGCCGCAGGGCGGCCGGCACCGCGATGTAGGAGGCGCTGGCGCACAGGGTGGCCAGCAGCGCGGTCTCCCCCAGCCCGAGGCCGAGCCCCCGCGCCGCCGCCAGCCCGATGACGCAGCCCAGCAGCGGCATGCCGATGCCGAAGGCGAGGATCCGCGCGTTGAGCGTCATGGCCTCGCGCAGCCGCGCCGTGGCCAGATAGCCCATCTCCAGCAGGAAGAGGCTCAGCACGCCGTCCCAGGGCGCCACGAACAGGCCGCTCAGCCGGTCCAGCCCCGGCTTGCCGATCACCAGCCCGACCAGCAGCGCGCCCGCCAGCAGCAGGACCGAGCCGTTGAACGCCGCCTCCCGCACCGCGCCGCGCCAGAGGCCGACGTCCCCTGCCCCTGCCCCTGCCCCCGCTCCCACCACCGCCACGGTGCCGCCGCCCGCGCCTGCGGCGACGCCGACGGTCGCCGCGGCGCCGACCGCGCCGGAGAGCAGCAGCCCGGCCACGATGGCCGGCCCCTCCATGATCGCCAGCGCCGCCACCATGTGGCCGCCGAAGCCGATGCCCTGGCTGTTCAACACCTCGGCGGCGGTCACGAAGGTGACGAGGCTGACCGAGCCGTAGTGCGCCGCCACCGCCGCGGCGTTCACCCGGTCGATCCCGACCGGGCCGCGCAGCAGGGCGAACGCCAGCACCGGCATGGCGAAGCTGAGCAGCGCCGCCGTCATCAGCAGCGGCAGCACCTCGCCCGCCGCGGTGCCGGCCAGCGCGACGCCCCCCTTCAGCCCGATGGCCACCAGGAGGTAGGCGGCGAGCGCCTTGCCGAAGCCCTCGGGAAAGGGAATGCGCGCTCCCGCCAGCGCGATGGCGGCACCCAGGCCGAAGAACAGGATCGGTGGAGAGAGCAGCACGTCGAGCGCCGCCCCGGGCATAGTCGGAATCATCGTCAGGTCCCATGCGAAGGCACGGGCCGGCCGCCCGCCGCGGCGACTATGGAGCGAACGTGTCCGCTGGGGAAATTGATAGATGAAAGGCTTGCCATTGAGATTATCAATGGCAAGCCCGCCGCCACCCATCAGCCCGGGACGATCACCATCCACGTCACGCCGAAGCGGTCGGCGACCATGCCGAAGCGCGGCGAGAAGAAGGTCTTCCCGATGGGCATCACCACCCGGCCGCCGTCGCCGAGCGCGGCGTACACGCGGTCGGCCTCCGCCTCGTCCTTCACGGTCAGCGACAGCCCGAACCCCTGCGTGCCCGACGTGCCGGAGCAGCAGCCGTCCGAGGCGAACAGAACGCTGTCGCCGACCTGGACCTCGGCGTGCATCACCTTGTCCTCGAACCCGGGCGGGATCACCCCCTCCGGAGCCGGGTCCGGCGAGTCCTTGAAGCGCATCATCATGCGCACCTCGGCGCCGAGCGTGCGGGCGTAGAAGTCGAGTGCCTCCTCGCACCGGCCCTCGAAGAACAGATATGGCTGGACGTGCATGGTACCCCTCCCTTATCGTTGACGAGGAAAGTTGATATCAACATATTGTTGGCATGTCAAACGACGACGTTCCGTTCGAGACGACCCTGCTGGTCCGCGACACCTGCCTGTGCCTGCACGTGCAGCGCGCCGCGCGGGTGCTGGCGCGCGCCTTCGACGAGGCGTTCCGGCCGCTCGGCCTGACCAACTGGCAGTTCTCGCTGATGATGGCGCTGAACCGGCCGGAGCCGCCGGGGATCGGCGCCGTCGCCCCGCTGCTCGGCATGGACCGGACGACGCTGACCGCCGCGGTGAAGCCGCTGCAGCGCCGCGGGCTGGTCGCCATCCTCAGCAACCCCAGCGACAAGCGCGGCCGGCTGCTGTCGCTGACGCCGGAGGGCCGGGCGCTCCTGGCGCAGGCCGTGCCGGTCTGGAAGCGCGTCCACGCGGAGATCGAGGGCAGCCTGCCCGAGGGCGGCGACGGGCTGCGCGCCGGCCTCGTCGCGGTGTCGCGGCCGCCGGGGGAATAAGCCTCACAGCGCCCGGTAGGCCGCCCCGACCGCCACCCCCAGCACCAGCGCCAGCAGCGTGCGCTTGGTCGCCAGCATCACCAGCGCCGCCGCGGCGACGGCGATCCACGCGGCGCCGCCCTCCTGCAGCGCCGCCGGCACCACCAGCGCCACCAGCACCGAGCCGGACAGGTAGCGCAGGAACGACTCGACCCGCCGCGACATCGGCACGTGCACCATCAGCCACAGCCCGCCGGCCCGCGTGGCGTAGGTGACCACCGCCATGCCGGCGATGGCAAGCAGGGCGATCTCAGCGTCCGGCATCGCGCAGCACCCCCGCCACCCCGCCGGCCACGCCGCCGACCAGCACGTGCCAGTGCGGCGGCAGCCACCACAGCGCCGCCACCGCCGCTGCCGCCGCGACCAGCCAGGGCAGGTCGTCGCGGCCGTCGCGCCGCATCTCCACCAGGATGCAGGCGAAGAAGGTCACGAAGATCAGGTCGAGCCCGAACGCCTTCAGAGCCGCCGCCGACAGCGTCGCCAGCATCGCCCCGGCCCCGGTCCCGGCGGCCCACGCCGCCCACATGACGAGGCCGCTGCCGATCAGATAGCCGGCGTCGCGCTCGCCCTTCGCGTGCGCCTGCACCGCCTGCGCCCAGTTGGCGTCACTGAGCAGAGTCGCCGCGGCGTAGCGCTGCCACGGCGGCAGGCCGGAGAACCACGGGTACAGCGAGGCGCCGAGCAGCAGGTGCCGCGCGTTCACCGCGAAGGTGGCCACCAGCAGCGGCCCCCAGGGAATCGGTGCGTGCCAGAGGTCGAGCGCCGCGAACTGCGAGCCGCCGGCGAACACCGCCATGCTCATGGCCAGCGCGGTCCAGCCCTCCATGCCGACGCCGCGCGCCGCCACCCCGAAGGTGACGCCGAACAGGAAGGTCGAGGCGGTGATGAACGCCATCTCCCGCGCGCCGCGCATCACGCCCTGCATGCTCAGGCGGACCGTCATTCCGTGACCCTGACTGGTGGAACCGTGCATAATGGGACCACGGGCGAGGCCCGACAAATGAGAGGAACTTGTGATGGGCACAAGTTTTTCTCATCGATGAGAGATCGAAGCGAAGGAGGCGCGGTGTCCCCCGAAGAGTCCCTGTGGCGGTTCTCGCTGGCGGTGTACGGCCGGCCGGGCGTCGACGCCGCGTGCATCGACCTGCAGGACCGGCTGGGCGTCGACGTCAACCTGCTGCTGCTGGCGCTGTGGGCCGGCGCGGTCTGTGGCGCCCGGCTCTCCGGCGCGGAGGCGGAGCGGCTGGCGGCCGAGGCGGCGGCGTGGCACCGCCCGGTGGTGGCGCCGCTGCGCGGCGTGCGCCGGCACCTGAAGGGCATCGACGGGGCCGAGGCGCTGCGGCAGGCGGTCAAGGCGGTCGAGCTGGAATCGGAGCGGTTGGAGCAGGTGCGGCTCTGCCGCGCTTCCGGCCTGCGGCCCGGCACGCCGGACTGGGACGCGGCGGAGGCCAACCTGCGCCGGCTGGTGCCGGACGAACCCGCCGTGGCGCTGCTGCTCGCCGCCGCGAAACACCATCAAGGAGAGTAGAGGAATGGACACCGCCGCCCGGCTGTATCTCGCCCCGGCCGAGTATGTGGACAGCGACGACCCCGCGGTGCAGGCCTTCGCCCGCGACTCGGCCGGCGACGCCGCAACCCCCGTGGAGACAGCGCGCCGGCTCTACACAGCGGTGCGCGACGGCATCCGCTACAACCCGTACGTCGACTACGGCGATCCCGCCACCTACCGGGCCAGCGCGGTGCTGGTGGCCGGCGACGGTTACTGCGTCGGCAAGGCGGCGCTGTATGCGGCGGCGGCGCGTAGCGTCGGGCTGCCGGCCCGGCTGGGCTTCGCCGACGTGCGCAACCATCTGGCGACGCGCCGCCTGCTGGAGGCGGTGGGCACCGACGTCTTCGCCTGGCACGGCTACGTCGAGGTGCTGCTGCAGGGGCGCTGGGTGAAGGTGACGCCGACCTTCAACGCCTCGCTGTGCGCCAAGCTGGGCGTCGAGGCGCTGGAGTTCGACGGTGTGGCCGACGCGCTGCTGCAGCCGACCGACAGCGCCGGGCGCCAGTTCATGGAGTACCTCGCCGACCATGGCCTGTTCCACGACGTGCCGGCGCACTTCCTGATCGGGGAAATGGCCCGCCTGTACCCGAAGCTGTGCGGCGGCACCGGCGGAGACATGGAGCGGGAGGCGGAGACCGAGCGCACCGATCCGCGCGGCGGATGAGACGGTGACGTTGCCGCCGGCCACTTACCGGAACGGCCGGTGACTCTATGGCCGTGCCCGGCCAAGCGCGGCCACCCTATGCGTTTTCCCTCCGTACGGTCTGCCGCCAGGAGGCGCCTAGCCATTCAGGAACGCGCTGCACGTCGCTTTGAGCTGATCCGGGAAATGCCTGGGAATAAACACGTTCGCGCCGCCAAGGCTGACCTCGCGATAGCCTTCCGGCGTCTTCTGCATGTGCCAGTACCCCCGCAGAGCCGACACCCGCCCGAAGAACTCGTCGACAGCCAGCGCCACACCCGGGTGGAACCCAGTCCCGGCGTTCGGATTCGTGATGAGAAAGTCGACGGACTTGTTCTGCTCCGCCACCTCACGCCCGACGTCGGAGATCTGCATTTCGAGGTCGTCTCCACACATGATTCCGCCGTCAACCAGAAGTTCGTCGGCGAGCCTGATATCCCTCAAAACGTCTTCGTAGTAATGGCTTCCGTCAATATAAATGATGTCGAAGTATTTTTCCCTCAAGTGCGGGAGGATGTTCGATGACGCGCCCCTGATGTGATCGACCCGGACTCCGGGGGCGGAAAATTTGATATTATGACAAAACAGATCGTAGGCCAGACCGGTTCTCCCCATGAAGTCCATTGCTTCATAGGATTTTGACTTTCCAATATCGTCCTTGCTGAAATAAGAGGCCCAGGGATCCACACAGACGATCGTTCCCTTGTGCGGACAGAACCTCGCGATCGCTTCTGCCCACGTCAAAGTGCTGAAACCTATCCAGGAACCAATCTCCAGGATGCGGATCGGGCGGTCCCCCGGCGTCGCCAGCCCTACCGTCGCCCCCATCAGGAGATGCCTGATCGGTTCGCCGCCCTGAATGCCGCAGGTCATGCCGCCGAAATAAGGCGCGTCAGGGAACAGAATATTTGAAATGGCTTCTTGCATCATCGGATTTCCTTTTCATGAAGGCTCGGCGGCAGGTCGATGCACCGGATACGGGATTGGCGGAAGACGAACATTCGCTTCATCTCCCGAGCAACGGTCAGAGGCGCCGGACGGCCCGGATGTGCAATCCATGCGAGAGAAGCTTGCTCGACCCGGTGTCCCGCGCGCTCAGTTCGCCCAGGCAATCCAGCAGGCCCCGCAGCGTGCCGATCATGTTGTCGCTCAGCCCCGCGTTGCAGAACCGGGCAGCCATCCCCGGCAGGCGGTGGATTTCCTGCGCCAGGCATTCGAAGAAGTTTCCGTTCTCCTCGATCTCCAGGTCGAACCCCAAATGGGAGAGGTGGGTCGTGTAGAAATGTTCGCTGAACCCGGTGTAGTAGAAGTGCGGCGACTGGTGGGTGAGGCAGGCAAACGGCGCGGTCAGCAGCAGCGTCGCGCCCTGCGACCGCTTCAGGACCCGGCTGATCTCCCGCAGCCCCTGGATCGGGTCCCGCAGATGCTCGAGCACCTCGGTGCAGATGACGGCATCGAATGTCCCGTCGTCCACCGGAATGTCGGTGATGTCCGAGACGATGTCGATCTGGCCGTAGTCCCACGATCCGGATTGCAGGCCCTGGCCGTCGCCCGTTCCCGTGTATTGGCAGAAATCCTGCGATGTGTAATCGAGGTGCGAACAGAACTTTTTGTAGCGGCATGGCCCGGCGCCGATGTCGATGATCTTCTTATTCGCTGGGATCAGGCCAAGCTGCCGCTCAATCCACGCGTCCCTGTTGGCGTCATTCGAAAGTCCAGCGACCATGCGTGCATCTTTTCTGAAAAGAACATGGAGCCAAATACGCTATAGGAGCTCGAAAAGACTGTCAACGTGAGGTCAGTGACCTCGGCTGCACTTCTCTCCATGATCACAGCAATCGACCGGTCAACCGGCCGCCGCGGCACCGACGTCGAATCGCACGAACGGCTGGCCGGTTCCGTCGCGCAGCACATGCACACGGCGGCCGGCCAGAACGTCGTCGCGATATCGCCCCCATACATCATTGTAGAGGGCCAGATAGCGCTGGTTCTTTTCGGAGAACTGGTCCTGCTCCGGATGCGTCCGGCCGAAATTGGCCAGGATCGGCTGGTAAGCGGCCAGGAAGCCGAGGCGGTGGAATTCGAAGTGGACGCGCAGGATGGGGTCGATGCCGTTCAACTCGGGAAAATCGCCGCTCTCCCCGATCAGGGCGCGGAAGACGTTGAGTCGCATGCAGTAGTTGAGCTCGGGCAGATACGCGTGACTGAGCCCGTGCGTGAGCCAGAGCGACGCCATCTGCTCCCGTTGCGGCGCGCTGGCGAGCACGCTTCCCGGATAGGTGACGCCGCCCAGTGTGCCGTCCTCGCTCATCGCCGCGCTGGCGCCGAAGACCAGCGACACCTGCGGCTCCCGATCGAGAAGGGCCGCGACGCTGCTGAACCAGTTCCGCGACAGGTATCCGTCGGTCGAGGTGGTGAACATGATGTAGCGGCCGCGCGCGGCGGCCGTCGCGCGCAGGATCCCCTCCGGCCGCGACCGGTCGCTGCCGGGAAGCAGCCGGATGAACGGGTATTTCGCGATGACGTCGAGGGAGTTGTCGGTCGACCCGCCGTCGGCGACGATGAACTCGAAATCGTCGAACTTCTGGCCGAGGACGGACAGGATGGAGTCCTCGATGTACGCGCCGTGATCCTTGTTGAGGCAGATGACCGAAATCGCAGGCTGTTCCGGCGGCGGCCCGGCGCGATTGAAAACGAACCCCGCGTCAGCCGCAATTCCCGTCATCGCCGCACTCTCCCATCCACGTGCTCTGTCATTCTTTTCGGGTACAGCCTACTAAGATCGCCTTAACCGCGGGCCTTACCAGCCGGGCAGCCAGCCGTCCGCCAGGGGTTCGGTCCGCCGCTTGATGAGATGGAAGCAGCCGCATCCGTAGAACTGCGCATCGGCCTCCGCAACCGACGCCTGGGCGAGAAACGCCCCCTGGTCGGTCAGCAGCGCGAAGTCCTCCAGGGAGAAGTTCCGGCCGAACGCCTCCATGACATGGCGGTACGAATAGATGCGGTGGGCGTTGTAGACGATGCGCGGACTCCCGACGGGCACCACGAACAGCAGCGATCCGTCGGGCGCGACGACCCGGGCGAGTTCCGCCATGGCCTTGGCATCGCCGTCATAGTCGATGGCGTCGCCGTAGCGGCCGAGCCCGATGTGCTCCACGACGTGCATGCACGATACGGACGGCAGGGAGTGGCTTTCGAACGGCAGGTTCGTCAGGTCGGCGCGTCCGGGCTCCACCCCCGCCATCGCGAACGAGGACGGCTGGTATTCCATATAGCGGAACGGAACCATCGCCGAAGCGATCGCGACGAAATAGATGGACGACGCAAAGTCGACGTGCTCGGCCGGCGCGATCACGCCGAGGCGCCGCGCCGCCCAGGCGGTGTGATAGACGTAGTGCGCGTCGAACTCCGGCGGGCGCACGTCGTCCTCCAGCAGCGGAAAGACCCGCGTCTCGTTCAGGTCGAACCGCGGCGCGGTGGCGGAGTGCTGCCGGCACAGAAGGTCGAAGTTGGCTTGGAAGGTTGCCTGATCCATGTCCCTGCCCCTGGCCGCGAGGGCTCATTGACACCGAAACGCCGACCACGGTCAAGCGAGCCCGCAGCCGCGGCACGGTTCAAATCCTGTTTCTTCGACGGCGTGCATGGGTTAGCTTCGATCGACATCGGCGATGTCTTTCCAAGGCGAAATGATGGTCATCAGCGACATAATTGGCGGCCTGGGCAACCAGATGTTCATGTACGCCGCCGCACGCCGCGTGTCGCTGATGCAAGGCGTCAAGCTCAAGCTCAACACCACGCACTTTCAATCATCCTACGGATGGCGGCGGTATGGCTTGAACAATCTGTCCATCGTTGAAGACATCGCGGGAATCGAAGACCTCACCACCGTCCTTTACCAGGGGCATATTTACAGCGAGCCCGGCCCGTTCTCCTTCGATCCCAAGCTCGACCGGGTGGCCGTTCCGGTGTACATGCGGGGCTATTTCCAGAGCTTCCGCTATCTCGAAGGCGTCGAGGACTCCATCCGCTCGGAATTCCAGGTCCGCACGCCGCCGGCCGGCCAGAACGCCCAGTTGCTGGAGATGATCCGCGGCAGCAATTCGGTCGCGGTGCACATCCGCCGCGGCGACTACGTCACCGATCCCGGGGTGGCAAGGATGCATGGCGCGCTTCCGCTCGATTATTATCTCTGGGCGCTGCGGCTGATCGTCCACCGGGCCGGCGCCGCCACCCTGTTCGTGTTCTCGGACGACATCTACTGGGCGCAGGCCAACCTCGCCACCGGCCTGCCGACGGTCTTCGTCGGCCACAACGGCCCGGACCAGGACTACGAGGACCTGCGGCTGATGAGCGCCTGCAAGCACTTCGTGATCGCCAACAGCAGCTTCAGCTGGTGGGCCGCCTGGCTGGGGACGCACGAGGGCAAGATCGTGTGTGCGCCGGCGCGCTGGATGGCGTCGAACCCGGACACCAGCGACCTGATCCCGGAGAGCTGGACGCGGATCGCGCTGTAGCGGTGCCCGTGTTGCGGACGTCGGGCACCGATGCTACAGATCACCCGACGCGGCGGGGTATCGGATAATGTCGGCTAACCAGCTCCTTGTCAGGGCGGTGAACGCGCTCCAGGCCGGCCAGATCGGCGAGGCGGAAACCCTGTACAGGAACGTTCTCGCCTTGCGGAAGAACGACTCCATCGCGCTCCATCATTTGGGATTGATCGCCTATTGGAAGGGGCAACTTGCCGAGGCGGCGGACCTGATCGGCAAATCCCTGACGATCCAGCCGAAGGTCCCGGAGGCCCACAACAATCTCGGCAACGTCCTGAAGGACCTGGGACGGCTCGGCGAGGCGGAGGCGCAGTACCGCCACGCCATCCGGCAGCGGCCGGACAATCCGGAGGCCCGCAGCAACCTCGGCCTCGTCCTCGTCGCGCTCGGTCGCCTGGAAGAGGCGGAAACCCTCTTCCGCGACGCCGTCCGGCAACGCCCCGACTACCCGGAGGCCCTGTACAACCTCGCCAACCTGCTCACCCAGCGGGGGCGGTTCACCGAGGCGGCGGAGAGCTACCGGCAGGCGCTCGCCCAGCGCGCGGTGTTCCCGGAGGCGCTGAACAACCTGGGCAACCTGCTGAAGAACCAGGGAGCCCTGGCGGAGGCCGAAGCCTGCTACCTGCAGGCGGTGCAGCAGCGTCCCGGCTTCGCGGACGCCTACAACAACCTGGGCATCGCGCTGGAACGGCAGGGGAAATACGCCGAGGCCGTGGCGGCGTTCACGCAGGCGCTGAACGCCAACCCGGACTACGCCGACGCCTATTGCGGCCTGGGATACGTCCATCAGGCCGCCGGCCGGCCGGAGGACGCCTTGGCCTGCTTCGCGCAGGCGGTCCGCCGCAAGCCCCTGTTCGGCGAGGCGCTGAGCGGCCTGATCTTCCAGCAGCAGCGTCTGTGCCACTGGCCGGGCCTGCCGGAAAACGAGCGGCGGATGCGCGAGATCGTCCGCGCCGGCACCGGGCGGGCCTCGCCCTTCGCGTTCCTCACCCAGGATTCGACGGCGGAGGAGCAACTGGCCTGCGCGCGGCTGTGGGCGGCGCCGATGACGCTGCCGCCCGCCGAACGGCTGCCCGAGCGCCAGCCGCGGGACGGGGGACGCATCCGCATCGGTTACCTGTCCGCCGACTTCCACGATCACGCCACCGCCTACCTGATGGCCGAGCTGTTCGAGCGGCACGACCGCGCGCGCTTCGAGATCCGCGGCTATTCCTACGGCCCCGACAGCCAGGGCCCGATGCGACGGCGGCTGGTCGCCGCCTTCGACCACTTCGCCGACGTGCGCGCGCTGTCCAACCTCGAGGCCGCCCGGCTGATCCACCGGGACGAGGTGGACATCCTGGTCGACCTCAAAGGCTACACGAAGGACGCGCGCAGCGAGATCCTCGCCTACCGGCCGGCGCCGGTCCAGGTCAACTTCCTGGGCTTCCCCGGCACCATGGGCGCGGAGTTCGTCGATTACCTGATCGCCGACCCGTTCATCGCCCCCATGGACCGACAGGCCCACTACAGCGAGCGGCTGGTGCACCTGCCCGAGGTCTACCAGCCGAACGACACCAAGCGCGCCATCGCCGGGCACACGCCCGACCGCGCGGCGTGCGGCCTGCCGGACGAGGGCTTCGTCTTCTGCAGCTTCAACGGCCTGTACAAGATCACACCGACGGTGTTCGCGGTCTGGATGCGCCTGCTGTCGGCGGTGCCGGGCAGCGTTCTGTGGCTGCTCGACAGCAATTCCACCGCCAGGGAGAACCTGCGCCGCGAGGCCGCCGCCGCAGGGATCGATCCGGCGCGGCTGGTCTTCTCGCCCGCGATGCCGCTGGCCGAACACCTCGCCCGCCACCGGCATGCCGACCTGTTCATCGACACCCTGCCGGTCAACGCGCACACCACCGCCTCGGACGCGCTGTGGGCCGGGCTGCCGGTGCTGACCTGTGCCGGGGAAACCTTCGTCAGCCGCGTCGCCGGCAGCCTGGTGCGGGCCGCCGGCCTGCCGGAACTGGTCGTGTCGTCGCTGGAGGAATACGAGGCGACGGCGCTGCGTCTGGCCCGCAACCCCTCGGACTTGGCGGCGCTGCGCGAGCGGCTGGCCCGCAACCGCCTGTCCTCGCCGCTGTTCGACATCGCCCGCTTCACCGCCCATCTGGAGGACGCCTTCGCCGGCATGTGGGACATCCGGCGGGCCGGGGAGACGCCGCGCGCCTTCATCGTGCCGCCACGCCCGGCCGCGGAGCTTCCCCCCCAACCGACCGCACAGCCGGCGCCGGCCGGGATCGCGTACGAGCGCTGCCCGCTGTGCGCCGCCACCGACATTCCCGCCGTGCTGAAGGCGGCCGCACCGTCGGTGCCGCAGGGCATCGTGTGGTGCCGCTGCGGCGCCTGCGACCACCTGTTCACGCAGGTGCACCCGTCGCCGGACACCGCCGCGGCCCCGGCCGGCGCAGAGCCGGCGGTCGGCCGCAACATCGAGGCGGCGCGGCCGGTCGCCGGGCGCACGGTGGAGCGCGTCGCCCGCCTGGTGCCGGGCGGCGACTGGCTGGACGTCGATTTCGGCGACGCCGGCCTCCTGCTCACCGCCGCCGAGTGGGGCTACCGCCCCTGCGGCGTGTCGCGCGACGCCGCCGCGGTGCAGGCGCTGCGCGATCTCGGCGGCGAGGCTTGGTACGGCGGGCCGGAACAGATCACCGACGGCGCCGGCCGCTTCGGCGTGGTCAGCCTGATCGGCGTCCTGGAGCGCGCCCCCTTCCCCGCCGCCCTGCTCGCCGACCTGCGGCGCCTGCTCCGGCCGGGCGGCGTGCTGGTCGTGCAGACGCCGAACCGGGATGCGCCGGCCTGGACCCTGGCGGACCGCCGGGGCGACAACACGTGCTGGGGCGACGCCGCGGTCCGTCACGCGTTCACCCGCGCGCACCTGTGCGCGTTGCTGGAGAAGCACGGCTTCGCGCCGGCCGGCTACGCCGTGGGCGAAGCGTGCCGGTTCGGCATGGAGGTCATCGCCGTCCGCGGCGATGGGCCGTGACACACACCGTCGGAGGCAGGATGCTCGAACAGGCCGCGATCTACCAGATCAACCTCGACCGCCGGGTCGACCGCTGGGAGCAGTGCCTCGCCAACCACGCCGCCATGGGGTTTGCCGACCTCGGCGTGCAGCGCGTGCCCGCCGTCCTCGAGAAGGGATTCGGCGCGCTGGGCTGCACCAAGTCGCACGTGAAGTGCTTCTCCCGCTTCCTGACCGAGGACACCCGCGATTACTGCATGGTCCTGGAGGACGACTTCGACTTCAACATCACCGCCGGCGAGCTGGACCGGCAGCTGCGTCAGGTCGCGGAGTGGGGGATCGATTGGGACGTCCTGCTGCTGGCGTCCTCGAAGATCAACGCGTTCGGCACGCCGCACCGCGAACTCGGCCGCGTCTTCGAATCGCTGACCACGGCCGGCTACATCGTCCGGCGGCGCTACGTGCCGAAGCTGATGAACTGTTTCGTCGAATCGCTGATGTCGCTGGAACGCTACCGCGAGCACACGCCGCGGGAGCTGATCATCACCCGCTTCGCCTGCGACGTCCTGTGGCAGAGACTGCAGCACATCGACAACTGGTTCATCCTGCTGCCGGTCGTCGGCGGCCAGCGGGCGTCCTATTCGGAGGTCGAGGACCGGTTCGTCGATTACAGCAACGAGCCGGTGTAGCCGTCACGGCCGCACCGCCGGCGTTTCCAGCGGCATGCCGCGCGCCCGCGCCATCAGGTAGGCCTCCAGCGCCACCAGCTCGGCCGAGCCGTACGCGTAGGGCTCCGCCCGCACCGCGCCCTGGCAGTTGCGCAGCCGCCGCTGCAGCGATCCCATCCCCTGCCATTCCAGCCGGTAGAGCGGATAGCCGGTCGGGTGCGCCTGCGGGATCGGGTTGCCGGCCAGCCGCTTGCCCGCATTCTCGTCGTGGCATTGGCTGCAGGCGAGGTCCAGCTGCCCCTGGCGCTGCCGGAACAGCCGCTCGCCCTCGGCGCGGACGGCGTCCAGGCGCGGGTCGGGATCGGGCGCCGCCGGCAACCCGCGCGACTGGTGCGCCACCACGGCGGTGAGCGCCAGCAATTCCTGGGTCTCGTAGGCCAGAGGTGCTGCGCCCTGGTGCTTCGTCCGGCAGCGGTTGATGCGCTGCTCCAGGGACAGCGGGGCGTCGTCGAACACCGGGTAGCGCGCCGCCACGCCGCGCATACCGTCCACCGCCCCGTGGCAGTCCGCGCAGGATCGTCCGTCCTCGGCGCGGGTCCACAGCGCCTCGCCGTCGCGCACCCACAGCATGCCGGGGTTGGCGGTATCGTCGCGCTGCATGGCCTGGGTGTCCGGCCCCATGTAGTCGAAGCCGGAGCGGCGGTCGTCCGCCGCGGCGGGGAGTGCCATCAGCGCCAACGCCAGCGCCAGCCGCCTCATGTCACGGTGATCCGCGCCGTCTCGGTGTGGGTGGCGCCGTGGTCGTCGGTCCAGTGGAAGGCCAGCGCGCCGCTCTCCGTCGCCACCGCGGTGAAGCTGAGGAAGGGATTGGCGGCGAGGGCCGGGAACAGCTCGGCGCGGAACACCTCCTCGCCGTTGTAGGTGCAGACGAAGGTGTGGATGATGTCGCGCGGGCGCAGCCGGCCCGACTCGTCCGGGCGGAAGCCGGTCTCCATGGGATGGGAGACCAGCGTCTTGATCTCGAACACCGTGCCGCGGGGAACGGACTGGGGCACGTTGATCATGGCGCGCGGCATGGGTCAGCCCTCCAGGCAGGCGGCCAGCGTCACGATCACCTCGGCGCTGGCCGACCAGAACGTCCCGTCACTGAGTTCGGCGACGGCGACGATGGTCTGCGAATCCGCCAGCCGCATGCGCGTCGACACCACCGCCCGGCCGGAGCGCGGGGTGAGGTGGAAGACGGCGACGTTCGGCTGCGGGTTCTTCTCGTTGAACACGGCGATGCGGCGCACGAAGGAGTCCGGCGTCATCGGGCTGTCCACCGCCACGGTCAGCGGCGCGGAGTTGCCGTTCTCCACCAGCGCCGGCAGGTCGAGCGTCACGCGGCCGGGTTGCGCTTTAGCGGCGCCCCCGGCGAAGGCGCGGATCGCCTCGGCCATCGCCTGCGGCGTGGCGTGCGCCGGGCGCACCAGCAGCAGCGCGGTGCCGGCGGCGAGCAGGGAACGGCGGGTCAGCTCGGTCATCCTCGTCCTCAATCGCGCAGGGTGGCCAGGAACGCCACCACGTCCTCGATCTCCGCGGCGCTCAGCACCGGCTTGCCCTGGAACGCCGGGGCGACGCGGGTCAGTCCCTCCACCTTGAAATAGGACGGCATGATCGTATCGGGAGTGAGCCGGCGCGCATCGACGATGCGCAGCCGCAGTTGCCCCTCGCTCAGCCGCGCCCCGGCGCCGGACAGGTCGGGGGCGAGGTCGCCTTGGAAGCGTTCCTCCGGGAACGGCCCGGAATGGCAGAGCAGGCACAGCCCGCGCCGCCGGTCGGCGACGATGGCCCGCCCGCGCGCCGGGTCGCCCCGGACGCCGGTCAGCGGGTCGGGAATCGTGTCCTGGGCGAAGGTCGTCGTCGGCACGGCAAACGACAGCATCAGCAACAAGGCCACGAGAGCCCCTGAATGCACGAACTTGGACGCGAAAACACAGAGGCACAGAGACACAGAGGACCACAGAGAAAAATAAATCTCTGTGTCTCTGTGCCTCTGTGTTTCACCCCCACCGTATCGAGGATTTCCCCTCCGCCCGGTGAGGCTAGGAGCCGAATACGGCGCTCGTGACGGTGCGGAACCAGGCTTCGGCATAGGCGGCTTCCTGGGCACGGACGGAGCGGGCGGCGTCGGGCGGGCTGGTGCCGCCGGCGCCTTCGATATCGACGAGGCGGCCGTCGGCGGCGCGGTACACCCCGGCGACCGAGATGCCGTAGTCCGGCGCCACCAGACTGTAGCAGGTGTTGATGAGCTTCGGCGGGTCCGGCGCCGCACCACGCAGCAGGGCGGCCACGGCGGCGGCACACACCTTGGCCTGGGCGTTGGCGGCGAAGGCGGACTTCGGCATGGCGCCGGCGATGGCGGCGTCGCCGATGACGTGCACGCCCGGGCGCAGGCGCGATTCGAAGGTGACCGGGTCAATGGGGCACCAGCCGCTCCGGTCGGCCGCTCCGGCCGCCGCGGCGATGGCGCCGGCCCGCTGCGGCGGGATCACGGTGGCGACGTCGGCCGTGACGCGCTGGAAGTCGGTGACCAGCGCGTTCCCCTCCACCGCCGTCACCTTGCCGCCGGCCGACAGCGGCACCCATTCCAGCAGGCCGGGGTACAGCTCGGCCCACGCCTGCTGGAACAGCTTCTGCTTTGAGAACGAGTCCTTGGCGTCGAGCACCAGCAGCTTGGAGCGCGGCTTGTGCGTCTTCAGGTAATGCGCGATCAGGCTGGCGCGCTCGTAGGGGCCGGGCGGGCAGCGGTAGGGGTTGGCCGGCACGCTCATCACCACCGTGCCGCCGTCCGGCAGGGCGCGCAGCCGGTCCCGCAGAAGCACGGTCTGCGGACCGGCCTTCCAGGCGTGCGGCATGCGTTCCGCCGCCTGTTCGTCGTATCCGGGCAGCGCGCCGAACACGATGTCGATGCCGGGCGCCAGCACCAGCCGGTCGAACGGCAGCCGCCCGCCGCCGGCCAGCGCCACCGCACCGGTCTCGACGCCGACGGCGCGGTCTGGCACCAGCGCCACGCCCTCGCGTGTCAGGCCGTCGTAGCCGAAGGTCTGCCCCTCCATGTCGCGCAGGCCGGCGACGACGGCGTTGCTGAACGGGCAGGCGGTGTAGGCCGGGCTTGGCTCGACCAGCGTGACGGCGATCCCGGCGCGGTGCAGCGCGCGGGCGCAGGTCGCCCCGCCGAAGCCGCCGCCGACCACCACGACGCGCGGCTTCGCCTGGGCAAAGGCCGGCAGCGGCAGCGCCGCGGCGCCCAGCAGGGCCAGGACGGCCCGCCTACTGGGCACGGGCCACCCAGGCGGCGACGGCGCGGATCTCCTCATCCGTGAAGCCCTTGGCGATGCGGTCCATGACGGTGGCCGGGCGCGCGCCGGCGCGGAAGGCCAGCATGGCGGCGGCGATATCCTCCGCCGGCTTCCCGGCCAGCGGCGGCGGCGCGCCGGCGGCCTGGGCCGCCGGATGGCAGCCGGCGCACCCCTCCGCCCCCGGCGGGGCCGCCGCCGCGCCCGCCGACAGGACGGCGAGCACGGCGGCCGGCACCAGCCTACGCATGGCGCAGGTCGGCGTTCTTCAGCGGGACCGAGCGGATGCGCTTGCCGGTCGCCGCGAAGATGGCGTTCAGCACCGCGGGCGCGGCGACCGCGATGGTCGGCTCGCCCACCCCGCCCCAGAAGCCGCCGGACGGCATGACGATGGTCTCCACCGCCGGCATCTCGTTCATGCGCAGCGGCGGGTAGCTGTCGAAGTTCTCCTGCTCCATGCGCCCGTTCTTCAGCGTGCACTCGCCGTGCAGGCAGGCCGACAGGCCATAGGCGAAGGAGCCCTCGACCTGCGCCGCGATCTGCTGCGGGTTGACGGCGTGGCCGGGGTCGGTGGCGGCGACGATGCGGTGGATCTTCAGCTGGCCGTCCTTGCTGACCGACACCTCGGCCACCGCGGCGACGTAGCTGCCGAAGCCCATGTGCTGCGCGATGCCGCGGAACACGCCGGCCGGCGCCGGGGTGCTCCAGCCGGCCTTCTCCGCCACCGCGTTCAGCACGGCGAGGTGCTTCGGGTGGTTCGCCATCAGCTTGCGGCGGAACTCCAGCGGGTCCTGGCCGGCGGCGTGCGCCAGCTCGTCCATGAAGCACTCGACGTAGATGGCGTTCTGATTGTGGTTGACGCCGCGCCAGAAGCCCGGCGGCACCGGCGGGTTGCGCATGGCGTGGTCGATCAGCAGGTTCGGCACGCCGTAGCCGAAGGTTCCGTCGCCGCTCGGCAGCAGGCCCTGGAAGGTCGCCATGTCCTTCCCGTTCTGCAGGTTCTGCGGGAAGATGCCGGCGACGATGGACTGGCCGGAGATGCGCATGTGCAGCCCGACCAGATTGCCCTGGGCGTCCAGGGCGCCGGTCATCTTCGCCTGGGTGACCGGGTGGAACCGGCCGTGCAGCATGTCCTCCTCGCGGCTCCAGATCAGCTTGACCGGGGTGCCGGGCATCGCCTTGGCGATGGCCACCGCCTGCCGCACCCAGTCGTGCACCGCGCCGCGCCGGCCGAAGCCGCCGCCCAGGTGGACCTTGTGCACCTCGCACTGGGTGGCCGGAAGGCCCGCGGCCTCCGATGCCGCGGCCAGCGCCGCCTCGCCGTTCTGGGTGGGCGTCCACACCTCGCAGCGGTCGCCGGTGAACAGG
>Ga0196970_1001238_pt1 | contig 18618 bp, 10 predicted proteins | sample S1v_513CmetaG_FD_148672 | JGI IMG/M metagenome (GOLD analysis project Ga0196970, IMG submission 148672) | Soil microbial communities from Anza Borrego desert, Southern California, United States - S1+v_5-13C | ecosystem: Environmental > Terrestrial > Soil > Desert | place: USA: California...
CAGCGTGGGCGGCCTGAATACGTCCAGCGCATTCGCGGGCAACGTCGGTGGACCGCATTCACTGACCAAGGTGGGCTCTGGAACATTCACGCTGTCGGGTGCGAATGACTTCACGGGAACCACGACGGTTTCGAATGGTGTGCTGGCGCTCGCCGGTGAATCGGGCCTTTCGAACAATCCAGCGATCCGGCTGAGCGCTCCCGGTGTGCTGGACGTTTCTGGGCGCACGGATGCAACCCTGTGGCTCGGTTCTGATGTGGTCGCGCAGACGCTTAGCGGTCACGGAGCATTCCAGGGCAGCCTCTTCGTTGGGAATTCCGGGACGATGGCAGTGAACAATGCGCTGGCAGTCAGCGGCAAGGTAGTTCTTGGGGGAACAACCGTGCTGGAGCTGAACCGCGCGAGTTCGCCAAACAGCGGCCGCATTGTTGCGCCGACGATTACCGCTGGCGGAGTGCTCATTGTCACGAACGCGGGCGGAACACTGCAGGCGGGCGACACGTTCCAACTGTTCAGTACCCCCGTCACAGGGTTCGCTTCAGTGAGCTTGCCGCTGAACGACCCGGTCAACCAGGCCACCTACACGTGGGAGAATCGTCTGGCCATTGACGGGAGCGTCGTGGTCCTCACCAGCACAGGCAGTGTGAATCCAAATCCTGCCAGCCTGATGGTTTCCTCCAGCGGAGGGAACTTGACGCTGGCATGGCCTGACAGTCACAAAGGCTGGATTCTTGAGACCAACAGCGTGGGTCTGTCGGCGGACGCGTGGTTTGAGTATCCGGGATCGGCTCAGACGAACAGCGTAGACCTTGCGATCGATCGCACCCGAACCAACGTATTCTATCGGCTCGTCCTGCCTTAAAGCGCCTTCCTATGACTCGCGTTATTGATTCCGCATCGCTGAATATGAGACCCAACCGTTTTGCGCACAGTCTGCGGCACGAGCGTGGCGGCCGCGGCTTCACCTTGATCGAACTGCTAGTGGTGATCGCGATCATTGCAATCCTCGCTGCCATGCTTCTGCCCGCGCTTGCGTCGGCGAAGGAAAAGGCAAAGCGGACGGCTTGCTTGAACAATCTGCGGCAGGTGGCCGTGGGCATGACCATGTATGCCGGCGATCACAACGATTGGGTGCTTCCTGCAAAGGGGCGCAATGTTCCCATTAACTTCGAGCAAGTGGAAGCCTCAGCCGCCAAGCTTGTGGGGCTCGTGGTGCAGACAAATGCAAACACCGTTTGGAGTTGTCCGGGACGGCCGGGCCTTCCCAACTACGACCTGAACGGGCCGCAATGGAACCTTGGCTTCCAGTACTACGGCGGGATCCGAAAGTGGAAGAACCCCGTTGATCCGTCAGGCAACATGGATTCGAAGAGCCCCGTCAAACTTGGCCAATCGCGCCCACACTGGATGCTTGCGGGCGACGCCACGCTCAAGGTTCTGGGGGCATGGGGGAAGGTCGACCCGGCGTATCCGATTCTGTATTCGAACATGCCTGCGCACCGGGGCAGGTCGGGACGAATGCCTGCAGGATCGAATCAGGTGTTCTGCGATGGCTCGGCAAGCTGGATCAAGGCCGAGCAGCTTTATTTCCTGCACACATGGACGTCAGACCTGGGCGCGGGCGGAAAGCAATGTTACTTCTACCAGGATCCCGTCGATTTTCCCGCAGCACTCCGCCAACAGCTGGCATCGTTGAGGGTGACGCCGTAGCGCAGGGTTCTTCCGGCGAGTCGGGAACGTATCGCCGCGCTTCCAAGCCAGCAGGCCGTGGACCGCGCGAGCAGGTTAGGAAACCTGTCCAACCTCCGCAGTAGCTGCTACGGACGACGGGCGATACGGCAGACTCGGAGTCCTGCGCTACACGTTGTTTAATTGCGTTGCCCGGGCTCATCTTGAGTAGAATTCTGCGGATGATTTTTGAGCGCGAAGCGTTCCGGTTTTGTTTATGCAATGTGAAGTTCTGAAGGTTCCTGTCGGTGGGTGGTTGCGCACTGCCTGCGTTCTGCTGGGTCTTGTCCTGGCATCCCCGCCGTCCCACGCCCAGCGGCAGATGGAAAACCTGGGGCGCGGGGTTGTTGCTGTGCGTTCGGGAAACAACACTGCGTATGTGGGATGGCGCTTGCTCGCCACCGACCCGGACGACATCGCGTTCAATGTTTACCGTTCCCAGAACGGTGCCACGCCCGTAAAGCTCAACGCATCGCCGATCTCCAGCTCCACCGATTTCGTTGACACAACCGCCGCGCTCTCGGTCTCTAACGCGTGGTTTGTTCGCCCTGTGCTGAATGGCATCGAGCAAGCCTCAAGTGCCGCGTTTGGTTTTCCCGGCAATTCCATTGTCCCGTTGGATTTCCAGAACAAGTCCGGCCCTTACGTGCGAATTCCCCTGGCTGTGATCCCGAATGGAAACCACTACACGCACCATTGCTGGCCGGGTGACCTGGATGGTGACGGCGAATTTGATTTCGTTGCCACTCGCATTCCAAATTCCGGCGGGGTGTCTTATGTCGATGCCTACCTTCGCAACGGGAAATTCCTTTGGAGGATGAACATGGGCGTCAACAGCACGGACACGGGAGACTTCCCGCCCAGCGGTGTGAGCGTCGGACATTCGGACAATGTGACCGTGTTTGACCTGGATGGCGATGGGCGTGCCGAGGTGCTCGTGCGCACGGCGCGCGGCGTCACTGTTACCAACTCAGCGGGGGCGCAGGTCGCATCGATTCCGGGGCCCAATGACGTCACGCAGTATGTGTCAGTCATCGATGGGCTTACGGGCGTGGAAAAGGCGCGAATGATCCTGCCAAATCCAGTGCCATCGGCAGGTGCGATGAGTTCGCATTTCGGGATCATGTTTGCCGATGGAGTGCGGCCGAGCCTCGTGATCGAATCCATTAACCGCAGCGCCAATGGCGCGTTCAACTTGAGCATCACCTGCTGGGATTACCGGGATGCGCAGTTGAAGATGCGCTGGTTGTGGACGCCTCCAAACGACGGCCACAACTACTCGCGCGCCCACCAGTTTCGTGTTGCGGACATCGATCACGACGGGCGGGACGAGTTCTGCGAAATTGCATTTGCATTGCGCGACGCGGGGGACCACGCGGAGGCGGTGTTCAGCAACGAGTTGTTGCATGGCGATCGTTTTCACATTGCTGACCTGGATCCTCACAGACCCGGGCTGGAGACGTTTGCGATCCAGCAGGACAATCCCAACCTGCTGGCCAATGCGCTGCACGACTCCGCGACAGGCACGATGATCAAGAAGTGGTACGCCGCGGGCGTGGTGGACGTCGGCCGCGGGAATGCCGGGGACGTCGATCTGAACACGCGCGGCGTGGAAGTGTTCTCCACGATGCCTGGATTGTGGACCGCCAAGGGAAAGCTCCTGAATAATAATCCGCCTTACCCGAACTTCAGTGTTTGGTGGGATGCCGATATTGCGCGCGAGCAGCTGGACAACGGCCGGATCGACAAGCATGGCACAGGCCGGATACTGAGTCCTTATAACATGAAGGATCCCGCGCTGGACGGCGCGGTTACGTGGCGCAATGCGCAGCCGCTGTACGGCGACCTGTTCGGTGACTGGCGCGAGGAGGTTTTGTTCGAGAGCACGGATCGCAGCAGCCTGATCATCTTCACGCCAGTGACGGCCGCAACGAACCGCCTCGTTTGCCTGGCGCAGAATCCCGCTTACCGCGCATGCCTGACGGTGAAGGGCTACATGCAGACGACGTGGCCGGATTACTACATTGGGGGAGGCATGGGACGTCCGCCGGTTCAGCCCATCTCGGATGCCGACCTTCGTTGGAATGGCGGTGCAACAGCGGTTTGGGACGGCACCGCGGCCAATTGGTTGACGAACAACCTGTGGGTTTCGAATTCAATCTCCGTCGCATATTTCGACGGCGCCTCCGTCGTTTTTGGTTTAACGGATGCCCATCACACGGTCATTTCGCTTAACGGAACCCTGACGCCTTCGCATGTGAAGGTGCATTCACCCAATCACTACACGTTCGAGCAGGGCGAATGGGCGGGTTCCATGACGCTGACGAAAGCCGGCGCTGGACGTATGACCTTGGATGGCAATCACACGTTCACCGGGCGGACGCTGGTGAACGAGGGATTGCTCGCCGTGAACGGTGAACTGCCAGGAAGTGCTGTCGTGGTGCGTGGCGGCGCGTGGCTGGACGGACGGATTGGCGGGAACGGAAACATCGGCGCAGGCGTTCGCATCGAGCAGGGCGGCGGACTGTCGCCGGGGCAGGGAACAAACTCAGCTGCAACACTGACCATTTCCAACACCCTTTCGCTGACGGGTTTCACTTGGAATGACTTCGACCTTTCCGACGACTCCGGCGGGATCCTGGCGACCAATGATCTCGTGCAGGTGCTCGGGAATGTTGTGCTGCAGGGCAGCAATACACTTGTGATCCATCGTTTGAGCGGCGACCTGGGTGCAGGCGTGTATCCACTGATTCGCTATTCGGGATCACTGAGCGGGAGTTTGGCGAACTTGAGCATCGCGGGCCTCGACGGAGTTCCGATTGCCTTGACGAATTCGCCGGGCGAAATCGCGTTGGTTGTGAAAAGTTCGCGTCCTGCGGCGAACGTCGTGTGGCTGGGCGGTCCGGGAGGCGTGTGGGACCTCGTGACGAGCAGCAACTGGTTGAACAGCGGCAGCCGCGATTGGTTTGTGCCGCTCGACTCGGTGCGGTTTGACAATGTGGGTGCTGCAAATCCCGTGGTGAATTTGATCGCATCGCTGCCTGTGACCGGAGTCGTTGTGGACGCGGCGGCGTCCTACACATTCAATGGAAACGGTTCCATCAGCGGTGCAAGTGCGTTGATGAAGACGAACACGGGAACGCTCGTGGTGCTTACGGAAAACGATTACACGGGTCGCACAGTGATTGGCTCCGGCGTGTTGGAAGTGCCATCGCTGAGTGTTGGCGGTGCGCCGGGCGCGTTGGGCGCGGCAAACACAAGCGCCACGAATCTCCTTTTATTTAACAGCACCCTGCGCGTGACAGGAGGCGAAGCCTACACCGATCGCGGCATGACGCTCGCGGGAGGCATCGCGCGGCTGGACGTTCCGGGAGGAAGCGGTCTCGTCAATTTCGTGGGGCAGATTGCCGGGCCGGGAACGCTCGAGAAAATCGGCAATGGAACATTGATTCTTGGCAAAGCCAATTCATACGCGGGTGGCACCGTTGTCAATGCAGGGACCCTGCAACTCGGCTCGCCATCGGCCAACACCTCCGGCCTTGGAGGTGGTCTCGTAACTCTTTCGAATGGCGGCGTGCTCAGCCTGTTTGCAGCGGGCGCGGAAGATCTCGGCTTTGGCGGGGCGGGCGGACCGTTCGTCAATTCCATCCTCATCCCGGCTGGCACGAGCGGATCATTGCGGGTTCCGTTTCGCATTGTGATGAACAACCCTCTCCTGGGAAGCGGCACGTTGAACCTCGGAGTGACGGGCGTGCGCGGCGACCTGAACGGCAACTGGTCGGCGTTCGACGGAACCATCAACATCAGCACGCTGCGCGAGACGAGTGATGCGCGGTTGAATAACCCCGCCGGGCTTCCGAATGCACGCGTGCACGTTGCCGCTGCAACCGCGCTTCAGAACCGCGTCGGGGGGACACCCACGATTCCCATCGGCCAATTGTCCGGCGCCAACGGCTCTATCATGAGTGCCGGTGGCGGGAATGGCGGACTGCCTGTGACGTGGCGCGTCGGCGCTCTCAACACGGACGCGACCTTCGCAGGAAACATTTACAACAGCGTGAACTTCATCAAGGAAGGCACGGGCACGTGGACGTGGACCGGCACCAATTCTCACACAGGTTCGCTGACGATCAACATGGGAACGTTGCAGGTTGGAAACGGCGGGACGCGGGGCACGCTGGGCACCGGTTCCATCAACAACCAAGGCACCCTCGCATGGAATCGATCGGACCTCGTGAACGATGCAAGCTTCGGTGTGATCAGCGGCAGCGGCAGCCTGGCAAAGCGCGGCGCTGGCCGGCTGGTGCTGTCGAAGGCGCATACGTATTCGGGGCGGACGGTGATTGAATCAGGCGAGCTGGCATTGGCGGGCGGCGCGATCCCGAATTCCAGCCGGATTGAAATTTCAACGGGTGCGGTATTCGACGTTAGCGGAGCCGCAGGAGGCGGGATGACGCTGAGCGCGGGCAAGGTGGTCACGGGGAACGGCCGCGTGCGAGGCGATTTCACCATCGGACCCGGCGCCGTTCTTGCGCCGGGTTCTTCGATTGGAACCTTGGGCTTCAGCAATACTCTGACGTTTTCCGCGGGCGCGCTCGCGGTCATTGAGATTACGGCGGCGCCCCGGTCGCATGACGTTGTTCGTGTTGTCGGGACCTTGAACTTGGGTGGAGCGCTGGTGGTGACTAATGCGGGTGTGGGTGAGTTCGCCCCGGGCCAGCAATTCCAATTGTTTGAAGCAGGTGCGCTCGCTGGCGCATTCTCAGGCATCAGTCTTCCGCCGCTTCTTGAGGGGCTTGCATGGAATACGAGTGAGTTGAACACGCTGGGGAAATTGAGCGTGCTTGCTGTCGCCCCTCCTGTCGTTTCGTCATTTGGCCGGCGTGCCGATGGAACCTTCGAGTTGCAGTTCTCCGGGACATCAGGGCAGCCGTACGAAATCCGCGCCAGCACCAACCTTGCGCTGTTTCCCCTGACGACATGGACGTTGCTGCACGCGGGTGTTTTTGAAGGAACCCCCGTGTTGTACAACGATCTCGATGCAACCAATGCAGCACAGCGCTTCTATCTCATACGAATTCCCTGACCGTTTGATCATTCCGTTTCGAAAGCCATTATCGAATGCACAGACACCTGCCTCTCGTAAGCCTGATTTTCGCGGCCGTCTTGAACATCGCGACCGCCGCCGATCCTTTCCCGCGCACGTCGTGGAACTTCAATCCGGGTTGGAAGGTGTTCGTCGGCGACCCCACGAACGCGTCCGACCCGCGCTTTGACGATCGTGAATGGAAGGGCGTCACACTGCCGTATGCGTGGAATGAAGACGCAGCGTTTCGCGTTTCGATTGCGGAACATCCCACGGGGGTTGCGTGGTATCGAAAGACGTTCCGGCTGCCCGCGGATACTGAAGGAAAGAAGGTGTTCCTGGAATTTGAAGGAGTGCGGCAGGCGGGCGAGTTCTATTTGAACGGCCGCCATATCGGCAGTCACGAGAATGGCGTCATGGCTGTGGGCTTCGATATTTCTGACGTGGTGCGGCCAGCGCCTGAGGAGAATGTCGTTGCAGTGCGAACCGACAATGCGTGGGATTACCGCGAGAAGGCCACACGCCAGCGATACCAATGGAGCGATCGCAACTTCAACGCGAACTACGGCGGCATCCCAAAAAACGTTAAGCTGCACGTAACAGGAGAGCTGTATCAGACACTTCCGCTGTGGGCCGGCCTTGAGACGGAAGGCGTTTACATTTTTGCAAGCGACTTTGACATTGCGGCTGGCGCGGCGACGGTCACCGCAGAATCACAGGTTCGCAATGAATCGGATGCAGCGCGCGAGTTCGAATACGAAGTGCGCGTGGAGGAACTGGATGGGCGGCTGCTGAAGAGCTTCAGTGGCGGAAAGACCACCGTGGTTTCCGGGGCAACAGCTAAGGTCAAGGCTTCGGCACGACTGAGCGGACTGCAGTTTTGGAGCTGGGGTTATGGCTATCTCTACAACATTCAAACCATCCTCAAGGCGGACGGCCTGGTTGTGGACACGGTAGAGACGCGGACAGGTTTTCGAAAAACCGAATATGGAAGCGGGATGGTGAAGCTCAACGGCCGTGTGCTGCAGATGAAGGGCTATGCGCAGCGGACCTCGAACGAATGGCCCGCGCTCGGTTCCGCCGTTCCGCCATGGCTGAGTGACTTCAGCAATGGCCTGATGGTTGAAGGAAACGCGAATCTCGTCCGTTGGATGCACATAACCCCATCGAAACAGGACGTGGAATCCTGCGACCGGGTCGGTCTCATCCAGGCAATGCCTGCAGGGGACGCGGAAGCAGATGTGTCAGGAAGACGCTGGGAACAAAGGGTGGAACTGATGCGCGAGGCGATCATCTACAATCGCAACAACCCGAGCATCCTCTTTTACGAAGCTGGGAACACGGGCGTGAGCGAGGCGCACATGTCGGAGATAAAAGCGTTGCGCGATCGGTTTGACCCGCATGGAGGGCGTGCTGTTGGCAGCCGTGAAATGCTGGACAGCCAAGCGGCCGAGTATGGCGGCGAGATGCTTTACATCAACAAGAGCGCGCGCCTGCCTTTCTGGGCCATGGAATATTCACGGGATGAAGGCCTGCGAAAATACTGGGACGCGTTCAGCCCGCCATTTCACAAAGACGGTGACGGGCCATTGTATCGCAACGCGCCTGCGCCGGATTACAACCGGAACCAGGACAGCCACGCGATTGAGAATATCGTCCGCTGGTTTGATTACTGGCGCGAGCGTCCCGGCACAGGCACGCGGGTCAGCAGTGGTGGTGTGAACATTATTTTCTCCGACTCCAACACGCATTATCGCGGCGCGGAGAACTATCGCCGCAGCGGGGAAGTGGATGCCATGCGCATTCCGAAGGACGGTTTTTGGGCGCACGAGGTGATGTGGGATGGCTGGGTGGATGTTGAACGCCCGCGTATTCACCTTCTGGGACATTGGAATTACGCAACCAACGTCACAAAGGATGTTCACGTGGTCTCGAGCGCTGAAGTGGTGAAGCTGTTCGTCAACGGCGAACAGCTTCCTGACGCGCAACAGTCGCATCGGTTTTTGTTTACGGTGAAGAATGTGAACTGGCAGCGCGGGGTGCTGCGCGCGGTTGGATACGACCGCAACGGCAAACCTGTTTGTGAAACCGAACGCCAGACAGCGGACGAGCCATCGGCAATAAGGCTGAAAGCCATCACCGCGCCCGCAGGATTGAAGGCGGATGGAAATGATGTCGCATTGATCGAAGTGGATGTAACCGACGCCTCGGGACGACGGTGTCCAACGGCCCTCAACCTGGTGGAGTTCGAATTGACAGGTCCGGGTGAATGGCGCGGCGGGATCGCTCAAGGTCCCGAAAACTTCATACTCGCAAAGAGCCTGCCGGTCGAATGCGGAGTCAACCGCGTGCTGGTGCGGTCGCGCCAGGAAGCCGGCAGAATCACTGTCACCGCGCGATCCGGCACCCTGAAATCTGCATCCTTGGAAATCACGTCGCACCCTGTCCAAGTTTCCGACGGATTGACGCATGCCTTGCCTGCGGAGGGTTTGCCTGTGTCGCTGCGACGTGGTCCCACGCCACGCGGACCCTCGTTCACGGTATCGCGTGTTTCCATCCCGATTGCGAAGGCAAGCGCCGGTTCGCAAAACGACACAGCCGCAGCGAGCTTCGATGACAATGAGCGAACAAGTTGGACAAGTGCGGGCAGTGTCGAGAATGCGTGGATCGCATACGAACTGGAACGGGAAGCGGAGATCAGTGAAGTCGAGCTGAAGCTGACAGGGTGGAGGCAGCGCAGTTATCCGATCGAAATTTTCGTAGGCGACAAAAGCGTCTATCGCGGCCGAACACCCCGCAGCCTGGGCTATGTCACGCTTCCCGTTCCGGTCACTCATGGACGAAGCGTTAGGATCCAATTGATGGACGCTTCCCATGCAGAGGGCGGGCCTGGCAATACCGAACTCCAGAATCAACAGAACGCCGCGACAGGGGGCGAAAGGCAATCGCGCAACGCGCTGAGCATCGTGGAGGCTGAGATTTACGAGTCGCGATAAGTCGTGGCAGACCGAGCGTTTCGCCCTGCCGCTCCGCTCGATGGTGGCGAGCTTGACGGCCCGCGGCGATTCCACAGAAAGAACGCCAGAAGAAGGGGTTCCAACTTTTTAACAACTCCTGCTTGACGTTTCCCATAAGCTACTTAGGTTCGAACCAGTAGGTCGATTCATCTTGGGGACGATAGTATCGCGCTGTCGTTTTGCTGGGTATTCGGCTTGCATCCAGGAGATTATATGGCCAGTGGAAAAGTGAAATGGTTCGATAACCAGAAGGGCTTTGGCTTCATCGCTCAGGATACGGGGCAGGACGTGTTTGTGCACTTCAGCTCCATTCAACAAAAGGGGTTTCGCACGCTGTTCGAGGGAGATGACGTTGTGTTTGACGTGATCACCAGCGATCGCGGGTTGAAGGCCCAGAATGTTCAGAAGATTCGGGTTCACTGAGCGCCTTCGGATTTTGATTCGCCCTTGGTTCCCGCGTCGGCTACCGTGTCAGCGTGCCGATTTTGCGCCACTCCATTGCGAGCCTCTATGTACACGTGCCCTTCTGCGCGCAGAAGTGCTCGTATTGCGCGTTTTTCTCTGAAGCGTCCTCGGGTGAGCTCATCAATCGCTACGTTGCGGCGCTGATCCGCGAACTTGAAATCGTTGCGGACGACTTGCGGCCGCGCACGATTTTCTTCGGCGGAGGTACTCCGTCGCTCCTGAACCTGCAACAATGGGAATCGGTGCTGCGGGCAATGGAACGCCTGAATCTCAATCGCCCGGCAGAGTGGACCGTCGAATGCAATCCCGCCACGGTGTCGCTCGACAAGGCGAAGCTGCTCCGCGATTTCGGGGTCAATCGCATATCGATGGGAGTGCAGTCACTGGACGAGGATCTGCTGGATCGGCTGGGGCGTGTGCACAGCCGCGCGATGGTTTTCAAGTCATTCGAGATCCTGCGGAAGGCGGGCTTCGACAACATCAACCTGGACCTGATGTTCGCCATTCCCACGCAGACGATGGCTGCATGGAAGTCGACGCTCGATGAAGCCATCGCCATGCAGAGCGAGCATCTTTCCACGTATGAAGTGATTTATGAGGAAGACACCCCGCTCTTTCATCAGTTGCAGGCAGGAAAAGTGGACGTGAATGAAGACCTTGCCTGCGACATGTATGAGGAATTGCTGGCGCACTGCACCCACGCTGGATTCGTTCAGTACGAAGTGGCGAACTTTGCCAAAGATGTGGCGTCCGAGCGCGCCTCCGACACTCCTGACGTTCCAAGCCGCGCGTGCCAGCACAATGTAAATTACTGGCGCGGCGGATCATTTCACGGTCTCGGACCGAGCGCGACCGGTTATGTCGAGGGCGTGCGAACGAAGAACTGGTCGAACACGCAGCTTTATTGCGAGCAGTTGGAAAAGGGCAAACGGGCGATTGAGTCCACAGAGACGCTGGAGCCGCTTGCTCGCGCGGGTGAGACGGCCGCGTTCGGCTTGCGCATGGTGGCGGGCTGGCCCTTTGCTGAGTTCGAGAAAACCACGGGCCATGACCTTCGGCAACATTGGGCCGGCGACATGAGCGGCCTGGTGGAGCAGGGGTGGGGGACGCTCGCGCCCGATCGTTTTCAACTCACGTCCACGGGCCTGCGCTTCGCCGATGCCGCAGCTGAGAAGTTCCTGCGCTGATCATTGATGAAACGTCCTCAGAACGCCGCTCTGTTCCTCGACATTGCGAGGCGATTGATGTCACAACCCGCGGCGCCCTTTCACGAACACGGAGTGGCCGCAGAGGTTCAGGCGATTTGCGACGAGCATGGGCTGTTCTGCGATGCTGATGCAACGGGCAACTTGATCGTCCGCCTGACGAAGGCCTGCAAGGCGCGCCCATTGGTCCTCGCGGCGCATATGGATCATCCGGGATTCGAATTCATCCGCCGCCGTGACGCACAAACATGGATCGCACGATTTCTTGGCGGCGTTCCAGAAAGCTATTTCCGGAAAGGAATTCCGCTGCGCGTCATGCCTCAAGGTGCTCCAGCGCGGCTGGGAAGGCGTGTTCCCGGGAAGGTAAAATATTTCGAAATTTTGCTGCGCAAACCCCTCATCGACAAACCCGGATTCGCAGTGTGGGATCTGCCCGCTTACCGAGCGCAGCGGGATCGGATCTCAGGCCGTGCGTGTGACGATCTGATTGGAGTTGCTGCGGTCCTTGCCACGTTGATTCGGCTCAAGCGCGCACGTGTTTCCACCAATGTGATCGGTGCGATCTCGCGGGCGGAGGAGGTCGGGTTCCACGGCGCGCTCATGATTGCGACAAGTGGAATCCTAAAACGTGATGCGCTCGTTATATCACTTGAAACGAGCCGTGAACTCCCTGGCGTGTCGATGGGCCGCGGCGTCATTGTGCGGGTGGGAGATCGCGCGTCGGTTTTCGCTTCTGACGCGACGCGGTACCTGGGTGAGATCGCCAGTCACCTGGCGAAGAATCGGAAAGAGGCCTTTCAATTCCAACGCGCGTTGATGGGCGGAGGCACTTGCGAAGGCACGGCTTACCAGGAGTTCGGGTTTTCCACGGCTGCTGTTTGTGTCGCGCTGGGAAACTACCACAATTGCGCACCTGGGAATCGAATCGCAGCAGAGTACGTGAGCATCGCCGACGCGTTGAGCATGGTGGAGTTGCTGACGGTTGCGGCCAAACGAATGGGATCATTCGATGTGCTGACGCGCAAGTTGTCCACGCGTTTGCAGAAACTGCTGTCCGAAGCGCGGCTCAATTTCAGCAGGCGCGTGCGCAAATCGAAGAGCGGAGAATAGGAGCGGAAATCCGTCGACGAATCACTGGGGTGCAGGTTTGGAAACCTGCGATGCAGCGGACTTCGAAGGCTGCGCTAAAGGGCGGAGAAGGTAGGGCGCTGCAATGAGCCCGGTGAGGATTGCGAGAATCCCGCAGATGACATACGGCAGGCTTGCGCTGTGTTCATAGAGAGGCGCGGCGAAGAGCGGCCCTACGATGCGGGCGAGGCTTCCGGCACTCTGCGCGACCCCGATCGTTGCGCCCTGTTCATCCGCCGGCGTGAGGTTGGAGAGTAATCCAAAGACTGGCGGTCGTGTGAGGTTGGTTCCGATTGCGAGCAGTGCGAGGGCGCCCAGCATGTAAAGCCAGGGCAGGCCATCGGGCTGAAAGAGGCGGCTCCAGAACAGCTGGCCGTTTCCCTTGATGAATGGCAGCAGGAGGAAGCTTGCGCCGGTCAGCACTAGGCTGAGCGCGATCAACCGCGGTTCGCCCATGGCCTTGACGAGTTTCCCAATCGCGCCTCCCTGGACAAAGGCGCCAATCAAGCCGCAGAAAACAAAAAGGGAGATGACCGTGCTCGCCGGCCGGATTTGGTCATCTGTCAGCCCAAGCTGGAAGTTGTCGTTGATCAGCAGCGGCAGCGTGATTTCGAAACAACTGAAGCAGAAGGTCGCGAGGAAGAAGATTCCGATCAGCAGCGCAATGCGCGGCTGCGCGAGCGTGTGCATCCATTGCGAGACGTGGGGACGCACTTTCCGGGGCTGCGCATCGCGGTTCCGGCTTTCGCCCAGGATGAAGAAGGTAAGGACGAAATTCAGTGCGCACAGGCCGGCAGCGAGCCACCCGGGGCCGGAACTTCCGAAGTGGCGCAACCCGATCCAGCTGATGACGGGGCCGAAGATAAAGCCGAGGCCGAATGCCATCCCGATCAATCCCATCTTGCGCGACCGATCCGCTGGGGGCGTGATGTCCGCGATGTAAGCTTGCGCCACAGCGATGTTACCTCCGCACAATCCCGCAACCGAACGCGCGATCAGGATGCCCCACAAAGCGGTTGCGTGATGTTCCATGCCTGACGCAACGGCAAACATGGCATAAGAGGCGGCAGCCCCGGCCGTTGAGATGAGAAGAATTGGCCGTCGTCCAAACCGATCCGACAACCTCCCCCAGATCGGTGCAAAGATGAACTGCATGGCGGAGAAGGAGGCGCCGATGATGCCGATCATCCAGCCGCCGGCTTCGTAATGCTTGCTGTAAATGGGAACGAGAGGAACGACCATTCCGAACCCAATCAGGTCAATGAACACAGTCAGGAAGATGATGAAGACGGAAGGACGGCGGTTCATTGAGCGAAGCAAAAAAAGCGCCGCGGCGCTTGTTGGGTCGGAAATGGCACGCAGGGAGTCTATGTGCGGGTGACAATCCGTCAAGCGGGCCAAACGATGCTTGAAGAGCGCGGTGATGGTTTGCATCGGACGCCCCTTGCGATGTCAATACAGTTGCGCGATCAGTTGGAACTGTAGCAGAATGCGAACGTTCGAAGCGGCTACGATCAAGGGACTGGCGCAACGGACCAAGTACGACATGCCTGAGGCAAAAAACCGAACTAAAAGCGGGAAGACGCGGATCCTGATCGTGGATGATCACGCCATTGTCCGCTTCGGCATTGGGCAGGTCATCAACAAGGAACCCGATCTGCTTGTCTGTGGCGAGGAGGAGAACGCGTCACGCGCCCTGGACGCCATCGCGGCACTGAAGCCCGACCTCGTGATTGCAGACATCTCCCTCAAGGACAGCAGCGGCCTCGAGTTGATGCGCAACATCAAGGCCCAGTATCCGCGCCTGCCGGTGCTTGTCGTCAGCGGGCATGACGAATCGATTTACGCGGAGATCGCCTTCCGTGCCGGCGCGCTGGGTTACCTCATGAAAGAGGAGGCGCTGGAAAAAATTCTCACTGCAATCCGTCGCGTCCTCTCGGGAACTGTGTATGTCAGTGATGCGCTTGCAGCCAAGTTGCTTCAACAGCAGATTCGCGGTCAGAGCACAACCATCCAGGAATCGCCGGTCAAAAACCTGAGCGATCGCGAGATGGAAGTTTTCCGGTTGATTGGGCAATGGAAGAAAACTCGCGACATTGCAGCCGAGCTGCACCTGAGCATCAAGACCATCGAATACTACCGCGAGCAGATCAAACGGAAGCTCAATCTCAAGGATGCCGCTGAGCTGACGCAATACGCCACCTCATGGGTTCAGCGGGAAATCCCGACGTGACATTTTCATCGTCGGGTTTTTCATCATCTCGTTAACTCCGGATTTTTCTTTTCCGTTTTCCTTCGCCGTTTTCACCGGGGATTCCCTTGGGTGTCATTTCGCTCCGCACCGGGGCAAGGAATCGTTGGTGCCCCGATTGTTGTAAATCTCCAAAGGTCTAGGATGGCGTCGTCAATGAAACGCGAATGCGCCAGCCAAACCAAAATCCGGGAGCAACAGCAGATCGTTGTTGCGGGTTCGAGTGCAAGCCGGCTCCTTCACGTTTCATTCGCGACCGGCCGTTGCCGGTTCGCACTCTGCCTGCCGTCGGTGTATGTCGGTCAATTCCCCTCACCTAATGAAACCTGAATCCATGGTCTCGAAAGTTCGGCCGGTCGCAGCATCACAACACTTAACAGGATTGCCAGCAGGCGGGTTGGTCGGGCACATTCAGGCCGCCGCTCTGCGGGCAAAAGACTCATCGCAGGAAGGCTCAATGAAAAAACGCATCAAGTTACTGCTGGTGGATGACCACCCAGTCGTTCGCAAAGGAATCGCATCCTGCCTCAACCAGCACGAACACCTTCAGATTATCGGAGAAGCCGCTGACGGACGCGAAGCACTTCGCAAGGCGCGTGAAATGAACCCTGACATCATGCTCATGGACATCGACATGCCGCATATGAACGGGCTCGCTGTCACCGACCTTCTTCGCAAGGAACTGCCGAAGATCAAGGTGCTGATTCTCTCCATGCACAGCAACACGGACTACATCCTGCGCATCATCCAGTCGGGAGCGCGCGGATACGTCTTGAAGGACGCGGGCACCGAAGAGTTGTTGCGTGCCATCGAATCCATCAACCAGGGCGAGGCATTCTTCAGTCCCGAAGTGGCGCGCGCCGCGTTGAACCAGTATGTGAAGGGTTCGGGCACGGTGAACACCCAGGTGACACAACTGACAAACCGCGAGCGTGAAGTGCTCGTCCATATCGCTGACGGCTTGAGCAACAAGGAAATCGCGAGCCAGCTCGGTGTCGGTGTGCGCACTGTCGAAACCCATCGTGAACGGATCATGCGCAAGCTGAACATTCACAGTGTCGCCGGCTTGACCAAGTTCGCCATCTCGCAGGGCCTCGTCTCGCTTCAATGATGATCCCGGATCGCGCCGCGTCATCACCGCGGCGCGGCAAGGTCAATTCACCGCGCGATAAAAGCGGTGGCGAAAACGAAAGGCGTTCGTGTCGGTGAACAGGAACGCTCCACTGACGTCACCCGTAGCGCGTCCGACATTCGTCCACTGGAGAAAGTTAGTGGTTGCCTGGATCACATAGACCGTCGAAGCCCCGCCCGTTCCCTTCAGCCTGAAGAGGTTATTACTCCAGGACGAGCCTCCCAGTTGTGGCGGGCCTGCTCCCGAATCCTTCACCAGGGTGACATCGTTTCCCGTCCCGCCCGAGTAATTGACCCGAAAGTTTTGTCCGCTCGCCGACACGATTCCGTTCTGCGGCAGGCCATTGAATATTCCCGAGACTGGATCCGTGCTGTCGTTTTGAATGATCAGCAGGATGGTTCCGGCAGGCACCTGCGGCGCGGAGGTCACCTGGAGTGTTGCGTTGGACAGGCTGACCGCGCCCGCCACCGTCAGTTGATCGAAGCCAGTTCCCGGCGTCGTGCCAGTTCCGTTCAGGCTGAGCGTCGTGCCCGAGTGAAAATTCAATCCGGATTTGAAGTGAATCAGTCCCGGGCCGGCTTCACCGGGTGTGAGGGTCCCGCCCCGGAATGCATTCACGCCAATTGTGCCCTCCCCATCGAAGCTGCCGCCGTCGACGTGCAGGGTTCCGTTGGCCTGCAATGTCCCGCCATCCAGGCGCAGGGTTCCCGCACTGTTCGTGTGATTCAGCGGCAACTGCAGCGTGCCCACGTCAGACTCAATGATCCCCGAAGCGGTATTGATGAGCCGGAAATCTGAGATATGCGAGATGTCGGATCCGCCAGACTTCCGAATCGTTCCGGTGTTTGTCCACGTGAGCGCCGGGCCGCCATAGGTTTGGTAAATCTGGTTGTTACCCGTGATTTCCCAGATGCCGCCGTTGCTCACGGTGGTTGACGCGGTGCTGCCTCCGAGAAGGTTTCCGCCGCTCCAATTGACCCTTCCCTGGTTGTGCAACTGCAGATTGTAAACGTTCTTGTTCGCGCTGTTCGTGAACTCGAGCGTGCCCGCCGGGAGGACTGTCAGCCGCCCTTCGATGCCTCCCGAGCGGACCACGAGATGGCCCGTGCCCACGCGGTTCGTGCCCATCAACTGCGAGCCGTCGAGCGCCAGGTTGGTGATTGCGCCTGCTTGTTGGAATGTGTTTGCAGTGATGAACACCGATCCGCCGGTGAGGCGCAGATTTGCGATGATGTTCGTCCGCAAGTTCAATGTGCCTCCGTTGAAGCGGTTGGTTCCGGGACCACTGGCGCTGCCTCCAGCGTCATACCAGATTCCCGAACCGATCGTCACCAGTCCGGCCGGCCCGGCGTTCAGCGTGCCGCCCAGGCGATTGCTGGAACCCGCGTTGATTTGAAGCGTGCCGGACAACGACTGCACCTGGCCCGAGGATGCATTGTGGAAATTGAAATCGCTGATGAGGGATGAGCCCGTGCCCGCGCTTTTCTGGAGCATGCCGCTGTTCAGCCAGTTCAACGGCGGGCCGCCGTAGGTTTGATAAATCTGGTCGCTGCCCGTGATCTGCCACAATCCTCCATTGCTGATCGTTGTGGACGACGTGCTGCCGCCCAGAAGATTTCCACCGCTCCATGCGACCGTTCCCTGGTTCAACAGTGTCAGGTTGTAAACGTTCTTGTTGGCTGTCGTGGCGAACAAAAGCGTTCCTCCTGTCAAAATCGTGATCTGGCCTTCGAGACCGCCGGAATTCACGGTCAGAGTTCCTGTTCCAACCCGATTCGTTCCCACCAGTTGCGAACCGTCAAGAGTCAGGTTGGTAATGGCGCCAGCCTGCTGGAACGTGCTGGCGATGACATGAACACTCCCTCCTGTAAGGCGCAGGCCGGGAATGATATTGGTCCGAAGGTTCAACGAACCGCCGTTGAAGCGCGTGATGCCAGTGCCAAACGCCGACCCTCCCGCATCGAACCACGTTCCGCTGGCGATGCTCACCATGGCAGGCGATGTGGCCGACCAGCTGCCGCCGATCTGGTTCACGGTGCCGCCGCCGAATTGGAGCGTTCCTGCGAGAGCCTCAACGGTCGCGCCCGGACGGTTCACGAAATTGAAATCAGATATGAATGAAGTGGTTGCACCGCCAGCTTTCCGCACGATGCCGCTGTTGGTGAACGTCAGAGCCGGCCCGCCGTAGGTTTGATAAATCTGATCGTTGCTCGTCATCAACCACAGGCCGCCATTGCTGATGGTTGTCGATGAAGTGCTGCCGCCCAGGAGATTTCCTCCGCTCCAATCAACTGAGCCCTGGTTGAACAATGCGAGGTTGTAAACGTTCTTGTTGGCGCCCGTGGCGAACCAAAGCGTTCCCCCCGGCAGAACCGTCATCCGGCCTTCAATGCCGCCCGAGTTGACCGTCAGCGTGCCCGTTCCAACCCGATTCGTCCCCACCAGTTGCGCGCCATCGATGGTCAGGTTGGTAATGGCGCCCGCCTGCTGGAACGTGCTGGCGATAACATGAACACTCCCTCCTGTAAGGCGCAGGCCGGGAATGATATTGGTCCGAAGGTTCAACGAACCGCCGTTGAAGCGCGTGATGCCAGTGCCAAACGCCG
>Ga0196970_1001239_pt1 | contig 18598 bp, 21 predicted proteins | sample S1v_513CmetaG_FD_148672 | JGI IMG/M metagenome (GOLD analysis project Ga0196970, IMG submission 148672) | Soil microbial communities from Anza Borrego desert, Southern California, United States - S1+v_5-13C | ecosystem: Environmental > Terrestrial > Soil > Desert | place: USA: California...
CCATGCGTTACACCTCCCAGAACTTCTTCGTGTAGCCTTGCTTTTGGATGATCTCCCGCATCTGGAGCATCGCTGTATAGGTGGGCATGATGTAAAGCAGTTCGCCCGCCGGCACCTTGCCGAGGCCCGCTTCCAGCGCCGCGGCCAGATCCTTCTCAACGGCCAGCTTGCCGGTCTCGAGGCCGGCGTACTTCAGGCGCACAGCCATGTCCTCTGCCCGCAGCCCGCTGCAAATGACGAAGTTAATGTTCTCCTGGTTCGCCGCCAACGCTTCGAAATCGACATCCCACAGCCAGGAGATGTCCGTGCCGTCGGCATACAGGTCGTTGATGCAGATGATCAGGTTCTTCCGGGCGCCGGGCTGCATCACCGTCTGAATGACCGAGTTGAAGCCCACCGGGTTCTTGACCAGAGCCATGTAGACGTCGCGATCTTTCATGGGGATCAGTTCCATGCGCCCGAACTGGCTAGTGGTCGTCTCCAGCCCGGCCTTGATGGCATCCAGCGGCATGCCCATTGCCAGGGCGCCCGCCACGGCGGCCAGGGCGTTGTACACGTTGTACAGCCCAGGAATTTGCAGCCGGGCCTCAAAATCGCCGGCCGGTGTTACGATATGAAGAGTAGAGCCCCGTGCATCGACGTTGCCGATGCGGTCAGCATATATCTGCGGCTGGGGCCGTTCATGGCCGCACTTGGGGCAGTGATACTTCCCCAGGTGGGCATAGTAAAAGACCTTGTAGTCGTACTCCGTGCCGCAAACGACGCAGTGCTTCGCATCGGCGGTCTGGTTCATTTCGTGCGAACCGACGCTTTCATCTTCGATGCCGTAGTAAAATGGCGTAACGGCACCGCGGCGCCCCAGGGACGCGCAGAGCGGGTCATCGGCATTCAGGGCAGCCTTGGCGCCCTTGGCCAGTTGGTCCAGGCCCCGGCCAACGAAGTTGACCGTATGTTCCAGCTCGCCGTACCGGTCAAGCTGGTCCCGAAAGAAGTTGGTCACCACCGCGGCCCGGGGCTTAATCTCCTTGCAGGCCTGAGGCATGGTCGCCTCGTCAATCTCCATCAGGCCGATGGAGCCCCGCACCCGGCCAGTCCACGTGGCGCCCTGGAGGAAGGCCGTCGTCAGGCCGGAAATCAGGTTGGCACCCGCCCGGTTGTGCGTGACCCGATACTGTGCCGCCTCACACATGGCGGAGAGCATTTTCGCCGTTGTCGTCTTGCCGTTGGTGCCGGAAATGGCAATGACACCCTTGTCGGGCTGCGCCGACAGGGCTTTGAGAATATCCGGAGCAACACGGCGGGCGACGGTCCCCGGCAGCGTGGTGCCGCCGCGGCCGAGCAGTCGCGTCGCACTGACGACGCCCTTGCCGGTCCAAAGACCCATAAGCACACGGAGATTCATCGTGGTCCCTCTCTCCAACAGGCCTCTGCCAAATGGCGGACCTGTGCTTTATGTTAACTTCAAACGTGGTATCATTATAGCATACCCTGTCGCGGCCCGTTTTCCTGCGCCGCATGCGAAGGAGACTAACCTACACATGAAGATATTACTCCGTCATCTCTTCGGGTGTGCGGCCGCGGCCCTGCTTTTGGCCGGCTGCGGCAAGCCCCCCGAGTTAATGCTGCAGCAACTGGCGCCCGACGCGCCGGCTGCAGCAGGCCTGCCGCCCGCACCCGTGGCCGGCGCCCCCACCCCGCTGCTCGACCGCCCTCCCTTTGGACTCTATGCCAGCGACCCGACCCGCGAGACGCTGCAGATGCTCTCCACCGCCCCCCTCTCGCCGGACGGCCGTTACCGAGCGATCATAGGTAACGAGGGACTCTGGATTGCCCGGGTCGACGGGGCCTGGCTCTGGCAGGTTCCCCTCCCCGAGGCAGCGGCAGCAAATCCCGCCACAAACCAGCCGGGCGGCACCCAACCCCTGCTGCCCTTGCAGCCCAAGCCCGGCGCAACGGCGGGATCCACCAACGCATCCCAGCCGCCCAACCCACCGGCAGCCCCGAAAGCGACCAAGTACCTGGGCCCGCTCGATTGGACGTCCCGCGATACACTCTTGATGCGGGACGACACCGGCACCTGGGCAGAGGTTGACCCCGAAAGCGCCACAGTGAAGCTGCTGCCCGCCGCCCTGCAGGGCAAGGAGTGGATTACCTTCTCTCCCGACCGCAGGCGGGTGCTCTACTATGCAAACGGGAAAACAGGCAAACAGCTGTGGGTTGCCAAGGCTGACGGCACCGAGCCTAAGCTGCTGGGTGAAAATGTAACCGGCACCTGGGGACCGGACGGCAATCCGGTCGTGACCAAGATTCAACCCCCGACCGCGGTCGCGGGCGGCAAGCCCGGCGACCCGTCCGTCGAGCGCCAGCGGGGGCCGCATAGCCAGTAACGCCCGCATCCAGAGCCCCTGAAGAGAGGTGTGCCCGTGCGCAACATTGGTACCTATTTGCTGAGCGTGATATTGATCGCGGGCACACTTTCGGCCGTAATCTCCATGGCGACCATCCAATGGCTCTATCCAGACCGGGGCCGTGGGCAGACCGGCACAACGCAAGGTGCCGTCACCGACACGCCAAAGGCTGATGCCCTGCCAAGTGCGCCAACGTCCGGCCCCGAAACGGTGTCCACCGCTCCCAAGGCCGTCACCCCGACGCTGGCCAAGCCAGCGCAGGCAACCCCGCCTGCCGCCACCCCGGAAGAGAAGCTGGCCCTCGACTTCCTACTGCGAGCTGCCGGCGGCGACGCGCAGGGCGCTGCGGCCCTGACAGAAGGCCTTTCCACGGACTTCCTCAAAGAGCAGATCACCCGCCACGTCCCCGTTCCCCAGCGGGTTGCCACGCTGCCCGGGGCGCCCGGCAGCACGGTTGTGCTGATTTGGGCCACCACCGGAGCCGACCTCGCCCGCATCCAATACCAGGTCACCACTCAGAAAAACAAGGTGCACGCCCTCAAGGGGCCCTTGGCTCCCGAGGGCGGCTTTGCGCCCTTCGCCCTCACCATGCTCGGCGAAGACGCCCGCCCACTGGACATGGCTGCGCACAAGGGACGGGCTCTCCTGCTCATCGCTCCCCGGGCGCCCGAACCCGGCCTGGCTGAGCTGCTCACCGAGCTTCAGACCACCTACGCCCCAAAGGGCATCGATGTTGCCCTGGTGCTCGATATCAAATCGCCCGACTGGCTGACCGCTGCCCGGGCAGCCGGGTACAAGGGCCCGGTCTGGCGAGTCAAGGCGCGCCTCGACGACGTTCCCCTGGTTGCCCGGGGCACCCTGCTGGGCGCCTACGGCGTGCTCGTCGACCGCGCCGGGTTCGCCGTCGCCTCCCTGGCAGCTCTGGAGCCCCTCCACTACAACCTGCCCGACGAGACACCCGCCAGCATCGCTCCCACGGTGTTCCGGGCCTACGGACTCCTGCCCTGACCCAGCCTCATAAAACCGGCACAGCCGGGGCGCCCTCAACGGGCGAACCCTGCCGTGCCGGTTTCCGCGTCCATATCCAGCTTGAGCCGGGCCGCCGCTGCCAACTCCAGCAAGGGCACATAGACCTGCCCATCGTGCACGTGCACCCCTTTGGCGGTAAACGCCATGGCGGGGTCGAAGGGCCGCCCGCCAACGGTCACAATCGCTGACTGCCCATCGCCCCGAATGACCGTGCGCACGTCAATGCGCAGCTGCCGGGCCACAGGTTCGACCGGAACGTACAGGCTGCCGGCCTCATGCCGATGGGGCGGGTACTGATCGGAAAACTCGATCCGTCGCCCGTTGATGCAGACGTTGATCTCGCCGGCAGGGCCATGGCAGGCCGTGGTTGGCTCTGAACATCCGACCCCGGCCCCTAGCGCAGCGGCAAAGACGAGCAGGAGCACCCTTGCAGCGGCTGCACGCAACCCGTTCGCCCCCTCCCGCGATCAGCCTCACGGGAAGTATACGCCGCCCTCTGCCCTACAACACCTTGGACAAAAACTCCCGGGTCCGTGGATGCTGCGGCGCCGTGAAGATTTGCTCGGGCTTGCCCTCCTCCACCACCACACCGCCGTCCATAAACAGCACCCGGTGTCCGACCTCGCGGGCAAACCCCATCTCATGGGTGACGACGATCATGGTCATGCCGCTCTTGGCCAGGTCCTTCATGACCTGCAGCACTTCGCCCACCAGTTCCGGGTCAAGCGCCGATGTGGGCTCATCAAAGAGCATCACATCCGGCTCCATGGCCAGCGCACGGGCAATCGCCACCCGCTGCTGCTGCCCGCCCGACAAGAACGGCGGGTAGGTGCGCGCCTTCTCCGCCAGCCCGACCCGAGTAAGCAGCTTCATGCCCAGCGCCTCGGCTTCGCCCCGCGCCAGGCCCCGCACCTGGACCGGTGCCTCCATCACATTCTCCAAGGCCGTCATATGGGGAAAGAGGTTGAAGCGCTGAAAGACCATGCCCATGCGGGTCCGCTGCTGGTCCAGCACCCGTTCTGGCAGACTGACCAGCTTGCCGCCCACATCTTTCTGGCCCACTTCTTCACCCTTGAACAGGATGCGCCCCTGGGTAGGCACCTCCAAAAAGTTAATGCACCGCAGCAACGTCGACTTCCCCGACCCCGACGGGCCGATGACGACCACCACTTCGCCCTGCTGGACCTCCAGGTTGATGCCCGCAAGCACTTCCAGCTTGCCAAACGACTTATGCAGGCCCTGGACCTGCAGAATCGGCTGTGCCATCTTATCCCCTCGCCTCCAGTTTCTTTTCAAACCGGTTGGCCAGGGACATCAGCGTGATGGTGACCAGCAAGTAGCCCAGGGCTGTCCACACGTAGGTCTCAGCCGGCCGGAAGGACTGCGACTGCTGCTGCTGGCTCGCCTTGAGCAACTCCACAATACCGACCACCATGGCCAGCGACGTATCCTTGGTCAAGGCAGCCAGTTCGTTGACCATGGGCGGCAGCAGCCGGCGGAAGGTCTGTGGCAGAATCACCCGGCGCATGGCCAGGCCATAACTCATGCCCAGCGACCGGGCCGCCTCCATCTGGCCCCGGTCGATCGACTGAATCGCTGCCCGGATAATCTCGGCGATGTAGGCACCGGCGTTCATGCTCAGTGCGATGATGACGCAGGCGGTGTCAGGCAGCACGATGCCGATTTCCGGCAGGGCGCCCCAGATGAAGAGAATCTGCAGCATCAGCGGGGTGCCGCGGAAGATGGTGACATAACCGCCGGCCACGGTCCGGACGAACCGGGCGGGTGCGATGCGGGCCAGGGCCAGCAGGAGCCCCAGCAGCGTCCCGAAGGTGGCGCTGGCTGCGGTCAGGATCAACGTCTGCTGCATACCCTTCAGCAAGAACGGCAGAATCTTTATTGAGTACCCCAGAAAGCTCTCCACGAGCTGGCAGCTCCCTTCGTATACAGGTCCGGCGGCAGGGAGACTCCCTGCCGCCGGGGGTTATGCCTGCAGCAGGCGCAAGCAGTGCGCCTTCGCTTACTTACCCAGCTCGCCGCCGAACCACTTCTCGGCGATCTTCTTGTAGCTGCCGTCCGCCTTGGTGTCGGACAGGGCCTTCTCCAGCGCCGCGGCCAGGTCCTTATCTTCCTTACGGATGGCGATGCCCACGGGCTCGGGCTCCATGGCGCGGCCGGTGATGGCAAAGGTGGCCGCGTCCTTGGCCGCATAGTACAGGCCAACGGGCTCATCGATGATGATGACATCGCCCTTGCCGTTCTTCAGGGCCTGGAACGCCTCTGTGGCGCCGCCGTAAGAGATGATCTCCTTGACCGACTTGACCGTCTTGGCGTAGTCGTGCGAGGTGGTGCCGTCCTGGACGAGGACGGTCTTACCGGACAGGTCGGCCTCGCTCTTGATGCTGACGCCCTTCTTGGCGACAAAGACCTGGGACATGCGGGCATACTCGACGAAGTTGACTTCCTTCAGCCGCTCCTCCGTGATATTCATAGAGGACATGATCACATCATACCGCTTCGATACCAGGCCCGTGATAATGCCGTTCCAGTCGACGGTGACGAACTCGACCTTGACGCCCAGCTTCTTGCCAAGCTCGTTGGCCAGGTCGACATCGTAGCCGACGGTCTTGTCGCCTTCGACATACTCCATGGGCGGGTAGGTCGTGTCGACCGCCACCATCAGCTTGCCGGCCTTCTTCACCCGATCAAGAGAGCCGTCACCGCCCCCAGCGGGCGTTGACTTGCCGCCGCACGCAACAGCCAACATGGCCACCAGCAGCAGGACCACGCCGAAAAACCGGGAACTCTTCTTCAGCAAAGGGACCCCTCCTCTGTTCTCTCTGTGCTGTATGGCGGCTTACCCCCACGCAGAACCTCCGCCATTCGGGCTATTCCTTACTCTTTACCTACTAATTATATCTAGTCCAAACGTTTTGTCTATCGCAGTACGAAAGGATTACCTAAGAAAAAGGAGTTATGCTGATGTCTCATACAGTCCGCGCGAACCTGACGGACCTGAAGTCGCTGGCCGCAGCCCTGAAAGACCTGGAATGGTACACTTCCCCGAGCGGCGGCTACCGCATCGCGGGCGTCAGCCTGGAGGGGAGCGCCGCCATATGGAACCTGGAGACCCGCCCCGTTGAGGAGAAAAAGGCCACCGCTCCTCGGGCGCTCGAGCAGCGCCGCACCGTGGAGCCGGGCGACCAGGTCATCATCGAAACGAAAGCGCAGCAAATGATCCGCCGCTTCGGCGACGGCGAAAACGCAGGTGTCGAAGGCGTTGTTTTCCGCGTGCTGACCCGCGGCCCGCACCCGCGTGGCATGAAAGTAGAACTGCGAGACCGCACCGTAGGCCGGGTCATGAAAAACCTGACCATGCCCGGCGCCGGCGAACCGCAGAGGTAAACAGAAAACAAGCTAGTTGACAAAGTGCCTGCGGTCTGTATAATCTATTTCGAGACAACCGCACACAAGGGGAGTAGCCATCCCGGAGGTTCATCCGGGAGATACAGTCGTCACTTCGAGGCGTTCGTCGCCCTCCGGCTGTATCGGTCACTTTATCCAACCATGGGTAAAGGGACACGGCCAGACCTTGGTTCCATCACAGGAACTGAGGGCTAGCCGTGTCCCTCTTTGCGTTGTCCGCCAAATCTGACGGAGGTGCGTACCGCAAATGATGCTTGGAAGTCCGTGGCTCTGGGTCGGTTTCAATGCCCTTGTGCTCCTCATGCTGGCGCTTGACCTTGGTGTGTTCCATCGGAAGGCCCACGCGGTCTCAATCAAGGAAGCGACCATTTGGAGCGTCGTCTGGATCTCGCTGGCGCTCACCTTTAACGCCGGCATCTACTTCTTCATGGGCAAGGACCCGGCCCTTGAGTTCCTTTCGGGCTATTTAATCGAAAAGGCCTTGAGTGTCGACAACATCTTTGTGTTCGTGTTGATCTTCAGCTACTTTAAGGTCCCGTCCGAGTACCAGCACCGGGTTCTCTTCTGGGGCGTCCTGGGCGCCCTTGCTATGCGGGCTGTGCTCATTTTCGTGGGCGCCTCGCTCATCAGCACCTTCCACTGGATCCTCTACCTGTTCGGCGCCTTCCTGGTGATCACCGGTATCAAAATGGCCACCCAGAAGCACGAAGCCATGGACCCGGGCAACAGCTTCATCGTCAAGCTCGTCCGGAAGTTCATGCCGGTCTCTGACAAGTACGACGGCCAGAAGTTCCTGACCATCCAGAACGGCAAGCGCTTCGCCACCCCGCTGCTGCTGGTGCTGGTGCTGGTGGAAGCCTCCGACCTCCTCTTCGCCGTCGACTCGATTCCGGCCATCTTCGCCGTTACGCATGAGCCGTTCCTCGTATACACCTCAAACGTCTTTGCGATTCTGGGCCTCCGCTCCCTCTACTTCCTCCTGGCCGGCGTGGTCGACAAGTTCCGCTTCCTCAAGCTCGGCCTGGCCGCCGTTCTCTCCTTCGTCGGCATCAAGATGCTGATTGTCGACCTCTACAAGGTGCCCACCCCGATCTCCCTGTTGGTGATCTTCCTGATCATCATGACGTCGGTGGTCGCCTCCCTGATGATTCCCGAAAAGAAAGAGCCTGAAGGAAAGGAGAAGGCTGTTGCTGCTGACTAATCCGGTGACAAATCCGATGATCGCCATGCTGATCGCCTTTGCAGTCTCAATGATCCCCATGCTGGAGCTGCGGGCCGGCATCCCCCTGGGCGTTGCCCTCGGACTGCCAACGCCCACCGCCACCATCGTGGGCATCGTGGGGAACATCCTGCAAATCCAGATCGCAGTGGTGGCCGTCGCCTGGGCCTACCGGCAATGCGCACGCTACCCTCGCATCCGGGGGTGGATTACCAAAACCGAAGCACAAATTGACCGCCATAAGCGACTTGTACAGCGCTGGGGATGGCTCGGGCTGACCGCCTTTGTGATTCTGCCCCTGCCCGGCACAGGCGTGTGGGGCGGCGTGGTTCTGGCCCGGTTGCTCGGGCTGGGCGCCCGCCCCGTCTGGATCGGGCTCTCGCTCGGCATCGCGGCCTCCGGCCTGATTTTCGGCCTGGGCACCCACGGCACCGTGTCCGTCATCAACCTCTTTCGCTAAAGGGTGACGATCGATGAATACCATGAAGACCTGGCTCTTGATGGGATTTTTGACCGCCATTCTGGTCGCTGCAGGTAATCTGTTCGGTGGCCCTTCGGGCGCCCTCATCGCCTTGATGATCGCCCTGGCCATGAACTTCGCCGGTTACTGGTTCAGCGACAAAATCGCCCTCTCCATGTCGGGCGCCCAGCCGGTGCCCGACGGCGCCCTGCCGGAGCTGGAGCGCATGGTCGGCCGGCTGGCCGAACGGGCTGGCATTCCGACGCCCCGCCTTTACGTAATTCCCTCGCCCCAGCCCAACGCCTTCGCCACCGGGCGCAACCCGCAGAACTCGGCCGTGGCCGTAACCGAAGGCCTCTTGCAGATGATGGACTCCGAAGAGCTGGAAGGCGTCATCGCCCATGAGCTGGCACACATCACCAACCGGGACATCCTCATCGGCAGCGTGGCCGCGGCCTTTGCTGGCGCCATCAGCATGCTGGCCAACATGGCCCAGTGGGCCGCCATTTTCGGCACCAGCAGTGACGATGAAGAAGGCGGCGGCGGCCTGCTCGGATCGCTGGCGCTGATGATCTTCGGGCCGATCGCCGCCACCCTGGTCCAATTGGCCATCTCCCGGAGCCGGGAGTACCAGGCCGATGCAACCGCAGCTGACCTGGTGGGCAGCCCCTACGGACTGATTCGGGCCCTGCGCAAGCTGGAACTGGGCACCCAGGCGATTCCGGTTGCCGTAAGCCCGGCCACCGCCCATATGTATATCGCCCAGCCGTTCGCCGGCGGAGGCATCATGAGCCTCTTCAGCACGCACCCGCCTATGGCGGAGCGCATCCGGCGCCTTGAAACGCTGCGGTAAAAGCGAAACGCCTGCACCGAGACCAACTCGGTGCAGGCGTTTTTTTGTTACTCTTCCTCGGTCTCCGCGGCGCCGCTCTCGAGCAGTTCGAGCGCCTGTTGCTCAAGGTCCGGCGGAACCCGCAGAATCAGGCTGCCGGTGGCCGCCACCCCGAAGATGATGCCCATCTCCTTGGCGCCGGTCCGCTGCACCACCACCGGAATGCCATTGGTGGTCAGGAGGCCCCGCACAAACTCCATCTGCAAATCGTCGCCGGTTTCGAAGACCTGGACCCAGTCTCCGGTGGACATGGCTGTTCTTCCTCCTTCTACTGGCCGTTCCAGGCGAAGGGCAGTTCGGCCACCAGGCCCGGGGCCTCAAACTGCCACGCCGCATCGAAGAGCTCCCGGAGCAGGTACTGGTGCTTGCCCACGTTGCCGGGGTTGCCCAGGGGCGCCCCGGCGGGGTGCTTCACGAAGACCGAGCGGGGCGCCCGCACGGCCTCCAGCAGCGCCTTGTCGGTGCCGAGCAGAATGGTCGGTATGCCGGCCAGTTCAATCGCCCGGGCGACCAGCGCGCCGGCCTGATGATCGTACGTGCCCGTGGCGATGACCAGGGCCAGCGTGGCGCCCATGCGCTTGAGGCGATAGGCAACCGACGGGGCGTAGTTGGAGAGCAGTGCAACGGGCTGCGGAATGTGGCCCATGAAGCTGTACGCGAAGGGCGCCACACTGCCTACGTACCCGGTCTGCGCCAGTTCGTGCAGCCGCTGGAGCGGAAAGACCACGTTGATGTCAGCCTGCGCGTATGCCGGTTCGTAGCCCGGGTGGGCGACAGCCAGGTCATCACCCTCCACCACGGACGGGAACTCCCGGAACGTCTGGTCTGCTGCGTCTGCAGCAAAGGGCTGGTGGAGCCCGTTCTTGAGATAGACTCCCCCGGTCGTGACCAGGGCAGTCTTCGCTTCCGGTGCCGGCACATGCCAGGGCGTAAAGGGGATGAACTCATTCTCTACAAGCTGAAAGGGAACGGCATTTGTTGCAGCCAAAGTGGATCGCTCCTCCCCGTATCTCTCGTTTCATGCTACCACACTTTGGAAAGTTCCGCCAACCGTGAGAGCAGCCACTCCCGCTCGTTGAGGCGCGGGTCTTCGGTCACTTCTTCCAGCAGTTGGGCCAGTACCCTGCCCACGTAGGGCCCCGGGGGCCGGCAGAAAATCTCAAGCACATCGCCGCCGTCGACGGCCAGGTCGGTTACCCTTAGCGCGGCATCTTCCTTCAGAATCCGGTCCACCTGCTGCAGCAGATGGACGGTTTCGGGGCTCAGGTCGCCCTGCCGCATGCCCGAGGCCAGGCGGTCGGCCCGGCGGAGCTGAATCAGGTCGTGCATATGCTCCAACCCCACCCGCCTCACCATGCGGCGGATGGCGCTGTCGCTCATTTCGCCTTCCAGGTGCAGGTCCATGTGCCACCGCACCAGGTGGACAACCTTCGCCCGCACGTCTGCCGGGAATCGCAGGCGGGCAAGCAGGTCATCAGCCATCTCCGCACCGATGGATTCGTGGGCGTAAAAGTGGCGGTTCCCACGCTCATCGGTGGATACGGTGCGCGGCTTGCCAACGTCGTGCAGCAGGGCCGCGAGGCGCAGGTGCAGTTCGACCGGCGCCAGGCCCAGGGCCGCCATGGAGTGGTGCCATACATCGAAGCGGTGGTACTGGTTCTGTTCGACACCGTACATGTCGGCGATTTCGGGGGCGAAGACGGCCAGGAGGCCCGATTCTCTCAACCGCTCCAGCGCCCAGACGGGCCGCGGGGTGACCAGCATGCGGGCCAGCTCGGCGCCAATGCGCTCAGGGGCCAGCATCGCCACCCCAGGCGCCGCCAAAGGCAGGGCGGCTGCCAGGGCCGGGTCCAGGTCGAACTCGAAATGGGCTGCCAGGCGAATGGCCCGGAGAGCCCGCAGCGGGTCTTCGGCGAGCCGGGCGCCCGGGTCTAGGCACGCCCGTACCACCCCCGCCGCCAGGTCCCGCTGACCGCCCAGTGGGTCGTGCAAGGTGCCGTCCAGGCCCAGGGCCATGGCGTTCATGGTAAAGTCACGGCGGGCCAGGTCCTCGCCCAGGTTGGCGCCACGGTAAGGCGTCACTTCGTAAGGCTGGCCTTCCCGGGGAATCAGGACTGTGTTGCCGCCCCGGCTGGCGCCCATCACCCGGCCCTGGGGGAAGAGCGCCAGCATCTGCTCGGGCGAGGCCGAGGTAACCATGTCCCAGTCCTTGGGCGCCGTGCCCAGCAGCAGGTCCCGCACGGAGCCGCCCACCAGGCCCACCTCGTGGCCTGCATCGGCCAGGGCCGCCATAATCTCCAGCGCGGCCCGGGGCAGGGCGCGTTCAAGCCGCCTGGGCAGCGCCAGGCGGCCGGCCAGCAGCTTCAGGCGGCGTGAGAAACTCATGCCTTTCCCTCCAGGATCGCCCGAATCACCTCGTGCGGCTCTGCAATGTGGTCGGCAACCCGCTTCAGCGCGGGGTGGGCGCCGGGCACCGCCACACCGAGGCCGGCAAACTGCAGCATGGATCCATCCATCGGCATGTCGCCGAAGGCGGCCACCTCCTCGGGGCGTATGCCCCGGCTCCGGCAGTAAGCGGCCAGGGCAACGCCCTTATCGACATCGACACGCCAAATGTGCAGGGCCAGTTCGCCTGCGACCTTGTCGTACAGGTCAAACTGGCACGCGGGCAGGCCTTCAGGATACGCCGCCTGGACCCGCCGCACCGCCCGCTCGCCGTACACGGCCAGCATGATCGGCGGCGCCTGGACGTGCGCCAGGTCGGGCGACATGACCGAGTAGGGGTTCCAGCTCTCCCAGGGCGGGAAGTCGTCCGCCTGGCGCGTGGCGAAGGCCGTATCGGCGGCGACCAGCCCGGTGGCCCCGATCGGCAGCGCTCCCTCCACCACGGCCTGGTCGGCCCCGACACAGGCCGTCACCGGCAGCCCTTCGCGCAGGGCAAACGCCCGCAGCGACTCCCAGGCCTCCGGCGGCAACGGTCGGTGCGACAGCACTCGCCCCGTGCCGTCCGCCACGGTCAGGGCGCCCACGTAGCAAATGGCGGGGCCGGTCAGCCTTAGTTCCTCGTACACGGGCTTGGTGCTGCGCCACGAGCGCCCCGTGACAATCAATACTTCCAGCCCGGCAGCCCGGGCCTCATCAATCGCCTGCATGTCCCGTGGCGAAACATGCCCATCCGGTTCATGCACGAGGGTCCCATCCAGATCAAACGCCAGCAGCTTCATATGCTTCGATGTAAGGGCCGGGGTCTGCCACCCCGGCCCCATCCTCCGTTAGTATGCGTGGAGCACGTTGTAGAAGGTATCTCGCTGTACCGGCTTGAAGCCGGCAGCCTGAATCAGCTCTACCGCCTTCACCGGTCCGACCATATACGTCGTGCCGGCGGCGGAAACCACATTCTCCTCCATCATGGTCCCACCGAAGTCGTTGCCGCCAAAGCGCAGGGCAACCTGGGCCATTTTCGGCCCCTGCGTCACCCACGAAACCTGCAGGTTCGGGCAATTATCGAGCACCAGCCGTGCCACGGCCATTAGCTTCAAATAGTCGAACCCGTCGCCCAGGCGGTGCTCCGGATTGCTCAGCACCAGCTCACCAAGCTCGGTATTCTCGGGTTGGAAGTCCCAGTGAATGAACGACCGATAGCCACCGTACTTATCGCCGCTTTCGCGGATGCGGATCAGGCTTTCGGCCCGCTCCTCTACCGTCTCGATGTGGCCGTACATCATGGTGGCGGTGGTGTTCATGCCCAGCTGCTGCGCCGCCTCCATCACTTCGAACCACTGATCGGTCAGTACCTTACCCTTGCCGATGATCCGGCGGACCCGGTCGACCAGAATCTCGCCGCCGCCGCCGGGAACGGACCGGAGCCCCGCCGCCTGCAACTCCCGCAGCGTATCGATCACCGACAGCTTCGAGAGCTTCGCCAGATAGAAAAGTTCCGCCGGCGAGAAGCCATGGACCATCAACTGGGGGAACCGGGTCTGAATATGGCTGATCAATTCCTGATAGTACGGCAGCTTCAGTGCCGGGTTCAGGCCGCCCTGCAGCAGTACCTGTGTGCCGCCCTGGTCGACCAGTTCCTGGCACTTGTGATCGATGGCGTGCCAGTCCAGCGTGTAGCCTTCTTCGTGGCCCACATCACGCTTGAATGCGCAAAAGCTGCACTGCGCCACGCAGACGTTGGTATAGTTGATGTTCCGATCGATGATGAAGCTGACTTCATCGGTGGGATGCAACTGCTTGCGGACCAGATCCGCCGCCTGACCCAGGGCCAGCAGGTCGTTCGATTTGAGCAGCATGACGGTCTCTTCCAGCGTCAGCCGCCCCCCGGCCAGCCGCTTTTCCAAGATCGGGCGAATGTCGGTACCCAAAGTCATAGCCACGTCCATTACTCCCCCCACACATCTAGTTCCGGTACTGCCGGAATCTCGCCGATCTTGTGGGCCAACTTGTAGAAAGTCAGCAGGCCCCGCTTATACGGTTCCGTAAAGTGATGCCGAATCTGCCGGAAATGCTCTTCTACCGCCGCCCGCGGCAGTTTGCGGCGCCGCAGCGCCTCACCGACCAGTTCGGGCATATGCTCCATGGCGTAGTCTCGGCTGGCCCGGAACAGTCGGGAGACCAGGCGGACGCCGTCCGGGTTTCGCTCGGCAAACTCCCGCCGTATCACCCACAGCGCGAAGACCATGATCTCGCCTGTGAGCTCCTTAAACGCTTCACCCAGATCGATGATCCGCAGCGTAGGGTGCAGCTCCCGCAAGTGCGGATCATGCGCCGCCAGCAACGCCGGATCACCGATGATCAGGCAGGCGTCGGCATTTGCCAGCATTTCTACCGGGTCCGGCGTGGCGGCGTGGTAGACCGGCTTCACGCCGTAGCGTTCCTGGAGGATGATCTTGGTGAGGACCACGCTGGTGGCGCTATGGCTGGTCAAGGCGACGGGCCGCCCCTCCAGTTCCGACGGATCCACCTTAGTGAAGAGCAGAACGGACGTGACCCGCCCGTCGGCGCTGACCGACAGGTCGGGCAGGACCACCGCATCGGCGGCGTGCCGGGCGTATTCGATGGACGAGATCGGTGTAATATCGAGGGCGCCCTGCACGAACAACTGATTCAGTTGCGCTGGCGGCCCTTTTTTGACGGCAACCGGCAGGTCGATGATACCCTGCTCCAGTCCATAGTAAACCGGCAGGACGTTCAAATACTCGATGTAGCCCAGGCGCACGGGACCAAGCCGCCAGGTTGCGTCAGCTTCCGAAGACCCGGCGAGGGTTGCGCCTTGCCAGCTCAAATTGACCACCGCTGTCACCCCTGTCGTGAGAGAGTCCAAATATCGCATTGTCGCCAAAACATAGATATGTTCGGGCCGCAAAGAAACGATTCCTGCATCTCACTTCCTGCCGGAGCAGCATTCGGCAGGGTAATCAGGCAAGTTTGTCTTGACACGAATTTACATCTAAGACATAATCAGCTTACAGGGAATTCATGGAAAAAGGGGCAGGACCCTGGAAGGAGTGCCCGCCATGCTCAAGAACAGGCCAGCCGACCCACCTCTGCCATACGAGGAAGCCGGAGTTGGCATCCCCGTGCTGCTGGTTCCCGGCCGCCTGAACGACTGCCGGCTCTGGGCCCCCGTGGCACAACTGCTGGCCGGCCAGTACCGCTCCATTCGCTGTGACATGCGGGGAAATCCGCAACAGCATCCACCATCCGCCGCCGACCGGTCCGGGCGGCTGCTTGCGCTTATGGACTGGCTCGGCGTTGCCCGGGCTCATCTGGTGGCTTATGGGTCCGGCTGGTCTTGGGCGGCCGGCCTTGCCGTACGGGCCCCGGGCCGGGCGGCTTCGCTCACCGTAGTCGACCCAGTTGTTCCCCGCACCGAGCAGTCGTCCTCGGCCCAGGAGAACTGGCACCTGGAAATGCTGCTCCAATGGCTTTCCGTCTCGCATGGAAACGTGGTCCGCAAGCCGGAGCACGCCACGGCACTGGCCGCGGTCGTAGCCCAGCAGACGCACGCCCGCATTGCCGAGACCAACGAATCAAACCTTACGCCCGCATTCCCAGGCACTGACCTTCCTCCCCTGGAGGGCATCTGCTGCCCGGTTCTGGCCCTGGTCGGTCAGGAATCGAGCCCTGAATCCAAGGCGCTGGTCGCCTCGGTATTCGGGCAGGCGCCTCGGTTCCAACTGGCCCACGTCATGGGCGCCGTGCGTCACTCGCCCGTGGAGGCGCCTGGTGCGGTGGCCGACCTGCTCCAACGCTTTCTCGGCACATTGCGATAGACATGAAACGACCCGGGCCGCCGCAATGGCAGCCCGGGTCTTCGCTGTTTAAGTGTTGCTCAGGTCGGCCACAAGCGCCTTCGTGCCCAGGGCCTCGCCCGTGCCGCGCCGCAGTTTCTCCTGCCAGTCCAGCGCCCCGCCGGGCGCCCAGTAGTGCTGGCGAACATGCTCCAGGGCCTGCGGGTTCCGCCACACGGAGCCAAACCGACGGCGGAGGTCATGGTGAATCTGGCTGGCGACCACATCGGCCAACACGTAGTTCTGCCAGTACACCGGGTAGCGGGTGTACCAGGCGTTGGGCTCAGCCGCCCAGCGCGGCGATTCATCGAAGTGGCACCCCAGCACCCGGGCCTCAATGCCGGCGTTCAGCACATCGAGGTCAGCGTCGGGATTGGCGTACGCCTCGTACTCAAAGAGGGCGTGGGCCGTGCGCTGCCGCAGGTAGGCGAACCAGGGGCCCATTGCCTGGGTGGCCGCCGAGGCCACCTCAGATGGGGTCAGGCCCATGTGCGCAAGCCAGGCCGGGTCCTGCACCGTGTAGCCAATCAGCTCCGCCATGGCCTCACTGAAGACCGACGGCTCCCGCCGCAGAATGAAGCTGCCGGGGTTGCTAAAGGCGCTGTGAAGGGCATGGCCCAGTTCATGGAACGCCGTCTTGTAGTAGTTGTGGCCGTCCGCCCAGTTGCCCAGAATGCGAATATCCTTGGGCGTAATCCCCATGCAGAGCCCGTTGTAGGGAATATCGAGCATGTGCACGGAAATACCCAGGTCCTTCAGGTCCAGACCATGGTGCCCGGCCCACTCATCGAGCCGGCCCAGAATGCCCGACCGGGGGAAGTAGCCCGCCGGCAGCCCGCCGACGCCATCGAGCAGGAATTTGATGTCCCAGGGCTGGACAGAGCCCAGCTTCTGCCGGCTCGCCCCTTCTGCCAGGACCTCGCGGTACGCCGGCTCAGAGGCTGTCGACAGCTCTTCCAGGATCGCCTTTACCTGTGGCAGGGTCAGGCCCTGGGCCTCCATTTGCATGTGGGCGTAGGTCTCAAAGCCTTCGGCCCGCGCAAGGCCGTTTCGCAGGTGGAACAACTCACGGGTTCGGGCGTCGAGCTTGCGGGAAAGTGGCGCGAAGGCCAGCCAGGCCGCCCGCCGCCGCTCACGGTTCGACTCCGAGCGCAGCAGGAACCGTACGCCGCCCAGGTCGAGCTCATCACCCTGCACATCGTACCGGTGGGCCACAATCGCATCGCTGACTTCGTTGACCAGCGCCCGTACGTCCGGGTTGGCGCTCACTTTCGCGCCCCGGAACGCCCGCTGCCACATCTCCACCCGCCGGGCCAGCATGGGCTCTTCCACCTTGCCGGCAAAGCGGCCGATAACCTCCTGGTAATCGGCATTGGACATGATGGCCGCCTGTGCGCCCTCCGCTTCGGCCATGCCTTCGGGCCGGCGCTTGGTCTGGTACTGGACAAAGGCCATCTCTGACAATGTCCGGCCAATCGCTTGCAGTTCCTCTTCTAGCTCGTCCAGGAAGGTGCGCAGCGCTGGTTCATCAACCACGGTCTGCACATTCAGCGTTCTGCTCATGGTTTCTCAGGCCCCCCAGAAGGCGTTTCACCCTGGATAGTTCGCCCTGCGAACTGATTTTACCTCCCCGCGGGCGGGCAAGGCGAAACCCGAAGACCGTCCGCCGATCTTCGGGCTGCATTAATCCCAGGCCTGTATGACGACCAGATACCCCTCGCGGACGGCGATGAAGGCCTCTTCCTCCACCACCTGGTTGGAGACCCCCAGCGATGCGCCCCACCGCAGCGTAGCGCCATCCAGCGGCCATTTCACCCCTTCGGCCACCACGCCCTTCGCTTCCGGCGAGAGCGGCAGGAGCGACAGATAGCTGCCGGTTGCGGCGGGCACCGTGATTCGCCCGCCCGGACGGAGCAGACGGATGATATTCTTCGTATCGACAATGCTTACATCGACGTTTGCCGGAATGCCAGGGAGCAGCAGCAGGTTGGCAAACGTATGGTCCAGCCGGTCGCCGGTGGCGCCCACCAGCATCAGTTCCCGGGCGCCCCGTTCGAGGGCTGCTGCGACCGCCAGGTGCGTGTCGGTTTCGTCCTTCTCCACCGGCACCCGCTCGACCGGCACCCCTCGGGCGGCCTCAGCTTCGATTAGCTCGGCCCCGGCCGAATCAAAGTCGCCGAGAATCAGGGTGGGCGTCAGGCCCAGTGCCTGTGCGTGGCTGACGCCGCCGTCGGCGCAAATAACCAGGTCGGGCGTGCCAACGCAGGCGCGCACCCGGCCGTAGTCGGCGATTTGGCCCGCCGACAGAACCACAGCTTTCACAAGGACACCACCTGACGGATCAACTCTGTGCCATGCTGGTCAATGCCGACCACCGCAGCCCCGCTCAGCCACGCCCGCGGCACCCGCGCCACGGCGTAGGGATGGGTAATGACCTGCGCAACAAAGTCGCCGCGGCCGGGTTTGCGTACTTCCAGCCGCAGTTCCACCGTGCCGGCTGCGTTGCGGCTTACGTCGGTTACCGTGACCGCGTAGCCTGCCGTGCGTTGCTCGCCCATATCGACGACCAACACAACCTCGCTTGTCCAGTCGACCTGCGGCAGTGCCACCGCCGGGCGCATCATCTGCCCCACCAGGGGGGCAAGGCCGTTTACATCGGTCACCAGCGTCAGCTTCATCCCTTACACCTCCGCCTCTTACTTGGGCCGCCGCCGCAGCGGCAGTTTGAGCCGGAACCTAAGCGCCGGCCGTTGCGCCTGCGCCCGGGACCGCATGCCGCGATAGTAAGCGGCAAAGTAGTCGACCCCTGACCAGATTGTAAGCGCGACAGCAGCCCAGAGGAAGGGCATGAACAGGAAGTCGGCC
>Ga0196970_1001240_pt1 | contig 18588 bp, 20 predicted proteins | sample S1v_513CmetaG_FD_148672 | JGI IMG/M metagenome (GOLD analysis project Ga0196970, IMG submission 148672) | Soil microbial communities from Anza Borrego desert, Southern California, United States - S1+v_5-13C | ecosystem: Environmental > Terrestrial > Soil > Desert | place: USA: California...
GATCGCCGATTACCTCGATCTTGACCCAATCGGACAATCCGACTTCGCGGGCCAAGCGGGCGGTGCGCACAGCTTCGTCAGCGGTGTAGCATCCAGCGGTATTCGGAAGCAGGAAGTACTTCTTGGGATCGATGAAGTCGAGCAGCGATTCCTTGCTGCGATCGAGGTTCACTCGACGGACGGCGACAGTGACCATCTCAGCGCCGCTCGCTTCGATGGCGCGGGCCGTCTCTTTCCCTGACTTGTACTTGCCCGTACCGACGATCAGACGGGAACGGAACTGCCTGCCTGCAATAACGAACGAGTCCATGAACGACATTGTAGCGCGGAGCGGTATCCGGGTGCGCCATTTGCGTATGCAGGAGAGCATCGCTGTTCATCAGACGACGGTCATGCTATCGCCTGATGTGGCAAATGCCTGCTCAATGCGCTCGCGGTATCGTTCCTCGACCACCCTGCGCTTGAGCTTCAGCGTAGGCGTGAGCGCACCGTTAGCTACCGTGAACTCGTCCGGAACGATCAGCACTTTCTTGATTTTCTCGAACTGCGCCAGGTTCGCGTTTACCTCGGCGACGACGCTCTTGTACAACTCGGTAACGCGGGGACTAGCCGAAAGTTCCTCCCAAGAAGTGAACTTTACCCCGTTATGACGCGCCCATGTCTCCAGAGCCGGAAACTGCGGGGCAATGACGACGAGCGGGAACTTTCGCCGGTCACCGATGACAGCGGCTTCCGCAACGAGCGGGTTGAGTTTCAGCGCGATCTCGATAGGCTGCGGAGCGATGAACTTTCCCCCGGAGGTCTTGATGAGGTCTTTCTTGCGATCGGTTACGTACAGGAAGCCGTCATCGTCAACACGGCCAACGTCGCCGGTATGGAACCATCCGTCTTCGAACGCTGCGGCCGTTTCCTCCGGCTTGTTCCAGTAGCCCTTGAATACCGAGGGCCCTTTGACCAGGATCTCGCCGTCTTCAGCGATCTTGACCTGAAGGTTCGAAAGCGGCTTCCCCACGCTGCCGGGACGGTAGGCGATCGGGTTATTGAGAGCGATCACCGGGGAGGTTTCTGTCAGCCCGTATCCCTCGAAGATCCTAACCCCGATGCTCGCATACCAATTGATCAGGTCGGGGCTTAGCGGTGCGCCCCCGGAAATGTAGATTTCGACCTTTCCACCAAGGGCCTTGCGAATGTTCGAGAAGAGAACCATGTCGGCGAGGTTCCACAGGGGATCCTGCGGACGCTTGCCGGCAAAGACCTGATCGCGATTGCGACGGCCCACTCCCATTGCCCAGTTGTAGAGCTTGCGCTTAAGACCAAAGCCGACTTTTCCCTGGACTTGGTTGTAGATTTTTTCGTACACGCGCGGCACAGCTACGAAGACGGTCGGTCGAACTTCCAGCAGTGCCTGCATGAGTTCGTCGATATAAGGGCAGTACGCAACGGTGGCGCCGTGCCAGTACATCGCATAATCCAGATGGCGTGCCGTGATATGAGACAGCGGCAGGAACGAAATGCTGACGTATCCCGGGCCGAGACCGTAGAAGTTCAGGGAATGAACCAGATTGGACGCGAGATTATGCTGCGTCAGCATAGCGCCCTTCGGCGTTCCCGTGGTGCCCGAGGTGTAAATAAGCGTGGCGATTTCGTCCGGACCAACGGACAGGGCGCGCTCATCGAACTGGCGGTCCCTCTCCATCGGTCCCTGGTTCATGAGTTGTGCCATTGGTATGGCATCAGGACCTTCGCCTTGCATGAGGACGATCTTCTCGATGCGGGTTTGATCCTTGATGGCGAGAACCTTCCGGAGATGCCCAGGCGTGGACACGAACAACACACGAGCGCCCGAATCGGCCAGCATATAAGCTGTGTGCTCTAAAGTCAGCGTGGGGTAGATCGGCACGCTGGCGGCGCCAAGCAGCATTGTTGCGAAATCTGCGACGGCCCATTCTGGCCTGTTTTCGCTTAGAATCGCGACTCTGTCGCCGGGTCCGATTCCCCATGACCGAAGCGACTTGGCGACACCGACCACGTTCCGATAAAGTTCACGCGACGATGCTGCCGTCCATGTGACGGTCCTCTTAAAAACCGTAGCTCGAGGCAGATTGCGCTCAACTACCTCATAGAAGACTTCATTGATGGTTTGTGTGTTCATGCGGCTGCGGAACGGCTATCGGTGGGCTCAAGGACACGATCCAACAAAGCTAGCCGCGTGCGTTTTCCACGCCAAAGTCAGAGTTCCTGAACCAACAAGGAATGTAAATGGCGAGGATGTTTCGGGCAAGAGTTAGCGCCTCGTGAGAAGATCGAATCCCGAATGGGCATGTCGCATCCAAAAAAAGGTGAATTACACACGAGCTGCGAAGTACGGATCGCGGACAGTTGAACAGAGGTGATCGTGACTAATCGAGTTGCGCCATTCTATGTCGGAGCACTGCTGGCATGCTTTCTGTTGCCTGGTGCTTCGATGGGACAGAACAAGAGTCAGAAACAGAGTCCCCCCGAGCCGAAGTTTAAGGTCGGAGATGTCGCCCCGGACTTCACCCTCAAGGATCAGAACGGCAAGGAAGTATCGCTGCGCGACTATCGAGGCAAGAAGAACGTCGCTCTCGCCTTTTACGTGTTCGCGTTTACGGGTGGTTGAGCGCAGGAGATGAAGGCCTACCAGCAGAACTTGCCGAAGCTGGAGGCTGCAGACACCCAGGTTCTGGGTGTGAGCACGGATAGTCCTTTCGCAAATAAGGCATGGGCGGATCAGATCGGCGTGACGTTCCCGCTCCTGAGTGATTGGGGCGGAGAAGTGACGAGGAAATACGGAATCTACAATCCGCAATTCAAGGCGGCCAGACGAGTCACTTACCTGATCGACACCACCGGACGGATCGTCCACATGCAGACGGATGCTGAGGCCATCGATCCCAGTAAAACGGTTGCCGCCTGCCAGGCACGCAAGCTGAAGAGGTGAGTGAAACATCGAGTGTTTTGTTGACGCTGTTCCCAACGAGTTGTTATTATCCATCTGCGGGGTGGAGCAGTCTGGTAGCTCGTTGGGCTCATAACCCAAAGGTCGTAGGTTCAAATCCTACCCCCGCAACCAAAGAATCAATAAGTTGCGAGCCAAGAACGCTCCGAGCGCAGGTCCAAAAAGGTCCATTAAGACCTGCACTTGTTAGATCAACGGAAAAAGGGCTGCCGCGAGCAGCCCTTTTTCAATTCCTCGTACTGCTTCTTACGACTACGCGTGTGCTTGTTGCAGGATGGCACGTGCCATGCGAACGACCTGGCTGTTCGCGTCGCCTTTCGATTCCATCAACGCGTTCCCGTACTTCATCGTCGTGCCGATGTCCGCGTGGCGGAGCAACTTCTGCTGCACGCCCAGGGGCGCTCCGGTCCCGTCGAGCCACGTACGGTACGTCGGTCGGTTCCCATCCCTCAATTCGCTCAAGCGCTCCTCCACGCACGCTGACCGATGCGCTTGCGGCCAGTGGCGCTGAGGCAAAACGCGCCTACGTGAGTCTCCTCGTGCCATCGGAGCGTGCGCCCGCGGTCTTAAATATCCGAGCGACACCGACGCGGGTCATCACACGAATGTCAAACGTTTCTTCGGATCCAACGAAATCAAACGAAGCATAGCAATGAAGTTGCGTGACTACTCACCTGGATCAACGGACGCCGGCCACCTGAGCGGCAATTCGTGGTTCCGCGATGATTCCCAGATGGTTTTCTAGCAGCCTTTGCCTCTCGTGCGTGACGCGTACCGGCTCGCGTAGTGGCTGGCCGCTCATCGTCACTTATGTCACGGCTTAGCAGATGTTCTGAATGTTGGAACTGGACATGCTGCAGCGCATACCACCTTGTGCGCCGTTGACCAAGGCAAATGCAAAACCGATTCAATGTGGGCCTTGCGGTGCAAGCGCAACACGGTCACTTCCGCGCATAGCTTGCCGGCCGCGCACAGGATGCCTTCAGCTGGCTCGCCATACTCTGCAATGCGCAAGGGGGCGAGATCGAGTTTTACCCCGGCGGTCAGTTGTTCCAGGCGCTCGCGTGCGTCCTGTTGTGCTGCCTTCCTCATCAGCACCACATCTTCGGGTGCGTACTATCGGTTACCCTCGATGTGAGGCACCGGATCGAGCATGTGGAACAAGGCACATAGCCAGAGCTGTCGATCTTGCGACAGCCTGCGGCCCGGCGAGCGTCAATCCGAGCGAAGAGACTACGTGGAACAGATACAACTTCGCACCGAAATGGCGCGCGATACTAACTGCGTGTGAAGGGCCTTGCAGGAGGGGCGGAGAAGTTCGTTGCAGCCGAGCATCAACTGAAGGCTGCCTATGCCAATATCGGAGCAGCCCGCGCGGCTTTCTTCCCGCGAATCGCCCTCACTGCGGGCGCTGGCGTAATGAGTGGCGACCTCTCCAACTTGTTCGAGGACCACGCGAGCAGCTGGAACTTTGTCCCGCAGATAACAGCGCCCCATATTCGACGCCGGCGCTCGCAAGGCCAATCTCAAAGCGTCCTGGGTCAATCGGGATATGGCTGTTGCAGACTACGAAAAGTCTATCCAGTCGGCATTCCGGGAAGTTAGCGATTCGCTGACTCTCCGCACCAGATTGATGGAGCAGCAACGATCGGCTACGACCCCGGACTCAAATTGGAGTACTACCACCCGATTGACGGAAGTGGCTCCTTCTTAGCCCCCGGCTTCATCGTCAATAGAACGAACTTCAACTCATACGAAGGTCCCGTCCGCTCGACCGCGACACGCGACAGATTCGCAGGCTCCTTTTATGTAGGGCTCGGAACATGGCGCTTCGCGCAACTGCGGGTCGGCGTGCTTGCCGGGTACGACTCGTACGGCAAACAGGTTGTAACAGACGGGATAAGCGCCCGTAGCGAAGGATTCGCCAACTCCGAAGTGAGCTGGATCTACAATACACAGGACTCAGGCGGCTTCCTCACTCGGGTTCGAAAATCGAAGGCTCTGCTGGCTATAGCTTCCGAAGCAATTCCTTTCCGTACCTTCGTAACGAAATGACGAGCTTCGTCCCCATTTCGAAACGAGTGTCATGGGTTGGAACGGGTCAGGTGGCAACCAGTTTCGGCAAAAAGCTGAATTCCTACGAGCAGTTCACGGCTGGCGGCGCCGGACAACTAAGCGCGTTCCGCCACTAGGAGTTCCATGCAAATACCATGGCAACGGCGGGCACAGGCTTGATCTTTCATGCGCCTCCGTTGAGGCGACTGCCCGTACGTCCCGGGCTCGCCGTCTTGTACGAGATGGGCAGGTTCGATCTGGGTGCCGCCGGCTGGCAAACACATCAGAGTGCAACGGCAGGCGTGTTCTTCCCAACACCGATAGGCGCAGCAGGTTTTGCCGTCAGCGATCTTCACGGACCGGACTCAATCGCCTTCCTCGTCTCGCCTCGATGCTCGAACGAAGAAGCCTACCTGCTTCAGAAGTTCTCGCGCACGATCATAGGCACTAATAACGTTGACCATGGCACCGGCGTTTACTGCAACAGCACCGCGAGCGTGCTCCTCGACTGCCTCGGCGTGGCGGCCTCTACCAACTCCATCGCCGAACTCGCGCACAGTGACGCCATCCTTGTCGATGAAGTCGATCTCTACCGCAAGCTTCCGACCATCGGTGGTGCCGTTATCCGTGCCAAGCTCAACGGCTCCCGGCTTATCTCGGTCGGCTTTCGCCGCAACCGCATTGCAGAGAGCGCCGATGTGTTCCTGCAGATTCGTCCCGAGACGAATGCTTTGCTCTACGGTGCGATGGCGAAGGTCATCCTTGATCGCGGCCTGACGGACAACACGTTCATCAAGCTGTTTTGCGACGAATACGATTCGTTTGTGGCCATGATCGGTGACTACGACCTGCTTGAGGCCGCGCAGGCCTGTGGCGTAAGCGCGGAGCAGATCGAGGCGGCTGCAGTGGCTTTTGCACGCGCACGATCCGCGGCCATCCTCTATTCCTCCGTGGAGGCGCACGACCGCGCGACCGTTCAGTCCCTCACAACTCTTGCACTACTGACCGGGAACTTAGGGAAGCCCGGCGCAGGAATTTTCGCCCTGACCGAGCAGAACAATCTTCAGGGCGTTTGCGATATGGGCCTGTTTCCGGAGCTCTTGCCGGGCTACGTCCGGGTCGCTGACGATAACCGTCGTGCCGAGCTTGAGGGTCTTTGGAGGTCAAGCATCTCGGCAAAGCCCGGTTCAGGCGCCCGCGATGTGCTAACGGATTGCGCTGGCGGTCGTATTAAGGCTCTCTGGTTGTGTCGCTACGACCCGGTCGAAACCGCCATGTCCGGCAACGCCGAGAGCAGGCTACCCGAATTCGACCTTGTCATCGCGCAATATCCGTTCCTGACTGAAGCGGCGCGCTTTGCCACGGTCGTGCTGCCGACGGTTTTCTTCGGGGAGGAGCAGATTACGTACACGAGCACCGAGCGGCGCATTCAACTCGCCAACCAGGCGATCGATCCGCCGCCCGGTCCGATGCCTGCCTGGCAGCAGATCGTGGAACTCGCGCGGCACATGCACGCCGACTGGTCGTACACGAGCTCGAGCGACGTGATGGAGGAGATCGCGAAAGTCGTCCCGTTTTACAGCGGGGTAAGTTACGACAACCTGTTGTCGCCCCGACGGTGAACGTGGCTGGCTTCCAGTCCACCACGATCGTACTGCGCTGAGTACGTAGATTCCGGCTCCCGACTTGGTTATACCGAAGCATGGTGCCAGCCATAAGGCATATTACGTCTGGGACCCCGACGGAAACAGCGGGAACCGAATGCGCTGGGCATTATGGACGCCAGTGGCCGTGCACGACCGAACGGCCACTCGGCACGCCTACTCTTTTCGCGGAGGAAAACTCAACCTTCAAATTCGCGCCCGTCCGGAAACACGTAGTGCCTCCCCCTGAACAGGAGTATCCGTACACGCTCGTTTTCGGCCATTCACTTTATTACTGGAACCAGGACGTGCTTGTGCGTCGTAGCGAGACGCTTCGCCGCGAATACAACATCCTGCTTCTCGACTACCCGAACGGGTTTGTCGAGATCAACAGCGACGACGCAAAGAAGATCGGGATTCGCGACGGACAGCAGGTCCGATTGTTTGCGCCGCGCGGCTCAGTCGCTGTCACGGTGCGCGTTACGTCAGAAATTCGAGTGGGGTCCATATTTGTCCCTTACTTCATGGCGGATGTGGAACAGGAGCTTCTCGGCCCCAGTACCGAGGGAGTGAACACCATTTCCGTGCGCGTGGAAAAGGAGCCGATCGCATGAAGGCTCGCATCGTACATCGTAGCGACGTGCTGGACATCGTGGATCTGCTCCGCGCTCGCGGCTACGAGGTCATCGCACCTTTCCGCGTGAGTGGGCGTGACACTTGCTTCGATACTGTCACCGACCAGAACCGCGACGCTATTCAGCTACACGTTGCCAACCCAAACTATCCGCCCAAGCGGTACGTGCTGCCGCACATCGAGCGCCTGCTCGCGGTCAAGCAGAACGGCGAGTTCAAGATCGAGCCTACTTACGAGATGCCCAAACGTGCGCTGTTTGGGATTCGTTCATGTGATGTGGCGGGGATTTATCACCTGGACCGTTTCTACCTAGGACGCGAGTTCCGCGACGTTTACTACGAGAATCACCGCAAGAACCTGTTCCTCGTGAACCTTGTCTGTACCGATCCGGATCGCGATATCGGTAACGAATGTTTCTGCGTCTGCACCGACACGGGACCTGCTGCGCGTGACCACTTTGACCTTCAGCTCATGGATCTCGGTGACGAGTTCCTCGCCGTTGCCGGAACCGCCGCTGGCGAAGTTCTATTTACTGAGAGGATCTTTAGACCCGCGACGAAAGAACACGTTGAGCGCCGCCGCGCAATCCTGGACGCAACACGCAAGCGCTTCAGGAAGCCGACCACGAGCTGGTTCTCGGCGACTGTCCACTACATATCTAAGGGCGACGTTCTGGAAAAGACCTGGGAAGAAATCGGCAACCGCTGCATGGAGTGCGGCGGCTGCACCTACGTATGTCCGGCCTGCACCTGCTTTACTGTGAGTGATCGCCGAACGGGACCTGACGAGATCGAGCGCGTGCGCCTCTGGGATTCCTGCGCGCTGGGCGGATTTACGCGGATGGCGGGAGGCCACAACCCGCGCCGTGCCGTACACGACCGACGAAACCGCCGCTTCTTCCGCAAGTTGGCGCACTACTTCATTCAGCGAGAACTCTCAATGGCTTGCGTTGGGTGCGGGCGCTGTGTTGCCGTGTGCCATGGTGATATCGGCATGCCCGCCGTCGTTGAAGCCATCCGTCGCGCAACCGGGGAGGTGGCCAAATGAGTATCGGAACAGGAAAAGTTCGCCTGCCCGATGTGCCCATTCCGCACCCGAGCGAAAATGTGTACCTGCCGAAGGTCGCGGTGCTCGATCGAGTGGTTCCCGAAATCGCTGATGTGAAGACTTTCTACTGGCACTTCGCCGATCCTGCAGAGCAAGAAGCCTTCAAGCGGTTCCGACCAGGGCAGTTTGCACAGGTATCGCTGTTCGGCGTCGGGGAATTCCCCACGTCTTTGCCCCCGAGCCCTACGGAGGCAGAAACCTTTTTCACGGTGCGCCAAGTTGGAAGCTGTACCACGGCCCTGCATCAGCTCAGGCCGGGCGACCAGTTTGCCGTGCGGGGACCGTACGGCAACGGCTTGTCCATGGAGGACTACTTCGGCAGGAATTTAGTCTTCGTCGCGGGAGGCATAGGACTCATCCCACTGCGCTCGTGCATCGTCTACGCCCTCGCGAACCGAGATAAATACAAACGCATACAGATCTACTACGGCGCAAAGACTCCCGCTGAACTTATGTATGTCCCGAACCTGCGCGAGTGGGAGCAGTTAGAAGGCGTCGAGTGCTATCTCACTGTCGATCGAGCAGATGCCGCGTGGACAGGTAACGTTGGCGTTGTGGGTAGCCTATTCAAGAAGCCAGGAGTGGAAGTCGCTGTCGAAGACTCGATTGCGTTCGTCTGTGGCCCGCCCGTGATGTTCAGGTTCGTTATCAAAGACCTGCTCGAAATGGGGATAAGAGAGCAGGACATCGTGTCTACACTTGAGCGCTACATGAAATGCGGCGTTGGTAAGTGCGGCCACTGTTGTATCGGCGTCGCGTACGTCTGCGTTGATGGCCCGGTTTTTACGTACGAGCAGATCAAGAACCTTGGCGAGGAAATTTGATGAATCTGCGCCAACAACTCGGACAAGTGCTGCGCGGCCGCGTCTGCGTGATGGGCCTTGGCAACGTCGAGTACGGTGATGACGGCTCTGGCATTCACTTGGCTGCGAGTCTGATTGGAGCAGGGATTCCGCACGTGATTAGCGTGGGGAATACGCCAGAACGTCACCTTCGGCGCGTGGCCGACGCCAAGTATGACCGCGTTCTTTTTGTGGATGCCGTTGATGTTGGCGCGGAACCTGGTTCGGCCGTCCTGCTCAGCGTCGCTGAGATATCCACGCGGTTTCCGCAAGTCTCCACCCACAAGATCTCACTTGGCCTGCTTGCGCGATGGGCGGAAGAGAATGGCGTCGGTGAGGTCTGGCTGCTCGGAGTACAACCAGGATCCACTCGCCCGGGCGATCGGCTCTCGCAGCCAGTGCAGACCACGCTCGGCGCATTTGCACGCTGCTGGCGGGCCTCGCTGCGGGATCGACATACTCTCTTGTCGGCGTCAGCCGCGAGATGATGAGCATGATCACCCTTGAACCGCTGTTTGCGGTCGCGCTAATCGTCGGCGCTATCCACGCGCACTCGTTCCGGCTCGATGCAGTCCTAAACGGTTCTGTCTATACGGACGGTATCCCATCGTCTGGTGTTGTGCTGCTCGCGGTCATGTTGCTGTCATTGCAGGCATTCGTGCAGCGCGTCCCATTCGACATGTCGGAGGCGGAGACTGAATTGATGGAAGGCCCGCTCGTGGAGTATTCCGGCCCCAAGCTCGCGCTGTTCAAGTATGCGCAGATGGTGAAGCTTGTTACCTACAATGCTCTGTTCGTCGCTTTATTTGTTCCGTGGGGATCGGCGCTGCCCCTGCCGTTTGCTTGGCCGCTCTTCTGGTTGAAAGTTCTCGTGCTGGTCTTGTTGGTCACGGCTGTTGCCGCCACGCACGCCCGCTACCGTATCGACCAGGCGATACGGTATTTCGCAACTTTGTTATGTGTTTCCTTCGTGGCGCTGGTGCTAGCGACCTATGGGTACTGACGAGGTGGCCGCATGTCCGTGATGAGCAAAATCGGTGAAACGCTGGTCTGCCTTAAGGCCGGTCGCGTCACGCTGCCCTATCCCGCCAAAACGGAGCCGCTGCCGGACCGCCTGCGCGGACGTCCGATTTTCAATCCGGCCAGGTGCATCGGCTGCGCGGGCTGCGCCAACAACTGCCCGGCACGCGAAATCCTCGTCTACGACGTATGTCAGGAGATCCGCATCCTGAAGTATCTCGGCCGAAGATGCACATATTGTGGTCGCTGTGCCGATCTCTGCCCCGAGAAGGCTATCACCATGAGTCACGAGTTCGAGAATGCCACGAATGACGCCGCCGATCTTCAGCAGCGGCTCGAACTCTTCATGAGCACCTGCCAGCGTTGCGGACGCTGCTTCAAGGGCCCGACTATTTTCGAAGAACTGAAGATGAAAGGCTACCGATTGGACGATCTCCAGCACGACCGCTGGGTCTTCAAGTCGAAAGCCTATCTGGATACTGATCCGCCAGCGGATGACATCAAGATTGAGTTGGATTGAGCTACCGGAAACGGACGTACGTATGCTAAAGACGCTTTGCCAGGAGATGTTCGGCCGCTCGCTGTGGGTCTACCACGCGAACAGCGGCGGCTGCAACGGATGCGACATTGAGGTCCTTAACGTCCTCACACCTTATTACGACGTCGAGCGCTTCGGCATCAAACTAGTCGGCTCGCCCCGTCATGCCGATGTCATGCTCTGCCAGGGGCCGGCACTCCGCGCGACTGCCGCATCGCTAAAACGCGCCTACGAAGCAATGCCTGCGCCGAAACTGGTGTTTGCCATAGGCTCGTGCGCGTGTGGCGGCGGCATATGGTACGACAGTTACTCGGTGCTCGGGCCGGTCGAGAAAATTGTTCCGGTAAACTATTACATTCCGGGCTGTCCACCGCGACCCGAAGCCATCGTTTACGGGGTCGCTGTCGCACTCGGGATTGTTGAAAAGAAAGTCGCACCCATCCAGTTCAAGCAGACGGAGCTTCCGATCCCGCTGTATCACCCTGCAGAGTTGCATGATCAGGGCGACGGCATGGTCGTCTACGAACGGGTACAAAGGATGTAGGGAATGCACGAATTCGCGGCAATAAAGGCCTTAGTCCACGACGCGTGCGCACATCTGTCGACGGGAGAGCGAGTTACTCGGCTGACAATCGTGGTCGGAGAAGCTTCGGGCCATGATGAGGAGCACCTTCGGGCACACTTCGATGAGGCCTGCCGCGGTACTCCCGCCGAAGGAGCGACCCTGCAGTTTATAAGCGAGAAGCTGACTGCTTGTTGCAGCCACTGCGGAGCCGAATTTCCAACTGAAGGGCTGTTGCTTGCATGTTCCCAGTGCGGAGGCGCTGAGCTCGCAATAAGCGGTGGGGAGACTATAAGGGTGAAAGCCATTGAACTCGCCTGATGCGAGTGTCTGAACATTGCCACCAGGTGTTTGGTCGCTGCGCATTCAGCTTCAACAATCTGTGAATCTCCTTGGAGCCAAATCTTCCTGCATGCTGAAATAATAGCGGAGGGCTAGGGATTCGCTGCGAGACGGCGCAAAAGAAGGGGGCGCAAAGGCGCGAGCCGATGAACAAGAACAACCGAGAGTACATGTCGGCGATTCGCCGCCTTGCCATAGTGTATCTGCTGCTTGCTGCTTCTCCAGCGGCTTTGATGTCGCAGGATCGTTCGGTCTTATATCCTGGCATCGGAGCTACAGTGAATGGAAAGGCGGCGAAGATTACCTCTGTGATGTTCGACGGCGACAACATTCAGACCGGTGCAGGTCCAGCACAGATTGTCGAGAACGGATCTATCGTTCGTGTTGAGCCGCACACTTCGCTGCGATACGGCAGCTCTCTCGTGCTCAAGTGCGGCGCCGTCACCGTGACCGGCAGGAGCGTGATCGAAGTCAATGGGCGCAGGGTGGCTGGACTAAACCCAAGTGATGCGAAGTTTGACGTCGTGAATCGCGACGGCAAACTTCGCATCAGCGTTCAATCCGGTTCCGTTTCGTTCGGCGATGAGGTCATGAATGCTCGCGCCTCAATTTCGCTTCCGGGAGCAGCCGGTTGTGAGAACCCCGTGGCTGGCGCTTCGAAAGGACGTAGCAAAACGCTTGGAGTTGCTGCCGGAGGAGCAGCCGCGGCTGGCACGTGTCTGGCTTACTGGTGCCGCAGCAAAGAAAAAATTAGCCCATCACGTTTAGACGGCAAATGAGGCTTGGGTTGTAACCCGGTCCCAACCGTGCAAGTCGCAGACCCACTTTCAGCACAGGCAATCACTGGCCTATTTTCGCCGCACATGTCGGTCGCGATGTGCGCTGCTCTTGGCCGGGACGCTATGAATTCCGAGCCACAACGAACTCGGGCATCCACAGCAAGGCACGTTTGATGTCGGAGTCTTCGAATTGGCTCAGTGCCTGCACTGCATCCCGTGCATACTCGTTTGCTCGACCCAGTGCAGCGTCCACCGAACCGTAGCGGCTCAGAATGGCGAGTATCTCTTCGTGCGTGACGCTGCGGAAAGCGCGCTCCCCCAGCACGGTTTCGATGGTGTTGCGCTCATCCGGTGTGCAACGCTGAAGCGCGTGTATCACTGCGGCGGTTACCTTGCCTTCGCGCAGGTCGCTGGCGACGGGTTTTCCGAGCACTTCCTCAGAAGCAGTCAAGTCAAGCACATCATCAACAATCTGAAAGGCAAGACCTAGGTTGCGCCCATACGTAGCCAGCGCCTTTTCCTGCTCCTCAGTCGCACCACCCAGTATGCCGCCGAGCCGCACACATACTGAGAAAAGGCAGGCTGTTTTGCGGTAAATGAGATCCAGATACTCGCGCTCGCTGACCAGTTTTCCGAGCGTTTCCATCTGCAGCAGCTCACCCTCGACCATCTGCTGGGTTAGCGCAATCAGAATGTCGAGCACGCGAAAGTTCCGCTCTTGCACGGCCACTGCAAAGGCTTGCATGTAGAGCCAGTCGCCAGCCAGAACGCACTTTGAATTCCCCCATTGTGTGTTAGCGGCTGGACGTCCTCGGCGCGTATCCGCCTCGTCAATAATGTCGTCGTGAACCAGCGTGGCGGTATGAATGATTTCAACAACTGCGCCCAACCGGATCGAGTTTGGGCCGTTCTTGCCGAAAAGCTTAGCTGCCAGCAAAAGCAGGGCAGGCCGAATGCGCTTTCCCCCACCCCCACGCAGGTACTCGCCGATTTCGGTGATCACCTTGACGTTCGAGACGGTATCTCTTCCGAATTCCTGCTCAATTGCGGCGAGGTCGTCGCGGAGCAGGTCGAAAATCTCTTTCGCGTTTGCCGTTGCTGGAGTGTTCAATCGATTGCCCGTGTCACGCGCTCTCTACTCTCAAATGTGTGTCTGATCATGGGGCACACATAACTCTTCGTTAGCTAGATCGGTAATTCGTGAACTGCAAATCCAGCCCGAGGTCCTGCTGGCGAAGCAATGCGATGATCTCCTGCAGCGTATCGCGGTCCTTGCCGGACACCCGCACCAAGTCACCCTGAATCGAGGCCTGCACCTTCTTCTTTGTGTTCTTAATTAATTTGACGATCTCGCGGGCCTTGTCGATATCGATGCCCTGCTGCAATTTCACACGCTGCCTGACCGTTGCGCCGCTCGCTGCCTCAATTTTTTCATAAACCAGGTTCTTCAACGGCACGCCGCGTTTTACCAACTTCGCTTGCAGCACGTCATTAACGGCTTTCAGTTTGTAGTCGTCCGCCGAGGTCAAGACGAGTGCTTCTTTGCCCTCCAGCGTGATGTCCGACTTGGAATCTTTCAGGTCAAATCGCGTATGTATCTCTTTCAACGCCATCTGGATGGCGTTGGTGATCTCTTGCAGATCCAGCTTGCTTACAACGTCGAAAGAGTTCTCGGCCATAACTATTTAGTGTAAACGGCAACTGCCAGCCGGACTAGCAGGATTTGCGCCAAGTTCAGGGCGCCTCTACTGAAGATCAAAAAACCGCAGGAAGTTTTGCGTCGTCTGGACGCCTACTTCCTCCGTCAGCATCATCCGGAGATCCCCGATATGTCGTGCTATCTCGGCTACATAGGCCGGTTCGTTGCGCCGTCCACGGTAGGGAACCGGTGCCAGGTACGGCGAATCTGTTTCAATCAAGACCTGATCCAAGGGCGCCATTCTCGCCGCCTCGCGAATGTTTTCCGCCTTTGGAAAGGTGATGTTCCCGGCGAACGACAGCATGAACCCCAGCGCCAGGGCCTTCTTCGCATGTACTAAGGTGCCTCCGAAGCAATGCATGATCCCGCCCAGCCCGGTCGATCCCCAGTGTTCTGCCAAGACTTGCAGGCACTCGTCCCACGCATCCCAACTGTCCTTCGATGAGCGGCAATGAATGATCACCGGCTTCTTCGCCGCCTTTGCCATTTCCAACTGATCGAGGAACACCCTCCGTTGTACGTCGCGCGGAGAGAAATCGTACCAGTAATCCAGCCCGATCTCGCCCCAGCCGACCACTTTGGGATGTTGCGCCCACTTCTCCAATTGGCTCAGGTTTGCAGCATTCGCAAGCTTCGCCTCGTGGGGATGTACGCCAACCGTGGCGTAAATTACCGGTGCTTTTCGCTCCGATGCACCGCCCGACAATCCAAATGCTCCGAACTCCTCCGCTAGCCGAATCCCGCAGTCGGCCTCTTCAGGCCGACTCCCGTTGCCGATCGCAAGCAGGTACGCCACTCCGGACTGGTGCGCGCGTGCCACTACTTCGGCGCGATCAGCCGCATATTTCGGCCCTTCAAGGTGGCAATGGGAATCGACGAACATAGCTTTCGGATGTCTCGTAAGTTCGGATTTGTCGGAAGTTCACGAGGTATCAGCCTGACTGCGCGTCCGAAATCTCCGAAACTTCCGACACCTCCGCCCCTTTACTTCAACTTCGCCCCGACGGGCACTTCCTCGAGGAATCCCGCCAGCACCGGTGCACCGCCCTCGAGCGATGCAGCGAGCAGCATGCCCTGGGACTCCAGTCCGCGCAACTTTCTTGGCTGCAGATTGGCGATGATGATGATTTTCCGGCCAACTAACTGCTCCGGCGAATACGCCAGCGCAATGCCGGCCACGATTTGCCGAGTCTCGTATCCGAGATCGACTTCCAGTCGCAGTAGTTTGTCCGCTCCCTTCACCTTCTCCGCGACCTTCACCTGTGCTACTCGAAGGTCAATTTTCGCGAAGTCATCAATCACGATCGTCTCAGTTGAAGGCGCCGGCACTCCGCTCGCTGCGGGCGCGCCATCTGACGGCCCCACTGCCGATTGTGCCGCAGGCTGACCCGCTTCGGCTCCCAAGCCAGCAGGCATCTTCGCCGTTGAAGCCTCTGCCGCACCTGCCACGGGCGCCACTTTCTTCTGTTCGTTGCCAGCGCTTGCAGCTTCCGCCTGCGCCACTGGAGCATTCCGCTCCTGTTCCATCGTCTGCATCCTTTCCACCGTGCTCTTGTCTGCGCGCGGGAATACCGGTTCAACCTTGCCAAGCTTCGTTCCAACCTGAAGCTGTCCCCATTTCAGACCAGCGAGCGGGAACTTCGCGATATCGCCGAGCCCCAACTGCGCCCAAATCTTCGCTGTGGAATCCGGCAGCACCGGATGTGCCAGCGCCGTTACGATCCGCAGGGCTTCAGCCGTCGTGTAGAGAACCGTCGCCAGCCGCGACCGGCTGTCGTCATCCTGCTTATCCGCCAGCGACCAAGGTTCGTTTTCCACGATGTACTTGTCCACCGCACTCACCAGCCCCCACGCAGCTTCCAGAGCCTTGGAGAACTGGTAGTCGTCCCAGAGCGCGTTGAAACTCGTGATCGTCTCGCCTGCGAGCGCTTGAATCGCATCATCTGCCGCGGTACGCGTTGTAGCCGTCGAGGGGTACGGCACCTCGCCCTTGAAGTACCTCGTGATCATGCTGAGCGTGCGGCTGGACAGATTTCCAAGGCCGTTCGCCAGGTCGGAGTTGAAGCGCTGCACCAGCGCGTCGAACGAAAACGACCCGTCCTGCCCGAACACAATCTCGCGGAACAGGAAGTACCGCAGTGCGTCGCCACCGAGCACCTCAAGGATCGTCTCCGCTCGTACGATGTTTCCGCGCGACTTCGACATCTTGTCCTGCTCAAAGAGCAGCCAACCATGCGCCATGATCGACTTCGGAAGCGGCAGCCCTGCGGCCATCAGGAAGGCCGGCCAATACACGCAGTGGAACCGCACGATTTCCTTGCCAATCATGTGGACGTCAGCCGGCCAGTAACGCGCGTACCGCTCCTGGTCCTTCTTGTCCGGAGAGCCGTAGCCCACGCCCGTCATGTAGGTGCAAAGCGCGTCGAGCCACACGTACATCACCTGCTCCGGATCGTCCGGTACCGGGATGCCCCACTTGATGTTTCCACGGCTTACGCTCAGGTCGCGCAGACCTCCGCGCACGAACGACAGAACTTCGTTCTTGCGGGTCTCCGGCCTGATCCAGTCGGGGTTGTCGTTGTAGAACTTCAGCAGCTTGTCTTCAAACGCCGACAGCTTGAAGAAGTAGTTCTCCTCCGTCACTGTTTCCGTAGGACGCCCGCACTCCGGACAAGGCGTTCCCGGCCCGCCCTCCGTAACGTACAGTTCGTCGAACACGCAGTACTGACCCGTGTACGAGCCCTTGTAGATGTAGCCCTTGTCACGCAGGGTGCGGAATAACTCCTGCACCCCGCGTTCGTGCGCGGGATCGGTCGTTCGCATGAACTTGTCGTAAGAAATGTTCATGCGGTCCCAAAGCTCGCGGAAGCTTGCTGACACTTCATCCGCCAGTTGCTTGGGCTGCTTGCCCGCGTTCGCGGCCGAGCGCTCAATCTTCTGCCCGTGCTCATCAGTTCCGGTCAGGAAGTGGGTATCCACGCCAAGCATGCGCTTGCGCCGCGATATTGCATCGCAAACGATCGTTGTATAAGTGTGCCCGATGTGCGGCCGCGCGTTCACGTAGTAGATAGGCGTGGTGATGTAGAACTTCGCCTTGTCGTTAGCCATTGTTCTTCTTGTCCGATTCTTGCAGGAACATCCGCATCGCTTCCTGCATCACGCTCTTCAAAGGGATTCCGTGCTCCGCCGCAATTCGGCGGCAGTCTTCGTATTCGGGAGTGCAGTTCGCGTCTATACCGTCCAAGTCCGCTACTTTCACGCGAACTTCGCCCCATCGCGTCTGCACCGCTACTTGCTTCCGTGGCAGCGCATACCGCTGCTCGTCGCGCGTTCGCAGGCCAATCGTCGTCGTCTCGGCGAATACCAGTCGCGCAATGCGCTCGCGATCTTCAGGCCGCGTCAGCACCGTCAGCAACATGCCTGGCCGGTTCTTCTTCATCTGCACCAGCGAGACGAAGGCATCCAGCGCGCCCGCTTCGAGCGCCTTGTCCAGAAAGTGCCCGAACATCTGCGGCGTCATGTCGTCGATGGTAGTCTCGAGCACGGTGACGGTTTCTATCGGAAGTCGCCCACGCCCCGCGTTTCGGCTGCCCGAAACTTCCGAAACCTCTCTTCCCACCGACTCTCCAATGGTCAACCGCAACACGTTCGCCTGTCCCGGCAGATCGCGATATCCCGCGCCATACCCTGTTCGGCCGACCGACATGGTAGGAAAGCTGCCAAAATGGTCCGCCAGAACGCTGACTATTGCCGCGCCTGTCGGCGTCACCAGTTCCTTCTGCACGCCCGTCGAAAAGACGGGTGCATTTCTCGACTTAAGCAACTCAACAGTCGCTGGCGCAGGGACGGGAAATGTTCCGTGTGCGCATACAACCGTTCCGCCACCCACGTTCAGCGGAGAGCACATCCACTGGTCCACACCCAATGCTTCACTCCCCACCGCCGCGCAAACGATGTCGACAATCGCATCGGCCGACCCGACTTCATGGAAGTGAATGCTCTCGAGATCCGCATTGTGAATCTTTGATTCTGCGCGGCCTAGCGCCTCGAAAATCGCTGTCGCTCTACCCTTGGCGCTCTCACTGATGCTCGCGTGCGAAATGATATTGCGAATCTCCCGGAGGCTCCCGCCATGCGAGTGCGTGTGCTCTGAACCATGAGTATGCCCAGAATCGTTCGCGTGCTCATGACCGTGCTCGTGAGCGTGCGAATGGCTGTGCTCAGCATGGTGGTGGTCATGCGTGTGCCCGTGGTGATGTCCGTGCTCGTGCTTGCCAGCAACGGACTTCTGCTCCTGGAATACCTCGCGCGGTACATCCTTTTCGCCGCCAACAATGACGTCGACTTTAGTCGCCGACACCCCGCCGCGGACCACACGAGAAATCTC
>Ga0196970_1001241_pt1 | contig 18577 bp, 25 predicted proteins | sample S1v_513CmetaG_FD_148672 | JGI IMG/M metagenome (GOLD analysis project Ga0196970, IMG submission 148672) | Soil microbial communities from Anza Borrego desert, Southern California, United States - S1+v_5-13C | ecosystem: Environmental > Terrestrial > Soil > Desert | place: USA: California...
TCACGCCCCCGCCATTTTGTAGGTTTTCCCCAATGGCGTTGTAGGGTTCCTACAAACCTGGCTGTGAGGGTTGACATCTGCCCGGTTGTATGGATCACACAACACCCGTTGTAGATATCCTACGAGAGCATGCGCACGCATGAAGAAGCCCACCTAACGATTAGACTGGAATCGTCAGATGGGCTCCCGTACTGCTATAGCTCAGCTTATCACCTTCAGCACTTCATTCCAAGCCTCAATCTTAGCGTAATAGTCCACGATCCTAGCAGACGTGGTTACAGGGGTAGGGCAGTGAGGATCTGCTAGATCGTCGCGCAAGTTATTGATATTGCGGCGAGCATTATCGATCCATCGTTCAAGTCTAGCAATGAGAGCTTCGTTGTTGTTGTTCATGATTCCAGTATACACAAGAAACCCGGCTACGGAAGCCGTAACCGGAAATCTTGCGAACTTTCTTTAGTTGAAGTTCAGACCCTCTTCGAACTCTCGCAATGCGATATCAAGAGTAAGAGCCATGAGAAACGCGAACGTTTCATCCTCTCCATTGACGGTGATCTTGAGAGTTTCGTGATTGACAAGATCGTCCCGGATGAGTTCGATCCCGATAGCCTTAGCGGCTCCGCGTGCGGCGCTTCCAGTGAGAGAAACATTGTGCTTCTCGCAAACCTCAGCCACGCATTCCCACGTGATTTCGATAATGTCGTTTTCCATCTTCTTAGCCTTCCTTGCTTAGTGCTTCATCACGGTAGAACGTTGCTCCGCAATTATTGCGCTGTTCCAGAATGTGAGCGTGCATGTCTGCTTCATCCTGTGTGGAGAAGTTGCAACGGCTGCAACGCTTCATCTTCGCTTCTGTGATCGTTGCCATTATGCCGCCGCCTCTGCAACCTTGCGAGCCTTGCGGGCATTCTTCTTGCTCGCCTGTTCCGCTGTCACGAATGATCCGACAGGCGCAACCCACACGTTGTTACCGAAATTCTTCGATCCCGTCATGTGTGCTCGGGCGTACCCGTGAATAGCTTCATGGTCGCGAGACTGGAAACGGAGCTTGCCGTTAATCCAGCATCCTAGAAGGGACGGCGTGTGAAGCTCTGTCACTTCCGGCTCTGCTACCTTCTGTGCGGCGTTGTGCTCATCTTCTCCGCGCTGCATTCCGACAGCCTGAGCAACCTTGTAAGGGTCGAGAGGCGACGGCTCGAAAGCCCAAAGAGCGGCGTTAAGGGAATCGATAGCTGCCTGAACATGTGTAGCCATTTTGGTTAGTCCTTTGCGATTGAGAAAACGGTAATGAGTGTGGCAACTGCCAGGATGAGAAGACCCATAGGAACGCTGTCAAGAAGCATCGTTGCGATCCCAAAGCCTGTGAAGACTCCGACGATGAAGCCCATTAGCTCGCCTTTGGAGGATCGAAGCAAACCGCGAGGTAGTCAGGGTTTGCCGTGTCGTCGGATCGCACGAAATCGGCAAGGTTGCTGTAACCGAAATCCACGACGATACGGGCGCATTCGGCTTTGAGCGTCATGACGTTTCCGTGATTGTCGGAAAGATCAATGATTCCGTCCATGCCGTTGACGTACAGTCCGTTTCCTACGGGCGTTCCGTTCTCGGCAGACACAGCGGGAGAGGGCGAGAAAATTACAACGAGAATCGCAACGATTGCGATGATGCCTACGGTAACCGTTCGGCGTAGCGTCTTGCGCATGTGAAGAGTCTAACACGAAACCGGGGAGACTGCGCAACTGGCAATCTCCCCGGCGTGTCGCGATGCTTAGCTCATCCGCTTAACAAGCATCCAATTTCGCGTCATTGCGGAAGGTGCAATTCTATGCTCCCCTGTTCCCGCGATCCTCGCAACAGTCACAGTGAAGGCGTGCGATCCTGCCGACAGTGAAAGGATAGGATGCTTGAAGGTTTGCGGGTTACCCGTTTGTGCTGTTGTTGCATTCGGGTTTCTCGTCCATTCAGCAATGGTTGTTCCGTTATCCTTTAGGCGTGCGATCATCACGTCATCTGTTGCCATTGAGTAAGTGACAAGCTGAAACTCAATTTCAACGGGCGTTCCGGCTCCTGGACTGATTGTGACGCTCAAACCGGTTACAGCTACTTCTGTCGTACCGATACCGTTTTGCGCTGTTATAGCGGGGATAGCAGAGCCTAGAAGCTGATTCCCTGCCGGTCCGCTCGGGCCTTGATCGCCGGTATCGCCCTTTACGCCCTGGATACCTTGCGCTCCTGCCGGAATGCCAAACGCGAACGTTCTAGCGCTAGGCGTACCTCCTAGGCTTACTGTCGGCGCTGCTCCTGCCGCCAGTCCGCTAGCGCTAGCCCCTGTGATTGTCCCTGCCGGTCCAGTCGGGCCTTGATCGCCGGTATCACCCTTCACGCCCTGGATGCCTTGCGGGCCTTGATCGCCGGTATCGCCCTTTACGCCCTGGATACCTTGCGGGCCTTGATCGCCGGTATCGCCTTTATCGCCTTTCAAACCGATTGGTCCCATAGGCCCAACAGGGCCTTGTATGCCCTGAATACCTTGTGGGCCTTGTTCGCCGGTATCGCCCTTATCGCCTTTGTCGCCTTTATCGCCCTTGAAACCTCGCGGGCCTACGGCTGCGGTAACTTCGATCTTCTCGACAGGCTGAACAATTGTTTCGACAGATTCACTCGTCATCTCGGGTAATCTCCTGACTGACGTTAACGGCTCCCATTACCCACCTATAGAACTTTCCGTCTAGTGTCACCTTCATATCCCATGCACCGTTTTCACGTTCGTACCACACGGGAGTTTCAGTGGCTGTTGCGGGAAGGCTGAGCTTGATCCACCCATCAGGCTCAAACGTTGCATCCAGTTCAACCCACACGTTGCCGTCAGGCTTATTGCGAATCTGAGCTTCGACGGCGCTAGGCACAATAGGCGTATCGTCTTCTCTTAAACGACGGAAGAACCATTCATGATCGGTTCCTTGATAGATCGTCAGATCGTATGTAATAGGCTCTCCGATTGCGACCATTACACGCCCTCCATATCGAAGAGAGGTTCAGGCTTTGGAGCGGGAGCTTCCGCAAGAAGGGTGAACCGAATTCGCCTAGGATTGTCACGGCTAACAGAACAAATTTCATTACCGTTAGGCGAGTAGAAAACCTTACCGCGTGAGTCTTCGCGTATGCGATCTACCTTAGCGGTTCGGCTAATCTCCACGTCGTCAACCTTCCATGTAACGCGGATAGTATCGCCTTCATCGATTGACGCCGGTTCCACGTATCTAGGAAGCGGAAGAGTCTTCATCCTTTTGAGCATTCTCTAGCCTTTCTCTGAGTTCTCCTAGATCGGCAACAAACCGTTGCGCTATCCCGTCCCACATAGTTACTGCGGGACGTTCCGAGCGGCAAGGCTTGCGCCGGGAGTTCCGATAATGGTTGCTCCGAGTCCGAGCCAGAGAGCTACCTCTTCCTGTGTTGCAAGTCCGTAGAACACAACAAGCGGACCGGCTGCCGCAAGGATTCCGAAAATCCACTTGCGAACTTCCGGCGAAGGAATCCACTTGTTAGGCGTTTCCTCTACGGGAACCCACATTTTCTTTTCGTCATCCCACCTATGGGGAGTTCCGGTAAGAGCCATTTTCTTTCCTTTCTACGGGCCTAGCACATTCCATGCTAGCGCGATTCCTGCAATCACTACGGCTGTGACACTCCACCAGGGAGCGGATTTAGCGCGAAGCTCTGTGCGCAAGTCTCCAATTTCTCTACCTAGACTTTGCAAGCGATTATTGACATGCTCGTTTCGCTGTGACCATTCACGGTGACTAACTTTGCTGTCTCCCTGTTTTCTGATTTCGGATCGCAATTCTGAAATATCTTCTCTCAGATATGCGATTTGAGTTGCTAGGATTCCCAAACTCGTAGAATCAATCTCTTCATCTGGCATGTGTCACTTCCTGTCAAATACTGGCACAAAGGCGTTACGGCTGGACGGTCTGTCAAAGACTACGTATCCACGATTGAACGCAGATCGTAGCGTCTTAATTACAGGCTCATTCAGCGACACGCGAATCTTTCCTTTGTCCATATTCTCAGGAATCAGGGTAAGGATTCTTTCGTTCCCAGGGCGTCGCGAGAGAATGAAATATGTTCCCAACTGGATATCATACCAGACGGAGAACAAGCCTTCGTCTGTTTCAAGAGTGTACTTATATTTTGCGTCTTTAGTCTTCTCAGCAATCAGCTTGTCGTGAGCGTCTTTGAACTCATTCCCAACTGCATAGTCAGCGTAGTCTTCCATGTTTTTAGCAATGAACTTGCCGAAACGAGTTTGGTAGATTGACTTCTGATAGTCCTTAGAATCTGGAAAGTGGCAGACAATATCTCCGTCTGCATGAATGGAAATTTCGGGTAGCCTGTCCGGCTGAATATCCCATTCTGAGAAATAAGGGTTCATAATGCTAACCGAGTTAGCTAGCATGAGAAGGCGTGTCTTATCTTGTCCACGATCTACCGTGTTGTAGAAGTTCATAAGCGCTTCTACTTCTTTACGCAGATAGTGACTATTCGAAGAGCGCTCAATGATGAATTCGTCAAAGATAATCAGAGTGACTAGCGGAAAACTTGTTGACTTCTGAGACTGTGTAACAGACAACGCGATAAAGTAGCAAACAGTAATCCACTTGTTTTCCTTTTGACGCTTGTTCCAAACGTCGTCCGGTTCATCCTTTTTACGCTTAAGAATCGGCTTGATCTGTCCATACCTCCCCATTACTTGACATTCGTAATCAGGAAAAAGATCTGCAATATCAGCGAAGAAGGTTGCCTTAGCGGCTTTTAGTTCTTCAACGGTACGACGCAAATAGATGAACTGCTCGCCCTTCTTGATTGCGTCTTGAATTCCCTTCTTCTTAGCTCCGAACGTTTTACCCAATCCACGCCCTCCGCAAAGGATCATGATAAAGGCGTTGAAGCTAAACAACTTCCTATAGTCGTAATAGGGATGCTTCTTCTTTGCAATGGTCATATCGCGTTCCACTTCGGAATAAAGAGTCTCGGATTAATAGCTGACTCCTGCCACCTATACCCGTTTTCGTGTGTTTCAAAGTGGATATGAGCGCCGTAGCTCTGCCCAGTATTTCCGATCAAACCTAGCGTTTGTCCCTGTACAACGGTCTGTCCCTGGCTTACTACAAGACTCCCCCACTGCATATGAGCATACAGGGTAAAAAGCCCTTGTCCGTGTTCAAGGATAACCGTGTTGCCGTAACCGCTATGAGAACCGGCTTTCCAGACTACGCCGTTTGCGGATGCTGGCATGGGTTGTCCGTTACCGGCTACGCCTCCCGCAAAGTCCATACCGGCGTGCAAACGTCCGTTGCGCGGTCCGAACTCGGAAGTCACAAGATCAAGCGGAGCGGGCCAAGCAAAACGGGTTCCGGTCGGCGGGGGAGGTTCGGGAGCTTCGATGCTGCCAGCCAGCCACAAACCGCCCGCGCTTTCTACAGCGCGGTAACGTGTGTTGTCGTCCATTCGGATAACAAGCTCGTTCCCGAACTTCTCTACGCTTAGAGGCTGAACCATGAAAACTCCCGTATGAGTAGGGATGCCCTGCCAGTCTAACAGGGCATCCCTACAAATCTAGCGCTTAAATGTATTTGTAATCCTTGAAGCGCTCTGTCCATTCCGGCTCTTCAATATGCGCCCATTTGTGGTTATTCGCATAGTAAGCCCTCAGACCAGACTTTGTGTTGTTGCCAAGATTGATAATCGTCTTGTCTTTCAGATTGACAAGAAGAAGCTCGTTCGTCGGCTTATAAACAAGTAGTGCTTCGTGCATTTCCAGTTTCCTTTCTAGAAGTTGAGGAGGTTTAACTACTGCGGGTTGAGCTGCTCCAACGTACCCGTTAGGGCTTTGGTCAACGTATTTCCAGTAATTTGCATCCTTTTGAAGTGCTCCGTTAACGTATACTTCATGGTGCAAATGCGGGCCTGTAGAATTCAAACCCGTACCGCCGATTTCCATAAGCGGCGTTCCTAGGCGAACAATAGAACCGGCTCCCAATCGCCAGTCGTGACGATCTGAATGGAAGTATCCATCAATTCTGTTAGGCGCATACTGAACCCTAACGCCGTATCCCCCACGTTCGGACATATACCCGCTATAGATAACCGTCCCGTCGCCGGAAGCCGGTACTAGCGTGTCATCCCGATAGGGATAATCAATACCGGAATGTCCTTTGTAGGTTGTCCATTCCTTGAACGGTCTAAGCATTTTCATGATAGATGCTCTTCCAAGAATGCAATTACCATATCGTGATCTACTGCCGCATAGGCTTCTTCCTGGTGACCATATGGAAGCGAGACAGCCTGTCGGTATGTCGGATCGGCTGCAACAAATTGCGTTGCATACGTTGGCAGACAAAGAGTGTCACTAGCTCCATAGAAAATGAGCGTCGGAATTCCCTTTAGCTTGTCTGCGTTACGCATCGTGTAGGGATTGAAGAACTGTCCCATTGTGGACTCATTGTAACCGCCCGAATAAGCGGCGTTAATCAACGACCCATAGCCGCCTCTGTTATTGGCTCGGATATCTTCAAGATTGATAACCGGAATAACAGTCACAATCGCTGAGGGTTTGACTGCTGCCTGTGCTGCATAGTTGAACGAATTCAAACCGCCCATGCTGCCAGAAACAAGAGCATACTTTCCGGCTTCGACATTTCCCATTCCGAAAAGCTCAGAAAGGTTCGACTCAATCCGGCGAACACTTGTCGGATTTCCCCATGTTTGCGGGCCTCCGTTATCGCCTGAAATGCCGCTGTAACCTTCACTGATAATCCGCTGCGTAAGGATGCCCTGACGCCCGTAAGCATCCATGCAATACGTTGCTCCGCTACCCGCGCCATGAACAAACATGACGCCACCCATATCCTCGCGAGGGTTGAACTTAGGGCGAAGCCTAAGAAGACCTTCGCTAGAGGGCGAAGCTCCGTCGCTGTACGCTTCGTTACTCCATTGAGAGTTAATCACGCTGTTACCGCCTTCACATACGCGGGATTGTGCGAGAAAGCATGAACCGTAACGGTTCCCGGAAGTCCGGTAAGGTACTGAACCGTAATGGTGTGATTAGTTCCGGGCGTAAATGTCTTTCGCGCTCCGGCGCTCGTCACAATGCTTCGTCCCGCTTCCAAACCGCCTACGTTAAGCTCTTTGACTTGCACGCCGTCAACAAAGAGCCTGACAGACGCAACGTTGTTAGCCACGGAAGAACCGATATCGGCGCAAATCTCAAAGTAAACCGGTCGCTCTCCTGCCACAAAGGAAGTAGTCAGTCCGGGAATGGCTACGGGCGTTGTGCTCGTCGTAGAAACAGAAGAGGTAATTTCAGCATAAGCCAATTCGTTACCGCCCGAACCCGTGACGTACCATACATGGTTAATGCAAATGTACTGTTCGGGAATATTCGTGGCAACATAGATAACGCCGTCTTCAATTCCTGCCGGGTTAGGACGGGCGGCATAAGTTCCGCGAAGGTTCTTATTTGCCTTGTCATCTAGATCAACAATTTGATCTTCGATAGCTCCAAATCTGCCGTCAAGAGTTGTCTCCGACAGACGCCCGCTTGTAATGACAGCTTCAACGGCGTCAAGGTCCGTAGCTGCTGCCTTCTCCCCGAAACGGGCGTCAAGAGTAGCCTCCGACAGACGCCCACTTGCAAGCGTTGCCTCTACTGCGTCCAGATCGGCACTCAGGGCATACACGCCGTCTGCTGCCTGACGGAACAGAGAAGATGTGTTGTTGAAGATTCCCGTAATGGCGGCGTCCTGAACTTCTGCCGCTTCGCTTGCGAACTGCTCTGCAAGATCGCGGGCTGCTTCGGCTGCAAGGCGCGCCGTCTGCGCTGCCTGTGCGTCTGCATCTGCGCCGTCTGCAATGGTCTGAACTTGTGCGACAAGCTGAACAGAAAGAGTGTTCCAGTTCTCGATAAGGAATTCGGTCTGCGTTTTCCACGATTCCGCAAGCTCGCCTGTTTCCGTGTTGATATGCGGAATGACATAATCCCTCAGCCAGTCTTTCAGCGCTTCAAGCTGCAACAGATACGTTGCGCCGTCGCGAACCGTGAATGGCTGAACGTTAGAATACGGGCGGTATTCCGGGAAGTTGTTAAGTACGATAGGCATTAGTAGAAGAGCCTTCCTTTAGTCCGTGAATATTCGTCACTGTTTCCCCATGTCATCATGAAACATTCGTCAACTTCGGCAATCACTAGCATGTCAACATTGATAATTGCCGCTCGCGCTGCCTGAATCAGTTGTGCCGGGATGCCCTGATAACCCTTAGTGTGAGAGTCCGAATCCTGTTTCGATGTGTTGCTAGATTCGGATTCTTCGCTAACGGTTCCCGTCGTCTTTGTCTGGCTGTTCGCATCTGCTCCATTAGAGGCATAATCCTTATTAGGGGACAGCATTACTTGAGGGAAATTCGACACAACGTTTCGACTCTTCGCGTCGATATCGCTTTCTGTATCGCTTGACGTAACGCCTTCTGCCGTCTGCTCTTGTGTCCCCGTCGTGACAGTGCGAATATCCATTGTGGAAAGCGGATCAAACTTCAAGAGCGTAGTACGATAAAGCTCGTTGTACTGCGGCATAATCTCATGCATCTTACGGCGCAATGAAAACGTAAACTGCTCTACGGTTTCATGTCCGATTTCCTGATACATGAAATGATTCTTGATCTTCTTGTTCAAAGCTTCCCGATAATCAGGATCAAATAGCGGGTAATCGTCAAGCCCTAGCCAAGCATCCTCCGAAACGTCGTTCGGCTTTAGGTCGATAACTCGCCAGAGTTCAAGAGTGAACGTCGGCATTGTCTATCCCTCCGTCCGTCCCTGTGTCGGCTCCCTGTGCGAAGCCTAGCATAGCCTCTCGCTGTTGCTTCTCTCGCTCTAGCGCATCACTACGATACTCAACCCAAACGCCGCCTAGCTCTTCTGGGAACATATCGCGCATCTTCATGCAAGCTTCCTGACGCGCATTCAGATTCACAAAGCGCATATTGTCGATCTGGTCATCATTCGCGCTAACCTCAGATTCGACAAGCCTTTCTTTCTTATCCTGATTGGCATTGTTGATTCCAAGAAGTCCCATAGCTTCTGACCAAAGACGACCGCGAACGACTGACAGCGTTTCAATGCTCTTAGGATCAACGCCCAAATCCAGAGCTTGAATCATTTGTCCAAGATCGTACTTTACGCGAACGGAAGGTTCGCCAGCATCGATCATTCTGTTAATGTTCTCTGCGCTAAGTCGCGTATTCTCGTCGTAAACAAGAACCTTTGTACGTCGTGCGGATTCCATGTTGATTTCAATTGTGCGATCGATCTTCGCCAGCTTGCGCGAATAGGTCGAAATAATATCCCAGTCAGTACGACGGAAATAGTTGGGCCAAATCGGCACACACTTATTGATCGCAAGCTGCACGCCCTGGAAATGCTGTTCCATTCCAGGACCGGAAAGCGTAAACGCAACAGGGTTATCCATCATGTTTCGCTGTCCTGACGGCGTACCGCGAAGCGCGAAAATATGATCCGTTCCCGCTCGCCTCTTCGAGCCGGTATCCTTGAAAACCACAATCAGACCGTTAGTGTGCAACTGCAATTCAAGAAATCGCGTGTCAACAGACTTCGGAAAGCCTGTCCACTTGAAGCGGTTCATAGCAAGCTCTCCAAGAATGCGCTCGTACATTCCTTGAAGGGTTGTTTCGTCATTCTCGGCTAGGCTATTTCGCTGATAGCCTTTTCGCATTCTCCCGTAGAAGTCATGCGCTACATGATCCCTACGCTTTGGCATTACGGACCTTCCACAAACTCAAACGTAGAGACAGGCGCAAGGTACTTCGCGGAAAGCTCATAGAAGAGGGCGATATCAACGAGTACCGGCTCTTCAACGCCGCAAGCATCCAAGAACTGATCTTTAAGACTCTCGCTGTCTGTCTGAATCCAGTTCGCTTCTGTGCCGGGAGCGGTCCCCGCAAGAGCGTACTTCATGCCTCCGTCATTAGTTGCGTAAACAAGCATCTTTCTCTTCCTTCTCTTAGGCTTAACCGGCGGTTCCGGTTCCGGCTCAGGCTCCCACGGGGGAGGTTCGTATCCTTCGATCTTAATACCGGGAATCGGTCGATTGTCAGCAAAGTCAATACGTCCGATATCGTGAGGATCATTCCAGACTGTCACGCCCTTTTCAAGAATTGCCCTAATGGTCTGTTTGAAAGTCTCGGGCATTCCCGCTGTGCGAATGTAGATTTCGCTCAGCTTCCAATAGCTGAACTTGTCCATAACGCGAAGATCATTCGGGATATTCGCAGAGCGACGAACCGGGTATCCGAATCGAAGCCAGTATTCCCCCGTAATTGCTAGGGCTTCCTGCCCGATCATCTTAACGCGAAGAGTTAGGTTCATGTCGTCGTTAACAAGGTTGAAGGTTTCGCCTCCAAACTGACCAGACATGCCGTGCGGGATCATTTGCGCATCCTGAACTTTCGCGTCCATCGCTGCTCTAGCGTTCGCGTAATCGCCCTTAGCTGCCCAATCCGCTAGACCCTTATTAGAGTCACGCATAGTCGATCCAAGGCCCGCGTTAATGTCTCTCGCGGTTCCTGCCGCTCCCGATCTGATCGCAAGCTGCCGGTTAGCCTGATCGGCTTCCATACCCTGTGTGAACATGCCAAGAGCGCCGCTAGCCAAGCCTCCGACGCCGCCGACGACAGCGCCGCCCGGACCGGCAAAAGCTCCCATACCGGCTCCCATTCCGGTATTCGTGAAGAGATTCACAAGCGCCCGTTGCGCGGCAAACTCATTAGCTGCTGCTACGGATGCCTGATCTGCTCCAATGGAATTATTTGCAAGTCCAATCCCGGCGTTAATTCCTGCTGACGCTTGATCGAAAGCAACTTGATTTCCCTGCAAGGCTCGCTGCTGTGCCCACTCGTTAGACGAATACTGCGCCGCAATAGACCTAGCATTCTGAGCAAGGTGGAGAATTTGCCCATTGTTCACAATGGGGATTGTCGGGAAGGCAGAAAGAAAAACTGCCATATCCAAATAATCACCGTCGCGAATCCAGTTTTCACCATGCCCTAGCGCCCTGTCGGGACCGTTAGGCGTTGCATTACGCCCGTTGTAGTTGAGCGGAATTGCCGCCATTCGCTGAGCGGGCGGAATGATTGAAAGCGATTCAAGAATTGAGGCGTCCCGGCTATTCCATGCTTCCGGCTTCAATACGACAGCGGAACCCGTATTGAACGAAAGCTCAATCATGCAATATGGAGAGGTAAGGAACCTCTTCAAGTGTCGGTAACGCTGCGGGATATACTGCAAGATTTCGGGAGAGTTACGCCAGTTCGGAAAAAGGTTCCTAACAATGCGCGGCGCAATGTATCCGGAATAAGCCTTTGTAACAGGGTCTTTTGTGCTCCCCCACGTAAAGCCGAACTGATTGTAACGCTTCATATCAGGGAGAAGCGTCAGCGAAACAATGCCAGCCGTAACCCACGGCTTTTTAGAGAAGTCCGAAAGGAACGCCATAAAATCGCGTGCGCTCTCCCAAAGGTAAACGCCCGCGCCGGACGGGATGCCTTGCTGAATGTAAGAAGGCTTTGCACTAGGGTTTTTCGGCTGCTGCTCCGTTCCGTGATCCCCATTCAGATCAACGGTCGAAATAGCCATGATATTAAACGTCGGCTCACTGCCGTTAGGGAAAGGGTCCATAACGACAACTTGACGGCTCGCAACATTGACATACTCTGATCCAAGGTCCAAGCCTTCGGGGATCGTCAGCCAGCTACGCCCGTAGTTCTGGAAGTTGTCTTCATTGGCAATTCCGATATGTCCGCGCTCAATGTAAGCTCGCCCAAACTGAACAAGACGAATGTACGTTTGCCACACGTCAAGCTGTACAACAATTTCTGTTGTCTCGGGCGCTACGTGTCGAATCCCGCGAATAAAGTAGTAGTAATACTTCGGCGAATCGGGGGAATGTGTAGGCTGCGCGGGATTATAAACGCGAACGTAGTTGTACCGCTGTGCGCGTCCAAGCGGCATGTCAATGCTAATTGGTTCGTCAATGCGCGCGTACATTGCGTTTGTAATCGTCGTACGGTCGCCGGTTTCATCGATGAAATCGTTAAGGTCGTTCGTCGTTTCGAAATGTACAACGTCTTTGTAAATGGCATCCCAAGGCACATTGCAAAGCGTGATTTCGCTATTCGCCGTCCAAACTTCGTAGTTGAAATCATCCCCGGCATCGTAATCCGTGTTTGCTGGATCGCCCTTGTAACTTGCCATTCTAAATCCTTTACTTGTGCAACCAATAAGGTAACCGGGTTAGGAACCCTGGGGAGAAATCCCTAACCCGGCTATCCTACGGGTTACGGCGCGGGCGGCTGGAAAGTCCAGGGTCCGCTATCCGTACCGGCTGGGAACTCGTAATTCGTTCGCGGCACAGCGTCAAAATCAGTCTCAACAGTGAAAGTCTGAACCGTGTTGTTATTCACGTTCACGCCTTCACGCCGATACTGAACGCCGGTCACGTGCGGAATCACAACCGATCCGTCGGCTTCCTGAGTGAGTACGACAGGAACAACTTCAAGAGTCCCGTCATTGTCGTCGTCAGGCGTCACGCTCGGATCAGGCCAGAACTCGACAAGCTCACCCACAACGGTAACTGTGCGCTCCTTGTACTTCGTGGGATCGTCCTCTGCCGTAGCGCGAAGGACAATCGCCGTAGCCTTCTCATCAACCGAAACGTGGAAGGTTCCGGTCTGAGCAAGATACGTGAAGTTGGACTGCTTACCCGACATGGTGAGAACCGTAGCCGAATTGTCGCCTTCCGTGATCGCGGGAGCGGTAACGATGTAAGAGCCGCCACGCTCAACATTCGTAGCCGTTGCGCCCGTCGAATCCGTGATGACGATATCCTCAACTCCCGTAACGGGCGTGTCCTGAATTTCGATCACGTCGCCTTCTCCCGTCGTGAACAGGATTGCCGGAACAAAGCGCGAAGCGCTAATGATCTGGTCATGGTGAAGGAAGAAGTTCTCATACCGTCCGGCAGGGTTCGGCTGAGAATCCGTGTTGAAATACGTGTCGTAAATCTGGAAGAAATCGACGGTCGTAAGGATGCCCTGTGCGCCAGGAATGTTAATATCCTGAGGCGGAATAACATGCGTCTTCTGCGGAACCTCAGCGTAAGAAACGTTGAACGCTGCCGCGAGGGCGTTAACGTCAAGTCCGCTCTTGAACTGAGGCGTCGTAATAAGAATCATGTCTTCCGGGTTCGCGTGAACCGGCATGCGCGCTGCGTTGTACTGCCGCGAAAGGAACGGCAGAACTTCGGCGTACTCGCGAAGCGTGCGAAGAGTGCTACGCGCTTCGTCTGCCGTCGAATCCGGCGACGCAATATCGTTGACGTGAACCTTGAAGAATCCTCCGTTGTCTTCGTACTCGCGGAAGAGTCGAACGGTAAGAAGGTACTCATCCCAGTTATCGGAAGTGTTAGCCGCTTCCATAAGCTGAGTGATAAACTGCGCGAGTCCGTCATCCGTCAGGAATGCCCGCTGTAGCGTCGAACGCTGAACGGTCAGCGGATAAATGCTCTCGCGGTTAATCGTGTGGTAAGAAGTCTGAACTTCGGGAATGTGCTTCCCGAAAAGCGCCTTCTCGCCATACTCCCTACGCGGATCGAAAACGTAACCCTGAATGAGTCCCGTCTGAATCTCTTCCACGGTATCCCCGGCGTCAAGAAGACCCTTCTTGTATCGTGCAAGGGGATTCGTCCAAGAGTTATTACGCGCAATCGTAAGACCGATCTTGTTTACGATAGCGCCGACAAACTCGTTCCATGCGGGCGTGTAGTTGTTGAGCTGTTTAAGCGTCTGCTGCACGTCAGCCTTAATCGCGTCAGGAATCCGACGCTGATACTCGGACGACGCTTCGTGACGAATTGCCGCGATGATATCCTCATTGCTCGTATGCGGATCCCACGGCTTAACGACAAGTTCAGGCATTAACCCTTACTCCTTTTCCTTGAACAGTGAATCAACGCCGCTATTGTCGTCGTTGTCTTCGTCCGGCTCTTCATCCGGCTCTGCCTCTGGCTCTGCGTCCGGCTCTTCTGCCGGTACGGAAACCATGAGTTCGTAGTTGTGCGCCTTAAGCGCAAGAATTTCCGCCTGTGCTGCTGCAAGGTCGGCTTCCAGAACAGAAATGCGCGCGGCAGGGATTGAAAAATCCTCATCGTACGCTGCTCGGATATCGCCCACAAAAGTTTCAGGATAGACGGTCGAAATGCCGTCTTCTGCAACTCCGAGCGAATCCAGAAGGTCGGTAACCTTCGGCATAGCTTCCTCTTTCTTTACATAAGGGAAAGGGGAGGGAATCACTCTGTAAAGTGTCCCTCCCCTTTCAGTGTGGGGACGAATCCCCGTTTTGGGTACCCGGTTAGCGAACCCGGCTGGTTGCGTTCCACATGCTAACACAGACTCCAAGTCAATGGGTGCGTGCTCTGTTCGGCGTGTTGCCTAGAGCTTCTGTGTTAGTCCTTGTCCGCGCGACCGGGACCACAAACCTTTACTCGGCTGCGCTCTCGCTCTCGCCCTCGCCCTTGCGCTTACGCGGAGGACGAATGACAAACGTAGACTTCACGGGCGTCTTGCCGGTCGGCGGCTTCTCGTCGTTCCAAGTCGTCTCGACCTCGCGGGCGGAGAAACCGTGAACGTTGACTGCCTTCTGAATGAGAAGCTTCTCACCCTTGTACTCGTCAGCCGTGAACTCGACAGCGAAAGCCGTATCAACGCCCTTGTCCGTGAAGGGCTTCACGACGTTGACGAAAGGGTTCGGCTTCTCGGCGGGAGCCTTCTTCTCGTACTTCGCTTCGCTGAACTGTGCCATTTCTTCATTCCTTCGGTTGAGTGTCTTTGGAATCCTAGCCGGGTTCCTTGTTGGTAGTTCCACTATAACACAAGTCAAGCTGCAAGATTCAATGTGAACGGCATTTTTTCCAGAATGACGCCTCCGACAACAGAACGCGGCTGCAACTTCCCTTCAATCACCTTTCCCTCTACCAGATCGTCAAACGTCAGCTTGCTAGCCACGCCTTGCGGCAAACCAGCAAACGCTGTCTTGTATGTTCCATCTGTCTTCCGCTCTAGGTACACCTTCGCGCGTACAAAGTGCGCCTCTTCAAAGGCGTACTCAAATTTCCATGCTCCCATGCGCGTAGGGTGAACGTCGATCCCTTCGGGTATCTCGTCTGTAAGAAGGTGTAGCGAATCTGTGTCGGCGTAAGCGAATACGTCATAACTGCTCTGTGCTGCTCTGATCGTCAAGTCTCGTGCAAAGCTCGTGATAAACACGCCCATAGCCGTATACACGGGTTCCTTAGTTGCTGGCTGTCCAACAACGTAGCGAACCCTTCCGTCTTCTAGAATGGGAATCTTTCCAGTCACATTCGGGTTGCTGGCAAATTTCCCGTACAAACTATTCATGAAGAGCTTAGCGATTTCTCGCTGTCCACCTTCTGAGGTTTCCTTGATCGCTTTCCATTTATCAATGTATGCCTTAAAAAGCCCTGTTGCTGCCTTGAAGCGATAACCTCCACTGTATGCATACACGGTTATGTCATAATGATCGTTGTACAACTCCCAATCGACATTAGTAACCATGAGCGTTGTAGGCTCTTCGATTTCCTTTAGGTACTCTGTAGCTCCAAAGATGGAAGAGCCCTTAATCTGAATACATGGAATGTGATCCGGTTTCAGCTTCGCGGTAAATGTAACGCTAAAGATCGTCAGCGGTCGCTGTGCCGTAGGTTCAACTTTACCGGGTACGTATTCAGGCATTCCGTACGGTAACGGTTTGTTGTACATGATCGACGGATACAGAGAGTTAACGTCAAGGACAATCCCGCTACCTTGTCGCTTACCCTTAAACCGATCATCCGCGTACGTAAACCCTCCGCGATATGCTCGCCTGATTTCAGTATCCAAATCTTCATTGAGAAGCGGGAAGATATTGCGGAAGTTCTTCTCTCCCGTTAGATGCTTATATTCCGCTAGGGCGTCTGCGCCCACGGTAAGCCGTGTCATCCCGTTGTCAATAACTGTTCGCAAGGCTTTAGCGACAATGCGAACGTCTCTGTCAAGGTAATCTAGCTCTTCATCATCCGGCATGTACCCGATAGGGCGTTCTTTATGGTAGTCAAGATCGCCCTTTTGAACGTCCATCTTAAATGCCTTAGCGACAACAGCAACGCTCATATTCGGGAATTTCTTAGCTGCATCCCGGAACTCTGTTGTATGTCCGTTCTTCCAACGTACTGTCATCGTATAGAACTTATTTTGATGACTAATTAGCGTAGAAAACTCGCCCTTAGCAAGTCCTGAATTCTTTTCCTTCTCCACATGTGTGTAACCATGCTTCAAGAGCCAGTCAACAATAAAGTGTCCGTCAAACTTTAGGTTAAAGAACTCCATGCATGAATTGTGCTCCTGACAGCGCCAGAGAAAAGATTCAAGATCAATTCCCCATTCAAGTTCTCCATTATCAGGGTCCGCAATATCAATGATTCCCCACAACCAAACGCGCGTCGGCTCCGTCGTGATCGTTTCGAAATCGGCTGAATAAATCGTACGCGCTTTCTTAGCGCCGGTTTTTCCCGTTCTGCCGTGGCGGGAGGTTCGACGCCCATTCGAGCCATTGCCGGGTTTCATAGCTTGCGTCTTCATGGATATTCGCTTGCGCTTCATCCGCCTTTCCGGTACTCAAAAGTTGCATGAAGTGATAACCCGCGAACAAGTCTCGCGGAGCATCCGTGTAATTCCACAATGTATCTAGCTGCTCGTCTGTGAGCGATTTAGCCAATTGATTTAGCTCAGGATCGCCAAATTCAGACACAGCCGTAACCATTTGCCTACGCTGCCGTTTAAGCTCGCGAGGTAGGTAGTTCTGCTGTAGCTTGCTCTCTAGTCCACGCTGCAAACGTTCAAGCTTCTTCTCGTCCATCACTTCGAACGGCTGCAAAGCTGCAAACCGTTCAAGAGGTCTAGGAACTCCACCCTTCCCGCGTTCACGTTTACGCCGCATGGTTTCATCGAAACCTTGAACCGTCTTACCGGCTGTAGGAATAAATGTGTCTTTCACTTGCTCGTAATGAGCATTAGCGGCTTCCTGATATGCTCGCTCAACACGCTTGTAGGCGTTCCATTTCTGCCGGGGGATAGGTCTTCCTTCGACGCCTCCCACAAATGCATTACGGCGTGATGTGAACTCGTTCAGTTGCCCTAGGTAGCTCTGCAACTGCCGTGAATTATAACGGCTGATATTCGTAGGGTCACGGCGTACGTCAAAAGGCGTCCCGGCAATATCTACGCCGTTACGCCTCAGACGCGCTACCTTTCGTTGTGCGGCTTGCTGTCTGCGCCTCACTTCGTTACGTAGCTCGTTGATATCCATTAGACCCTCACGAACTGTTCAAGATCAGGAAGGCGGAAGTTCGGACCCTTCAAAACCTTTCCATCTTCGCGATAGATAGGCTTTCCATCCTCTCCAAGCTTCGACATGTTCGACTCGTGAATTTCCGCTACGATTGCGCCCATTGGCAAGCCGTGTTCAACTGCCGTACCAAAAACGACGTAGAGAAGATCGCCTAGGGCGTCAGCAACTTCTACCAAGTCACCCTGTTCAAAGGCAATCATGTATTCTACAAGCTCTTCTTCAATTAGGCGCTTTCTAAGTTCGAAACGCTCGCGCGAAATCATCTGCGGTTTCTCGCCTACGGGAGCGCCAAAAGCTTCATGAAACTTTTGTACCTTACGCTGAATCGTATTCACTTCTACTCCTTGTAATTAAGACAGAAAGAGGGGACGGCTAACCCGTAGGCTAGCCGTCCCCTATATTCGGTTACCGTCGAGAAGTAGGGCGCTGCTGCGGCTTGCGCTGCGGCTTAGCGGGCGTCTGCTCGTCGGGAACCACAAGCTCACACTCGGACGTGTAGACAGTCAGATTGTAGTAATTCTGTCCATCACGCTCGGAAGCGATTGTAAGCTCAAAGCCCTTAACCCGAACGCGGTCGCCTTCGTGAATTGCTTCAAAAAGGTCAGGGTCCGCATCATTCGAAAGCCTCACGTCACGGAACGTGCGCGCGGTAGTTTCCCACTCGCCAGTTTCGCGGTTCTCGCGACGGTGAGTCTCGGACGTCTTGAGAAGCCAGTTTTGACCGTCTTCCTTCGACGTAAGAACCTTGTCAACAAACGCTGTGAACTCGATATCTGCCATGATGTATCCTTGCTACTCATGCGCGTTAGACGGAGCGCTAAACCGTTCCTCGCTGCCGGAATGACAGACTGTCAGGAAGCATGGGCGCGAACGCCCGTACCCTTTCAGGCACATAGTCAAGCCTAGCCTATTCGCCTTGCTCAGCGACGTTAACGAAATGGACAGACTATCTTGTATAGATCATACAAGCGGTGGAATGTCAAGCCGACACCCCGTGATTGTAGGAACCCTACAACGCCATTGGGGAAAACCTACAAAATGGCGGGG
>Ga0196970_1001242_pt1 | contig 18563 bp, 6 predicted proteins | sample S1v_513CmetaG_FD_148672 | JGI IMG/M metagenome (GOLD analysis project Ga0196970, IMG submission 148672) | Soil microbial communities from Anza Borrego desert, Southern California, United States - S1+v_5-13C | ecosystem: Environmental > Terrestrial > Soil > Desert | place: USA: California...
TTATGCAGGCCAAGGCCTCGCTTAACCAAGCCAAGAGCTTTGACCAGCAGGGCAATGCTACCAAGTGCGATGAAGCCGTGACCGAAGCGCAGAAGCAGCTTGAACCGGACTGAGAAGCTGTTTGCAGGGCTTTGTCACGTGAACTGAACCGACGCGCCGGAGGCCTGGGACCCCAAACTGGTTCACGCGGTGGTGGTCGCGGCCTGCCAATCGGTCATTGCCTGCGCCCGGAAGGTGCGCAGGGTGCGGCGGGAGACCAGGTGGCGCTGGAGGTTGAAGGTGTTGTAGGCGGCGGCGTGCATCGAGACGAAGCGCTGGGCGGACCCAGGTGACTTGAACCGCTGCATCTTGCGTTCGCGCCGGCGGACCGGCTGGTGAGAAACCTCGGCCCGGTTGTTCTGTCGCTGGCCCTGCTCGTGACGGGCCGTGAGGCCGATCTTTTTGAAGGCGGCTCCATAGGACCGGAGCTTATCGGTGGTGACCTGGGCGGGGGCAAAGCCGTGCTTTTTGAGCAGCTTCCGCATCAGCTTGAGGGCCGCTGCTTGGTCGCGCCGACGTTGTACGAGCACCTCCAGCACTTCGCCTTCATCATCGACGGCCCGCCACAAATACATCAATTGGCCGCCGATGCGCACGACCATCTCATCCAGATGCCAGCGCGGGCTGGGCTTCGGCCGGAGGCGCCGCAGGTTGCCCGCAATGGCCGGCCCGAACTTCACGACCCAGCGGCGGACCGTCTCGTAGGACACCTCGATGCCGCGTTCGGCCAGCAGCTCCTCGACATCCCGATAGCTCAAGGTGAATCGCAGATACAGCCAGATCGCATGCTGGATAACGGAGGGCGGGAAATGGTGGCGGGCATACCAGAGCGCTGACATCCGGCGAGAATATCCTCATGACCGGTGGGCTGCCAACAGCTGCCGTGACAATGCCGAGTAGCCCCTTCGCAGGCTGCCAAGACACCGGCCAACTTGCCGTACAGGTCGGCATCCAGCCCCGCACCGGAGGGGGAGGGCGTCAGAACGACGCTGTCGATCAGCACGCCCACTCTCTCCGACGGGTCTCACACCCGGCAGGTGTCCACTTCAACTCCCGGAGTCATGTTCCCAGGGGTCTCTGACCAAAATACGTGTAAATTCTGTAAAGGGTCCTATCAGGATTTGCGCAGCGTGACTAATTGCGCCGCCCCTTCGGACAAAAATTGTCCCTATAAATTGATAAGCTGTCTGCTCTGCATCAATGAATGGTCGATCACATCACGTCTCTGGTCGATGTTTATTACTCCTTAAGTCCTTATCGGCTTCAAAGGAGGACGACCATAGACCATCCTGGCAAGGCAATGGCAAAGTTGAGCTCGCAGACATTATCACAACCAAAGCCTGCTCCGATGCCGGAGGAAGCAGCGGATGGCTCCAGATCCTATCTGCTTGCGCTGACGAAGATTCTGCAGCTTGAACGCAAGGCGCGGGCGGCATCGTCGGTGCGTGACTTGGGTTTTCTGATCGTCAATGAAACACTGTCTCTCCTGCCTTACCGGCAGGCAGCCCTGTGGCGCAGCGATGGACAGGGGCGGGGCGCGATTGTCGCATTGTCTGGTGTGGCCGTCCTCGATCCCCATGCGCCCTATGCACTGTGGCTCAATCGCGTTCTACGGTCCTTGCGGAAGACCTGCGGAGAGGACCGCCCGGGTATTGTCGATGCGACTACGCTGGCTCCGGAACTGGGGCGGGACTGGGCGCAATGGTTGCCGCCGTATGCCCTCCAACTGCCGTTGCCAAGTGGGGCCGGGCGGCCGTCGTCGGGTATGTTGTTCCTAGCGCGAGAAGAGCCTTGGACCGAGCCGGAAATCCACCTGCTTTCCTATGTCGTCGATGCCTACGGCCACGCATGGGCAGCCTTGTCACGTCGCCGGACATCGTTCGGCCGAGCGACCCGCCGGGGACGGATCGCCGCCGGGCTGATCGGTTCGGTCCTGTTGGTCGCAGCCGGTGCGCTGCCGGTTCCCCAGTCGGCTTTGGCGCCGGCGGAGGTGATCGCAAGAACGCCCTCGGTCGTTCGGGCTCCGATCGACGGGGTCGTCGACCGGTTCGAGGTGCGGCCGAACCAGCAGGTGACCGAAGGGCAAGTCCTGCTTCTGCTGGACCGAACCCGGCTGCAGAACCGGTTGGATGTGGCGCGCAAGGCGCTGGAAGTCGCCGAAGCGGAGCACCGGCAAGGCCAGCAGCAGGCACTGAACGACCCGCGTGCCAAGGCGAACCTGTCGGTGCTGAAGGGGCGCATGGACCAACAGGCGGCCGAAGCAGCTTATGTCGAGGAGTTGCTGACCCGTGTCGAAATCCGGGCGCCCCGCTCCGGAGTCGCCATTTTCGACGATGTGAACGATTGGATCGGTAAGCCGGTGTCCATCGGCGAGCGCATTCTCACCGTCGCCGCCCCCGATGAGACGGAGGTCGAAATTCGACTTCCGGTGGGGGATGCCCTGCCGCTGCCAGAGGGGGCGGAGGTCCGGCTGTTCCTGAACATCGACCCGCAGCATCCGGTTCCCGCCCGCCTGACCTTCGCCGGCTATCAGCCCGACCTGACGCCGGAGGGGGTGCTCGCCTACCGCCTGAAAGCGGGCTTTGCCGAGGGAGTGCGTGCCCCGCGCATCGGGTTGAAGGGCACGGCGAAGATCATCGGCGATGACGGCCCGCTTGCCCTGATGCTGCTGCGCCGCCCGCTGGCCAGCCTGCGCCAGAGGCTCGGCCTGTGACCATGGCCGCCGCGACGGCCGGGGCGACCGTGGGAGGGGAGCGGCGGCTTCCGCCCCTGCGCGACGAGGTCATGCTGCATGAGGGGCCGCGCGGTCGTGACGGTGCGCCCAGCTGGACTCTGCATGATCCAGGGAGCAACCGCTTCTTCCGCATTGGCTGGGCAGAGATGGAGATGCTCGCCCGCTGGCATCTGGGCGACCCCGCGGCCATCGCCTTGGCAGTCGCGCGGGAGACCACCATCCGCACGACCACCGCCCAGGTGGAGCAGTTCATCCGCTTCCTGTGGAGCCAGGGGCTGTTGCAGGCGCAGGGTGACGGCGCGATCGAGCGGATGCGGGCGCAGGAGGCGGCGACCCGGCCGCATTTCGCGAAATGGCTTCTGAAGACCTACCTGTTCATTCGCCTGCCGCTGGTGCGACCCGACCGCTTCCTCGACGCGACGATGCCTCTGGCCAAGCAGCTTTATACCAAGGCCTTTCTGGTGGTGACCCTGCTGGCGGGGATGCTCGGCGTGCATCTGGCCCTTCGCCAATGGGATGCCTTCACCACCACCTTCCTGCATTTCTTTTCGCTGGAGGGCGCGGCTATGGCGGCGCTGGCGCTGACCGGCGCCAAGATCGCGCATGAATTGGGGCATGCCTATACCGCCAAGCGCTTTGGGTGCCGCGTGCCCAGCATGGGGGTAGTGTTCCTGGTGCTGTGGCCCGTCCTCTACACCGATGTGACCGACGCCTGGAAGCTGTCGTCGAGGCGCCGGCGGCTTGCCATCGGCGCCGCCGGCATGGGGGCCGAGCTGGTTCTTGCCTGCTACGCCACGCTGGCCTGGAGCTTCCTGCCCGATGGGCCGCTGCGCAGCGCCGCCTTTCTGCTCGGCAGCTCCACCTGGGTGCTGACGGTGCTGATCAACGTGAATCCGCTGATGCGCTTCGACGGCTACTACCTCCTGTCGGACGCGCTCGACGTGCCGAACCTGCAGGACCGGGCCTTCGCGCTCGCCCGCTGGCGCCTGCGCGAGTGGCTGTTCGGGTTGGGAGCCCGGCCACCGGAGGTCTGGCCGCCGGCGATGCGGCGCTTGTTGCTGGCTTATGCCTTCGCCACCTGGATTTATCGCTTCTTCCTGTTCTTCGGCATTGCGCTGCTGGTTTATCACCTGTTCTTCAAGCTGCTGGGCCTGTTCCTGATGATCATCGAAATCGGGTGGTTCATCCTCCGTCCCATCCAGGTCGAACTGCGCGAATGGCTGCGCCAGCGCGGCCACATGCGGTTCAACCGCAATGTCACCGCGACGCTGGCTATCGCAGTTGGCGCGGTGGGGATGCTGTTCGTCCCCTGGCAGGGTACGATTCCGGCCCCTGCGGTCCTGAAGGCTGCCTACCAGCAGCAGCTCTTCGTACCCAAGGGCGCGCAGTTGCGGGAACGGCGGGCGGCGGCCGGACAGAGGGTAGCGGCAGGGGAGCCGCTGTTCCGTTTCGAGTCCCCGGATCTGCAGGAGGATTACCGGCAGGCGCAGCGCAAGCTCGATGTTGTCCAGGCCCGGGTCCAGGTGCAGAGTCTGAGCCGCGACTTGATCGACCGTAGTCAGACGACATGGCGCGAACTGGAGGCGGCGCAGGCCGCGCTGGCGGCGGCGGCGGCGGAACTGGACCGGCTGACCGTTCGCGCACCGGCCGGCGGCACCTTGGTGGATGTCACGGACCCGCTGGAACCCGGTGAATGGCTGCGTGAGGGAACCCGGCTGGCGACCGTCGTCGATGCGGAGCGCTCGGTGGTGGAGGCCTATGTGCCCGAGGATGCGCTGGGCAAGCTGCAGGTCGGGGCGTCCGGCCGCTTCCTTGCGGACGACCCCGGCGGCCGCTGGATCCCGGTGCGGGTGGAAACGGTGGCGGCAACGTCGAGCCGCGTGCTGGCCGAGCCGGCGCTGGCGTCGATCCACGGCGGCGGCATCGCCACGCATCAGGGGAAGGATGGCGCGCTCGTCCCCGAAGCTCCGGTCTACCGGGTGGTGCTGAGGCCGGAGGGACCGCTGCCGCCCGCCGCCCGCGTCACCCGGGGTGAGGTGCTGCTGGAGGGTACCCGCGAGAGCCTGATGGCGCGGGTGTGGCGGATTGCCGTCGGCGTGTTCGTGCGGGAAAGCGGGTTTTAAGAAAAACGCCCCTTCCGGGCGGCCGGACGGGGCGCTTGTCGGGCAACAGGCATGGTGACCGTCGGCGTCACTGCGCGGGAGGGGTGAAGCGGGCGGCGCCGCTCATTCCGCTGAGCAGGTCGGGGACGTTGCCGGTGACGGTGCCGAAGATCTTGATCGACTGGCTGACCGGATCGATCTTCGCGCCCAGCCGCGACACCGTGGCGGCATAATCGCGCCCTGTCTCCTCTACCTTCAGCGTGAAGGGGGTTCCCGGCTTCAGCCATCCCAGCCAGCGCGAGGGGACGTTCAATTCAACCTCAAGCTCGTGGTCGTCCAGGATCTCGATCAGCTCATGGCCTTCGCCGACGAACTGGTAGCGCTTGACCTTCGGTTCGACCACGCGCCCGGCGAAAGGAGCGGTGATGACGCAGCGCTCGACCAGCGTCCGCATCATTGCGGCTTCAGCTTCGGCAGCGGCAAGTTGGCTGGCGGCGGTTTCGATTTCCAGGGCGCTGTTGGAGCCGAGCCGGTCGAGCTTGGCCTGCAATTGGTAGGTCTTGCGTGCCCCCTGTTGCTGGGCGAGCGCCTTGTCGAGCCTGGCCTTGTGCAGCGAACAGTCAATTACGACCAGTTTCTGGCCTTCCTTGAAGCGATCGCCTTCGCGGATCGACAGTTCCGCTACCTTGCCGGGAATTTCGGAGGACAGAATGGTGCTGCGCACCGGGCTCAGCTGTGCGCGGATTTCGGTGTCGGCATCGGTTGCTGCCGCAGCTGCGGAAGCTCCGGCTAGGAGCGCGGCCGTCGCGAGAAGGAGAGCATGCTTCATGTGCCGGACTTCCCGATGGTGGACTGGGATTGGTCGGCCTCCAGATTGATCCGTCCCTCCTGCCAGTCTTTCGCCACCTTCTCCAGCCCGACCGCCAGCCCTTTGACGTCATGGCTGTTGACCGCTTCGGGCAGCGGGTCGAGCCCGAGCGACACGTAAACGGCGGCGACAGCGTTCTGAAGATCGGCGAAGGCGCGGTCCCGCGCCAGCTGCGCGTTGATCGCCGATGCGCGCGAGCGGATGCGTTCCAGCCGGGACTCGCCGTTGACCGATGCCGCCTGCTGGACGTTCTCGTTGATCCTGCGCTCGATGTCTTCAAGCAGGCGCGCCTGATCATAAGCGGTGCGGGCGCGCAGATACTGCTGGTTGGCGACATGGACCTGGGTCAACGTGGCGACGCACAGTGCCAGCCGGCGGGCATCGCCCGCATCCTCCTGCGCCTCCGCGGCGCGGATCGCCGCCGGGCCGGAGATGAGGTTCAGCAGGTTGAAGGTCACCCGCAGGCCGGCCTCGGCCCAGGCGTTGTTCACCAGATAGGAGTTGCTGTCGTAATTGCCGGACCCGGTGATGCCGATACCCGGCAGCAGGCGGACCATCGCCTTGCGGACCTCGGCGCGATTGATGCGCTTCTGATACAACTCCTCCTGCATCTCCGGCCGGCGGAGCAGTGCGGTGTTCTCCATCGTCTCCATGGGGACACGGATTTCCGGCACCCGGCTGCGGAAGTCGGAAGCCAGGGCCAGGGTGAAGCGCTCCGTGAGTGGGACGTTCATCAAGGCCGCCAACTGAGCGCGGGCGATGGCGAGATCCTGCTGGACCGTCTCCAGTTGCCGGATAATCTCGATCAGCGCCTTCTGATAGCGCAGCGCCTCGATCGGTGCCTTCAGCCTCTCGTTTTCGAGGGTTTCGGCGTCCTTCAGCGCGGCGCGTGCCTCCGCCAGCGCCGGGGCAATTTCGCCCTCCAGCCGTTCCGCGGTCGCCGCCAGCCAGAAGGTGCCGCGCACCTGTTGAATGATGGAGTTCACGATGCGGCGCCGCCGTTCGTGCGTGATCAGCACGCGGTCGGCCTGCTGGTGGGCCTGATAGTAGCTGACGCCGAAATCGAGAACGTTCCAGGTGGTGGTGAGGTCGGCGGTTTCGCGCTGCTGGTCCTGGCTGACGGACGGTTCCAGCGAACGGACGCCGGTGACCGTGTTGCGGCTGACCGTCAGATTGGGCGAACTGCGGCTGACATAACCGGCGCCGGCTGCCAGCTTCGGCAGCATGTCGTAGCTGACGAGGTCGAGCTGGCGTGACTGGAGCGCCTCCTCCATCAGCGCTTGGCGCTGGTCGAGGTTGTACTTGATCGCACGCGCCATCGCTTCGGACAAGCTGATCGGGCCGGTGATCGGTTCCTGTTCCGTATAAAGCCGGGCGCGGTCGGCAGCCATCTGGGTCTGGCGTTCATCCAGGGTCAGCGGCTGTGGTGCGACGGAGCAAGCCGAGACGGCAAGCACGCCCGTGCTCACAAGAAGCCAGTTCCGGCCGCGGCGAAGCGGCGCCCGAAGTTTCACCAACAGCCTCGTCATCACGGAATACGCCCTTCCGGCTAGATCGCACCATTGATGTCGGTGTTGATATGAATTTTTTGCAAATGCAAGAGACCAGTTCTGGATGCGCAATGAAAGCGTGAAACGGAATGTTGTTCAAAGCATATATGTGGCCAAATTGCCGCATCTGAGGTTTGGAGTCGGCAGCTGCCGTCACAAATCGTCACAATTGGGCGGAAGTCAACAGGCGCTTTCATGTAGGGGTTCGCCCTTATTGCCAAGCCATATCGATTTCAGCGCGTCGCTTAATTAACGAAAAATAAAAATTGGAGATCTATTGAACCGGTGCTTGTATGAATGAAGAAGCCGGCTGCTGCGCTTGCACAGTGGTGGTTCGCAGCGGCTAGGCAGAAAGCCATAGGTAGAGGGCGGTTGAATGGGCATCATCCGGAAGCGCGGAACGTCGTCAAAGAAGCCGATGCCGGCTCCGCAGCACGACGGGACTGACCAGGGCCGCGGCGCAGGCGAGACGGGCGCCGCCCTGGCGCTGGAGCCGCGTTTCCTGTTCGATGCCGCCGGAGTCAGCACGATCGCGGACGTCGCGCATGCCGACAGTTCAACCCCCGTGCCGACCGCGGAGCCGATGGGCGCCGATCCGCATCTGGTCGCCGCCCTGTCCGCTTGGCAGGCGCTGCCCGCCGACCAGCACCCCATTGCGGCGTCACCTTCAGGGGACGCACAATCGCCGCAGGCCTGGGCCGCAGCAGCAGCGGCGCCAGGAGCTCAACCGGGTCCTCAGCCGGTGCGGGAACTGCTGATGATCGATCCGTTGGTCGGCAATGCCACGGTGCTGACGGCCGGTCTCCGACCCGGCGTCGAAACGCTTATCCTCCAGACCGGGCGCGACGCGCTGGACCAAATCGCCGAGGCCGTGAGCACCAGACCGGGGACCACGGCGATCCACATCGTCTCGCACGGCTCGGCGGGGGAGGTGACGCTCGGCGGCACCATGCTGACCAGCGATACGCTGGCCGACCATGCCGATGCCTTCCAGACGATCAAATCGTCTCTGACGCCTGATGCGGACATCCTGATTTATGGATGCGACGTGGCGGCCGGGGATTCGGGGCTGACCTTCATCGGCCGGCTGGCCCAGGCCACCGGCGCCGACGTCGCCGCGTCGAACAACCTGACCGGTGCCGCAGATCTTGGCGGCGATTGGGTGCTGGAAGCGAAGACCGGCAGCATTGAGGCATCGGCCTTCCTGTCGGATGCCGGGCGTGCGCAGTTCCACGACCTGCTCGGTCCCGATCTTTCGGGGGCATCGGGCTGGACGGCGGTGATGGGTAGCGCCACCGCCGACCCGGTCGGCGACAGCCAGGCCAAGGCGGCCGACACCGACCTCGTCGGTAATGCGGGCACGGCCGTGCTCTACACCGCCTATGACGACAACGGGACGACGCTGACCAGCGCGGATGATTACCTCGCCTTCCGGGTCCGCATCGACAATCCGACCAGCGACACCAATTTCGGCGGCGTCGCCGTCGTCGGCATGGATGCCAACGGCGATGGCCGGATCGACATCTTCTTCGCAGTCGACGGCCGCAACAATGGACAGGCGGTCCGCATTTTCGATCCCGGCACCGGGATGAACAATTCGCCCAACACCACCTCGACCGCGCCACTGCCGACCGGCTGGATCGCGAGCAACGGCGTCTACAGCTTCACCGCCAGCAACTATGCGGTCACCCTGGTCAGCGCCTCGACCAACCCGCAGGGCGACGCCACCCAGGACCTGGGCGGCGACGGCAAGAAGGACGTATTCGTCAGCTTCAAGATCCCGATGGCCGACATTGCCGCCGTGCTGGCCAAGCCGTCGGCGACCGACCGTAATGGGGTAGTGGGTCCGCGCGGCACCACCGGCATCGCCAACTTCACCAAGGACACGCCAGTGTCCTACGTGGTGATGACGCAGACCCAGCCGGGGCCGCTGAACGGCGACATCGGCGGCGTCGGCAGCGGCTATGACCGCAACGCGACCTTCGCGCAGCTCGGGGCGATGACCGTCACCATGAGCGCGTCGCAGCCGGTTGGGCTCGCGCAGGCAACCGACATCCACATTCTCGGCGACGGCAATCTGTCCGCCACTGAAGACCGGGCGGTGACCATCCAGGGCACCACCACTTCCGGCGCGCCGGCCAACAGCTGGGTAAAGGTGACCATCGACGACGGGGCCGGTCATACCGTCACCCGTTTCACGCAAACCGACGCGAACAAGGCTTGGAGCATCGCCGGCACCGACCTGTCCGCTCTAGCCGACGGAACGCTGACCGCGAAGGCGGAGCTGTGGACGAGCGGCGACAACAGCGGCACGCGGGTCGCGAACTCGCTGACCAGCAGCGCCACGGTCCTGCATGACGCCACGCCGCCGCTGGTTTCCGTCGATTCCATCGCCACCGCCGGCAAGCCGGTCATCAGCGGCACCACCGACCTGCCGGCCGGCTCGATCGTCCGGGTCACCGTCGATCCCGACAACGACACCTCGACCAGCAACAGCCTGGTCTATCAGGCGACGGTGGCGGCCGGGGCCTGGAGCATCAACACGGCGACCGCAACCCCGGTGAGCGGCAGCCTGCCGGCCGGCGGCCTGACCAGCAGCGCTAAAATCACCGCCACGGCAACCGACGCCGCCGGCAACATCGGCACGGCGACCGGGCAAAACAAGCCGACCGTCAACAGCCTGACCACCACCAGCACCCGCCCGACCATCACCGGCAGCTGGACCAACATCAACGGCGACAGCCTGACCGTCACGGTGGGCGGCACCACCTACAGCGGCAGCCAGATCACCATCAACGGCAACAGCTGGTCGGTGACGCCGACCTCCGCGCTTGCGGCGAACGCCACCTACGAGGTGGTGGCCACGGTGACGCGCGGCGGCACCCAGGTCGTCGACGTCACCAGCAGTGAGCTGTCCATCGTCACCGGTCCGTCGATCGCCATCACCAGCGGAACGTCCGGCAACAACACCCGGCCGACGATCACCGGCACCTCCACCGTCGCCAGCGGCACCATCTATGTCCGCATCGATCTCGGCAACGACGGCAACCTGTCCGACGCGGTGACCTATGCGGTCACGACCGATGCATCGGGCAACTGGAGTCTGAACACGGCGACGGCAACTCCGAGTGCCGGCGCTGTTCCGGCCGCCGGGTTCGCCGGAACCAGCGGAATTCTGGCGACGGCGGTTACTGGTTCCACCACCGCGACCGCGACGCAGGTCATGTCGGTGACGGTCCCGACGGTCACCGTCTCCACCATCGAGACGGCGGCGACGGGCAGCCCGAGTTCTGCGCAGATCATCATTGGCGACCACTATCTCAACGCTGCGGAGGACGCGAACGTCACCATCAGCGGCACCAGCACGGCCGGAACCGGTGCAGTGCTGGACATCGTCGTCGCCGACATGAACGGCAACAAGGTTGTCACCACGGCGACGGTGCAGGCGAACGGGAGCTGGTCGGTGTCCGGCCTGAACCTCGCGCCGCTGGACAACGGCACCCTCAGCGCGACCGCTACCCTGCGAAACACGACCATCGCCGGGACGGCCACCGTAACCCACGACAAGAGTCCACCGGGAATCTTCATTCTCACGCCTTCGGTCATTCCGAAGAGCCAGGCGGTGATCCAGGGCGCCAGCGAGCTGCCGAACACCAGCCTGACCGTGAAGGTCCTCAGCGGATCGACGGAGGTCTGGAGCGGGAGCGTCACCACCGACGCGCAAGGCAACTGGAGCGTCACCACGCCGAACGGCACCAATCTGGTGTCCGGCAACGGCGGTACGGTCACCATCCAGGTCACTCCGACGTCCGCGACCGCCAAGGACACCGCCGGGAACTATGCGGTCGGCGCCACGAAGGCTTCGCAGATGGTCCAGCAGGGAGCGGCCAACGCCCAGAACACCATCGTCATCGGCACCATCGCCGGGGACGACGTCATCGACGCCGGCGATCTGGCGACCATCAATTCCCACGGCTTGACCATCACCGGCACGACGTCCCTGACCACAGCGGTGGTTGGCGACTTTACTGTTTCTGTCACCGACGGGACGACGACCAAAACGGCGACGGTGCAGTCGAACAGCAACGGGACCTGGACGGCCAACCTGTCCGCAGCCGACCTGAAGGCACTGAAGAACGGCAAGCTGACGGTCACGGCGACAGTCGCCGACAGCAACGCGATCGTCGTTTCCGACATCGCGCTTCCGGTCCTGGCGCTAACGGCACCGGCGCTGACCATCACTGACAACGTTCCCGGCGTCACCGATGGCCCTGTCACCTTCACCTTCACCTTCAACGAGGCGGTGACCGGCTTCGACGCCAGCGACGTCAACGTCACCAACGGCACCAAGGGCGCCTTCACCGCGGTATCGGCCACCGTCTACACGCTGGTCGTCACCCCGACCGCACAGAGCACCGGGGCAATCGGCGTCACCGTGAACGCCGGTGCCGCGTCGGGATCGGTCTCCGGACGCGGCAGCGCGGCAGCATCGGCGACTCAGGTCTTCGAGACGGCCTCCGGCACCGTGGCCGCCCCGGCTGTCACCGTGAATGCCGACGGGCTGGCCGTTTCGACCCGCCCGACGATCACCGGCACCACCAGCCTTGCCACGGGCGCCACCATTGTCGTCACCATCGATCCCGACAACGACGGCACTACCAGCAACTCGGTCGTCTATTCGGCCATCGTGCAGGCCAACGGCAGCTGGAGCATCGACACGGCGACGGTCACGCCGGACAGCGGAGGCGTGCCGACCCAGGGCTTCCTGCCCTACAGCCGCGTGACGGCCACCGGCACGAACGCCTATGGCAACTCCACGACCGCGGTCGCCCTGGACAAGCCGACGGTCAACGGGCTGCTCACCAATTCGACGACGCCCACCATTACAGGGACATGGTCGAAGACCTCTGGGGACGTTCTGACTGTGATGGTCAACGGCGCCGCCTATTCCCAGGCCAACAACAACCTGACCATCAACGCCGACAACACGTGGTCGCTCACCACCACGACGCTGGCGCAGGGAACATACAACGTGACCGCCACCGTCACCCGCGGCGGGCAGAGCAGCAGCGACATCACGTCGGCGGAACTGGTCGTCGACACCGGCGCGCCCGCGGTCGCCATCACTTCCGGCCTGCTCACCGGCAGCGCCACGCCGACCATCGGCGGCACCACCGACCTGCCGGACGGCACGCTGCTGACCATCACGCTCGATCCAGACAACGATCCGTCAACTAACAACAGCGTCAGCTATGCGGTCACGGCAAGCGGCGGCCATTGGAGCATCGACACCGCCACCGCACTTACCCTGTCCGGCAGCTTCCCCACCGGTGGGTTGAGCGGAGCGCTCGGCGTCACCGCGCAAGGGCGCGACGCGGCTGGCAACGGCACGACGGCTACCGCGACGCTGACCGTGGACCGGACGCCGCCGGCGATCGCCTTCACCTCCAACCGGCAGACGCGCGACAGCACGCCGGTCATCACCGGCACCACCGATCTTCCGGCCGGTTCCACGGTCACGGTGCTGGTCGACGTCAACAATGACGGGAATTACGCCAACGACGGAGCCAATAGCTACCAGGCCACGGTCCAACCTGGTGGCCTCTGGTCGGCGGAGGTGACCTCCACCCTGTCGGGTATCGTCGGCATCAAGGCGAGCGGCACCGATGCGGCCGGCAACAGCATCAGCGTTACTCAACCGCTGACCATCGACGCCACGGCTCCGACCTTGGCAATCACCGGCAATTACGGGGACGTGAACGGCGACCTTTTCGTTTCGAAGGCTGAGAACGGCGCCGTTGTCATCAGCGGCAGCAGCGCCGGCGTGCCGGCGGGAACCGTGCTGACCATCACGGTGGTGAGCCCCGGCGGTGGCCCCACCATCCAGGACCAGGCGACCGTGCAGAACGACGGCAGCTGGTCGATCCAATCGCTGGACCTGAAGGCGCTCGGCTTCAAGGACGGCGTCGCCGCCGTTTCGGTATCCTACAACGACGCCGCGACCGGCGCCGTCATCCGCGCCACCGGCAGCTTCGTCCACGACCAGACCCCACCGGCAGCGACGCTGGCTGCCACCGGTAGCACCAGCATCACCGGCCCCACCACCGTCACCGTAACCTTCGACGAGGACGTAACGGGCCTGGACCTGTCGGACTTCGCGACCTCCAACGGTGCGTCGCTGTCGAACCTGACGGGCAGCGGAAGGACCTACAGCTTCACCCTGACGCCGGCCGTGGTCGGCACGGCGTCGGTCTGGCTGAAAAGCACCACCGTCGTCGACCAAGCCGGCAACGCCAACAATCAGTCGCCGGTGCTGAGCTTCACTGTCACCCAGGGCAACGCCGACACCTACAGCCCCGACCTCGTCAGCATCGTCCGCACGACCGGTGCCGCCGAACTGACCAACGCCGACAGCGTGACCTACCGTGTCACCTTCAGCGAAGCGGTCAGCGGCGTCGATGGGATGGACTTCGACGTCAGAGTCGGCGGCAGCACGGTCGCCGCCACGGTCGGCGTGGTGGCGGTGCCGGGGCTGCCGGGCGTCTATGACGTCACCGTATCGGGCAGCGCGATCCAGAACGCCGACGGCACTCTGTCGCTGTCCTTGAAGGGCTCGGGCCACGGAATCGCCGATGGCGCCAGCAACGCGCTGTCCACCGCCGCCCCCACCCTCGCCGAGACCTATACGCTCGACAACAGGGCGCCGGCCATTGTCGCGGACGGGACGCTGGTCAACGGCACCGCCGTCAGGGGCATTCAGGTCGACGGGTCGGTGGTGACCCTGCGCTATGACGAGATGTTGTCGTCGTCGTCGGCTCCGGTGTTGGGCAACTATGCCATCTCCACCAGCGGCGGCGCTCTGTCGATCCTGGGCGTCAGCGTCAATCCCGACACCCGTGTCGTGACGCTGATGCTCAGCCGTAGCATCTCGGGGAACGAAACGGTGACGCTATCCTACAGCGGGGCCGGCTCGATCCTGGACAAGGCCGGCAATGCCGCGGCGACCTTCGTGAACCGGGCTGTGTACAACGCCTCGCCGGTGCCGGACACCACCGCGCCGGTCATCGACCTAGCGCCGTCCGATGGGACCACCGTCAACCGCACCGTGACGGTCACCGACGGCACCGCGGTCAGCCTGGACAACAACGGCGACGCGGCGACCCTGGTCGAAGCATCGGGCGTGGTGATGGAGCTGCGGATCACCGTCGGCGGCCTGCAAAACGGGACGAGCGAGAAGCTGCTGTTCGGCACCCAGACGGTGAATGCCGGCGGCAGCGGCGTGACGGTGATCGAGAACGTGACCGTCGGCGGCATCGCCGTCGATATTGCCTATTCCGCGGCGAACGGCTGGTTCACCATACAGAAGCATGGCTGGACCAGCCTGACCGCCACTGAGGCGCAAAGCGTTCTGCGGGACCTGCAATACCGCAACGATGCCGGCACCCCGACGGTCGGAAACCGGACCTTTGCCTTCCGCGCCGTGAACGAGGCCGGCAACCTGTCCGCGGCCGCGACCGCGACCGTCAGCCTCACCGCGCCGGTGGCGAATCATGCGCCGATGGTCGGGCTGACGCAGCAGAGCGTCACCTTCACCGAGAAGGCCGGCGCCGACGACCGATCCGGTGCCGTTGTTGTCAACGGCACGCTGACGATCGCGGATGCCGACGGCACGGTCCCGCAATCCGCGACGGTGACCATCACCAACGCCAAGACCGGCGACGAGCTGCTGTTCACCGACACGGCCAAGATCCAGGGCAGCTACGGCAATGGCGTGCTGACGCTGACGGCGGTGTCGGGCCAGACCCCGACGGAGGCCGATTTCCAGGCGGCCCTGCGGTCCGTGAGGTTCAACAACGGCAGCGACAATCCCGATACGTCGGACCGCAGCATTTCCTTCGCCGTCACCGATGTCGCCAATGCCACCAGCACGGCGGCGACGCAGGTCGTCCAGGTGGCAGCAGTCAATGATCCGCCGACCGGCGCCGACAAAACGGTGACCACGGTTGAGGATACCGCCTATCACTTCACGGCCACGGACTTCGGCTTTGCCGACCGGGACACCGGCAACAGCCTGTCGGCGGTCAGAATCACGCAGCTGCCGGCGAGCGGAACGCTGACCTATGACGGCGTCGCCGTGACGGTTGGGCAGGATATTCCGGTGTCGGGGCTCGCCGCGGGCAAGCTGGTCTACACACCGGGGCAGGACGGCAATGGCGCCGGCTATGGCCGCATCGGGTTCATGGTGTCGGACGGCACCGATCTGGCGACCGCGGCCAACACCATCACGGTCGACGTGACGGCGGCGAACGACGCGCCCGTCGTGGACCTCGACGGCACCAACGCCGGCACCACCGGCAGCAGCGCGACCTTCACGGAGGCCGGGGCGGTCGTCGTCGGCAGCGGCCCTGTCGCCATCGCCCCGAACGCCGTCCTGTCCGACGTGGACAGCTCGGCTCTGCGGCAGCTGACGCTTAGGGTCAGCGGGCTTCAGGACGCCGGAAGTGAGAAGCTGGTCATCGGCGGAACCCAGGTGACGCTGACCACCGGCACCACGGCGACCGTCGTCGACAACGGCGTGACCTATGCCGTCTCGATCGCGGCGTCCGGTTCGGGCGCCGTCCAGGTCACCGTCGCGCGCGACGGCGGCGGGACGGTCGCGACCGCTGCCATGCAAGGGTTGCTGCGCGGCATCGCCTATGACCACGGTTCCGACCGGCCGACGGCCGGAGCCCGCAGCATCGTCGTCACAGCGACCGACGATGCCGGTCTGACCGGGTCGGCGGCAACGGCGACGGTCGCGGTCGTTGCCGGCAACGACGCGCCGGTGCTCGGCACCGCCACGGCGGCGGCGGTGGGGCAGCAGGCTGCCGGCGCCACGTCCTACAGCTTCACCATCGCCTATTCGGATGTGGACGGTTCCATCAATCCGCAGAGCATCGGCACCGGGAACGTTACCGTCACCGGTCCGGGCGGCGTCGTGCTGACCGTCACCGCCGCGACCTGGAACGCCACGACGAACACCGCAACCTATACGGTAACCCCGCCGGGCGGCAGTTGGAATGATGCCGATGCCGGCACCTACACCATCGCCGTCAATGCCGGGCAGGTGAAGGATGACGGTGGCGTGCCCGTCGCAGCGTCCGCCACCGCCGGCTCCTTCACCGTTGCCATGGACACCACGGCACCTTCGGCGCCCGCGCTGGCGCTTCAGGCAGTGTCCGACACCGGGCCCAGCAGCAGCGACAAGGTGACCTCGGCGACCGCACCGGCGGTGCGGGTGGCGCTGACCGGCACAGGCGCCGCCGCCGGAGACACGCTGAGGGTCACCTTGGGTGGAGCGGCGACCGTCGGCACCGTTCAACTGGCGGCGGCGGACATCACCAACGGTTATGCTGATGTGACGCTGGGCGGGATCGGCGCCGACGGTACCAAGATTTTGACCGCCGCCATCACCGATGCCGCTGGCAATGCGGGGGCAGCCTCCACCCCGATGTCCATCCTGCTGGACACGGCGGCACCGTCCTTCCTTTCGGCATCGGTATCCGGCGCGGTGCTGACGCTGACCTATACCGATGCAAACGGTCTCAGCAGCAGCCTGACGCCTTCTGCCGCCGATTTCATCGTTATGGCCGGCGGTGCAGTGGTGGCGGTCAACGGCGTGACCGTGGATGCGGCCGCTGGCACGATCGTGCTTGCCCTCGGCACGCCGGTGGAGAATGGCCAGACCGTGACCGTCGATTATGCGGTGCCGCTGCAGAGCGGAACCCAGGATGTGGCCGGCAACCGCGCGGCCGGTCTGACCCAGCAAGCCGTCGTCAACGCCACGCCGGCTCCGCCGCCCCCGCCACCTCCGCCGCCCCCAGTCAGCCCGCCCGTTGTCGTCTCTCCGCCGGTGGTGGTGAGCCCGCCGCCGGTGGTCGTTTCCCCTCCAACGGTGGTGGAGACGCCCCCTGTGGTGGAGACGCCGACGGTTCAGCCTCCGGTCGCGCCGTCGCCGCCCGTTGAGACCCCCGTCGTCTCTCCGCCGGTCGTCGTAAGCCCGCCTGTGATCGTCTCTCCGCCTCCGGTGGTGGTCAGCCCGCCGGTGGTGGTCCCGCCGCCCGTCGTCGAAAACCCGGCTTCGGTCGTCTCGCCTCCGGTCATTTCTCCGCCGGTCACGCCGACAATTCTGAGGACCGTCGAGACGATCGCACCGTCCACCTCGACGCTGCCCAGCATCGTGACCGCGACGCCGACGGACGCGACCGTGACCCCGGCAGTTGCCCCCATACCGGCACCGGCGACGCCATCCAACACCGCGCCGTCGCCCGCTATTGCGAGCATCGTGGCAGCGAACCCGGCCTCGGACTCGCGTGTGAACGGCTTCCCGCCGCCGGTTGCGCTGGCGCCCTCGGATTCTCGTGACGGGCCGAGCCTGATGGTGGTTGGCGCGGTCGGCGACCGCACCGCCGTCGTCGGTCGGCCGAACAACATCCCGGTTCCGGCGGGCACCTTCCAGAGCACCAATCCGAACGCCAAAATCACTCTGGAAGCCACGCTTGCCGACGGATCGCCGCTACCTGCCTGGTTGAAGTTCGACGGGTCCAACGGCACCTTCACCGGCAATCCGCCGGCGGAAATCCAAGGCGCCTTCTCCATCAAGGTGGTGGCTCGCGATGACCAGGGTGCACAGGCGGTGACCGAGTTCCGCATCACCGTCGGTCAGCAGGAGGTGACGGAGGAGGAAAGCGCTGCACCGACACCGGGCGCCGCCGGCGATGCGGTGCCTGCGGGGGATCGGACGCCGGTCAACGGCAATGTCCAGCAGGATGGTCCGCAGGCGTTGCCGGACAGCGGTGGCGGGACCGAACCGTCTGCGCCGACCGGTGATCGTGGCGATGCAACTCCCGCGGAGCAGCGTAGCGAGGCGACACCCGATTCATGGCAGAACAACAACGAAACCCCGGTCGGCAAGATGGCGTTGAGCCGACAGGTGGCCATGGCGCGTTCTGGCCTTCTCGCTGAAAGCGAGGCGCTTCTGACCAACCTGGCGCGAATGTTCGGATAGAAGTGGGGCCCGTGGGCAGGGCATTTTCGGTTGCCGAGAGGGGACTTCCCTGCTCAAACGGAGATTTTCAGCAATCTCAATTCTCGGTGGTTGCGCGCCCCAGACTTGAACCTGCGAACCTACCCGGGCCAGATCGCCGGTTGGTTTCTCGACCAGTCCGCTCACTAGAGCGATCTTGGAGGCCCACCTCGGGGCGCCACGTCTGTTGCGATGGGCGATCGCA
>Ga0196970_1001243_pt1 | contig 18548 bp, 17 predicted proteins | sample S1v_513CmetaG_FD_148672 | JGI IMG/M metagenome (GOLD analysis project Ga0196970, IMG submission 148672) | Soil microbial communities from Anza Borrego desert, Southern California, United States - S1+v_5-13C | ecosystem: Environmental > Terrestrial > Soil > Desert | place: USA: California...
CATAGTCTTCTTGGGTATTACCAAGTGTAAATCCAGCCTCTTCTAAGGCTTCTTATGATCCATTCAGGACCATATTTACCTACGACCTGTTCCGGCTTTAAGGATTCCTGCTTTAATTCAGTTTCTAAGGGTTTTATCTGAATATCCACATTTAGCTGCTGCTTCTTTGATTGTAGAATGATTACCACCCCATAGAAATGATTGGAAAAGTATGGAAGGTTATTTCAAGAGACAGGCTCACTTTTGCAACACTCAGTATAGCTAAGCTCTAAAGCAAAGTCATTATCTTTGAAACATATGGGAGGGAAAACTCTACCAATTAATCTGTAAGGTAGCAGCTATCTATAAGTGCCCATGATGATTATGGTTGGTAATTGGATGAGCTGACTAAGATAAGAGGATACATACTAGGCTACAGAAAGCCTAAGTAATCCTTAAAGCAGGCATGGGAAGAGATTTTAAGGGATATATGACAGAGATGAAGAGAGCTGTTTTATCAGCATAAATAAGAAGGAGGCCCCGAAGGACCTCCTTTAAGAAAGTATGTATTAGCCCAAGAGCTTGAGAACGCCTTGAGGAACCTGGTTGGCTTGAGCCAACATGGCAGTTGCAGCTTGACTTAGGATTTGGTTCTTGGTGAAATCAGACATTTCTTTTGCCATATCGACGTCACGGATACGAGATTCAGCTGCGGTCATGTTCTCAGATATAACAGATAAGTTAGACATGGTGTGCTCTAAACGATTTTGAACAGATCCCAAATTGGATCTTTCAGCAGAAACCTTATTAATAGCATCGTTAATGATGTTGGTTGCTTTCTCCGCATTTTCCTGAGTATCAACAAGAATTCCTTTGGTAACTGTAGCGTCTTGACCAACAAAACCCTGGCCATCGCCAATAGCTACCTTAGATGAAGTAAATACATCGACTTGGGTTGTTGTAAGTGAATCTCCTACATCCATAGAATTCATTTTTGCTATTTGAGCAGCAGAAATACCAAGAGTTATTCCTATCCCTAAATCCACTGTTTGAGCGGAACTACCTCCAAGAGAAACTTTTGTTAGGGGAGTTTCAGCACCCGCAGCATTAACAAGAGTAAGTGCTAATTCTTTATCGTTGTAGTCAGTTGCATCAAGTCCACCTGCCAGCGTGCCATCTGCAACTACTACGTCGGCTGAAGTTCCTGTACCAATTCTTGTAGACGCTGAAACTAGAGCACCAAGAGCGGAATCCCCGTTAATGGCATCTACAACAACTTGCCATGTTGCATCATCAGCAACACCTACAGTCCAGGTATCAGAAGAACTATCATATGATATTCCTGGGGTAGTTGCAGCCTCATCTACTATAATCTTAATGTTATTACCATCTGCACCTGGGGTTTTAGCTGTAAGTTCTAACCCACCTGAAGCAATAGTCTTGGTTGCAGCCTGAGCAGAAACTGATTGAAGCGAACCCAGATCGGCACCACCCGATAATGAACGCATAGTGGTGTTGTCACCAGCGTTTAGGGTTGTTGCACCGTTTGCTGTAGAAGCGGTGACAAGGTCAGCCAATTCATTGGTAGCAGCTGTATCAGTGTTAATCTTAGTTACAACGTCTTGCCATGTTGCTGCGCTTCCTGCAGTAATGGTAAACGATTTGGGATCACTGGAGTCAGCTGTTATTGTAACTGTACTGGTAGTATCTTCTGAATCAAATACCATTTTGACAGAGATATCATTTCCAGCATCGCCTGCAGACTTAGCCTTAAGAATGAGGTTTCCGTCACTAAGGTTAAGAGAGGATGTTAATGCAGGGGAAGTTCCTCCTGCAGCATCAACAACTTCTCCCTTTACCGTATAAGATGCGCTAACTGCACTTCCTGGAAGACTAGTAGATTTAACAGTAAATGCAGAGCCTTTAGTCATTATCATAGCGCCTTCATCCGCAGTAATTCCTAGGCTCTTGGCATCCATCGCAGATATTGAGAAATTAATCGTTTCACCTGCGTTTGCTCCAATCTGGAACTTCTGGTCTTGTAGCGTACCAGACAAAAGATTTTTTGTGTTAAACTGTGTAGTATTGCTGGTTCTTGAAATCTCTTTGGCTAGCTGATCCATTTCTTTTTGGATCTCTATGCGGTCATCATTGGTCATTGTATCAGATGAGGCTTGAACTGATAATTCTTTCATTCTTTGTAGAATACTGGCTGTTTCGTTAAGTGCACCTTCTGCGGTCTGAATAAGAGAAACTGCTTCTTGTGCGTTAGATTGTGCTCTATTTAATCCTCGTATTTGTCCCCTCATCTTCTCTGATACTGCTAAACCAGCTGCATCATCTGCCGCCCTGCCGATTCTAAGACCAGACGAAAGCTTCTCTAGAGATTTAGACATTCCAGTTTGAGCAGCGTTTAAACGACCTTGGGTATTAAGTGCGGATAAGTTGGTATTAATCCTCATATTTAGAACCTCCTTGTAATATAGCTGTTCACCTTCGTGTTCCCAGCTTGTAAATGGTGGCGCCAACCATTACATTAGTGTTATCGTCAAGTTTTCAAACTTCCTTAAGCTTGCCCACAAAACAGGAGGTTATTTTTGAGATGCTAGTTATAACGCTAAATCGAGCTAAAGACACCAGAATAACTATAGGAGACTTTTTAACTCTAATCGTTGTAGATTGGGAAGTTGGAGGCAACAGTGTTAGGCTGGCACTAGAGACGACAATAGAAATACCTATAGTGCGTGAGGAAGCAATCCTGAAGGAGGGATACAAGAATATACCCCGTAAAGGCAATTTAGTACTTACTAGGCGAGAGGGAGAAAGGTTACTTATTGGTGATGACATAACTATCACAGTCAAGTCCGTAACCTGCAGCAATGTAAGAATAGGCATCGATGCTCCTAAAAACTTAAGTATACTCAGGAAAGTAGTAGAAACTGAAACCTTTATTGAAGGCATATTCAGCGTCCTGTAGAGACTTAAAGGGTGCGAAAGAGTCTCTTGTGAGGGGTATCCGTATGAGACACTGAAAACGCCCGAAGGCTCCCCTTGGAGGGTTTGAGTTAAATCAAACCACGTTTGGCTAATAATAGATTGCCCCTCATAGGTAACCTGGTAAGTTCTACCTGACTGTGAAATATCTCCACTTGCTTACCGTTGCTGTACAGTCCCTCTGACTTGCATATTTCAACCCCTGAATCCACCAACGATAATTCCCGGGCTTCAGACCCTCCACTATACATGAGGTGCTAGAGGTCTTCTCTTGCCAATGCCATTCCATATCTTTTTGGATGACGACTACATACGAGTCGAGTTCCTGGCTAGAATCCCAGGAGAGGGTAAAGGGGGAGTCTGCCTGAACCACGGCGTCTTCGGCAGGTTGAATCTGTTCTAGAACATCGAGGAAACGGAAGGTGATTGTCTCTGATGATAACGGTGATTCCTTACCCTCATTCGTAAAGCTGGACACCTTGTAGTAGTATGTATGGTTCCTGTCAGTTGTCCTATCTCTGGCAACTGGAGAACCGTTGAACCATTCTTCTTCTGAATTAGGGATGAGCTTATATGTACCGTTTTGAGAATCATCACTTCTGTATAATTTTAGGCCAACAATCCCTGAAGCACTTTCTTTGGAGCAGGTAATGTAGGGGTCGACGAGTTCCTCACCTGTCTCTGCAATGCGTCCTGCAGCTCCTGTCACGCTCAATCCTTCGGGAGCGTTGGGATATCTCTCGTCAATCTTTGTATTACACCCACTCATCATTCCTGCGAGAAAGATTCCGACGAATAGGGCGAGGATGGAAGGCTTTGTCATCACCATCACCTACCTTCTGCCAAAGAGCCTGTCCCACAAGGAACGACGGTTAAGTTTCTCCTTATTCTCTTGCTCCTTATGTACCCACTCCACAACCATTTCTCTGGCGGTAGCAGCTTCCTCCCTGGCAGTCTTAGCCTCTTCAATGGCTCGGTCACGCTCCGCTCTGAGATCAGCTAGATGTTCTTCATGAGCCTTGGACAGCGTGTCTATGGCTTGGGTAAGGGTATCAATCTGAGCCTTGTACAATGTTATCTGATTAGCCATATTGCTTATGAGCTGGTAGTTTTCATTGATGCTGTTTTTGGTGGAACTGTCATGATCACTGGACACATGTACACCCTGTTCAGAGCTTGAAGGACAAGTGTCTTGGACATCTGAGAAGCTGTGTTCATCTGTGTCCAGGGCTTCTTCTGGAATCATCCATTCCATCCCAAACTTCCCCTCAACCTGAATAGCAGCGAGTTTGCCTTTCTGGATTCTACGACGAATAGTTTTTTCATGGACACCGCATTGATCTGCAGCTTCTTTGATAGTCAGCAAATAATCACCCCTGAACATGACCAATGGACATGCTCAGGACATTCAACGGAAGGGCTTTAATTCCTTTGTAGAGAGTCAAAGAGGTAGAACCTGTACAATTTTTATGGTCAGCGTCCAAAACAGCAACAAAAAAGACCACCCAAAATAGGCGATCTCTAAAAGTCTTGCCAGAATATGCCATTATGATGTATGCTAAATGTAATTGAATGAGCGGAAAATCAAGCGAGGACACCCCTCTCCCTGGAAAAGTTTGGGATGTCCTCTCGTACCAACGTCATTACTACTATGTCCATATTCTATCAAAGAATGTTAAAGTAGGCAATAGCGTTGGTGAGCATCGCTGTTGCTTTTTTGTTGCATTTACACCGATGCCACTGGTTGAAAGAACCTGCCCCACTAACCGTGGGACGTTGTCTCGTTAGAGGAGGATTGGAGAGTCATGCCCTTATGATAGTTAAGTAAGGGCTTCCCAGAAGAATAAAACCGTCCTGCGATGATGGACAAGCTTCCTCTGGTAACCGAGGAGACAAGCCTGTTCATCAAATGAGGAGACAGAGGGAAGTAAGAGGGTGGACAAGTCCGTAAGGACTGACAACATGTCCTTCCTTCTTAGCGTGGTAAAGGCAGACCTGGGCACGACTGAGTTCGGTTCATCCGAACCTTGAACCCTCTGAAAGCAACGACAGCCTATACGGATGGCTCCAAGCCACCTAGTTGTGTTGCCCTCTCATGACCGACATGGGAGAGCTTCCTCTGCCTACCAGATCCACCATCCACCTAGTATCCCATCCGTAACCACTTGTCAACTATGGATCATCAATTGGTCCTGAGTTCCTCAACTCCATCTTCTAGAATGTGTGGTTTGTTTGCGGAGCCGTAACGGCCAAGAGCCAGACACGAAAGAAAGCAAACCTTCCTAAGGGTCCCGACTAGAGGCCGTATTCGAATGAAGATAACAGAACGATCGGAAGGAGAAGTTGGAGAAAGTTCCACAGGTATAATCACACTACCCCTTCTACAAACCCTCCTTAAAACGTCTCTATAGAGCCTTTCTGAGATCGTCTTTTTAGCACCCCTATAAATGCCCTATTGTGATGACATCTCGATCTAGTGATCTCTGCGAGCCCATCTATGTATCTATGAAAGATCCTTTACGCTTCTACATCGTCAATAAGTTCGTTAAGTCTATCTTCAAAGAGGGTAAAAGGTCGCCTTGAAATACCAAACTCTTTTTCAATCATGAGACTCACTATTGCTTGCCCGTTTAACAATACTACAGGAACGGCTCCCTTCTTAATTGAGGCGTCTTTAGCTTCTTTTGTGAAGTCTGACGTAGTGAAGAAGATACCTTGCTCATGTGTGCCCTGGATTGCTCCTCGGAACTTGTCTATTTCAGGTCGTCCAATAACCCCATCCCAACGCTTACATTGATAAGCTACATCCATAAGTGCTAGGCCCACTTTTAGCTTACCGAAGCCGTCTAGACCGCCATCTCTAGACTTTTTGGTTACCTGAACTTCTGCAAAACCGTATGCTGTTAGTAATTGTTTAGCGAATACTTCGAACTGTGACGGAGTCATCTCTAGCAACCGTGACAACATAGAACCTCGAAACTTAGACTCGTATTTATCATATAACGCTAATAGGTCGGGCTCGTAAGGGGGAACTGTTAATTTTGGCGGAGTGATTTCCTCAGCGGCACACCGTTGTCTCCCCTTTTCTGTAATTGCCCAGATGCCCCAACCTTCGCTAGCCATCTCTCCTCTTTCTACAAGGGACTGCCTAACCCATTGAATACGGTTTGTCCACTTTGAGTTGCCCGATGAAAGAGTTTCAGCAAGATCGGTCTCGTTAAGCTGTGGGAATTCTTTAGTGACTAAGGGGTAGATTTCCTTTGTCTTTCCCTTTCCTCCAATTGCCACAAGTGTTCTAAGAAGAGGAAGCTGTATTTCTTGTTCACTTGGGAACAACTTTATCACTCCTGATTCCGAGCTGTTCTATTTCTATATTACTTCAATACCGATAATAGCTTTTTGAGATTTGTCAGAATAGACAATTCGGAGTTCTATAAGAGGAATGATTCTCCTTGCAATAATCTTGTTTGGAATCCTTTGAGTAGAATTTAGTAGACACATCTGACAAGGCAATGTGGGGGATCTTCCATCTTCTGAAAAGGACAAGTTAGGTACAAGCAGAAAAGAACTCATACTAGACATCATTCACAGGAGTTGTTTTGCAACATGGGTCAAAAAGTTGTACTGACAGGCTTTCTTTCAGGTGAAGTTCGCTCTCAACCTGATAACAACATACTTGCTTTTGATATGGAGATGGCGGGGGTGAAGTCTCCTCCCAAAGGTCTGCCTACTTCAGACGGGGTAATTTACACTGTCCTTTGTACGGAGAAGCAGTTGATAAAAGCTAACCTCTCCATTGAGACTCTACCTACAACCAAGCTAATGATCCAAGGCGAGCTGACTCTCGACCTTTCGACCAGCGTATGCTACGGAGATGTCGGCCTAATTTGCATGCAACTATCTGTCATCGAGGACAAGCCTAAGGAGTCGGAGTCCAAGAAGGAAAAAGAGGTCTCTTCCTCATCCGGAGAAAAGACCCCTGACCAACCTAAGAAGGAGAAGCAGCAACAACCTGTTAAGCCCGAGAAACCGCCAGAGCCGGTATACGAAGACATCGTTCTTAGCTGTGTAGACTGTGGAGGAGAGGTTATCTTCACCGCAGAGCAGCAGAAAAGGTACACCATCAAAGGCCTTGAACCTCCAGAGCGATGTCTTCCGTGTCATCTAAAGTTGAGACAATATCTCAGAGAACATCCTGAGGAATGCACAGATGGGCCTATCACAGACTTCGACTACCTCTGTGCTGATTGTGGAGCCTGGGTTAAGTTGCCTGCCGAGTTCAAGGATGGACGAAAGATATATTGCAGGAAGTGCATTAAGATCCGAGAGAAGGCACGAGCAACCAAGCCACCAGAGAAAGTCAATGAAAAGGGCATCTACATCCATCAAGAAGAATACAATTCTCATCCGTTCAAGACTGAAGTGCCAGGGGTAGTGGTTCCGCAAATTCCTGTGGGGATAGCTCCGGAAGGTACTAAGGAATGGGTTGATATCAGCCTGATTAAGGTTCCTAGAACCTTCAACTTCATGAGCCAAGAGAAGACTCAGAAGGCTTTGGAGAAGCTGATTGAGACAGGGACTATTGATGAACCTATCCTTGTCAACAAAGACCTAGTTCTTCAGGACGGATGGAGAAGACTTTGGATGGTCAGCAAAGCTGGGTGGGACAAGGTTCCGGTGAAGAGAGCCGGGTAAACTCCATGAAACTGAACATCCCGTTTTATATCATTTCTAAAGCAGGGTATAACACGAAAAAGACATCAAATAGCCTTTTTGGCAAAGGTGTGGAGGGTTGTAGCTAGTACCATAGTGGTACTTAAAGCTCTCCCAGAGGTTGAGAAGCAATTGAAGTACCAAGGTATTATTACACCGGAAACTATTAGACATGTCATCACTGCATTCAAAGGTTAACAGAAACTTTCACCCTATTATAGGCTTGTAGCCCTTGATAACACGTTAATTGCTGCATTATGATCTCTATCTAAAATGGTTTTACAATGGGGACACTTATGAACTCTAACGTGTAGCTTTTTAGGAACTTTTTCTCCACAATTAGAACATAATTGAGAAGTATCTTTTGGGTCTACAACCTCAACTGTTTTACCCCATTGTTCAGCCTTCTGCTTTATATAAAGGACCAACTGACCCCACCCAGCATCGAGGATAGCTCTGGCCAGTTTGTGGTTTTGAGTCATGTTCCTAATCTTCAAGTCTTCTACTACTATTGTGTCATAGTCAGAACATAACCGGTGAGCTATCTTACGATTCAAGTCCCTGCGTTGGTTCCTAATGTCTTTATGAAGTCTGGCTATCCGATTCCTATGATCGATATACCTATTACTTCGCCTCTTCATGTTTGTACCGCACTTGCTACATACATAGACCTTAGCGGCTCCCTGCTTTCTCATGGCTTCAGTTATAGGTGTATGTTCACCGCATTCATCACACACAAGGCACTTTCTAGCCAGTTGTCGTTGAAGTCTAGCTAGCTTCTTAAGGTTGCCTTCGAGACATCGAGCGTTTGCTATGAACTCTCCGTCAGAGGTGGTTGTAAGCTTCTCAAGACCTAGGTCCAGACCAATGGACTTCCCTGTTAGGGGTGGAGCATCCTGTGTTTTATCAATGTTGCACGTAAAGCAGGCGTACCATTCATCACAATCATGAATGATAGTTATACGCTTGATTCGGCCATCCATAGGCCTATCTGCTCTCATGTGAACATGTCCGATATTAAGCCATGATAGATAAAGCCTATCAAACCTGCCTAGGGTTCGTATGACCTTGTAGCCCTGTACTTCATCAGCTACAGGAACAGTAAAGCTCTGATATACTCGCCTCTGCTGAAACTTAGGAAAGCCTACCTTCTGCTTTTTCTTCAGACCTCTAAAGAAGTTCTTGTAGCTAATGTCTACCCTGGCTATTACGTCTTTGAGAATCTGCGTATTAACGGCTTTCAAAAGGGCCAAGTTTTCCTGGGACCAGTATTCAGAAGGCTCACTCTTCTTGAATTGAGTGAGCCATCGCTGTTGGTCATAGGAAGTGAGTGTCTTCAGTTCTTCCTCATATACCCGCTTGCGTTCTGCTAAAGCTGTGTTATATAGCTTCCAACAGATATAAGTAGTATCATTCAAAGCTTTCTCTTGTTGCCTAGTGGGATATAGCCGGTAACGATAAACAAGCATTGATATGCGCTCCAACCATGAGTTCTTGGGAGTTATTGTGGAAAAGTCTCAGGGGCACGCCTGTGGGATTGTACATTTACTACGTCAATGGATGTTTACCTGCGATCACTTCACACGCCTGTGGGATGTACGGAAATAGTAAATGAATCTTACTCTCACTAGCCAGGCTGGGCGTTTACCCAAGGCTATGTTGTTGTCAAAATACATCCACATTGTGCAGATTTCACGGTTCACAGGTTAGGGCAACCCCTACACCTCCCCGTGCTGTTGCGATGGATCTCACCGCCAATAACGACATTTGGACAGAACAATAAGATTTCCTTTGCCTGATTTCGTTAAGTAGTTATAGTATGGCTTCAGAACTTTTTCTCATGGTAGTTAATCACTGACTTCGACTACCTCTGTGCTGTTGAACGAAATTCGCAAGTCTTTTTAGGTGTTAGTATATCCTCGCCATACTTTATAAAAATAGCTCTGCAAGGCGCTATATAGCCTAGCAGAGCTATCTTTGCTATCGACCATGTGTTTCCATCCATCCCTGGACTGTCCTAGTATCTGTATCTAAGGCTTTAGCGATATTTTCTAGCGTTGAACCTGCCTTATACATCTCTCGGGCTTTAGCTTGCTTTTCTCGATAATTCTTGCTACGGCAAGCGCCACTACAGAATAGCCTGCTAGTCCGGGCTTTATCTGGCGAGAGTTCAAACCAGATTCCACACTGCTGGCAGCGTCGGTAAAGCTTATTTCTATGAACTGCCAAAGCAAATTGTAGCCATAACGCCTCAAGTAAACTATCGGGTGTATAGCATAGGCTTAGGCGTCTCGGATTTACAGGATCCCATCGAAGTTGCTGTAAGCAGCTTAAATACTTATTGACATATTGAGAGGTCAGATAAAAAGCAGGTCCTATTACGTCACCAGTCGGAAACCATTGTAAAAGCTCTGGATGAAACGTACTGGTAGCAATTGGTTGGACGTCTTTGTCTTTATGCTTAAAGTAGATACCATTGACGGTTGATTCTATGTAGTTTCCAAGGGTTTCCACATCTTCATTTTGAGATGAATCCCATAAAATAAGAGCTAAATGCATCGAGTAAATCTCGCTTTGCCATAGATCTAAAGGTTCGCCCTCACCTATGGCAGGTTCTTTAGAATTGGATGGGAGCTCGATGCGCGTAGCTTCTGACTCTCCGCTAAGGCCTAAATGCATATTGGAGTTATCCCGCATCAATAAGCCGTAGTTATTGGCAAATCCCAGGATGCCTACTTCTGTCGGCTCCGTTTCAGCGAATGTGCGGAATAGACCGGTATAATCCTCCAAAGGACAATAACGTCTTCTTGCAGCCCCGCATGGTCCAAGAGGCAGGCCTGTGGTAAGAAATACACCTTCTTTTCCCGTACCTACTTCCTTCGTCTTTATGAACTTATACTCAGCAACATCCCACCAAAAATCAAACCCATCGCCCACAATTAGAGCCCCCCTGAGTAATCTGACACGGAAAGTATAACACAAAACGTAACAATATACAAAAAGAGTATTGACATGGATGGTGTTTCTCTCTAATCTAAATGGTGAAACGGTAAATATAAAATAAACGTAACGGAAGTGATATATGATGACAGAGAGACTCACATTTTCAGCACCTGAGGCCGCAAAGATCCTTGGTATTTCTCTTGGCGGTGTCTATGCGGGGATACGTCGGGGAGAAATTCCAGCCGTACGCATTGGCGGCCGTGTCCTTATTCCAAGGGAGTACATTGATAAAATTCTTAAAATTGGTGGTGAGGTACCTGGAAATTATGTTAACCATCCTATTGAGATCTGAGATTTAGCTTCTTCCTATGGGCAAGGCGGAAGCTGAGCCTTTTCTAAATACACCACAGGCATGCTGAAAGCCATATCATAAGGGCTGCAACCCAAGACATGGCCTTCAAAACTGTTTATCCATTTCAACCTTCTGGCGTACTCCTAGCCCGAGAGGAATTTGAGAGTATCCTCGTCTTTTGGCTTTCAACATCATTGGGCAATACCGCAAGTAGTTAGTTACGATCGTGAGCGTTTATCATGCTAATATCTATATTTCACTATACTTTTACGCTACTCTTGCCCTACTGCCCAGAAGTTATACCTAACATCTAAGACGAAGGTTCCCTCTCACCCCCAGGAGGAGAAGAGAGGACAGCGATGACAATATCGGACATTAGTATACACATAGTTCAAGACGGCCCGGAAGGGCTTCTTGCTCGCGGCCATGTCACATTTGAGAACAGCCTTCGCTGTAACTATTTGGAGCTATGGCGTTCTTCTAACGGTTCCATATACGTTGAATGGCCTAGACTGAGATATCCAGGGGGCAACCTAGCTCGGCCCTTTGTGCACCCATGCACGAAGGAGCTTGCTGCTGTGGTTGCTTCTGAAATGTTTAAGGAATATCAAAGACAGATGGGACAATCTCCTCTTTCTAAAGGGGGCAGCGGTAATGGCTGATGTCCTATCTCATTTTACCGAGGTTAAGGAATACTCGGGGTATTGGTGGGCTACCTGCCCTGCACATAACGATTCCAGACCGTCCCTTAAGATTCGCCAAGACAAAAGCGGTATATGGCGGTTTGACTGCAAGGCTGGATGCACTCGCAAGGAGATTATAGAGGCAGCTGGGCTCAAAGAAGTTGAGTGTGGAAAGCCTTTCACAGTAGAGAAACGGAGAAACAGTCATAAAACTTTCTTCTTTGAAGATGACCATATATACATAGACGAAAATAAGCAGCCTTACATGAAGGTCGACAGATTAAGAGCATCAGATGGGGATAAAACTATGACCCTTTACCATTGGAATTTGGAACAAACAAGTTGGAAGCCTGGTTTTCAGGGTGAACGAATCCCCTACCATCTTCCCCAGGTTCTAGATGCCATATCTAAGGGCGAGACAATTCTTATAGCTGAAGGGGAGTCTTGTTGTGATGCTCTTGCTCGAGTCGGCTTTATAGCAACCACCAATAGTGAAGGGGCGGGGAATTGGAAAGAAACTCACACCCGCTGGCTAAAGGGCGCCCGTGATATAGTGATTCTTCCTGACGCTGACCCCAACGGATATAAACATCTAAACCTTGTTGCTCAGGCCCTCCTTTCTGTCGGCATCCCTTCAGTTCGTTGGGTAAAGCTTAGGGGCGTGAGCCCTAAGGGTGATATTGTAGACTGGTTTAACAAAGGGGGCACTCCTGACGAATTAAAAGCTCTCCTCGCTAAAGCGGTCCAATGGAAAGGCCCTGTTGAGTTTAGAGAAGAAGCCCCTCTTCCTAAGACAAAAAACGTTTTTGACCTCCTCCAAGAAGAGATACCTGACCCCGTTTGGGTAGTTCCTGGATTAATTCCGGCCGGGCTTACTCTTCTTGGAGGTAAACCAAAACACGGAAAGTCGTGGCTTGCCCTTGGTTTATGCGTGGATCTTGCCCTGGGCGCTAAGGTACTGAATTATAAAGAGGCTAAACAAATAGGTGTTCTTTATCTTGCCTTAGAGGATATAGAACGCAGGCTTAAAGACAGGTTTAGCAAGGTTATAGGGGCAGTCAAGAATGCTAGACAAGCAAAAACTCTCGAATGTGTAACTCAATGGCCCAGGTTGGATGAAGGAGGAGCTGACCTTCTCGACGAGTGGCTTTGCGACCATTCAGACGTTCGATTCGTTGTAGTTGATACTCTTAAACAAATCCGTGGAAGGCAAAAGTCTAGAGATAGTTTCTACGACCAAGATTACGATGCAATCAATGCCCTTAAACAAGTAGCAGATAAGCACGATATTGCGCTTATGGTAGTGCACCACCTTCGCAAGGCACCCAGCGAGGATGACCCTTTCGACGAATTATCAGGTTCCACTGGGTTATCAGGTGCATCTGATACCATTACAATACTCAAACGCGAACAAGGCAAGGATGGAGCAGCTACTCTATACGTGCGAGGTCGCGATGTTGAGGAACAGAAATTGGTTTTAGCATGGGATGAATCTGTCTACGGATGGTCGGTTCTAGGTCCAGCAGAGGAGAATCCTCAAGGTAAGACTGACCAACAAAATCAAATATTAGCTGTACTCAAGGCAGCTTCTCCTAAATCATTACTACCAAAAGAGATTCAGGAGCTTACTGGGTTAAATGCGAGTTATATCAAACTTGCCCTGAACAGGCTTCATCATCAAGGAAAAATACACTCTATGGGTATTGGCAAAGGATGGATTATTAAACACGGTTCTTCTTATAAAGGTGATAACCCTGATAACTATGTTAACCTTGATTACCTTGATAACTGTGATAACCTTACCGTTCCTATTGAGGAAGAAAGGTTATCAGAACAGTTATCACTTGCAACTATTGATAACCCTTCTGATAACTATCATAACCCCAGCCATAATGGGCAAAACGATGTAACAATTGCGACAGAGTTATCAGGGTTATCAGTAACTAACAATTCATGTCTGTCAGAGCAACTAGGTGCGATTGAAGAACTGGAAAAACAACATAGGCTTGCCCGTGAACAGGCTATCGTTTTGGAACAAACGGCGGTATCTTACGAGGCGGAATCGACGGAGGTGACAATATGACCCTTGAGGCATACCTGAAGCTGGTTAAAGATGGAGTTGCCATACGCCGAGTTGGCGATGAACTTAAAATAAAAGCCCCCGACAAACGAAGGCTGACCCCGGCCATCATCGATGAATTAAAAGCAGATAAGCCTCGGGTGCTGTCATGGGTCGACCCCCGGCCCGACATCGAGGAAGATAGTTCAGAATGGCAGGAAACCCTCCAAGAAGCGGCTCGCCAAGGGCAGGTGCTTTGGGGACTCCTTCATAGCTTGCGTTGCGCCGGAGTCGGGATACGGATGGAAGGCAAACGATACAGGCTTGACTGCCGGGAGATTGAAATGGATATTCCCGACCTTCGAGAGAAGTGGCTCATGCCACATCGTGCGGGAATCCAGGCAGCTTTAAACATCATTTCAAAAAAGATCGAAGGCGAATCTAGTGCTCTTGTAAGTTAAAAGAAGGATGTTATATTATGGCACCCCACGGTTCTGAAAGTCTAAGGAGGTTGGATAGATGACAAAGTTTATGAGTTCTGCAGAGCTTGCGGCAGTTATAACTAAACAAGATGAGGCTATCGATGAATTACATGCGGAACTGTCATTAATAGGCGAAACTATAAAGCAGGCAAGTACACAAAGGGTACTCGGAGAGATGGTCGATAATGTGGCTCTAAACGAGCTGACCGACAAGAGGTTAAAGTTGCTTCTTAATCTCAGGGATGCCGAAGCGGTACGAGGAGACCTTGAGATTAAGATACGGAAGGTTAAGGCCGAAGAAGAGGCTGCACATAAAGAAACCTTGGGGCATGAATATGATGATTTAGCGTTCAAACGCGCAGAGCTCGATGCCGACGTTGAAAGAGTTGCTTCAGCTTTGGAGGAAAAACTAAACGCCCTTAGTGAACTGGATGCACGGCAAAGAAAGCTGGCAGCAGCTCTAAATATCAAAGTGGGCAATAGGAATCCAGAGCGGCAGGTCGGTGACTATCTAGCTTGGCGATTGCCTCAATTACGTTTTCCCCGGCCTACAGTAAAGGGTGATTTGACAGAAAATGATTATCTTGCGAAACCTAGACTGGCACCAACACCCATAATATTTAATCCGATGTCAGATATAGAGCGAGATCACTTGGCTATTACCGACTTATTAGGGTAGAGTTTCGTGTGTTGAAAGGGAGAGAAGATGGCCAGGCCCACTAAACTTAACCAGATGCTTCAGGATAAACTTGTGGAGTGTATCAGGCAAGGGGCTTATTATGAAACCGCTTGCCGCTGTGTTGGAATAGGATATCGTACCTTCAGGACATGGATGACCAAGGGCGAAGGTGAATCTGCTGGGCAGTATGGGCAGTTTCGGCAGGCCATAAAACAAGCCGAAGCTGAGGCCGAAATAAGGCTTGTTGAGTTATGGCAACAACAAGCTATAACCAACTGGCAGGCGGCGAGGGACTTTCTAGAGCGTAGATACCCTGAAAGGTGGGGGCGGAAAGACCGTGCTGCCCTCGAGGTGTCCGGCCCTGATGGAGCCCCTCTTGAGATAAATGTGCATGACCTACTCATAGCTAAGCTGGATGAGATGGCGAAGAAGCGGAAGCAGGAAATAGGTTTTGAATAGCCTTAAATGCTTACCCTGCGATTGAAATGAATTAGCATAGGGGCCATACTGGATCAGCTTCTGTCATCCTCCCGATGAAATAGAAAGAGCAGGCCTTTAGGCCCGCCCCTTAAGCGAGATCCTCTTTTGCAAGAGGCAGTCCCGGCTTATGCCGGGTAGTATCGCCCATTATAGTTTACGTAGGCTACTAGTATGGCCTTTTTAAAACTCTCTGACAATGAGGGGACCTTCGGGCCCCCATTGTCCTTATCTCGAAGGTTATAAAGCTTTTATTTCATCGGCATAGACATAAGAAATTAAGTTTCTATCAGGGGTTTCTAACCAGCCTTTTTCCAAATGAGATAGATCTCTAACTTCTTTAGCTGTTTTATCTCCCAAAACGGAAATCACATACTCTAATATCTCTACCTCGTCTTGCGTAAATATAGATGGGTTAAACTCGTCAACTGCGCATATCTCTTCCCCAGAGTAAAGGCCAAAGTCCTTTTCGACTTTCACAATTACTCCATCCTCTTCTAAGATTCCTAGAATGGTTTCGTACTTTTTAGGAACAGGACCATGTGGAAATCTAGCGTAAGGAGATCCGCTTATAGATAGCGCCCTTTCTCTATAACTAAGGAAGTCCGAATAAAAAGCTAGCTTCAAAGCTTTAGTTTTAGGTAGACCAGAGCATTTATGAGCAAAGAAGACTATCATTTGCCCCAGCTTTTCAAGATCAAATTTCCTAAATCCATTTTCAATAGAAGGAGCATCGTTTCCGGCTATACGCTTAATCTCCTCTAGCTTCTCAGCATCCTTAAGGTTCTCAGTTAACCTTTCTCTAGTTCTAGCATCAAGGAGATGCCCGCGCTCTTTTAAACGATGAATCATATTTATGGGGTCTTTTAAATCACACAGCTGAGCATTTTGAACAGGGTCAGGAATAGCCCCTTTCTCATAGCGCTGAATAGTGATTTCACCCATGCCGAGTAGTTTAGCTAGAGAGCGCTGGCTAATGTTGTAGCGTTCTCTTATCCGGGCTATCTCTTCTGGGAACAGAATTCCCTTAACCTTTCGATAGATACCATAGGCTTCTTCCATAAGTTTTCCGTAGTATTCATCATCCGTAATCTCTTGATTGCACTTAGAGCACACAATCAAGTCACCTTTGACAGTGATACTCTCTCCCCTCACCACAAAGGTCTTCTCCCGATTTATTACACGGTATTCCATCTCGGCGTTGCAGTTAGGGCAGAAGACCGTCTTAACCATTTCATATACCTCCATAATTTACACAACATTTTTATTTTTAAGTGGCCAATGAACCTTAAACTCTGCAAAGTGGAAGCTTATACAGACCACCCGGTTGTCCTCAGTAAAACCGAGTTTGATGTATATTTCTTTACCCCCAGAGTCAGGTATCGTAACAGCAAACATCCATACCTCTTTAAATCTCGGGGGTTCCCTGTCATCTGGTTCCGGCCCTTGTATGTAATCCTGTGGTACTAGACCTAAGATGACATTCCACATCAGGTCTATCGTATACCCCAGGGATGTTAAGGTCTCTTCATTTTTATCGTAAGTTATCCACTGGTCATATAGTTTTGAGTTATATAGCTGCTTTGCTTTCTTCAGGGCATGGGCGACAAGCTTAGTATATTCTGTCATAAAAGTACTGCTCATCTTTTGGCTCCATCACCTCACTTGTGTGATTTGTATAGAGCCATTATAGCACACCTCAATCTTATGTGCTATCATATGATAGCATTCCCCCACATTTCTTATTTCCCTCTACTGTAGATACTTTTTTTATATCTAGGCTTAATACGTGTACGAGTATGTTTCTTGCCTTATGTTTAGCAGGCAGTTTATGCTATAATTGAATGTACGATTAGATACCTAATCACACATTCAGCTTTTGCTTAGGAGGGCATATCCATGGAGTCATTACTTCAACATGACGCGCAACCTGTTCATATAAAAGCATCGTTCAACGAGGAACTTATATGTTCATGGCTCCACGGTAAAAGCTCCAATACACAAAGGTCCTACAGTTCCGATATCAATAAATTTCTATCCTTCGTAGGTCATAAACGATTAGACACTGTAACATTAGCAGATATACAAGCTTTTGATACCTCTATAGAGTCCTTCACCCCTGGAACACGGGCTAGGGCGATAAATTCCATAAAGTCACTCCTGACCTTCGGATATAAGGCCGGACTCCTTAGGGTAAACGTAGGGACAATGGTAAAGCCGCCCAAGCTGAAAAACGAGCTCGCTTCCCGTATCCTGTCGGAACCCCAGGTTCAGAAGATGCTGGCTCTTGAGGAGAGACCAAGGAATCATGCCATGCTCATGCTAATGTATGGGGTAGGCTTGCGCGCTGCTGAGGTTTGCAGCCTATGCTGGAAGGACATACGAGAGACTGGGGATGGGGCTGTCGTCAGCGTCTATGGCAAGGGGTCGAAAACTCGCCATGTTACTATTACAGCCTCTTTATGGCGAGATGTTAAGGTGCTTAGGGGAGATTCACCTGAAGATGCTCCTGTATTCCAATCCCGGAAGGCCGCAGGGCACCTGACGACAACACAGATTAGGCGTATCGTTTATGATGCTGCCAGGCGGGCCGGGTTCGAAGCTTCTCCGCACTTTTTGCGTCATAGCTGCGCTACACATGCTCTTGATAGAGGCGCTCCATTATCTGTGGTGAAGGAAACCTTGGGACATTCTGATATCTCTACCACCGGAAGATATTTGCATGTTAGACCCGGAGATACGACGGCGCGGTACCTAGCGGTCTAATCGGATAAAGTGGAGTCCGAAAGGTATATCAAGGGAAGAAATTTCATCAAAGGTCTAAGGCATTTCCACAGCCAGTTAACACCTTTAGGGCTTCCAGTAATTACCTATTCCACCGACTATTTTTGCCAAGGCCATTTAAATCTTTTCTTTGCAATCTCTTCCTAGCCGATGCTACCTCACGTTTCCACTCATGAACTTCTTCTAAAGCCCTATCTCTTTCAGCCTTCAATGAGTTGAGGTGTTCTTCATATACCCTCGCCATCTCTTTTGTACTGGTTTCAAAGGCTTCTATAGCTCTCTTTCCAGGGTTTCCACCTTAGCACCAATCTGTTCTTGTTGAGATATGATAAGGGTTGTAGCTTGATTCTTTGGGTCATCACTATCTTGAGACTCTGTTTCAACATCAGGAGACCCTTCGAAA
>Ga0196970_1001245_pt1 | contig 18546 bp, 20 predicted proteins | sample S1v_513CmetaG_FD_148672 | JGI IMG/M metagenome (GOLD analysis project Ga0196970, IMG submission 148672) | Soil microbial communities from Anza Borrego desert, Southern California, United States - S1+v_5-13C | ecosystem: Environmental > Terrestrial > Soil > Desert | place: USA: California...
GAGCAAAGCATTGCCCGCTACATCGAAGAGCTGGACCGGGCTGATCGGCAGCCAGAGTTCTCGGTGCGACTACGCGTGGCGCACATCAAGAAAAAGATCGCATCGCTGCAGCGCCAGATCGATGCGTTCAATGCCGTCGGCCAGCAACTGCAGCAAGTCCCCGACCAGCAAATCTCGCAGACAGATCCGGACGCCCGCTCTATGGCGACCAGCGGCCGGGGAACGGGCACGGTCGGCTATAACGTACAGACCGCAGTCGATACCAGTCACCATCTGATCGTGGCTCACGAAGTGACCAATGTCGGCCATGATCGCACTCAGCTTGCCTCAATGACCCGGCACGTACAGCAAACGCTGGGGCGGAAAATGGTGACGGTGATTGCGGATCGAGGCTACTTCAGTGGTGCGGAAATTGTAGCCTGTGAAGAGCAAGGAGCAAGGCCGCTCGTGCCAAAACCCATGACATCAAACAACCGGGCACAGGGTCTGTTCGACAAGCGCGACTTCATTTACCTGGCGCAAAGCGACGAATACCTGTGCCCGGCCGGTGAGCGAGCACCGTGGCGGTTCAGGCGGATCGAGGATGGCTTGGTTGTTGACAAGTATTGGTCTTCGTCGTGCCCGACGTGTACGCTCAGATCCCGGTGCACCAACGGCATCAATCGCAGAATTGCTCGCTGGGAGCACGAAGACGTGCTTGAGCGCATGCAAAGACGATTGAATGCGCGACCAGAGTTGGCGATGATACGCCGCTGCACCGTCGAGCATCCGTTCGGTACCTTCAAGGCCTGGATGGGCGCCACACACTTCCTGACCAAAACGCTACCGAAGGTGCGAACCGAGATGAGTCTTCATGTTCTGGCGTATAACATGAAGCGGATGATGAAAATCATGGGCATGCAGCGACTGATCGCGGAAATGACGAGATGAGCTGCATTTAACCTCGGCCTCAATGCGATGGCCTAGGAGGTGGCCGGCTCTCTAAAGGATCGCGAACGCGTTATCACACGGCCTCGGTCGTCAGGCGCATGTCATGTCCCGTTTTCGAGTGTCTGGAAGGTGGCCGATAGCCGCCGCCGTGAAAACGGCATACCGCTGGCTCCGGCCAAGAACAGTCGGTCGAGGATGACTGCCGATCCGGGGCCCTTCACACCGGGTATTACGGCGGCCTAACTTCCGGACGGATTGCATGAAGGTGCAGAGTTGCTAGGTTGGTTGGTTGGTAGGGTATATATAAACCCCACCTAACTACCAACAGGGGTAGCCAGCCTTTTTAGAATCAATGACTTAGCGAGGAAAAGTGCATGTTTCTGAACGAAAGTGCAGTGAGTTGTGCAGCAAGGTGCGTAACTTTGTACTTTAAAGTGAAGAGATTTGTACAGCAAAAGTGATAGTTATTGTTCGCGGAAGGTGGCAAGGTGAACGAATTTGTTCTATTTCCGCTGAAAACCGCTCCGTGCTTGGCTTTGCGCCGAATTTGTCATGCGAAAGGTGTATTGTTTTGTTGTGATTGGTGTATAGATTTGTCCGTTCGCGGTACGGCGAAAAGTGCATGTTTTTGGTGGATCGGCCGTGTTTCTCGGGGCGGTAAGGTGCATGAAATTGTCCTTTCTCTGCTCGCTCTTTAATTTTACATAAATAAAGTTATACGCAGGCACGGTGTGGCAGCTAAATTAGCATGTCTCGATCTGGCTAAATCAGAATGTCCCACTTTGGGCAAATTGGCGTGATGTAGACGGCGCATGCTGGGCGCTTCCGTTTTGCTATTGTGACTGCGGTTTGATGAATTCAGCTTTCCCCATGCTCTCCACCTCTTCCACTTACACGCGAGAAGGAGCAGCATCAGGGGGCGCTATAATCGAAATGCGACGGTTGCCGGATTTGCTGACCGCAGGGCAATCGAGCCCAAGTCTGCGGCCAGGGCGTTAGGGTCTGGTCGGGTGGTCCGCCAGCGGTGACGTACTTCCTTCTGGATGCCACGAGGCTGGAAAGCAGGAGATCAGCACCTGCCCGTCGCTCAAATGGATGTTCGGTGAGCATTTGTTATCTGGCTGATCGCCTTGGCCTGTTTTACGATACTGCATACCTCATGGCTACCGCAAAGAACAAATTCAACCAGCCCAGTCCGCTGGCACAGATCGTGGCACGGATCAAGCGTGAGCCTTTGTATGGCGAAAAGCTGGCGCAGCAAGCCGGCATCGTTACCAAGACCGGGCGACTGACGAAGACCTACCGCTAACGCTGTGTGCGTTATAGGAAAAAAGTCCCTCTGCGCGCTCCTTTCCTATAACCGCCCCCACCGCATGACATTCTGGAGTGCATGAAGCATCGGTGACTTTTGTTGACTGACTATTACCTGTCCTTTTTGTACGATGCGCCGCTTCTTCACATCACAAAGGAGACACCGTGAAAAAAGTAGCACCGTCAGATCACTTCGAAGTCGCAATGGTTAACCGGTCATCAGCCGGCGAGGAACGTGTGAGCCACACCTGGGTCCACCCGATAAACCTTGACCGCCTGATTCGCAATATCGCCGCCGGCGATTATGTCGAATTGCGCATCCGTCCGCCAGCAACAGAAGATCACGTCTAAGGTCCCCGTCAGGTACCTACCGGGCAGCCGCTTTGCGCAGCGGCCACCACTCTTTAATCTGCTCGAGCGTGACCAAGCCTGCCGGCGCGCGATGAAAATGCCAACACCGATTGGCGACGCGCCACATCGCCCGCCGTTGCTCACCTCCCGGCAGCACTACAATGCGGAGTTGGCCATGCTCGAGCAAATCCACCTCTGCTCATATCCAGGCCAAGCCCAACAGCATTTGTGCCCGCTTCAATAAATCCCGCCGGGCAGGATCCGGGCCGGCGTTGCCGAGCGTTCCGATACACGCGACCAGATCACGCACCAGGTCGCCCAGCGCGCGCAGTTCTTCGACCGACAGCGCATGCTGCATCTGCTCAAGTGCCTCGATGTGTTCAGGCATTTCCCGCACGACGGTCGGACCGCAGATTGAGCAATACTCCTGCAACCAGTGTTCTTCACCATCGCTGATTTTTTCCAGTGCATCCACACATGCGGCGCGAATCACAGAAAGCGCGTGCATCGTCTATTTCTTATCAAGACAGTCGCCAGTAGCGGGGTAAGACCCATGCAACGCGCTGTATTGCCTGCGGGTCGCAGTTTGCGTGCCTTGGTACAACCGTGGAGTGCGAGCGCACGCTCCAATTTTCGCTTTCGCACTACTGCAGTATCGAGATGGGTTCGCTTTTCAGGCCGATTGCCACCCTCAGCAGAAAGTCATCGACGTACTTGCGCCCTAGCCGGGACACCGCGGCTTTCCAGCACGCTTTGAACTAATCTTCAGTCAGATCACGATTAGTCCGCAAGATCGCATCCTCGTCGTCAAGCGGAGTCTCAGGATACGGTTCACCCATCATTCATTCATCCTGAGGATGGCGGAATTCAGTGCGATCAATTCACGCAGCAGCCGCAGTTCATGTGGCGATGTCATTTGGCTAATCAACTTGGAGAACCTCCGAAAACCCACCTGCAAAGTTCGCGATTAGCGTCCAGCCAGGCTGGCCGAGTTCGCGAACGATGGCAGGAAAGATTGCTCGCAACTGGCGTGCGTCGACTTCGGTTGCCTGGAATTGGATGCGCTTCTCATCCTGGTCCCGACGGTAGGTCACGGTTACGCCGTCGACTACAACTACCCGGTTAAAAGTCTCAGAAAATGCAGTCATGTACGCGATCTTGAAAGCGCGGCCCGAGGCTCTGGACCGCAGAGATAAACAGCACGTGTTTGGCCGCCAATCTGGTGAGCCCCAAGTCCAAACTCAGACGGACAAACGAGATCGTACGATCCTGGCCACGATTGAAGCTGGTTATTTGCTTCAACCTGAATCCAAACTTCCTGGACGCCTACAACGTCATTTAGGCCCCCTCATAACCATCCACCACGACGCGCGTGTCAAGTGGAAACCGTTCAAGCAATGCGATCAGCTCGCTGCAGGTCAAGAATTTAGACATCATTGCTACTGTGCGGATCTATGAATAGCACTTCTTCTCAAGGACTTTCAGCGCTCGTTACCGTCGCCCAAGGCAACCTGGGGCGCAGTTCTTTGCGCATGTAAGGCGACTGCAGATTCGTGATGAAAAAATCGATCATCCGCTCGGCCTGCGGTGATTCATCACCCTTTTTCGCCGGCTGGCCGTCGATGTCATAGAAACGTAGGTTGGAGAGGTGCCAGCACCGGCGATGTGCCTCTGCCAGCACGGTTTTGAGAGACGCGACGACAGGCGCAGCACCACCGGTGCGCATCATCACTTTGCCGAACTTTGGCAACGCCTGGACCGACATTTTTTCCGTCAGATCCAGCCAATCGATCGTTGCTCCAGGAGGAAAGTTAGTCACCCCGATCCCCTTGCGATCGACGCGCGTAGGCGCGAGCACGTTCGCGAATCACTCCGCGCGCTTCCTCGACGGTTATTTCACCTTTGACGCACCGTTTTAACAGTTCCCGTACCGAGGCGGACACATAAACGTTGTCGACAGCCAGGATGGCCACGGCTTGATCGACACTCCAAGCGGTTATGCGTGCCGTCCCATCGTCCGGTGAGTCTTTACTCATCTACACCTCCTGCAGTGCAATCGCCGCACAACAAATCACTACACCTGAGTGCCTCCCCGATCGTACCGCTGATCCGTGCTGCCACCAAAACAAATCTGTGCACCTTTGTTGTGGTTACCTTAAACCTGGTTCGTGGTATGGAAACGTGTAATACCACCAGGCAGAACGAGCAACTGACCGACCGTGCCGGACGCCCCCATCACAAGTATTTTTCTGGCATTGATGACTCCATAAGGCTTGGAAGAAACATCTTGAGTAACGTTCACGTTACCGTTACTATAAGCGACCATGGATCCCAAAGCAAGCAAAAAGGAAGTGCAAAAAGAGGCGACCAAGCGGGCCCTACTCAAGGCACTTGAGCAGGAGTTGGCCCTAGCGCCGCGTCTAATCGTCGAGAGGATTGCGACCCGTGCCGGCGTAAATAAGGCACTGGTGTACCGCTACTTTGAAGGACTCAACGGCCTCCTCACCGCGTTCGGTAACAGCACTGCCTTCATGCCTGACGCAGCGGAACTGCTCGACGAATGCCCTCCCGATCTCGCTGCGCGCCCAGCACTTGAACGTTTTGTACTCTGCCTGAAGGCCTATATCACGGCACTCTCCAAGCGCCCAGCAACGGTCCAAATCCTGCTACGGTTCCCGCATCTGGATCCGGCAGTCAAGGAGGCATTGATGGCCGGACGGGTGCAAAGCATCAATTCGGTTCGCGCTGTGTTTCGTACCGCTGAAGCGGCACTTCCGTTTGATCTTGATAGTGCCTTCAACTTGCTAATATCCGGCGCCTGCGTCCAGTTGGCCAGCGACGGCGGTGACCCAGAATCGGCCGCGCCGATGGGGAAATCCGGAACCGTGCACCGATTGCACCAGTTGATCGAAGCAATGTTATATCGGTGACACGCATGAAATTGCCTGGTACCAAGTAATCCTTCTTACCCCTTTCCGATTCTGAGCAAGATGGACGCGGAAACGATGCAATCCATCACATGGGACGACTTCGTTAAGGTTGAGACACGGGTCGCCGCATGTCAACCACGAAGATTCCCCGGAAATCTGCAAGCCGGCCTTTGCTGCACGTCGATTTTGGAGAAGCGACCGGGATCAGACAGTCGAGCGCGCAAACTGCCCATCTTTCCCAGCTGGTAGACTTGGTTGGTACGCTCGTCGTAGCTGTGGTTAATTTGCACTGAAACCAGTCGCCCCCTTAATGCCGGAAGGCCTGACGACGGGCTTCCAAAGTGAGAGCGGTGAGATCGTCCTATACGTACCGGCCCCCGGACCGGTACATTTAGGGCTTGGTAAGGCGGAATACAAAGGCTACGGGATACCCAGCATTCAGGAAAAGAATGGACTGCACATCTCACCTAACTTGCGTAACGTCGCGTTGCCCCCTCCCTATGTGCACGCCGGGCATATGACTTCACTTGCTGATTTGATGCGACATTATGAAAAGGCGCCGGGCCCATCTGCTGGGCACACGGAGTTAAAAGCGCTCGCGCTATCCGAGAGCGAGGTGCAGGATTTAGCCGCATTTCTCGGCGCCCTGACAGCAACCAACGAACCCGATCCTGCACGGCACTAGCCAAAGTACATGAAGCAAATACTCATAAATCATGATTAGAAGCGCCACATCTAAAGATACCCCACAGATTCTCGAAACCTGGCTTCAAGCATCCCTGCTCGCTCACCCGTTTATATCCAGTTGCTTCTGGAGGAGTTGGCTGAACGATATGGAACAGATTTATCTGCCGCAGGCCGAAACCTATGTTTGTGAACAGTACGACGAAGTCGTGGGCTTTAGTTCCCTGGTGGAAAACCATCTTGCCGCCTTATTTGTACTCCCTATGCATCAGGGACGTGGTCATGGAAAACGGCTTTTACAGCACGCACAGTCAATCAGGAACGAGCTATCGCTTTGCGTTTACTCCCGAAATACCCGTGCGCTCACCTTTTATAGGCGGGCGGGTTTCCGTGAACAACACGAAAGACGTGATTTCCATACGGGAGAATTTGAGCGGCTCATGATGTGGATTCGGGAACCAGAGCGCATACCTTCCTGAGTAGCCTGTGTGCGCCGGAGGCAATACGGCTGCGCAAGCGCGGGGGCAGGTCAGAATGGCGGGTTATGCTCATTGTGCGACATCGCTCATCGTCTCCTTCTGGCCCAGACCGTGTAAAAACACGATCTTTGGAGAGCTGAATGCCAGGCAGGATCCTCGATGTCAATATTGTTACGTCTAATTCGTATGCACGCCGGTCGCAGCATCTAGCCGGTTTTGGGGTGGCGGAGACGCTGAGCGTCTCGAATAGGGCATTACGCCCTCATTGCCCTCAACAGGCTCTTCATTGTCACAATTCTCATCACTCGCTTCATGTTGTAAGCAAGGATGTGCAGGCTCATTTCAGTTCGCACACGCTGGAGTGTCCGCGTCAGGATGTGAGCTGATCCCATCCATAACTTTAAAGTGCCGAACGGATGCTCGACAGTTGAGCGCCTGATACGCATCGTTTCCGGGAATCGGTCCAGTCGCGCCTGCACCTCGTCGAGAACATGTTCATGTTCCCAGCGCGTCATACGCCGCACATCGCTTGGCGTACATTTCTCCTTGAGTGGACATGTCTTGCAGTTTGAGCTCCAGTACCGGTGGAAGGCCATGCTATGCTCTTCGGTGGTAAAGTGGTAGATAAGCCGTTCTCCAGCCGGACAGCGATACTCGTCTCGATACCGGTCATAGATGAAGTCGTCACGCCCGAAGCGGCCATCGGCTGTTGCATTGGAGGTTGTTGACTCTGGTACTACGGCAGCGATGCCTGCCTCATGGCACTTGCGCAGTTCCTCACTGCTGTAATAGCCGCGATCGGCAAGCACCAACGCACTGTCCATACCCAGGGCAGAACATGCCTTGGTAACCATTGATGAGAGTTGGCTGCGATCGGTTGGTATGTTGGTGACCTCGTGTTCGACGATCAGGTGGTGTCTTGTCTCGACAGCCGTCTGCACGTTGTAGCCGACGATGCCGGTGCCACGGGTCTTCATGGAGCGCGCGTCCGGGTCTGTCATTGAGAGCTGGCCGTCTGGTGCCTTGGCCAGTTCCTGCTCCACCACTTTCATGGACTGCATTTGCTCCTTGCGGGCGGCAATCTTCTCCTTCAGTCGGTCAGTCCGCAACTGCGCTACTTCCGGCTCCTGGCGGTCAGCCGAATCCATTTCATTTAGGTACCGAGCGATGCTGGACTCGATCTCCTGAATGCGGCGCTGCAGCTTGGCGCGAGTAAAGTTCTTGTCCCGATTGTTGACCGCCTTGAATTTGCTGCCATCAATGGCAACGATGGCCTCGGTAAACAGTTCAAGCTTGCGGCACAGGACGACAAACTACCGACAGACGTTGCGAATTTCCTTGCCGTTGTCCTTGCGGAAGTTGGCGATCGTCTTAAGGTCTGGCGCAAGGCATCCGGTAAGCTACATGAGTTCGATGTTGCGCTGAGCTTCTCGCTCAAGGCGTCGACTGGACTGGATGCGATTGAGGTAGCCGTAAATATAGATCTTGAGCAGGACGGCGAGATGATAGGCCGACCGGCCAGTTTTGGCTGGTGTGACGCCGTCAAAGCCGAGAGCAGCCAAGTCCAATGCCTCAACGAAAGTATCAACAACGCGTACTGGATTCTCTTCGCTGATATAGTCATCCAGACGTTCAGGAAGCAGCGTTCCCTGACTCCGGTCTTCCTCTTGAACGAATCGACCCATCCATCGCCTCCAACAAGTCATCTTACCCAAGACCTATTGGACGATAGCTTGTGGGATACTGAGGTCGATTAGATCAACCGCTAGTAAACGAACAGCGTTTTACACGGTCTGGGCCGATTGCCGCCAGTTAAGACCGTTCAGCGAATGGCCGCATTCGGTAAACCAGTAGACGTTCAAAACTTGCCTTGCCAAACTCACTGTTGCACGCAATCGGTCGACTGCGAATTAAGATTTCATGTGTTTGTACTGTGTTGGAATGCCGCGAGGTATACCGAGGTCGTCCAGAACGCCCTTGCTACTGTCTACTGATTGAATATATTTGACCCGCAGGGCGTGCTGACTGTCGGCGCTTTGGTCGATGAAACGAATGCCATAGTTTGAGGTTACCCAAGTCTCAACTTCATTGGCGTCGCCCACAACGTCAGCACATCTTCCGCAAAGACCGGCCCATGTCGCGCCATCTCTCTCGTTGTCGCATGCAATGCATTTAATCGTGTTGGTTCCTTCGCCACCAGTGCTTATCATAAAAGAAAGTGCATAAGGGCCGTAACGGGTCACCTCTCCAAAGGGAGTTGTAAGGCTGATTTCCCCGTTGCGTACATGCTTTTGCACCGTAGTAGAATTTGCGGCCCACAAGCACAACCATGGTTCAACATACTCGATAAAGCTCTGGTTGAGTTTTGTGCAAAGTTGCTCGAATCCGGCAATGTCCAGCGGAGTTGGATAGAGAGCAGTGTCGGCTACTGAGCTCACGTGGCTTTGTAATTGTGCTCCTCGATCGTCAGTGCAGCAACGTTGATAAAGTCTTAGGGCCGAAAATAATGTCGCAATTTCGGCAGCCGTAAATTCGATACTTTTCATCATGTTCTTCTCTACTAACTCGGGCAGCCCAACGTACGTTGGGTTTTTATACGGAGCATCTTATTGCCTACACGTTAGTGAATTAGCGCCTGCATTCCGAATGGCACAGGTTCGGTTTTTCAGCAGCCTTCTTCGGTCGACGAGCAAAAATGCAAACGCTCGGCGTCAAGTCAGGATAGCGCTTCTTGCAGCGTGACTGGACTGATTCGGGACCATCAGTGCCTTTTTTTGTTATTCAGATGCATTATCCTGCTTGGGCCTACGTCAGGTCCTGAGAAGGCGCGGATTGGAGAGAAGCGATGATTAACGCTCTGTGCAGGTCCTTCCCGATGGGGCAGTAATGACGGCAGCTGCTGCGCTCCCAGAGAGGTTCAGTGCCCCGTCGACCTTGGGGACCGCTTTGGATCTTTTGTCGATGATGTTCAACATTCTGCTGATTCATTTGAAATACTGCGGCTTGATCTTATCGCGCGCAGCGTCGGTTCGTGCACGCAGTTGGACAGAGAACGCCGAGAAAACGTCGGCATAAGGATGTAATACCGGCTTACCTGCCGGCGCCGGTCCGTATGTGCGCTCGATCTCGACTTGGAATGCGGCCAATTTCGGCCACGCCTCTTCCGCAGGCTTGACTGCGGCGGATCGCTGTTTCAGGCCAAAGGTGAGCAAGTGCGTGCGTGACACGGCGCGACCGAATAGAACGCGAAGCAGATGGTTGGCGACGTGGATGGTGGACGTGATCTCCAGTGCGGTGCAAAGGCGTCGCGCCAGTGCGATGCGCTTTTCCGTTTCAATTGTGGGCGCGATCCTGCCAATGCGGGCAAAATACTGCGCCCGTTCGTCAGGTGTGCGGACACTCGCCGCATTCGCATAATGGGTATGCATATTAGCGTGGAGTCGCTCGCGTAGTTCATCGCTTTGGAGAAACTGATCCAACTCTGTCTTCCAGCGTTCGGGGGTTAAGTCGATCACAGGGCGGTACTCGCTGATGGTAGATAATCCATATCCTAACCAGATATATCCGGTTAGGGTGTAAGCAGTATGCCAGAACGCGGCATACGCCGCTATAGCTAGCAGTGGACGTGGCCGCGCACTGCGCTGAGATCAAGGCGATGCTGGACGAAGTGACCTGCCGCCTGATAGCCCGTGGAGCGTTTTAAAGGCGCATGCATGACCCCGCAAGACGATAACCTGATGCGCTAGCGCTGGACCAATTGAACAGCGCCTCCACCAATTTTGACGCGTGCATCACCAGTCCGGATTGTGCCGCCGCCGCTGCGGCGGCTTCGGTTTCGGAGCATCCCACGGATCCGGATAAAGCCGCTTCTTTTCCGGTTTGGGTTCCGGATCCAGTACCGGTGCATTCGACTGCAAAACAGGAACCGGAGGCGTCGATTCTTCCTTGAATTGATTGATCTGCTTGGCACGCTTCTTTCGTGCGACCGGATTGGTTTCAAGTTTGGCCCTGGCATGAACCTGCCGCAGTAGCGCGGTGCGGGCATTTAAAACGTCGTCATCAAGCGATACGTCTATACCATTAGTAGCGACCGCCTGGGCGACTTTTTCACGGAACGCCGCATCCCCTTTGACCGTCATCTCACGACCGAATTTTTCTCGTGCAAGTAACAGCGCTGCCTCAATGTCATCCCGTTGCTGCCGCAATACCGCCACCTTCAAGGCACTGTCATGCAATACCCGTGTGCCCGCCTCGTCGTGATAGGCCGTCGTGCCATCGGGTTGCATCCGCTCGTGCAGGCCATACCGCTCGCGCAAAGTGCGTTCGGTAGAGGGCGTAGCGTACCTAACCGTCACGCCGCCAAATCCCGGTGCAGACTCGTCCTCAGCCCGCCCCTGACGCAACTGCGCGATCAGAACCATCATCCTCGGGTCGGTGAAGGTAACATCGAAACCGCGCTCGACCGCGAGGCGGCACAGCTGCTCCTTAAATTCGAGCGACCCACTCGCCTCTAGGCGCGTGCCGAATTTTTCCATCGCTAGGCGCAACGCCACTTCGACGGAAGACATTTCCTGATCCAGCACCGCGACTCGCAGGCCCTCGTCACGCAGCAGCGGCTTGTGCGACTTCTTGTCGAAGTACGTGACTCCGCCGTCGGCATCGACTTCGTAATCGAAATCGGCCTGCTTCGGCAAGCGGGCCGAAGCAGTAAGCTTGCCGGTGCCGACAAAGCAGCCGTAACCCGACCCACGATCCAGTTCGGTCGCCCGGTGCCGCTGGAGTTGCAGCAGCGCTTCGGTATCACCGGCAGTGGCCAGCGCATGCAGGTATTGCCGATAGCGATCAAAGTCGCGCATGGCGTGCAAGCGCTTCAACTCCGACAGATTACGTTGCACCAACTCTTCAGCTTCCCACAACGCCATGGTCAATTGCATTTGCAGCAGTGCCACAGTCTCTTTGTATTCAACCGGCCGTACGGATTTATTGCCGCGTTCCGCCTTGATCGCATTACGATACTGTTCACGCAGTGCTTTGATCGCTGTTGCCGCTTCCGCTTCGATGTGGGAAACCTTTTCCCGGTCAGCCTTGACGAGCGTGCGTTTCGCTTTCTGGAAGGCCTGCCAGGTCAATACTTCCGGTTGTGCGTGCACTGCCGCACCCGGCTCGCCTTTCAACTGCCTTTCAAATACGTCCTGCATTACATCGCGCGCCCGAGGCCACGGCAAATGCATTTCCTTGGTCAGAAAATCAGACATAGTCAGGTGGCGCGCTCCACACTTGATGCGTGGCGACCCGTCTTTCGCCTGCCCGACTGCATACTGATCTACCGTAATGGAATACGGCGGGCTCGACAGCGCGTTCAGTAACCGCATCGGGTCCAGTTCGTGCTTGATCCGATCCATATCGGGTTGTGTTTCCTCGCACGCTAGCAATTGTGCTTGCTTTACATCGCGTAGCAATTGCCCGGCGACGCTGTCCTCGACTCGGCCGGTGGCGGTAGTTTCCTTCAATTCTCGCTGTCGCTCTTCCTGTCGAGATAAATTCCATCGCAGTCGGCCAGCATCTCTTTGCTGTGGCCTAGAGGCCAAATCGGCTCGTGCATCACTAGGCACTGTGCGCTCAGGTCGCCTTGCGCGACCTTTTGCCACAGGGCGTACGGGCAGCGGAGGCAGGCGAGGTCCGAACTGGGACGGGCCGCGGGATCCAGACTTCGGAGCACCGGGCTCATCAGTGGACGCATCAGCGTGTCTGCCATTTCGGGCGACATCAGGATCCCTTTTTTCATGCTTTCTAATGACTTGTTCATGGCGTCTCCTCTTCTTCAATTGTCTTTCGATTTGTTCTTCGCGTCGCTGCAGCAGAAAGGTGCGTTTTTCTTCGGACGACAGCGCGTAATACGCGTTGAGAGCGTCCTTGTTTCTCATGGTCAAGTAGCGCACTTCAAGCGCGCCGAACGTAAACCAGTCGTTTAACCGCTGGTTCACCTCCTCCGGTGCAAGCTTTTCCGGTCCCGGCTCGTGATATTTTTTCCGAAAAATTTCCTCAACCTTCGCCCGCTTCTCAGCGACCGGCAGATCCAGAAATGTTTGCGAAAAGACCTGCTTCAACCGGATAAATTTGCTTGAACCACGCGGCCGGTATTTGATGTACTGGTCGACTTTCCCCCTATTGCCGAACTTGACGTCGGTCGCCGACGCACACTTGCTGCGCAATAGCTCAATGAATTCATCCTGTGACGCAATCCCCGTGTCGAGCACTTCGGCCAGCAAGGCTTCTTTGACCACCTTGTTCGTATCAACGTGAAACGGATTGCCGTTGTGGTCCTCAATCACCGTGGATTCATCCGTGAAGGTGACGCGGCGATTGTCGCCCGGGCTGGCCAGTCCAAACTTCATGTCAATGTACTTCTGAAAGGCATGCGCATACTCGACACGCAGTGGAAAGTAGCCGAACGGATTGACGTCGTATGCGCCGGTTTTTGCGTTTCTTGAAGCCAGAAACGCATGCATATGGCCGTAGCGGTCAACCTTTTTGCCGTTCTTGTTGACGTACGATTTGATTCTGGGATGGTGCGCCTCACCATACATAAACACTTCATTTTCGTCATACGCGGCGAGCAGAAATGTCTTGAGATCCTGATAAATTGCGTGCACTATTTCGGGGGGCAGATAATCTTCTTTCCATCCCAGCGTGAAGTGACGGTGTGTTTCGCCGTCGGTGTCCCCGCTATCGGCCAAGACCTGGTCAAATACTCGCAAACTACCATCAAGGATGACCCGTTCATCGAGCTCGTCGCGTGAATACTCACGCCCGGACTTGTTGCCAGATACCATATAACAAGCAACCCACGTGAGCCATCCATCTGGTGGACGAGAAGTTGGCTTTTCCTTTTTCCTACCCCGTTGGCGAAGGACCGTCATAACGCGTCCCAGATCGTCAAAATCGCACCGTTATCCAGTGCTTTTTTCATTGGATATTTATGGATGTCGGTGCCGTATTGCATGTCGTTTTCCTGTACTCTTTAATAGTCAAAGGACATTGCGGATTAGCTTTTCGAGTATCAGCAACTCTTCCAAGAATTCGACGTATTTGTCTTCTGAAAGCTCCTGATTTTTATAGCTAATATGTGCACGCCGCGCGATTTGATTTAAGTTATTGCCGATGCGGTTCAACGTCGATAACTTTTGCCGTTGAACCGTATCGTGTTCACGCTTGAACCGCTCGGATTTAGCCAAAATTGCGACGCGCTTTTTGATCTCTTCCTGCGTAATTTTTTGCCCATCAACCAGCACATCCGTGGTGGTCGACAGCAGTCTTGACCGTAGATAATCGGATTTTGACTGGCCTGCAGCTAAGCGCTGGACCTCAAACTGCTCGATCAAGTCCCGGGGCAGGCGCGCCCCGTAGACAGCGCTCTTGGGCGCGCGTGTTTTGTTTAGTGTGCGGCTCTTTCCCATGATGACTCCCAATCCACTGTAGTCCGGCCAGTCAATCCCAAGGTGCGTTAGCACCGATTTTGTCGCGGACCCGATCGACAGATCGGGCCAGGGTTCTTAGGGGGCCTCCCCCTAAGGCACGGGTTGTTATAAGCGAAGCGTTAACAACCTGACGTGCCTTCCGTTTCACCAGCTTTCCGAGTTCACTCGTTACATGTCACATGAGGTTAAGTCTGACATATGAAATTGCGGAATTTCCCAGATTTCGAGCAGAAAACGAATTTATTGAATCGTAAGCGGCTTATATTTTTCTTATGTGATGTCAATCCGTCGCATTTTGGACAACCGCATAGAAACTGACGTAGAAAAAATAGGGAGACGATCATGAGAAAGCAATTGAGAACAAAACACATACTTCAGGCGAAGAAGGCTTTAGCCGCGTTACCGCCCGCGGCTTCGTTACCGCGCCAGCAGCTTTCACGTGTCAATGCGGTCAAGCGACTCCGCCCAGAGATCGAAAGAGCCAGGGGTCAAGGTTATTCTTATGAAGATATTTCGGAACTACTACTACGGCACGACCTCGATATAAAGCCTGCAACATTAAAGGCATATATGAACCGCGTTGACAACGAATTGCGGAGCGAATCTCCTCGGGTGCGACCGGCGTCAGATGTCGCGATCAGTATTGAGACGGCAGACAGGACGGAGAGTATATTGAAAGGTCAATTTGAGGATAACGTGCAAGAACAAACTGCGAGCGCCATTGAGCGCAATGGCATCCAAACAGCTCCTTCTGCGAATGACGTCGTTCCTGGTTTTAACCGCGAACTCCTACCAAGGCGCGGCAGTGAATAGATGGCTGACAACGACATGGCGAGGGTAGCGAGTACGTGGCGAGTCATTGGAAGTGGGCGTGGGCGTGGAACAAAAGAGAGAAAGTGGATATGACCTGGACGACGGAGGTCGTACCTAAAAATTTCTTTGCCGCGGACTTGCAAGCAGTTTTAATGCCCCTATTTGTTTGAACACCCCCCACCTCTATTGGACAATCATGTCTCGCTTCGTCACAAAACTTCGAATGCGCCCACCCTCTTTTTCGACTTTCCCCAAAGAATCGCAGGCGGCTTTACCTGAAAGTGCGCTCTCGCCACAACTTCCGTGTAAAAGTAAACTCCGTTCCGCCGATCGAGAAATCCACGCGCTTTTGCAGCGGCTTGCTATTTCACTTGACACTTACATTTCTTGGCGTCGAAATGAAACCGCGTCCTCAATAAATAAAACCCCGTCGGGTAACATTCCGTCCAGCGAAGAAAGAGACCGGCTTTTGCATATCATTTTGCAGCAGACACTTGAAATACACGAGCTACGCAACGGTAAACGCCCCTAGTGGCCTCTGGACGTTCGCTGAGATTTGGCTCACTTTCGGAGTGGAGTGAACCCTTGAAGCTGGACCGTTGGTAATCCCCCCGGAAATTAAGCGGCTTTGAAAGTAGAATTTTCTCAAGATTGAATCGAGGAAGTTTTACATGAAGAAGTCACGGTTTTCTGAAAGGCAGGTCATCGCCATTCTCAAGCAAGCCGACGGTGGCACGCCGGTCCCGGAACTGTGCCGGGAACACGGCATGAGCTCTGCACTGTTTTACCGCTGGCGCAGCAAGTTCGGCGGCATGGACGCCTCCATGAGGGCGCGGCTCAAGGAACTCGAAGAAGAGAACCGCCGCCTGAAGAAGATGTATGCCGAAGAGCGCTTGAAGGCCGAGATCGTCGCTGAGGCGCTGAAAAAAAGTGGTATAGCCATCTCGACGACGCGAAATGGCGCAATGGGCAGTGCAAGACAAGGCTGTCAGCATTCGAGTCGCATACCAGGCGTTTGGCATCAGCCAGACCTGCTATCGGTATCAAGCAAAGCTGTCTTCAGAGAACAGCGAGATTGCAGACTGGTAATTCGTCTGACAGCCAACCAGCGCAACTGGGGCTTCGGCCTGTGCTTCCTGTACCTGCGCATCAAGCCGAAGAAGCGCCTGGTGCGCGAAAATCCCGAGCCGCTGTCCGAACCGACGGCACTCAACCAGGTGTGGTCGATGGACTTCATGCACGACCAGTTATCCGACGGCCGCAGCATTCGGTTGTTCAATCGATCGATGACTTCAACCGCGAGGGCTTGGACATTGAAGTGGGTTTCTCCCTTCCGTCCGAGCGCGTAATCCGTTCGCTGGAGCGCATCATCGAATCGCGCGGCAGGCCGGATCGGATACGTTGTGACAACGGCCCTGAATATGTCAGTGTCGCGTTGATGGCGTGGGCAAATCGGCGTGGCATTCGTGTCAAGTTCATTCAACCCGGCAAGCCGCAGCAAAATGCCTACATCGAGCGCTACAACCGGACGGTGCGTTACGACTGGCTGGCGCACTACCTGTTCTACAGCATCGAGGAAGTACAGGAATTCGCAACCCATTGGCTATGGACCTATAATCACGAGCGCCCCAACATGGCCATCGGCGGCATTACGCCAAAACAGAAACTGGCCTTGGCCGCATAGTCTCTACTCTCAGGCCGCTTCAAAAATGGGGGGATTACCCGTTAATGCGTGAAGAATTTGATACGCTTGCTGCGGTTTTACTGAAGGCGCAGCAGATGTCTGCAAGAGATCCTAACTGACGGCATTCGCGTAGAGTCGAATATGACTGCTTGTACGGACGAATCGACGGTGCAATCGCTCCAGGTGCGCCGGGCGTGGCTCCGACGCCCGGCTTGAGCATTGCCACCGGCGTTTCATCACATGCAGCACCGCATGGGTCAGCAGGTCTTCAAGCAAGGCGTCAACCAACGGCTGATCCTGCACATCGTCAAAGTTGAGCGCGCGATTGCCCTGCCGGAGCGTTCGGGCATCCCATCTTGCCGATACAGCGGCGAGTGATCCCCATTCTTGTCGCCAGAAAGCCGCCCCTCGGCATCCCCTTTTCGACGACGTGCGGTGCCACAAGGGCCTGCATCAGCGTGTGGCAAAGGCTGCATAACCGAAGATTCTATGTCCATTTCGGACTAGATTTGATAGCAGGTCAGTGGGGCACATTGCAAAGCTGGCGTTCAATTGTTCTTTTCTTGCCAAGACAATTTCATACATCTTACTTAATGCAAGCAGTGAAATTTAAAAAGTAAGCGTTTGTCTCCGGCGTGTTGGTTGGTGGTTAATATATATAACCCATCCATCTACCAACGTAAGCGTATCGCCCCTTTAAAATCAATGACTTAGCTAGGCAAAGTGCATGTTTTTGAACAAAAGTGTAGTGAGTTGTTCAGCAAGGTGTAAGGCCTTGTACGTCAAAGTGCAGAAATTTGTTCAGCAAAGTGACAGAGATTGTCTACGAGCAGCGGCAAGGTGAATGGCTTTGTTCGATTTTGGCCGCGCACCGCGCCGGGCTTGGGTTCGCGACGAATTCGTCGTGGGAAAGGTGCATAGTTTTGTTGTGATTGGTGTATTAATTTGTCCTTTTTCGGGGCAGCAAAGGTGCATGCTTTTGTTATTTGACCTTGTTTGCCGGCTTACAAAGTCGTAGAGTTGCCCCTTCTGCTCGCTATATTTTTTGCATATGAAGAATTAGGCGAACGAGCGCGAGCCGCTGGCCCCGCCAGACGGTAATTTCACTTGGTTTAGAAGACCACGGTGCTACATTCAAATTAAAGGAAGGTTGTAGAGGACAAGACGGAACACCGCTCCTCCTTTCAGACTCAGCGGTGCATGTCTTCGCGCGTGCGGTCCGCACAATTAAGGCAAGCATAGTCGGGCCTTCAGTGCGCAAAGAGCAAGACATTTTTTTCAATGCCCATCGGATTCGCCGACAGGCTCCCCCTCCCCGCCCATACTTGCCGGCACGGCCGACTTACAAGGGAATGACCTGGCCGGATGTACCGCGCCAATGCATCATGTACAGCATGCCTTCGCAGAGGTTATCCGCAGGCGCCAGGACCGGGCTCACTTAACGCCGGAACAGGTCTTCCATGGGAGGGGAACGGCTCGGGATGGTGCGCCCGTCCTTGCCGAACGGCCCTGAATCAACGCGACCTTCCTGGTGGCAGTCGAACAGAGGTACGCCACGCTCGCTGATCCTGTGTTCATCGCAGAACCGGTCCCACAAGGCTTGCTTTCGATCGGTCATGATATTAAGGAGATCCGACCTAAGGTCGATTAAGGTTCCGTATTGAAGGTCAATGACTGCCCCGTGCGGATCAACGCCAATCTAGCAGTTGCTCCATAATCCGTCCCTTTGGAAGGGGCACAGAGAACTGTGCGCAAGGCGCCCTAGCGTATCTCGCGTGGCGCAAGCACCGCTGCGAAGCGCAGCAAGTCGGAGTCCGTCGGATCCGGCCATTGCCTCTTCGCGAACCAAGTGCTGAAGGCCGTGCGGGCGAGGGTCGTGGTCAGCC
>Ga0196970_1001246_pt1 | contig 18537 bp, 16 predicted proteins | sample S1v_513CmetaG_FD_148672 | JGI IMG/M metagenome (GOLD analysis project Ga0196970, IMG submission 148672) | Soil microbial communities from Anza Borrego desert, Southern California, United States - S1+v_5-13C | ecosystem: Environmental > Terrestrial > Soil > Desert | place: USA: California...
TGACCACCGCATTGCGTTGCAGGCGCTTCAGGTAAAGCGGACCGCCCGCCTTCGGGCCCGTGCCCGATTTGCCTTCGCCGCCGAAGGGTTGCACGCCCACCACCGCGCCCACGATATTGCGGTTGACGTAGATATTGCCGACGTGCGCCCGCGCAGTGATGAAATCGATGGTCTCGTCGATGCGCGAATGGATGCCCAGCGTCAGCCCGTATCCGGTGGCATTGATCGCATCGATCAGCTGCGGCAGTTCGTCGCGGCGATAGCGGATCACGTGCAGCACCGGCCCGAAGACTTCGCGCTCGAGCCGCGCGATCGAATCGAGCTCGATCACGGTCGGCGGCACGAAGGTTCCCGCGGCGCAGGCTTCCGGCAGGGGCAGCTGGAACACATTCGGCGATTGCGCGCGGACGCGCTCGATATGCGCGAGCAGGTTCTTCTGCGCTTCCGCATCGATCACCGGGCCGACGTCGGTCGCCAGCCGGTCCGGGTTGCCGATGCGCAGTTCCTGCATCGCGCCCTTGAGCATCTTGATCGTCTTGTCGGCGATGTCTTCCTGCAGGCAGAGCACGCGCAGCGCGGAGCAGCGCTGGCCGGCGCTGTCGAAGGCCGAACTCAGCACGTCCTGCACCACCTGTTCCGGCAACGCGCTGGAATCCACGATCATCGCATTCTGTCCGCCGGTTTCGGCGATCAGGGGAATGTCGCGGCGCTCTTCGCATGCCCGGTCGGCCAGGGTCCGGTTGATCAGCTGCGCGACTTCGGTCGAACCGGTGAAGATCACGCCGCTCACGCGCGGATCCGCGGTCAGGGCGGCGCCCACCGTCTCACCGGTTCCCGGCAGGAATTGCAGTGCGCCGCGCGGCACGCCGGCCTCGAGCAAGAGCTCGACTGCACGGCAGGCAATCAGCGGCGTCTGCTCGGCAGGCTTGGCGAGCACCACGTTGCCCGCGGCGAGGGCGGCGCTGACTTCGCCGGTGAAGATCGCCAGCGGGAAGTTCCACGGGCTGATGCACACCACAGGGCCCAGCGCAAGCGTGTTCGGGCCATTCTCGACTTCCGCTGCGTAATAGCGCAGGAAGTCCACCGCTTCGCGCACTTCCGCGATGGCGTTGGGCAGCGTCTTGCCGGCTTCGCGGATGGCAAGCGCCATCAGTTCCGCCTGATGCTGTTCGAACAGGTCGGCTGCACGGCGCAATGCAGCAGCCCGCCCTGCCGGCGGCGTGTTCTGCCACTCCGGTGCAAATTTGGCGGCCGCCGCCAGCGCGCTCTGTACATCGTTCGCGCCGGCTTCGAGCACGCGGCCCACCACATCGCGATGATCGGCAGGATTGCGGATGTCCTGCTGCTGGCCGGCACCCGTTGCTTCCGTCGCCAGCAGCGGCATTGCCTGCCACTGCCTTGCGGCCAGCGCCTGGAAGGCGATGTCGAGTTCGCGCAGCACGTTTTCATTGGCGATGTCGACGCCGGCGGAATTGAGCCGCTCTGCCCCGTACAGGTTGACCGGCAAGGGAATGTTCGGGTGCGGTTCGCCGCCCAGTTGTTTTGCCGTCTTGAACGGATCGGCGATCAGCGATTCGATCGGCACATTCTCATCGACGATCTGGTTGACGAAGGAAGAGTTGGCGCCGTTTTCCAGCAGGCGGCGCACGAGATACGCAAGCAAGGTCTCGTGCGAGCCGACCGGCGCATAGATGCGGCACGGTTTGCCGAGGTTCTCGGCGCCGACCACCTGGTCGTACAGCGTTTCGCCCATGCCGTGCAGGCACTGGAATTCATAGTCGCTGACGCCCCGTTCCTGCGCCCAGGTAAAGATGGACGACAGCGTGTGCGCATTGTGGGTGGCGAACTGCGGATAGATCACATCGGTCGAGGCCAGCAGTTTCTGCGCGCAGACGAGATAGGACACATCGGTGTACACCTTGCGCGAATACACCGGATAACCCGGCATGCCGTCGACTTGCGCACGCTTGATTTCCGCATCCCAATAGGCGCCCTTCACCAGGCGCACCATGAACTTGCGGCCGCTGCGGCGCGCGAGGTCGGCCAGGAAATCGATCACGAACGGGCAACGCTTCTGGTAAGCCTGCACGACAAAGCCGGTGCCTTCAAACCCGGCGAGGTCCTTGTCGAAGGCCAGGGCTTCCATCAGGTCGAGCGAGAGTTCGAGGCGGTCGGCTTCTTCGGCGTCGATGTTCAGGCCGATGTTGTACTGCTTGGCCAGCATCAGCAGTGCCTTCAGGCGCGGCAGCAGTTCCTGCATCACGCGCTCGCGCTGCGCGCGGGAGTAGCGCGGGTGCAGCGCGGACAGCTTGACCGAGATGCCCGGGCCATCCTTGATGCCGCGGCCGTTCGATGCCTTGCCGATCGCATGCACCGCATCTTCATACGCAGCGAAATACCGGGCCGCATCTTCTTCGGTCAGCGCGGCCTCGCCGAGCATGTCGTAGGAATAGCGATAGCCGCGCGCTTCATTGGGGCGGCTGTTGTCGAGTGCTTCGGCGATCGTCTGACCGGTCACGAACTGGTTGCCCAGCATGCGCATGGCCAGGTCCACGCCCTTGCGGATCAGCGGTTCGCCGCCCTTGGCGATCAGGCGCGTCAGTGCTGAGCCCAGGCCTTGCTCGCTGCTGGTGCCGACCAGCTTGCCGGTGATGAGCAGGCCCCAAGTTGCGGCGTTGACAAACAGCGACGGCGATTCGCCGAGGTGCTTCCTCCAGTCGCCCTTGCTGATCTTGTCGGCGATCAGGCGGTCGGCGGTCTGGTGGTCGGGAATGCGCAGCAGCGCTTCGGCCAGGCACATCAGCGCCACGCCCTCTTCGGACGACAATGAAAATTCATGCATCAAGGCGTCGACGCCGGAAGAACGGGTGCGCTTCTCGCGCACTGCCTGTACCAGGTTGCGGGCCAGGTCCTGGATCTTTTCCTGGGCGGCGTGGTTCGGCTTGACCTGTTCCAGCAGCCACTGCACGGCCTGGGGCTCGTCGCGGCGCCAGGCGGCGGTGATGGCCGCGCGCAGGGGAGCCGGCGCGTGGTCGATATCGGCGTGCAGGGCGGCGAACGGGGCCGGTGCGGAGAATTCCTTTGCAGCAATCAGCATGGTAGCGGTGACAATCCAATGAAAAATGATTTTCGATTGTAGAGAGGATCGCCGTGGATTAATTCTGGAAATGAAGGTTGGTATCGAAATTTTCTATTTTGTGGGACAATCCTGCCGAACAAAATTCTTGCAAGGCGTCTGAAATGCTCGACAAAATCAGCAAAAAGATCCTCTCCGAACTGCAGAACGACGGGCGTATCAGCAACGTCGAGCTTGCATCGCGTGTCAACCTCTCGCCCGCTGCCTGCCTGGAGCGCGTGCGCAAGCTGCAGGAAGCCGGCTACATCCTCGGCTATTCCGCCCAGCTCAATCCCCAGCTGCTCGACGTATCGCTGCTGGTATTCATTGAAGTCGTGCTCGACCGCACCACGCCGGAAGTGTTTGAAGCCTTCAAGCGCAGCGTGCAGGTGATTCCGGAGGTGCAGGAATGCCACATGGTGGCCGGCGGATTCGACTACCTGGTGAAGGCGCGCGTGAAGGACATGAACGCCTATCGCGAATTTCTCGGCAAGTCGCTGCTGCAGCTGAAGGGCGTGCGCGAGACGCACACCTATGCGGTGATGGAAGAAGTGAAGAATACGACGCGCCTGCCGATCCGCTGAGGCGCCTTGTTCGGTCGCGGCGCTTTTACCGGCAGGCGGCTGGGCACATTTGGCATGCGGGAACCGAACGCCACCCATCCACCATCCCCTCCCACGTCATCCCGGCGAAGGCCGGGATCCTGTGACTTTCTTCGTGCCGTCTAACGCCGCTGGATCCCGGCCTTCGCCGGGATGACGGGGACAGGGCAAGCGCGCGGTACGGCTGCTTCTACCCGCATGCGCCCGGCCGTCCGACTGCACGGGTCTCGCGGAACAGCTGCGGCGTCACGCCGAAGCGCCGCTCGAACGCCTTGCTCAACTGCGTCGTTCCCGAGAACCCGGTCTGCCCGGCGATCTCCTTCAGGCTCCTGTCAGTCGACAGCAGTTGCCGCACACGCTCCAGCCTCAGCACTTCCACGAAGCGCGCCGGCGTCTCGCCCATTGCGGCCGTGAATTTCCGGTAAAAACTGCGCTCCGACATCGCCGTGCGCTCGGCGAGCTGGGGCACGTCCAACGGCTGCTGCAGGTTGGCTGCCATCCAGTCCACCAGTTTGCCGAATGGCGCACCCGCCTTTGCCTGTGCCTTCAGCACCGGGCTGAACTGCGACTGGTAACCCGGCCGTCGCGCATACAGCACCAGCCGTGCCGAGATCCGGTTGGCGAACTTGCTGCCGAGGTCGCGTTCCACCATCGCCAGGCACATGTCGATGCCGGTGGTGACGCCCGCCGATGTCCACAGGTTGCCGTCTTCCACGAACAGCGAATCCGCATCCACTTCCACCTCCGGGAAATCCGCCGCCAGCTCGCGGCAGGCCGACCAGTGCGTCGCCACCCGCCTGCCGTCGACCAGTCCCAGCTCCGCCAGCAGGAATACGCCGGTGCAGATCGAGCCGTAGCGCGAGGCCGATGCCGCGGCCTTCCTGACCCAGTCCGCTACGGTGCGGTCGCCGGCCAGCCGCCGCAGGTCGCTTTCGTCGCCGCCGGCGATCAGCAGGATGTCGATGCTGTCCGGCGGCAGGGTGCGCAGCGCGCGGGTGGACAGCTGCGCCGCGCAGCTGCTGGCCACCGTGCCGCCTCGGGCCGACACAATGTGCACGTCGTAGAAGGTCTGTTCGCAGCAATCGTTGGCGCCGCCGAACACGGCGGCCGGGCCGGTCACGTCCAGGACCTGGACGCCGTCGAACACGAGGATGGCGAGGGTATGGGGCATTGGCAGAATTTAACGCGTTTTTGTCATTTCTGCCAGTGGCCGCGCAACTAGAATCTTTTCGACGACAACAACGCAAGCGGAGAGGCACCATGCTCGAACTGCGCCCCACCTGCGAACAGTGCAACAAGGCGCTGCCGCCCGACTCGACGGAAGCAATGATCTGCAGCTTCGAATGCACCTTCTGCCGCGACTGCGTGCACAGCGTGCTGGACAATGTATGCCCGAACTGCGGCGGCGGATTCGTCCCGCGCCCGGTGCGGCCGCAACGCAATCTGAAAAACGGCAACAATGTCGCCGGCTATCCCGCTTCCACCCGTGTCGTCTACAAGCCGGTGGACGCGCAGGCACACAAGGCCTTCGCGGCGGGCATCAGGGCGACCCCGCCGCAGCTGCGCTAGGCCGACATCAGCACCGGCACGGTCATCGATTGCAGTAGGGTGCGGGAGACGCCGCCGAGCAGGATTTCGCGCAGCGCGTCCAGGTGCGCCTCTTCCTGCGCCGCGACCGATGCCGCCAGCGCGATCACCTGCTTCGCATGCCGGCTCTTTTCGGCATGCACAATGATGGTCTTGTAGGACATGTCAGCCTCCTTCTTCAGCGCTTGTCGTTCCTCCTGCGATAGACCAGCACCGGAATGTCGCACAGGGACAGCACCTTCGCCGTGACGCTGCCCAGGAGGAGCTGCTCGATGCCGCTGCGGCCGTGCGAGCCGATGAAGATCAGGTCGCAGTCCTGCTCCCTTGCCACCGCAACGATCTTTTGCGCGGGCTTGTTCGAATAGGCTGTCAGGCCCTTCACCTCCAGCCCCGCCTCCGCCGCCGTGCTGCATAGTCCCGCGAGGTACTCGTCGCCCGTCTTGCGCGTGGCCGCCAGGTATTCTTCTTCCGTTGGATAGGTTGGGGGAATGATTTCGATACTGACCGGATACTGGTATTCCGGTGCGACGTACAGCCCCACCACTGCGGCATCGCACATGGACGCGAACTCGACCCCCGCGAGCGCGGCATGGTCGGCCAGGCGGGAACCATCGGTAGGGATCAGAATCCTGTTGTACATGGTGTCCTCCCTTCAACGCGGTCACCGGTCGTGGCCGGCCGGCGGGAACCCTTGCGTCCACTATAGGCACCCCCCGCTGCAAATGCACGGGCGCCGGTTGATCTGAGTCAATCAATCCGGGAAAAGGCCGCAGTACGGTGAAGCTGCCTGAAAGAACCTTGCGCGCCAGGACTGGTCGAAATCACAACTGCCCTCCAGCACACGAAGAAACTCTTCGCCACCCCAAGGAAACGCGTTGCCGCAGCCTATCGATACCTATCGCGCCATAGCCGAAAACGCCGTCGATCCCATCATCGTGTCGGATCCGGGCGGCCGCGTGGTCTACGCCAACCCGGCCGCGGAAAGGGTATTCGGCTATTCCCCGGAGGAATTGACCGGCAAGCCCTTGCATGAAGTGATCCGGCCCCGCACCGCCGATTGTCCGTTCCGCCGCGCCGCTACCGGTGGCGGCACCCTCCTCGGACATGTCGAGACCTTCGTGCGCAAGGACGGCAGCTGCATCGCGATGGCAGGCACCCTTACCCCGTTTCACGAGGGGGACAGGTTCTCGGGCTCGGTCCTTTTCCTGCGCGACATGACCGAGCACCTCCGCGCCCGGCAGGCGCTGGAGGAAAGCGAGCAGCGCTTCAGGCTGATCACCGATTCCATGCCGCAGCTCGTCTGGTCCATGTCGCCCAAGGGCACGATTACCTACGTCAACGAACGCTTCCGGCAGTATGTGGGGCCACAGCTGAGGCTTGGGTCCGAATATGTCGCTCCCATCCACCCGGACGATGTTGTGGCGACGCAGCGTGCGCTCGAGCACGCGTTGCGCACCGGGGAGGACTACCGCATCGAACACCGCGGACGCGGCGCCGACGGCAGCTACCGCTGGTTCCTCTCGCACGGCGTGCCGCTCAAGGATGGCGATGGAAAAATCCTCGCCTGGTACGGATCGTCGACCGACATCGACGACATCCGGCGTGCCGGCGACGCGCTGCGGCGCAGCCAGGAAACCGTCAGGCTCGCAACGGAACTGACCAACCTCGGCCTGTGGGAGTTCTACACCGAGACCGGGGAACTGGTATGGGACGAAACCAACCGCCGCAACTACGGCGTGCCGCTCGAAGGACCGGTGGATTACGACGCCTTCATCGCGCGCATCCACCCCGACGACCGTGAACGCGTGGACCGCGTCGCCCGCAAGCTCACCGTGCCCGGCAGCACCGGCCGCTTCTTCACCGAATACCGCATCATCCGCGCCAACGACGGCGCCGAACGCTGGCTCAAGGTCAACGGCGAATCGCTCGCCGACAATGAGGGGCGTACCCGCTTCGTCGGCACCACGCTCGATATCACCGAATCCAAGCTGGCAGAGCAGCGCGTGCGCCATGCATCGCAGCGCGACGCACTGACGGGCCTGCCCAATCGCGCGCTGCTGTTCGAATATTGCGACCACCTGCTGGCCATCGCGCAGCGCACGCGCAGCAGCGGCGCCCTGCTGTTCATCGACCTCGATCGCTTCAAGCCCATCAACGATACCTACGGCCACGGCATCGGCGACCAGGTGCTCAAGCAGGTGGCCAAGCGCCTCAATGCATGTACACGGCAGGAAGATATTGTCGGCCGCATCGGCGGCGACGAATTCGTCGTCGCCCTGCCGCATCCGGACGACGTGCACGGGCCCGCCACGGTGGCGCGCAACATCGTGGAGCGGATCAGCGAGCCCTACCACATCGCCGACCTGCAGCTGCACCTGTCGCCGTCGATCGGCATCAGCCTGTATCCGCGCCACGGCACCGATCTGGACACGCTGATCAAGTGCGCCGACGCCGCGATGTACGAGGCGAAAAAGGCCGGCCGCAAGCGCTACCGCTTCTACAGCCCGGCCCTCGACCAGGGGACGGACCCGCACATCCAGCTCGAACTGCGGCTGCGCGACGCCATCGAGCGCAGCGAATTCCGGCTGCTGTACCAGCCGGTGATGGACCTCGGCAGCGGCGCCACCACCGGGGCCGAAGCCCTGCTGCGTCTGCCCATGCCCGATGGCGGCATGCTCGTGCCTTCACAGTTCCTGCCGGCGGCCGAAGCCGCGGGCCTGATCAACCGCATCGGCGAGTGGGTCGCGCAAGAGGCATGCCGCCAGCACCAGGAATGGCGCGAAGCCGGCCTGCCCCCGATCAGCATCGCCATCAACGTCGCCCCGCAACAGTTTCGCCAGCGCTCCTTCATCCGCTATCTCGCCAACAGCGTCGAGCGCAGCGGCATGGACCCGTCCTGCCTGCAGATCGAACTGAAGGAAAGCTCGGTGCTGGAGGATGTACACGAAACCATCAGCGCCCTGGAAGAGATCCGCGCCATCGGCATCCGCGTCGCGCTCGACGACTTCGGGGTTGGCTATTCCAGCGTGCGCCTGCTCAGCAGCCTGCCTATCGATGCGCTGAAGATCGACCAGTCCTTCGTCAGCGGCATCGGCCACGACGCCAAGAGCCAGGTCATCGCCGATACCGTGCTGGCCCTCGGCCGCACGCTGAACCTGCAGGTCGTCGGCGAAGGCATCGAGTCGGAAGACATCGTCGACTACCTGCGCGGGCATGGCTGCAACCAGGCGCAGGGCTATTACTTCAGCGGCCCGCTGAGCGCGGACGAGTTTGTCTCATGGTTTCACGCGGCCGAACCGGAGAGGCGGGCGATGCATTGAGCTGGCGCAAGTCCGGACGCAGCACTTTCTGCAGAAACCGCTTGACGCGATGGGGTGCCGATGTTTTCCTCACGACATCCCGTTCCGCTGCCGGCGCGCCGGCGCCAAAACCATAACAACACATGCGCATCCGAACCCGCCTGCTGATGCTGGTGCTTGCCGTGCTGGTGCCTTCCTTCCTGGTGGCCGGCGTCGGCATTGCCTACCTGTACTCGGAAGAGCGCGAATTCCACCGCGAGAACATGCGCGAGACAGCGCGCGCCGTCGCGCTCGTAGTGGACAAGGAAGTTGCGCGCCGCGAAGCCTTGCTGCACGCGCTGGCCGCCTCGCCCGCGCTGGACCGCGGCGAATTCGAGCGTTTCTACCGCCACGCCCACGCCCTCGCCGCGGAACGCGACGTTGCCATCATCCTGCACAAGACGAACGGCGTCGACCAGATCATCAACACCCGGCTTCCCTACGGCACGCCCCTGCCGCCGATGCTGCCGGTCGCGCAGAAGTTGCGCGCCCAGTACCCGCCGGAGGCCACCATCGTCACCAACCTGTACACGCCGCCGGTGGGAAAGGGTGACAGCTTTGGTATCCAGGTCCCCGTCATCCGCGACGGCAAGGTGCTGTACTACCTCGTGATGGGCTCCTATGTGAAGCAGCTGCAGGCCGTGTTCGACGAACAGCGCTTTCCGCAGGAATGGCTGGCCGGCATCGTCGACCGCGAGGGCACCCTGCTCGCGCGCAACAAGGAACCGGAGAAGTTCGTGGGCAAGCCGGTGCGCGACGACTTCATCCGCGCGATGCGCACCGAGGACGGATTCCACGAAGGCATGACCTTGTCCGGCATTCGTGCCACCGCCTTTTTCAGCCGCGCGCCGAATTCGGGCTGGACCTTTTTCGTCAGCGTTCCCGACAGTGTCCTCAGGCGGCCGGCAGAGGAAGCTGCGCTGCTGATGACAGGCATTGCGATGGCCCTGTTCGCGCTGACGGCGATCGCCGCTGCCGCGGTCGCACGCCGCACGGCCCGTTCCGTGGAATCCCTGCGGCGCGCCGCCGAGCGTCTCGGGCACGGTGAGCAGGTCGAGCTCCACCACACCGGCACGCTCGAGATCGATGCCGTGAATGCCGCCATCGTGCAGGCGGGCGAGGACATCCGCAGTGCCCGCACCGGCCTCGAACATCGCGTCGCCGAAGCCGTGGCCTCGGCCGAGCGCTCGCAGCGCGCCCTGCTCCAGGCACAGAAGCTGGAAGCGCTGGGACGGCTCACCGGCGGCATCGCGCATGATTTCAACAACGTGCTGCAGACGCTGACGACCGGGCTGGAACTGGCCCACCTGCGTTCCACCGAACCGCTTGCGCGTTCCGCCCTGGAGTCCAGCAAGCGTGCCGTCGAGCGGGCCTCCGAGCTGACCCGCCAGCTGGCCGCCTTCGGCCGCGTGCAGGATGCGCGCCTGGAAACCATCGAACCGCACCGGCAATTGATGGAGATGATCCCACTGTTGCGCAGCGGCCTGCGCGCCGACATCGACTTCCGGCTCGATGTGCCGCCAGCGCTGTGGCCGGTGACGGTGGATCCGCTGCAGTTCGAGCTTGCGCTGCTGAACCTGACCATCAACGCCAGGGATGCGATGCCCCACGGCGGCGTGCTGCAGCTGCAGGCAGCCAACGAAACGCTGCCGCGCCACACGGGCGAGCTGGAGCCGGGAGACTACGTGCGGCTGACGGTGGCCGACAACGGCGAAGGCATGTCGGCCGACGTGCTGGCCAAGGCGCTTGACCCCTTCTTCACGACAAAGAGCGTGGGCAAGGGCTCGGGGATGGGCCTGCCGCAGGCCTACGGGTTCGCGCGCCAGAGCGGCGGCCTGCTCACCTTGCGCAGCCGGCCAGGGGAAGGTACCCAGGTGGAGATCTACCTGCCGCGTTCTGAGCGGCCCGCCGAGCCGCGCCGCTCCCCCGGGCAGGCACCCGTGCCGCGCGCGCGGCGGGAAATGGTGCTGTTCGTGGAAGACGATCCGCTGGTGCGCAACGTCGTGCCCCCCGCGTTGCAGTCCGCCGGTTTCCGCGTGCTATGCGCGGCCGATGGCGAGCAGGCGCTGCGCGTGCTCGAAACCGGCGAGCAGATCGACCTGCTGTTCACCGACATCGTCATGCCCGGCACCATCAACGGCATCGACCTCGCGCACCGCGTGCGCAACCGCTACCCGGGCGTGCGCGTCGTCCTCGCCACCGGCTATACCGAACAGCGCGTGCAGATTCCGGGCGTGCGCACCCTCCCCAAGCCCTACGGCGTCTCGCAGGCGGTGGGCGCCCTCCTCGAGGCACTGGCGTAAGAAGCCTGTCATCAAAACTTCATCCGCCTGTCACGGTAGCGTCATGCATGCGCCGTAGCATGCCGCCGGTGGACAAGTTCCTTCATTTCTCCGGAATCGACATCGTGAGCCCCGACATCGTCATTGTGCGAGACGGCGACGCCTATCGCCTCTTGCACGGCCACCTGCGGCTCGCCAACGTGCTGCGCGCGGCGGACGAGATCGAAGTCGAAGTCCGCGGTGAAGGGATGGTCAAGGTACGGAAAACCGGGAACGGCTACGTGGTCGCGCGCGACGCGCGCAAGCTGCCGCTCTACCGCGACTGAGACGCCGTCCACAGGGCTGAGACAACATACTCCAACAAGGACCGACGCAATGAACGACCTCACCAGGCAAGACCTGCTGGCCGACCCGGAAGATATCGGCACCAACAATTCCAGCAACCCGAGCTTCGACAGCGTGCTGCAGGCTCGCCTGAGCCGCCGCTCCCTGCTCAAGGGCAGCTTCGGCTTCGCCACCACCGCCTTCTTCGGCGTCGGCCTGAGCGCCTGCGGCGGTTCCGGCGACGCCACGGCGGCAGCCCCCGCAACCGACAACAAGACGCTCAAGCTGAACTTCAACGCCGTCGCCAAGAGCGTGGCCGACGCACTGTCCGTACCGGCCGGGTACACCGCAACCGTTTTGTACCGCCTCGGCGACCCGATCGCGGCCGGCGTGCCCGAATACCGGAACGACGGCACCGACACCGGTGCATCGTTCGCCCAGCGCGCCGGTGACCATCACGACGGCATGCAGTACTTCGGCCTCGGCGCCGACGGCAAGTACAGCGCGAGCGGCAGCGATCGCGGCCTCCTGGTGATGAACCACGAAGCCATCACCCCCGCCTACCTGCACAAGGATGGCGTCACCATCGACGGCGCGCCGGTCAGCAAGTATCCCTCCACGATCACCGCGGCGATGACACGCACCGTCGTCGACGAAGTCATCAAGGAAATGAACGCCCACGGGGTCAGCGTGATCGAAGTCGCCAGGAACGGCGGCACCGTCAGCTACAAGAAGGACTCGTCCTTCAACCGCCGCATCACGACCTTCACAGAGATGACCCTCTCCGGCCCGGCCGCGAAGACGGCATACATGGTCACCGCCTACTCGCCGGACGGATCGAAGACGCGCGGCACCATCAATAACTGCGCCAACGGCTACACGCCCTGGGGCACCTACCTGACCTGCGAAGAAAACTGGGCCGGCTACTTCCGCCGCATCGCCGCCACCGACAACCCGAACCGCAGCGCGAAGGAACTCGCCTCCTTCGCCCGCTACGGCGTCTCAGGCACCGGTCGCGAACTGTGGGCGACCGTCGTCGCGGCCGACCCCGCCGACACCTCGTTCGCACGCTGGAATGCGATGAAGACCGGCGCCTCGGCCGACGGCAGCGACGATTTCCGCAACGTCGCCAACACCTACGGCTGGGTGGTCGAGATCGACCCGTTCAACCCAAGCTCCACGCCGAAGAAGCGCACCGCGCTCGGCCGCTTCGCGCATGAAGGCGCATGGCCCGGCCCGGTCGTGCCCGGCAAGCCGCTGGTCTGGTACATGGGCTGCGACTCGCGCAACGAATACATCTACAAGTACGTTTCGAACGCTGCCTGGGACCCGGCCGATGCAGGCAAAGGCATGGCCGCCGGCGACAAGTACCTCGACGACGGCAAGCTTTACGTGGCGAAGTTCAATGCCGACGGCAGCGGCCAGTGGATCGAACTCAAGTTCGGCAGCAACGGCATCACCGCATCGAACACCGCCTACGCCTTCGCTGACCAGGCCGACGTGCTGATCAACACCCGCCTCGCCGCGGACGCGGCCGGTGCGACGAAGATGGACCGGCCGGAATGGGGCGCCGTCAACCCGGCCAACGGCGAGGTCTACATGACCCTCACCAACACCAACGCCTCCAGCCGCCCGGTAGGCGCGGTCGACGCCGCCAACCCGCGCTTCTACAACGACCCCAAGGGCAGCGCCGGCACCGCGCAGAAGGGCAACCCGAACGGCCACATCGTCCGCTGGGCGGAGAACAACGCCGACGTGGCCGCCACCGGCTTCAAGTGGGACGTATTCCTGTTCGGCGCCCGTTCCAGCGCCGATGCCGCCAACGTCAACCTGTCCAACCTGACCGCCGCCAACGACTTCTCCAGCCCCGACGGCCTCTGGTTCTCGCCGAGCACCGGCCTGCTTTGGATCCAGACGGACGACGGCGCCTATACCGATGCCACCAACTGCATGATGCTCGCCGCGGTTGCGGGCACGGTGGGCGACGGCGCGAAGAAGACCATCAACAACGTCGACGGCACGACAAGCAAAGCTGTGGACACCTATGTCGGCGCGGCGCCGGGCGAGACCAACCTGCGGCGCTTCCTGGTGGGGCCGAAGGAGTGCGAGATCACCGGCATCGCCGAGACGCCTGACGGCAAGGCGCTGTTCGTGAACATCCAGCATCCGGGTGAGGATACGGCGCCGACCTTCAGCAATCCTTCCAGCTTCGGCAGCCACTGGCCGGATGGCGGCAACGCTCGTCCGCGGTCGGCCACCATTGTGATCACCAGGACGGATGGCGGGACGATCGGGGGTGGGTTGGCTTGATGGGTTGAGTCGTGATGAGGGAAGGGGCCGGCCTTGTGGCCGGCCTTTTTTCTTCGGTGAAGCAATTCTTCTTGCTCTCCGTGGATACCCGCCGGGGCCAGTCCCGGGAGGCATCCACGGAGAGCCAAACGAATCGGTTCTCCGAAGAAATTCAATACATCACCGCATAATCCCCGTCTTCGCAAACGTCTCGCTCGTCGTCCCGCTCAAATGCCCCCTGAGCCACTTGTGCGCCGGGCTGCGCGTATCCCGCTCATGCCACAGCATGTCCACATGCACGTTCGGCAGATCGAAAGGCAGTTCTTTCGTGACCAGCGCACCGGTAATGCCGGTCGAGGCGATCAAGTGCCGCGGCAGCACGGTGATGAGGTCTGAGGTTGCCACCACGCGGCCGGCGGTGAAGAACTGGTTCACCGTCAGCAGGATGCGCCGCTCACGGCCCATCTTGGCGAGCGCCTCGTCGACCAGACCATGCGCGCGGCCCGAGAAGCTGACCAGCAGGTGGTTGGCCGAGCAGTAGCTGTCCACCGTCAGTTCCTCGTTCGCCAGCGGATGGTCCTTGCGCATCACGCACACATACCGGCCGGAATACAGCTGCTCGTGGCGGATCGGCGAGACCGACGTGCCCTGCCCGCCTGCGAGCTGCGCGGTGACGCCGGGGAAGAAGCCGACCGCAAGGTCGATGTCCCCGCGCAGCAGCATCGGGCGCGGTTCGCGCGTCGTCAACGGCACCATGCGGATCGTGAGCTTGGGCGCCTCGCGCTCGATCGAGCGTACCAGCGCCGGCAGCCACAGCGCCGCGGTGGCGTCCGCCATCGCCAGGCGGAAGGTGTTGTGGGCGTTGGCGATATCGAAGTTCTGCTCCGGCGTGATCGCTTCTTCCAGCGCCGACAAGGCCTGGCGCACCGCCGGCCATAGGTTTTCCGCCCGCGGCGTCGGCTTGACGCCATGCGCGGTGCGGATCAGCAGTTCATCGCCGAGCGAATCCCGCAGGCGCCGCAGGGCGTTGGAAACGGCTGGCTGGGTCATCGCCAAACGGTTCGCGGCACGCGTGAGATTCTGTTCCGTCATCACCGCGTCAAAGACCCGGAGCAGATTCAGGTCGAGGGTGAGAAAGCTCATGGTGTTGCCCTAGTGCGTTGATTAATAAAAAGAAAATTGATCAATGGTATTCACAGGGATTATAGCTGATATGCCTAAAGGAAATTGGTTATATAACTGGCGGATGCCTATACTGCGATGCAACAAACCATTATTTCGTCGAACAAGTTTTGCGTAGGAGCAAACATCATGTCGGTACTATCTCTTGCATTCCCTGCTGAAGCCTTCGCCGCCAACGCCCTGGCTGTTGCCCGCCCGCTGCTGGGCCTCGGCATCCTCGCCGCCCTGATGGTGGTGTTCAAGCCCCTGCTGGTCGGCATGCTGCGTGCCGCCCTGCTGGTCGTCAAGCCGCGCATGTCGCTGGAAGAGCGTTCCCAGCGCAGCATGATGCAAAGCGTGCTCATGCTCAACCGCATGGCGCGCGATCTCGACCGCGTCGAGCCCAGCCTGGCGAACGAACTGCGTTCCATCGCATCGCGCCAATAAGCTTGAACTTAATCCGGCATCGAGAGCCAAACATGTCCATCGCCGCGCACCCGAACCTGCCATCCCGTGCTTATGCGTACCGCCAGCCGGCGGAGGGCGTGTTCGCCCAGGCCGTGCTGCGTCTGCGCCGTTCGCGCAGCCTGGCATCGATGCTGCCCGCCCTGCTGTTCAGCGGGCTGATGACCCTGGTCGTCACTGCGGTGATGCACGCAACCTCCGGTGCGGTGGCGGACGGTTTTCTCGGCCGCTGGATGGAAAGCTGGCTGACCGCCTGGCCAATCGCCTTTCCGGTCGCTTACCTGACCGGTCCGGCACTGCAGAGGCTTGCCGCCGCGATCTCGGCGCCGGCGCGCATGCAAGCGCGCGAACCCGGCCTGGCATTCGGCGATATCGCCGACGCATCGCGCCGTGTCACGCGGCGCCACGGATATGCGGTCTTGCGCGGCCTGAAGCCTGCTAAGGACTTCAGCGCAGTGTAAGGCCCCTCGTTGTCTCCTCCTCCCTCCTAAGGAAGGATTGGCCCCGCCGGCTTCGGCTCGCGGGGCTTTTTTACGCCTTGTCGATCAGCCGCCGGGCTGCTTCCAGTGCGTCCGCCAGCGCCGCGCTTTCGGTCGGCGCGTACTGCTCGGCGTTGTGGCGCGGCGGCCGGTCGTCCAGCACGAACCACCAGTCCCAGCGCGAACCGACCTGTTCGGTGTGCACTTCGATCTTGCGGTCCTTGTAATGATGTTCCGTCATGTCAGCCTTTCTGCTACGCGACAAAAAAACCTTTCCTGCTTAAGATTACACACTTGCCCAGGAGGTGTCATACATGCCGATGCAGCGCCCGCTCAACACGCTCGCGATGCTTTTCGCCGCCGCCGGTCTTGCCGCCTGCTCGACCACGGTGAGCAACCAGACGGTCTCGATCCAGGAAGACTTCGCTTCCACGGATATCCACGCGCACAGCTTTCCCGGCACGGACAGGGCAACCTGCGAGGCCGCGCGTCGCGCGCTGCTGAGCCAAGGCTATGTGATCCACGAGGCAAGCCCGTCGCTGGTACGCGGACGCAAGAACTTCCAGCCCGGCGCCGATGTGCATGTGCAGGTTGAATTCCATGTCGTGTGCGCAACCGACAGCAGGGGCAGCAACAGCACCACCGCCTTCGCCAATGCGGTGCGCGACCGCTACTCGCTCAAGAAGAGCAGCAACTCGGCCAGCCTTGGCGTGCCCGCCCTGGGATCGGTATCGGTCCCCTTCGGCATGAGCGACGAATCCCTGGTGAAGGTCGCCAGCGAGACCATCGCCAACAAGCTCTTCTACGAACGCTTCTTCGCCCTTGTGGAACGCTATTTCGACGATTCCTCGGTGCCCGGGGAAGAGAACACCGCCAACAACCTGGAACAGCAGTGAACTCCCCGATCGACCCGGCGCTGCTCGAACTGCTCGTGACGCGCGAAATGCCCTTCGGTAAATACAAGGGAAGGCTGATCGCCGACCTGCCGGGGCATTACCTGAACTGGTTTGCGCGCGAAGGCTTCCCGCCGGGCGAGACCGGCCGTCTGCTCGCCTTGATGCAGGAGCTGGACCACAACGGCTTGTCTTCCCTGCTCGATCCCTTGCGCCACAAGCCGCGCGTCTACCGCTGAGCGTTGGCCAGCGCCTGCCGCGCCATCGCCAGCGCGCCCTCATACGAGTGTGCCGCCGCGATGAACAGGTTGTTGTGGCAGAAGACCGCATCCGCCACCCCGGTCACCGCCGCCAGTTCCTCGCCCTGCAGGCCGGCCCATGCCGTCGGCAGGTCCGCGCGCGACGTGAAGGTATCCGGGTTGGCGGGCACCGTGTGCAGCATGTAGCGGTCGTCCGCCATGCCGTAGCTGAGGACGAACAGCACCTTCGGCATCTCGTTGCGCACGATCGCCGTCCACGGCAGCGCGGCATTGTCGAGATAGAGCAGGCGGCCCTCCTCCAGCACCCGTGCCTTGCGCACCTTGTCGAGCGCCAGCAGCGTGCCGACGCGGTACTTCACCTGGTTGACGAGCACATCCGCGACCAGCGCCATCGCGCGGCGGAACTGTTGCAGCCGCATCGCCTCCGCGGCCTCGGCGCTGCCCGCCTGCTGTTCGTCCAGCCAGCCGGGATTGAAGCCGGAGACGATCGCCGACAAGCCGTAGCCGCCGGGCGCATTGCGCGCCGCGCCGTTGTCGGACATGTCGAGGTATTGCACGAGATCGGCGTCGATGGCCCAGGCGATCTGCTGCGCATCGGCGTCCTCCAGCGCATGGCCGGTGTGCCGTTGCGCCAGCAGGCTTACGCAGCGCGCGCCATGCGTGCGCCATACCAGTCCCGCGCTCGCATACAGCACGCCCGACTGGCGCGTGCCGGCAAAGCCCTTCTGATGGTGGTCGAAGCGCCCCGCCGACGGGTCCCAGATGCCGCCGACATCGACCGCGAAGTCGGCCGCGCGCACCTGCTCGGGATCGCGCGTGCGCACCAGCGTGCAGCCGGGGAATACGATGTCCAGCACGGTAACCGCCCAGACATCGTCGGCATGGAATTTTCCGGAATGGGTGGCAATGATCATGGGCGCGCAGGCATGGGGAAAACATGCATTCTAAGCCGCGCGCCGCATGCGCGGGAGCCCTATTCGGAAGGCGGGACCGAGCGCTCGATCGACTGCTTGAGTTTGCTCTGCTCGTCCGGCTCCGCCGCCTTCGACATGGCCTCGGACGGACTGGTCCCGCCCGCGGCAGTTCCGGGCTGGCTGAAGTCCAGCGGCATCTGTCCGACACGGCGTGCCTGGTCCGACTGCTGGTCGAAGTTCTGCTCTTCCGCCACCGAGTAGCGGCCATCCTCCGCGTCGTCGTCCGAAGACTGGGACAGCGATGCGGCCGATTGCATGGGCTGGTCGGTCTGCGCGCTGTCGCGCTGCTCGGCGGCGGTGCGCCCGACGGTCTTGCCGGCGCTCTCGCCGGTCGATTGCCCGCCATGCACCTCGCCGCGCCAGGCCCCGGTCTCCGCGCCGCGCTCCTCGATGAACTGCTTGAAGCGCGCCAGGTCGTCTTCCAGGCGCAGCGCCACCATCTCTTCCGGGTTGCCGCTGCGTTCCGCGGGCACCAGCGCCGGGTCGCACTCCACTGTCATTGTCACGCGTGCGCCGTCGTCGCCCATGGGCTGCAGTTCGACCTTGCCCGACTGCATGGGACCGCCGTCATTGCGCCACGCGATGCAGCGGTCGGGAATCTGTTCGACGATTTCCGAGTCCCATTCCAGCGGCTGGTAAGACATCTTCGCCGACCAGTGCAGGTGGGTGTCGTCGAGCTGGTGCACCGTCTCCACATCCTGCATGAAGCGCGGGTACTCCTCGAACTGCGTGAGCTGGTTGTAGACCATATGTACCGGCATGCCGATA